>Ga0172371_10002688_pt1 | contig 27999 bp, 31 predicted proteins | sample Lak12m_FD_114543 | JGI IMG/M metagenome (GOLD analysis project Ga0172371, IMG submission 114543) | Freshwater microbial communities from Kabuno Bay, South-Kivu, Congo - kab_022012_12m | ecosystem: Environmental > Aquatic > Freshwater > Lake | place: Democratic Republic of the Congo: South-Kivu...
TATGTATTTTTTGTTCCATCACAATTCCTTTCTGTGGGTTTTTGTTTTGCCAAACTTACCTTAGAAAGGAATTGTGCTTTTTGCAATTACTCTTCTATACCTACACTTATGAACGATACTAATGTTTTAGATCAAACTGAGAATCCTTGGTAAGCTGGAGGCCGGGGGTTTTCTGCAATTCAAGAATCGTTTTGGGCAGTCCGGTGAAAAAAAGCCGGTCCCCAACATAAATCCTGTCATCAGGACGTGCCGGGGCGATTATTTTACCTTCCCGCTCAATTTGAAATAAAAACAGGCCCGTGAGATGTCGAAGCCCTGCTTCTTCTATAGTCTTTGTAACTTGCGCGTACTCCCCGGTAACCCGCAGCTCGATGACAAATTCGCGGGTTTTTTCTCCCAGCTCAACAATGGGCTCCTTGCGGGCCGGCAATAAAAAGTGACCGAGCAGGCACATAAACAGGACGCCGGCGATTGCCACGGGAACGCCCACCCTGCTTATTTCAAAAAACGTCATGCCCTGAAATCCATTTTTGATGAGAAGGCCCTGCACGACCAGATTGGTGCTGGTGCCGATCAGCGTGCAGGTGCCGCCAAGGATGGTTGCGTATGACAGGGGAATGAGAAATTGAGAGAGCGCGTAACGATTCTTTTCAGCCCATGAGCGGATAACCGGAATGCCCATCGCAACCAGCGGGGTATTGTTTATGAATGCTGAAGCTGCGGCAGCCGGGACCGTGAGGCGCAGCAGTTTTAGAGGTACTGCGCCATGGTTGCTGCCGAGGACAAATTTTCCGACCCTGCTGAGCGCCCCGGTATTTTCAAGCGCACCGGCGACAATATACAGCAGGCCGACCGATAACATGGACTCATTGGAAAATCCCGCAAAGGCTTCTTCAAGTGTAATCACCTGGGCGGCAATAAGGAGCAAAAGAACGCAGAACATTGTCAGTTCAACCTCAAGCCATTCCTTTATCAGCAGAACCGTCATGATCACTAACAGTCCGGCGGTATAATAAAATGCAAAATCCATCTGCTTCTCCTGTTAGGTGGCAGTGCTGCAGCACGCCGCACAGTATCGTTCTATCCTTTTAATCATTATAGCGCGCCAGTTTGACAGATGCATGATGTAAGTCAAGGATGAGGGATTTTAAAAGCAGTATTTATTATAAAACAGGAACTATCACCAATAAAAAGCAGAGCAGCAGCCATTGACAAAGAGCCCGGCATGGGATAAATCTTGACAGACTACATAACAGTTTTTCAACTGACCGGTTGTTAATACATGAAGATTGCAGCATCAATGACAAATCTGATCGGTAACACACCCTTAGTATGGCTCAGGAGGATAACAGAAGCACGCCTCGCAGGCAAGCTTGAATCTTTCAATCCCGGCGGAAGCGTTAAGGACCGCATCGGGCTGAGCATGATCGAAGATGCAGAGCAACGCGGGGTGCTCAAGCCGGGGATGACCATCATCGAGCCCACCAGCGGCAATACCGGTATTGCGCTTGCCTGGATCGCGGCAATAAAGGGCTATCGCCTGATCCTCACCATGCCTGAGGCCATGACGCCGGAGCGCCGGATGCTGCTCAATGCGCTGGGCGCCACGGTGATTCTAACCGAGGATTTGGCCGGCATGTCCGGCGCCATCTGCAAAGCACAGGAACTCGCCGACAAACTCGGCAACGCGTTTATTCCGATGCAATTTGATAACCCTGCAAACCCTGAAGTGCACAGCCGCACCACTGCCCGGGAAATATGGGATGACACTGACGGTGAAGTCGATATTGTGGTAGCCGGTGTCGGCACCGGCGGCACGGTGACCGGTATCGCTCGGGCACTTAAGCAAAAAAAGCCGACCCTGCGGATGGTTGCCGTTGAGCCGGCAGCTTCAGCCGTGCTTTCCGGAAAGCCGGCAGGGCCGCACATGATCCAGGGTATCGGCGCCGGGTTCGTCCCGCGAGTGCTTGAACCGGAGCTTATCGATGAAATTATTCAGGTGACCGACGCGCAGGCATTTCAGATGACCAGGGTTCTGCTCCGTAAAGAGGGAATTATCGCCGGCATTTCTTCAGGTGCAGCGGTTCATGCCGCGCTGGAAGTTGCACAGCGGGCTGATAACCGGGACAAGCTGCTCATTGCCATACTGCCGGATACCGGCGAGCGCTATCTGAGCACAGCCAGCTTTGAAGCATAGCGCCGGCGGCAGCACGGTGTTATTGCATAAAAAAAACAACCATGAAAAATATAAAACATATAACAACAGATCTTCTTATTATCGGCGGCGGCACTGCCGGATGCATGGCAGCAGTATTTGCCCGGCAGAAGGCGCCGGAGCTGGACGTGACTATTATTGAAAAAGCGCACATCAGCCGTTCCGGATGCCTTGCCATGGGACTTAATGCCGTTAATGCCTATCTGGTTGATTCAACCCCGGAAGACTATCTGCGCTATGTGCTGAAAGACAATTATGCTGTGCTGCGCTCGGACCTGGTGCTCTCCATCGGCAGGCGGCTCAATCGCATGACCCATCTTTTGGAGGAGTTCGGCGTTCCGCTCCCGCGGGAAGAGGACGGGCACTACCGTGCGCGCTCTGCCCGCTCGATCGCCATGCTCGGAGAGCATCTGAAACCGATCCTTGCCGAAGCAGTGCAGGCGCACGGGGTCCGGGTTTTTAACCGGACTCCTGCTTACCGGCTGCTGAAAAACAGGGACAATGACCGCGTCGCGGGCGCTGCGGCATTCAATCTGCGAACGCGAGAATTTATAATTTTCCGCGCACCGGCTGTTATCATAGCAACCGGCGGCGCAAGCGGCATCTACCGGCCGTCAAACCCCGGCCTTGCCCGCACCAAAACATGGTATTGCCCCTACAATGCGGGATCCGGACTTGCCATGGGCCTCAGGGCGGGCGCTGAAATGACCTCGTTTGAAATGCGCTTCGTGGCATTGCGCACCAAGGATGTCATCGCACCGACCGGCACGCTGGTGCTGGGCACCCGCATGCCGCAGTGCAACGCGCGGGGTGAAAAATATCTGCGGGCAAAAGAAGACATGCTGGGCAGAAAGCTTACCACCTGCGAGCGCTTGCTCTCCACCATAGATGAACATAAAAAAGGCAAAGGGCCCTGTTATGTGGACGTGTCTGCCCTGAACCAGCAGCAGTATACAGCACTGGTTGAAAGCTACCTTAACATGGCGCCCTCTATCATTCTTGATCTGCTCAGAAATCCTGAACAGCCGAAGACCCGCATCGAAGTCTGCGGCTCGGAGCCCTACATCAATGGCGGCCATGGCATGGCAGGTTTTTGGATTGATGAAAACCGCAGAACCACTCTTGCCGGTCTCTACGCGGCGGGCGACGCGGCCGGCGGGTCCGCTAAAAAATATATCACCGGCTGCTTTGCCGAAGCCGAGATGGCGGTTGAGGATATCCTGCAGGGAAGTTCCCCGGAGGCATTGGCAGACGCCGGCGCCTCAGCTGAAAAGCAGGCCATCGCTGAGCTGCGTTTGCCCCTGAAAACAAAAGGCGACATAACCTTCAGTGAGGTCGAAGAACGGCTGCAGAAGATCATGGAAGAGTACGCGGGCGGGAGCACCCAGAATTATGAAACCAACCGCGACAAGCTGCTGCTGGCGCGCGGCTGCCTTGCCGCCCTTGAGCAGCGGAGCCGGCAGATGCAGGCAGAGGATATGCACGCACTCATGCGCGCGCATGATACCGCGGACCGCATTCTCCTTGCCCGCACGCTGGTCGAGCATATGCTTGCCAGAAAAGAAACGCGCTGGCCCTGCTATCAGACGCGGCTGGATTATCCCCTGCGCAATGACTTTGAATACCGGCTGTTCATCAATTCCCGCGTCGAGGATGGCAGGATTTGCGTTTTCAAGCGGGACCTTAAACCTCCCTATACCATGATGGCCCTTGAGGATAACAGGCAATGAGCGTGCGGATTGATTACCGGCTGTGCAACGGATGCCCCGGGAAACCCGAGGGCTGCTGTGAAGAAGTCTGCCCCGGAGACCTGTTCTTCAGGGAACAGGGCAAGGCCGGGATGCGGGAGCCGTCTGACTGCTGGGACTGCTGCGCATGCGTCAAGGCATGCCCGCGCGCAGCGCTCTCCATTGAATTGCCATTTCAGATTTCAGAAGCAAAGCACCGCTTGACAGCACGCATAAAAAATAACGCTATTGTGTGGAAGCTGCTTGATCGAAATGGGAAAAGCATTGCAACATATAAAATACCGGTCAGAATTAGACCAAAAAATCAAACCCTTTAGCATAAGGTAATATTCATGTCCAGTCAGCGCCCGGTTTTTCCGTGTACAACCGTTCCTGTGTCAGCTGCAGCAGCAAGGCTGCTGGGGCTTTATCCGCAGCGCCAGGAGGGCCGGTGGATGCAGCGGGTTAAAATTCCCGGAGGTATTCTTATGCATGAGCAGTGGCGCGCCCTGGCTGACTTGTGCAGGCGCTATACGCCGTCTGCTCCATTGCTGCTTACCACCAGGCAGGATATTGAATTTCATAATCTGAACACGGAGACTATTCCTTTGCTTCAGGCAGAACTGGCGCATGCAGGACTGACCACGGTCGGGGCCTGCGGCGACACCCTGCGCAACATTACCCTGTGTCCGGGCAGCGGGCTGTGCAGGGATGCCCCTGACCTGATACCTGCTGCGAGGGCATTAGGCAGCTTATTAGAAAGCTTCTCCGGCATATATTCCCTGCCGCGCAAATTCAAGATAAGTTTATCAGCATGCGCCCGGGCATGCGCTCAACCGTGGATTAACGACCTGGGGTTTGTCATCTTCAGTGAAAAAGGATCGCTGCACGTCACTGCGATTGGCGCCGGTTCTTTGGGGCCCCGGCCGGCAACCGGCATGCTGCTGTATGAAAATCTCCCTGCGCAGGATATCTGTGCGCTCTCCCTGGCTGCAATCCGGGTGTTTGACACCCATGGAAACCGGGAAAACCGGGGAAAAGCGCGGCTCAGACATGTCCGGGAGCATCTCGGGAATGCGTAGTTTCATGCACTCTTGGACAGCGAGCTGCGCGCTGTGAAAAATAAAATACGTCCGCCGTCGGTGTCCGTGATCTGCCCGGAACTCAACCTGACGCATGCACTTGACCTCAATCCTGTCTGTGGAATGATTACCCCTGAACATGCTGAAGCAATCGCTGATCTGGCGCGCTCAAAAGACGTGGTGGTTCGGCCACAGAACCACCACCGGCTGTCCCTGTTTGCGCGCGACGCTGCTGCCGCCCGCGCGGCGATAGAAAAAAATCCTTCTTTAAAACAGCTTGCTCACGGGCCTGATATCGTGTCATGCCCCGGAACAACCTACTGCAGCAGCGCGCTGGTAAATACCCATGCCGTGGAAAAAGCGCTGCGTGAGCAGGTGCAGGTACCCGCTGCAGGGCATCATGCCATACGCATTTCCGGGTGCCCCAATGGATGCGCGCAGTCTGCTGTCGCGGGCATCGGCCTGACCGGAAAAATAAGAAAGGACTCAGGCGGCAGCCGTGTTCAAGGATTCAGCGTGGTAACCAGCGGAGGAATGGGCAAAACACCGGTTCTCGCCTGCCGTGAAATTGATTTTATATCAGCAGAACACGTGCCGGAGCTTGTTAAACGTCTGATTGCTCAATACGCGGGAGATTACCCATGAAATGGCAAGCAGAAGCAGCTGCCCGGCTGGATGAAATTCCCATCCCGCCGGTCATGACCCGCTATGCAAAGCTTGATGCTGAGATGCGGGCGCAACGCAAAGGCCTGCAGGAAGTAACAACGGATATTGTGCGCGAAACAGAACAGGGCTATGTGCAGACTTTCGGCGCGGAAGCGGTCCGGACCATACAGGACATGGCCGCGGGGAAAGACGCGGGGCTGCCGGATGAATTTTACGAGGAGGACGCGGATGAACTCTATGCCATTAATCTCTGCCCCGCTAAATATGGCGCCTGCACGGCAGAGAAGCGCGAGCTGATGCGGGACGTGCTGGTTCCCCTCAGGAAAAAGCTCAGGGAGCTGAACATCACGCAGATTATAATGGACAAGTCAGCACCGCCCCTCATGTCCCACCACTCGTTCACCATCTCTCTTATCGGCTGCCCGAACTGCTGCCTGTCACCGTATTTCTCTGATTTCGGCATCATCTGCATGTATTGGCCCGCAGCAGACAATGAGACCTGCGTCCGCTGCGGTGCGTGTGAAAGTTACTGCACCGAGAAAGCCATCAGCCTTGCTACCGGGGACGTGGTGATTGATTATGAGAAGTGTGTCCGCTGCGGCGGGTGCGTAAAAGTCTGCCCAATGGATGCGCTCGCCATTGACCGGAAATGCTACAAGGTGGTTGCCGGCGGCTGCGGCTCGCGCCATCCCCAGATTGCCCAGACAATAAGCGAATGCGCCGATGTTGACGGGGTGCTCACCATCCTGGAAAAGGCGCTGACCCTGTATAAAGAAGCCCCGCTGCACGGCAGGGAGTTGTCGTTTCATGAAGTTATAAAACGATACGGCGTGGAGGGACTGAGAATATAAGGCTGCAGCAGGCCGCGGCCGGCATGCTATTTGTTTTTGGAGTGGAATTTCCTGTACGCGTGGTGCTGATTATTTTTCTTTTCTATCGCGTGCTGCTTCTCCGCGTATGCCAGCACCGCGTCGTTCAATGTCTTTGACTTCCCCTTGTTTCGCACAACACCGGTAATTTTGCCGGAGGAACTTTTACGCGCGCCTGACAGCTTGATCAGCACCTCGTCAGCAGTTTTTTTCTTGAGAAACTCTTTGATCTCCCGGCACCTTCTGACAATAGTGCCCGCATCTACCACAATGAAGCCCTTTGATGCTTTGGTCTCGGCGCGCGCCATTTTCGTGGCCAAGGCATTGAACTCGCACGGGCAGTCCTTCACCCCTGCAAGTTTAACCACGTGATCTTTTCCCAGCAGCTTCACTTCAATTTCATTGGCGCTTAAAACTGCCGTAACCGCGGCCGCAATCAGCCCGGAGTCTGTATCTTTTGAGATGTCCTCATTCCTCGCATCGCGCGGCACACCTTTTTTATCTGCAAGCCAGGACCGGGAGCCTTCCTGCCGGTTATTGTCCGCAGGATCATCACTGCGGTCTGCGATGCTGTAATCCTCATCCTGCTCAGTCGCCGCGGCAATAGCAACCGCCACTGACACTTGATAAAGCAACACGGCTCCGGCGCTGCATACAAAGAAGATAAAAAGAGCGTATCGTATTTTCACCGTCCCTCTCTCTAAAATATTTATAAAATCCCCGGTGCTGGAAAAGCCTGTTCCGAGAACCAGCTTTAACACATGATTTTGTAAATTTCAAATCAAGAGCTAATCCGCAACAGCCTATTCAGCAGCGGCGACGGCAACCTGAAAAATGCGCGTCACAAATGCCCCCCTGCCGTCTTAGCCGCGCCTCCGGTTTTTTTCGCATACTGGTTATTGTGCGCCAGAATAATCAGCAAGCTGGTTATGCACTGGCTCGATCAAGCCATGACTGTAGTTCGCGGCACCGCGCCGATTGCCGTGCAGCCTTGCTGTATCACGGTTAACTGTACAGAATAACTTTTTTAATTTATCTTTTAGACAGTCTCACTGCATTTGGCACAACCTTTGATATACATCTAAAACAACTGTATTGTGATCTATACTCCAGCATGATTCCAGTAGCTGCCCCCCTCCCACGCTGCTGGTTCATGCAGGCAGTATAGAGAATCTTAATCGGGCGTTGCTTCAGGGAATTTTCCCTGGAGCAACTGCCTGATTAACGAAGAGGCTGAATGGAAGAAGAAAAAGAGGCAGATAAAGATAACAGCAGCAAAGAAAATAAGCCGTATGAAAGACCAAGAATTGTGACCTATACGGAGGATGAGATTCTTGATTTAATAGGACCGGTAAATACCGCTGGCTCACCGTGCTTTGGTGGTTTTCCTGGTATTGGAACCGGGCCCATACATAGTTACGGCCATGGTGGCCATCGAAGGCATTAAACTGCACGCCTCCGCTTCTTAAAAAAACAGAGCAGCGGTTCACATATATAGATACCTTTCACTCCTTTCTTTGAAACAAGCCCTCCCCGGCGCAAGCCGACAGAGGGCTTTTTTCTTTCTCCTCGCGATGCAGGATTATTGGGAGTCCGCTTTGTTGTTGATCATGTCCCTGCAGGTGAAAACAGTATTCAAAGAGACCCCGCTGCGTTCACCTCCGCCCTGGACAAAATCAGAATAACCGCAAGAGATAATATATAAATTGCAGATCATGTACTCTTGCTTTATACTATGTCAATAAACCATTGAAAGAGAATAGACTTGCATCTTAAACCCTGTTTTATTTGCAGGAAGAGGGCAGTTATGAATAATTATTCAATACCTAAAAACATTATTAAAAGAGTCTCCTTTCTGGTTTTCATCAGCTTTTTTATAATAGCGCTCCTGCCAACACTGGTCATGGCAGAACTTGTCCGCTTTATCGTGACCGGCGATACTCGTGGCACAGGTTTAGTTAATCCAATCAACACCACCATCCTCGCAGAGATTGCCCAGACAACCATTGATGAGGGTGCAAACTTTATACTGTTTACCGGAGACCTGGTGTATGGCTCCGCAGACCGAACTACACTTGAGTCTCAACTGACCGCGTGGCGCACTACCATGCAGGCAGTCTATGATGCTAATATTGGCGTTTATCCCTGCCGCGGCAATCATGACAACGGCAGTAAGGCCGCCTGGGACAATGTCTTTTCAGGAGATTATACTTTACCCGGCAATGGCCCGAGCGGTGAAGAAAATGTCACCTTCTCCTTTACCTGCCAGAATGTCTTTATCGCAGGGCTTGATCAATACGGTACCCACCCTCATCGTGTTAACCAGGCCTGGCTGGAAGAGCAGTTTACTCTAAACACGCAGCCGCATGTTTTTGTTTTCGGACATGAACCAGCTTTTCAAGTAATTCATTCAGACTGCCTGGATGATTATCCAGGTAACCGAAATATTTTCTGGAACAGCATAGCTGCCGCATGCGGAAGATTATACTTTGCAGGACATGATCATTTATATAATCATGCAATAATTGATAACAATGACGGCAATATCCAGAACGATCTTCATCAATATGTTATAGGAACTGGCGGTGCGCCACTTTCAGCATGGGGCGGGAGTTATAGCGGCAGCAATGGCGTATGGACGCCAGAGCTTGTCTATTACGAAAAACAATACGGCTATGTACTTGTTGAGATCGATGGCTTGAATGTAACACTCACCTGGAAACACCGGACCACCCCCAATGTGTACGTAACGAGCGGAGATGAATTTACCTACACATATGTTGATTCTGATGGTGACGGGGTTTGCGACGATGCAGATAATTGTCCCGCAACTCCCAACAGCCCCAACCTTGGCACCTGTTCAGCCACTTCAGATAAACCTGGAATCAACTGCACGAGTGATGCTGACTGCGCAGTTGGATGTTCTTCCAATGGCCTGTGCATCAAAGACCAGCGGGATACTGATAATGATGGCGTGGGTGATGTCTGTGATAATTGCCCAACTTATTGTAACTCCGAGCAACTCGATGCTGACGGTGACGGCATAGGAGATGTTTGCGACACGACTCCTGGCTGTGGAGGATGCACTGGAATTCAGTGTGAACAGCAGTGTTAATAAAATGAACTCAATAGAGGTAATTGCAAAAGTATTCAAAAATGGGATTGCCGCGCTTCGCTCGCAATGACAAATGGCGTCTTTGCGGTCATTGCGAGGAGCGTAGCGACGAAGCAATCTCAATAAATTAGACTTTTGCAATTGGCTCAATAAAACGCGGATTCAGAAATGGCTCTATGTTTTATTGCATATAGATTCGAAGGTAGGCACGGTGTTTTTAGGTTTTCGGTGGACAACCGGGGCGCTTTCAAGCTATCGCCTCAATCTGACTTACCCTGACCCCGTTTCCCATCACCGCTCATCAAACCGGACGTAAGATCATTAAAACCAGTGCGTGTTGCGATAGGGTAAACATATGCGGGTGGTACATAAGAAATGGATTTATCTTATTCCGCTTATTGTTCTGTTGTATGTCCCCATTAAAATCCAGGGCACTTATATAACCTTCTGGATATTTTCCCTGGATTTTAAAAGACTGGGGGATAAAGGCATTCTCTGGCATTGCTATGCTGTTTTAATAAATCTGAACTGGCAATATTTCTTTTATGAGCTGGGTACGGCATATCTTATTTTTCTTGGAGGGGCATATTTCATAAAGACGAAAAATACTAATTAAGAGATAATTAACGATAATAAGAGGCTGTAATTGTATATATTGCAGCCTCTTTTATTTTGTCAGACAGCAGATGGTTTTCTGCATTCCAGCGTGAAAATTAATACCCTCTGCCATTTAATAAAAGAAATAATCAGGCAACAGAGCGCTGATGATGGAAATCAAAATGGACATTATGAGTGACAGTTTTACAAAAGTGTCGTAGTTTTTATGACAGCTGTTATGCGGTTCATTACATTCTGCAAAAAGCAGAACATCCTCTCGCAGATAAATAAATGTTTTTTCAGTACGTTAAAATTAGTCGCAACAGCTATGTCTGTCGGCATGAATCCTGAATACTTTTTTTCCAAGTTTGAAATAAACAGATTTCACCATTTAAAGGCTAAAAATACAAACAGTATTTTTAAAAGGGCTTTCGAGGACAGGGAAGGAGTAACGGCAATGAGCTTATTTTATGCATCCATAGTATGGGCATTACCAATTTCTCTTTTTCTTTGGTTTATAATTATTAATACGATTTCAATATTAATTCATTAATTTAGAGGAACGCAAGCAGGTCTTATCAGCGCTGTGTTGTTAATGCTAAAGTGCTGTTGCCCCGCTGTGCCGCCTGTCATAACCCCTCCCGTGAAAGTACTCTCCCGCTACTCTTCCTATCCATCTCGAACAAAATCAAGGTTGTAACAGCAAAGGACAAAATCAAGGTTGTAACTGCAAAGAAAAAAGGCTCTTGACGGATCATCAAAAGCCTTTTGAACAAGTGACTTATTTTCTTATAACTTATCAAAATGGTCGGGAAGGGGGGATTTGAACCCCCGACTTCATGCTCCCGAAGCATGCGCGCTAACCAGGCTGCGCTACTCCCCGAATTTTTTAAGGTTACACTAAGTAGCGCGGCCTGTCTATTATTTTTTTATGTTAAAACTCGCGCGTCAGGCCGCTGGTTCAGCCGCAAACCCGGAGAAGACTACCGGTATAATTTCAGAATATTCCAAAAGAATAACACCGGTGCCTGCAATAAACGGGGTTGGCTCAAAGCTGGAGCCGATCAGAAGCATTATGATGTCTCCGGTGCGGGTTCCGATGCGGGCATTCAGCGAAATATAGGCGCTGGTAAACAGGTTGGTGACCGTGAAGTAAAACCCGTAGCCGCCGAAACTGGAGATGGTAAGGCCGCCGGTGTCGCTGAATGCAACCTGCGAGCTGAAAATATCCAGTGAGGTGACAAAGAAACATACATATTCATTGCCGGTAACTACGCTTGGCTGGATACTGTTTTCTGCACGGGCAGTACCCATGCATAAACCACTCATCAGAAGCATGCTGCACAGTGTAATGGTCATTAATTTTTTATTCATACATTCCTCCTTGGTTATTTGACTTCCTGGTCTGGTTTTCCTGTGGAATCTTTTTCCCGGCTCTGCTGCTCTTTCATCTTTTCCATCGTTGCCTGAAGATTCGTTGAAAGGCTGCCGGCCTCTTTTATGAGCTCATCGCGGGTTATAATATTTTTTTTTACCAGCAGATTTACCAGCGCGCCGTGCATTATGGTGCTGGTATTAATTGCCTCGTAGCACGCGGTTATCTGCTTGTCAAAACCGCTTTTCAGATAATTGAACATCAGTACCTGCCCGATGACAACGGCAATCAGTACTATAAACGTGACACGCGGGCTGTAGTTGCCTTGATCCATGATGATACTCCGGGTAAGCGAACCATTTTATGTCACTATAAATCATTTTAATAATAAATAGCAAGCACAATGCCAAACACCGAGAAAATGCGGTCAGAGCCGGCGCCTCATGAAATTCTTCAACCTTATTCAACGGTTAGGTCAGGTGGCGCCAACGATTGGTTATGATTGATACGAGCGGACCACGCATCATTATGGCTGTTTTGCGCCAGAATATCATTTACCCCTGGCGCATAAGCGCCGGTTTGCTAAAAAGAGGTTCTCAAAACCGGCTGAGCCTGCATGATTTTAAACACGGACACCCTGCGGGGGTTGCAAAAACTTGCCTCCGGAGCAATCGTGACCGGATTTGACGGGATGCCCTATGCGATATTCAGTTTCTTTTTGTAAAAGTTCAGGGTTTCCCGTATTCCGGTATCAAGCTGAACAACCGGAGACCAGCCAAGCAGTTCTCTGGCCCTGGTTATGTCGGGCTGCCTCACCTTCGGGTCATCCTGGGGAAGCGGTTGCATAACAATCCTGCCGGTGCCCCCGGCAATGGCATGAATCTTCTGCGCAAATTCCGTTATGGTCATTTCATGGGGGTTGCCGATATTAACCGGATCATTGATTGCGGAAAACAGCAGACGGTAGATTCCCTCTATCAGATCAGACACGTAGCAGAAGCTCCGGGTCTGAGAGCCGTCGCCGAATATGGTAAGGTCTTCGTTCTTAAGTGCCTGGTGGAGAAAGGTCGGCACCACCCTGCCGTCATTCAAGCGCATGCGCGGGCCATAGGTATTAAAAATCCTCACAATGCGCGTTGTAACATTGTGATAGCGTTGGTAAGCCATGGTCAGGGCCTCGGCAAAGCGCTTTGCCTCATCGTATACACCCCGCGGCCCGATCGGGTTCACATTGCCGTAGTAGTCTTCGGGCTGCGGGTGAATCAGCGGATCACCATAGACTTCAGAGGTGGAGGCCAGAAGAAACCGCGCCTTCTTTGCCTTAGCCAAGCCCAGTGCCTTGTGCGTGCCGAGCGACCCGACCTTTAAGGTCTGGATCGGCAGTTCCAGATAGTCAATGGGGCTGGCCGGTGAAGCAAAGTGCAGGATGTTATCTACCGGACCGTCAATAAAGATGTACTCGGTCACGTCATGTTTTATAAACTTGAACTTCGGATTCCCCATCAGGTGCGCAATGTTATCCGTATCGCCGGTGATGAGATTGTCCATACAGATTACTTCATGACCTTCTTTGATGAGCCGGTCACACAGGTGACTGCCCAGAAATCCTGCACCGCCCGTTACCAGAGTACGCATGGTATATATTCTCCTCGCTGGTTATTGTTTCAGGTCTGTACCCAGATAGGGAAAACCCTTTTTGCGGGGTTTCCTGCTGTCATTCATAGTGCGCCTATTTTTTATGCGTGCCCGGAATGCATCGTTAATTGGAGACCTGCCGCAGTTCCGCCTGCAGATACTCTTCTAAAGCATCCTCCCAGGGCCGCAGGCGCATCCCGATTTCACGGATGAATCTGCTGCAATCAAGCACCGAATTGGGCGGCCGCGGTGCGGGCCGTTTGAGTGCCGCGGTCGTCGTCGGGGATACCCTGACATCAAGGTTTGCCCGCGCCACTATTGCGCGCGCATAGTCATACCACGTACAGTTTCCCTGGTTACTCACATGATATATACCGCGCCCGTTGCCATCAATCAGCGCCTTGATAGCCCAAGATAGGTCCCGGGTCCAGGTAGGGCTGCCGCGCTGATCATTGACCACCTGCAGCTCTTTTTGTTTTTGTGCCAGCCGCAGAATGGTTGAGATAAAATTGTTTCCGCTGCTGCCGTACAGCCATGAGCTGCGTATAATTATATACTGTTCTAAAAGTTCCGCCACATGGTTTTCCCCGGCATGCTTTGACTGCCCGTAAACTGACAGCGGATGCGGAACATCGGTTTCCAGGTACGGCGTTTGTTTTGTGCCGTCAAAAACATAGTCGGTACTGATATGCACGAGCAAACTTCCCGACTGCCGGCATGCCAGGGCGAGATGTTTTACGCCGGCGGCATTGACTGCAAAAGCCTTTTCCTGCTCTGTTTCACAGATATCCACCTGGGTATACGCGGCACAGTTTACCACCACATCAGGCCTGAGGCCGCAAACAGCGGCACGCACTGCTTCAGCATCACAGATGTCAAGCTCCTGCTCCCGCCTCGGGATGACTTCAAAGCCGAGGTTCAATATCGACAAGGCATCCTGTGCCAGCATGCCGCCGGCTCCGGTCAGCATAATTTTTTTAGACATAGCAGCCTTGTGCAATGGGTCCCGGTTAAAAAAAGGGGGGTGAGGGGTGTGCATACAGAGGATGGCCTGTGCATTATCAGGCTGCCCCGCATATCCTGCTATCGGTCTCCGTACCAGCGCTGATAAAAGTCCAGGTACTCTCCGCTCTTGACCCTGGCCCACCACGCACGATTATTGATATACCAGGCAATGGTTTCCTGCATGCCGGTCTGAAAATTATAGTTCTGCGTCCACCCCAGCTCCCGCATTATTTTTGTGCAATCAATGGCGTAGCGGCGATCATGCCCGGGGCGGTCTTTTACAAAACGGATCAATGCCTCAGTTTTGCCGAGTTCCTGCAGAATGATGCTGGTAATCTCGCGGTTGGTCCTTTCACAGTTGCCGCCGATATTATAGACCTCTCCCGGGGTCCCCCGGTGCAGCACGCAGTCAATTGCCGCGCAGTGGTCCTGCACATGAATCCAGTCGCGCACATTAAGCCCGTCGCCATAGAGGGGAAGCTGCTGGTCGCTCAGCGCATTGGTGATAAACAGCGGGATCAGTTTTTCCGGAAACTGATAGGGGCCGTAGTTGTTTGAACAGCGGGTAATAAGCGCGGGCAGTTTAAAGGTTTCATAGTAGGAGCGCACCAGCAGGTCGGCGCCTGCCTTGCTCGCGGAATACGGGCTGTTCGGGGCAATGGGGGTGGTTTCAGTGAATTTGCCGGTCGGCCCCAGAGACCCGTAGACCTCGTCGGTTGATATCTGGATATAGCGCTGCACCTGATGCCGGAGCGCCGCATCAAGCAGCACCTGCGTTCCCATGATATTGGTTTTAATAAAAACACCCGCGTTGTCTATGCTGCGATCAACATGGGATTCGGCGGCGAAATTAATAATAGCGTCCATACCCTCTGCAACAATGCGGTCAACCAGCTGCATATCCCCGATGTCACCTTTGACGAACCGGTAACGGGCGCCGGAGCCGCTCCCTTCGTCTTCAGCCACCGTGCGCAGATTTTCCAGGTTCCCTGCATAGGTCAGCGAATCCAGGTTCACGATCCGGCAGTCAGGATGGGTCTTCAGCATGTGGCGGATAAAATTAGAACCGATAAATCCGGCGCCGCCGGTGACAAGAATTTTCATAAGTGCAATTCTCTCGTATGGTTGGTCAGTTGGTTGTTATGCGTTTTTTCGGCTTCCGTCCTGGAGAACAGACGGGGCCTGGGGATCGATGCGGTGTCTTCAGGGGCCTGTTAATCAGTACCTGTCGGCGGGACTGCTCACGACCAGTGCCTCCTCCGCAATTACATTCAGCTATTTAAGGGTACCTCTCATAATCTGGTTTTAAACCCGGCTGTTAGATTCTAACATAGGAGCGCTTACATCGGCAAAAAAATGCCGATGTTTATAACATACTATACATTGCTTTATTTTTAACTGCCCCGCAGGGGTCTCATCTTCCGGGCCCCGTCCCAAACGATGCGTAGATTCTTACATAGCTTAATCTGAGTATTTTGCTCTCACATTTTGTATTGTTAGGCTTTTGGTGAGAACAGTTACGGGCGGTGCGAGCGAAGGCTCTGGCAAAAACAAACAGCATTTCCTGCGAGCACTTAGCCCGAACAAATGAACGAGAAGACTAACAACAAATCCCAAATATCTTTGGTTAGTTATTTATTCGCTCCCGACTTTGCCACCAGGTTGCTTGCCCGGAGCAGGGAGTCAAAGGTTCCCGCATCAGTCCACCAGCCGTCAAGAATTTCATAGGTCATGCTGCCGCGACCGATGTAGGCGTTATTGACGTCAGTGATTTCAAGCTCCCCCCGGTGCGAAGGCTTCAGGGTTTTAATAATATCAAACACGCTGTTGTCATACAGATAAATGCCGACAACCGCATAATTGGAAGGCGGATCCTGGGGTTTTTCAAGTATCTCCAACACCTTATCACCTTCCAGCCGCGGCACGCCAAAGCGCTTCGGGTCATGCACTTCTTTTAAAAGAATTTTTGCTCCTGATCCCTGCTTCTCAAAGTTTTTTACTGCCTGGTTAATGTTTTTTTCAATGATGTTATCTCCCAGTATCACACATATCGGGTTCTGATCCGCAAAAAACTCCGCAAGCCTTAGCGCTGCGGCAATGCCGCCCTCTCCCTCCTGATAGGTGTAGTTGATATGCTCAAGGCCAAAGTCTTTCTTGCCATTGCCCAGAAGCCGTAAAAAATCACCCGCATTATTGCCGCCCGTGACGATAAGGATATCCCTGATCCCGGCATTCACCAGGGTCTGAATGGGATAATAAATCATAGGCTTGTCATATACCGGCAATAGATGTTTGTTGGTAATTCTTGTCAAAGGAGACATCCTGGTCCCCAGTCCTCCAGCGAGAATTATTCCTTTCATGGCATCCTCAATCGTATGGTTTTAGCTTTCATTATTTATAGTACTGCAAACCCTGTTCTTATTTTTAAAGTTTATAATTAAACCGCGAAATGAGTCAAGCTATTTAAGAGCGCGCAGCGCCCGGTCAAGATACCCCCATATTTTGTCTTTACCTTCGCCGGTTACGGCGGAAAATAAAATGATTTGTCCGCCCAGCCCCAGTCGTCGCTGCCATTCCCGGTGCGAAGAAACCTGCCTGTTTTTTTTAAGCTTATCGATTTTTGTCAGCACCAGCATTAAAGGAATCTTAAGCTGATTAAGCCACGCTGCAAAAAGCTCTTCATCCTCCTGCGGCGCGCGCCTGATATCGCACAGCAGCACCAGCAGCCGCAGTGTCCCGCGCTGCGCGAGATACCCTTCGATCAGGGGCTGCCATTGTTGGCGCACGGCCAGAGGAACATTGGCGTACCCGTAACCGGGCAGATCCACGAAATAAAATGAACTGTTTATTTCCATGAAATTTATTGACTGGGTCCTGCCGGGGGTGGAGCTTGTTTTTGCAAAACCCCGGCGGTTGAGCAGCACGTTGATCAGTGAGGATTTGCCGACATTTGACCGTCCGGCAAAAGCAATCTCCGGAAGCAGCGGCCCGGGCAAATCCGGCAGATGGTATACGCTCTTGACAAAGCGGGTGTCGGTGATCTTCATGGAGATGGCCGCAGCTCCTGCTGTACCAGTTCCCGATAGCGCTGATGCAGCTCACCGGTCAGCGGGCCGGGGACACCGCTGCCCACGGGACGACCCTGCACCGTGACCAGGGGCATTATCTCCATAAGTGAGCTGGTAAGAAACGCTTCATCCGCGCGCAGCAGCTCCTCGGGCGAAAATGCCTGTTCCCGCACGTTCCAGCTGCTGCGGGCACTACCAATGACCGCGGCGCGGGTAATGCCGGGCAGGATGCCGGCGTCGGCCGGCGGCGTTATCAGGGCTTTATCCTTAATCATAAAAATATTTGCGGTTGCAGCCTCAGCTACCCAGCCGCTGCCGTTCAAAAAAAGCGCTTCCTGCGCGTTATGATCGCGCGCCTCAAGACGGCCCAGGATGTTCTCAAGATAATTGATGCTTTTTATGCGCGAAAGCGGGGAATAGCTGTTTCTGCGCGGGGAAACTATATGGGCGCGAAACCCCTGCGCATAATCTTCCGCGCGGTAACTGCCGGAAGGACGCGCGGACATGAGCAGAAGTGGCTTGAGATCGTTGTGCGGCTCGGGCCCCTCGCCATCACCCCTGAAGAGCGTGATGCGAATTGATGCATCAGAGAGTTTATTGCGGCTGAGCAGTTCATCTACCGCATGCTCCATGTCGCCTGCCGTCCAGCAGGGATTGATGCGCAGCACCTGCATACCGTCGGCCATCCGTTTCAGGTGCTGCTCAAGACGGAACACGCGGCCGCCGTAGGAGCGCAGCGTTTCAAACAAGCCGTCGCCATACAGCAGCCCGCGGTTGAACGGCGATATCGTAACGTTCTCAACCGGCGCGAAAACACCGTTGTAATAGACAATCCGCTCCACGCAGTAATCCTTCTTATAAACAGCACCCCTCAGTATGCAAGAGGGGGTGTTGTTCCGTTGCTGACGGGGCAGTATGCGTGCACGCGGTTAACGCAGCTTCACCGCCACCTCTTTACCCAGGGCAATGCAGCCCTGAATTGCCTGCTGGTCGGGATTCCAGTTTGCACGCAATCCGTCGTGCGCTATTTCAAAACCCGCTTCCTTCAGCTTCTCGGTAATTATTTTCACTGATTCGCCGCTCCAGCCATAGGTGCCGAATGCCGCGGCTTTCTTGTTTTTAAATCCCAGACCCTTTACTTCTTCAAGCGCGCCGCCGACCGCCGAGAGAATCCCCCGGTTTACGGTCGGGGAGCCGACCAGGAGTGCCTTTGATTTAAAAATCTCGGTTAAAATATCAGACTTGTCCGAGCGGGCGCACTGGTAAATCTTCACGGCAACAGCGGCGTTCGCTGCTTTAATGCCCTCAGCAATTGCCTCGGCCATTTTGCGGGTCCCGTTCCACATGCTGTCATACATAATGGTTATCTGGTTCTCCTGGTAATTGCCTGCCCACTGGACATATTTGTTGACGATCTGCAGCGGGTCCTTGCGCCAGATGATGCCGTGGCTCGGGCAGATCATGGCCACCGGCAGGTTAAGCCCGATAACTTCCTTGATCTTTTTGTCCACCAGCATGCTGAAGGGCGTAAGTATGTTGGCATAATACTTTATCGCCTCCTGAAACAGTTCGCATTGATCAACCAGGTCATTATACATAAGCTCCGAGGCGAAATGCTGACCGAAAGCATCGTTGCTGAACAGGATGTTGTCACCGCTCAGATAGCAGAACATGGTGTCCGGCCAGTGCAGCATGGGCGCTTCAATAAAAACAAGGTCCTTCGCTCCGATATTCAGCTTGTCTCCGGTCTTCACCACCTGAAAGTTCCAGTCCTGGTGATACTGCCCTTTGAGGGATTTAACGGCATTGGCCGTGCAGTAGACAGGGGTGCCGGGGATTTCCCGCAGCAGCGCCGCGAGGCTCCCGCTGTGGTCGGGCTCTCCGTGGTTGGCGATAATATAATCAATCTTTTTCAGGTCAATAACCTGTTTCAGATGCTCGACAAATTCCTGGTCAAACGGCCTCCAGACCGTATCAATCAGCACCGTCTTCGCGTCCTGTATTAAATATGAATTGTACGAAGAGCCGCGGTGCGTGGAGAGCTCTTCGCCGTGGAATTTTCTCAGCTCCCAGTCAATCTTCCCCACCCAGGTGATGCTGTCTTTGATTTTAAATGCCATAACCAATACCTCCCCGTATTTATAAATATTAAGTATCTCGTTTTTTATACAGTTCACCGGCCAGATGATTCACGGCGACATGAGCCGTGTAAACTCGTGCATCATGCACCGGTCCTGGATAACAATAATCCCGGCCTGCTCCGCAAGCTTCCCCGCCTCTTCATTATAAATGCCGTCCTGCAGCCAGATTACCGCTATGTCTCCCCGCTCCGTGCGGCGCTCAAGCGCTTCCCTGACCACATCAAGCACCTGCGCGGATGGACGAAAAACCAGCAGCACATCAATCCGTCCGGGGATGTCCCGAAGACACGGATAGGGTGGTACCTTGAGAATGGTTTCAGCAGAGGCATTCACCGGAATAATAGCATATCCTTTTCCCAATAGGAAGGCCGGCACGTAGTGGGCAGGCTTATCCTCTTTTGTTGACATGCCGTAAACGGCAATGGTTTTATACTGCTGAAAAACATCTTTTATAATCGCATCTGTGATCATGTGCGCACCGATGCAAAAGGCTCCGGCCACTTAAGTAATTTCACGTGCTGCGTAGAATCTTCCGGGCGCCACCCGGGAGCGCATGATGAAGCAGCCCCGTGTTTCAGGTAATACCCGGACCCATCCCCAGTGCCTCCATCATGCCCCGCGCCTTGTGCAGCGTTTCTTCATATTCCAGGTCCGGCTCCGAGTCAGCCACAATCCCGCCGCCCACGTGAAAATAGTAGCATCCGTTCACATGCAGTATGCTGCGGATAATGATATTCAGGTCTGATTCCCCGTTAAAGCCCAGATAGCCCAAGGCCCCCGTATAGACTTTTCTGCGGCACGGTTCAAGCTCCTCGATGATCTCCATGGCACGGATTTTAGGCGCGCCGGTAATTGAGCCGCCGGGGAAACAGGCGCGCAGGCAATCAACGTGGTCGCGGCCTTCGGCAAGCTCGCCGCGGATGGTTGAAACCAGGTGATGAACCACCGGGTGCGTTTCAAGGCTGACAAGCTCGGCCGGATGAACGCTGCCGAACCGGCACACCCGTCCCAGGTCATTGCGCTCCAGGTCAACAATCATGATGAGTTCGGCCCGGTCTTTAGCGCTTGCCAGCAACTCGTCACGCAGGCGCCGGTCTTCCGGCTCTGTTGTTCCGCGGGGGCGGGTCCCTTTTATGGGCCGGGTCTCAACCATGTGCCCGGAGATGCGCAAAAACCGTTCCGGAGAAGAACAGACAAGGTGATGATCCCCGCCATTAAAAAAGGCCCCGAATGGCGCCGGGCTGATCGTGCGCAGGCGCTTGAAAAGGGCAAACGGAGCAATTGCCGCCGGAGCGGAAAACCGCTGTGACAGGTTGACCTGGTAAATATCGCCCTCTGCAATATAGTGTTTCGCCGCTGAAACAGCGCGGCAGTATGACTGCCGGTCAAAATGGTCCGCAAGCGCAGAACAGCCGCGCAACTCCTGTTCGCTATAGCAGCATCGGGCAGTGCTGTCGCCGGCGAGCAGCGACGCGATGCGGGCTGTGTCGTGCAGGGCTTTTGCGCGCTGCCGTGACGGGGTTTCTTCCGGAAGACCCGAAGAGGCAACCCACACCCTGCGCTCATGATGGTCGACGATAATGACCGTGCTGTACATTCCCAGGCAGCAGTCAGGCATGGCAATATCATCGCGCGCGGTTTCCGGCAATGTCTCAATAACCCGGGCAAGATCATAGCCGAAATAGCCTGCGGCCCCACCGATAAAGGGGGGCATCGGCGATGTTGCTGTCACCCGGTAGCCTGCCATCAGACTTTTCAGGCAGGCAAACGGGTCTTGCCTGAGCTGTCTGCCATGACCGTTCTGCTCGATGGTAATGTCGCGTCCCGTACATTTGAAAACAAGGAAGGGATCGCTTCCTAAAAAAGCATAGCGCGAACCGGGGAACCTGCCGCCGCTGTCAAGAAAAAAACTGTACGGCCGTGCGTACAGCTTATCAGGGATTTCCTCCCACGCTTCATAGGTACAGAGTTCCTGTATGCAGAGGTCAGCAGTAATGGTCTTCATGTTACGGCATGAGCTCTATGCTCAGACCGAGATCGGTAATTTCCTGCACATCTGCTGCCGGGTCGCGACCTGAGGTGGTCAGATAATTGCCGATCATGGTGCCGCTGGCGCCGGCGATATACATCATGGGCTGCAGGGTGCGCAGCCCGGTCTCCCGGCCGCCGCAGATACTGATTTCCCGGTCCGGCAGCCTGAACCGGCACAGGGAAATGGTTGCAAGTATCTCCAGCGGCTGCAGCAGGCCATAGCGCGCAGCCAGCATGAAAATATCCTGCTGGTTACGCAGGGAAACGATTCGTTCCGCGTCCCGGCGCGTTGCCGCGCCGCCGGACAAAATGCGTTTCGTCAGTTTCGGTAAAAAAGAATATGATACTGCTGTTTTTTTAGTGCTCATTTCGTGATAAGGCAAAGAAAAATAGTAATTTGACATAGCAGCTGTCAGATGATAGCTATATGTGCTTGTTATATCCGCAGGGACACATCGCCGCAGACAATCTCCCGGATGCTGCCGCGCGCGTCTGCCAGAAGAAGGTGGCCGTCATCGGTGATTCCCCGGGCAGTTCCTTCAATGCTGCCGTCTTCCGACACAATGGTAACCTGCCGGTTGAGAATCAGGGAATAGCGCTCCCAGGCTGTTTTCAGCTCTGCTGCGCCGCCCTGCAGAAGCGCCTCATAGCCGCGGTCAAGCTCTTCGAGCAGCCGCTGCAAAACCGCGCGCCGCGAGATCGTTCTGCCGCACTCTTTTTTAAGCGACGTCGCTGTGTCCGCTAACTCCGGAGCGCTGCCGAAGTCCTCATTGACATTAATCCCGAGGCCCACCACAGCGTACCGCAACCGCTCGTCCTCCGCCGAAAATTCCGTCAGAATGCCGCACACTTTCTTGTTCCCGGCATACACATCGTTGGGCCACTTTATCCCTGCCGCGAGGCTGCAGACCGAATCCAGTGCCCTGACCACGGCCACTGACGCCAGCATCGTCAGCCTGAACAGTGCAGCCGGCGCCAGGTTCGGATGAAAAATGATCGAGCAGAGGATACTGCTGCAGCGGGCTGCAACCCATTTCCGGTCCATTCTTCCGCGCCCGCCCGTCTGCTCCTCGGCAATCACCAGCGTGCCGTCTGCCGCTCCCTGAGCGGCCAGTTCTCCGGCAAGCCGGTTGGTTGAGTCTGTCTGGGTGACGTAATGAACAATGCGCCCGGCCCGCATGGTCCTGAGCCCCTGTTTTACCAGGGGCGGAACGAGCAGGTCCGGAACCTCCTGCAAGCGGCAGCCGCCCTCTGCCGTGACGGACAGCGAAAACCCCTGCCGCTGCAGGGCTGCGAGGAGCGCTGCTAATTCTGCCGGGGCGACATCGGCAGCCCGGCAGAGCGCTGCAGCAGAAACAGAGCTGCCGCAGTGCTGCAGAAGTATTTCCAGCAACCGCTCCTGTTGCGCAAAGCTATCCACGGTTCGTGCTGCGCAGTGTCATAACGTGCGTGATGGGCGGGTTTTGCGGGGCTGGGAGTGGTCTGCCGGCCTGCTGCAGGCTCTGACGCAGATACCGCATATATAGTGTCCGATGTTGGCCTTGGTTTTAAAGCCGCGCAGGGTCTCAAAGCACCCCTTGTGGTCAAACTGCGCCTGGTCCTCTTTTATCGCCCGGGCAGGGCAGGCATCAATACAGGCCCGGCATGTTCCGCAGTTCGTATTCAGGGGCACATTGGCTATAAGCGGATAGTTGGTCAGCACCGTAACCAGCCGCACCTGCGCGCCGTACTGGGGGTGAACGAGAAGATTATTGCGGCCCAGCCATCCGTGTCCGGCGGCAACAGCTATGGCCTTGTGGGAAACATGACCGCTCTGATTTTCCCAGTCAATGACCTGGGATGCGGCAATGGGCAGGGCCTGGTATCCGTCCTCCTGTATCCGGCGGGAAAGCAGGAGCGCTGCGCGGTCAAGCAGATAGTTGACCTGCCGGTAGTGGTGCAGGTAGAGGGGCGTGGGTTTGTCCTTTATGTCGTCAAGCACCGGCTGGAGCAGCCGAACGCCCAGGGAAACAGCGCTGGTGCAGGCTTCCACGACAGCGCTGCTTAGGAAGCGGAAATCCTTTTTCAGAACGCCAATGTCAGCCACGCCGAAAAGATCCATTCCCAGAGCTGCGGCTTCTTTTTTGAGGTGGGCGGTATTCTTTTTGTTTATTGCCAGATTTTTTGTTTTCATAGCACCGATGCCTTCCCCTCGCTGTTTCTGCCGTTGTTTACGTTGCCTTCATGCTTCTTCATATATATCATAAGGATGGAAAGTGCTGCCGGCGTAATGCCTGAAATGCGTGATGCCTGTCCCAGGGACGCGGGCCGTACCTGGTTCAATTTCTGCCGCACCTCGGTTGACAGGCTGGGCACGTCATGAAAATCAATGTCCCGCGGTATCTGCTTCATCTCCATGCGCTTGAACTTTTCAACCATCTGCTGCTGCCGTTCTATATAGCCCTCATACTTCACCTGAATTTCAACCTGCTCCAGAGCGGCGGCAGAAACCGACGGCGCAAGGGCCGGCACTTCCTGCACCGCCCGGTAGTCTATCTCCGGTCTCCTGAGCAGTTCCTTGAGCATTACCGCGTGACGCAGGGGAGCGCTGCCCCGCCTGCCCAGCCACTCCTGGATTGCAGGCGCAGGGACAACTATTGTCTCTGCTATCCGCCGCAGCTCTTCCTCCACTTCCTGCTGCTTGTGCCGGAGCTTCATGAAATCATCCGGTTCTACCAGCCCCAACCGGAAGCCTTTTTCCCGCAGCCGCAGGTCGGCATTATCTTCCCGCAGCAGCAGCCGGTATTCGGCCCGTGAGGTGAACATGCGGTAGGGCTCAGCGGTCCCCCTGGTCACCAGATCATCGATGAGCACCCCGATATAGGCCTCGGCGCGGTCAAGGATAAACGGCTCTGCGCCTGCCGCCTGCAGGGAAGCATTGATGCCCGCCATAAGCCCCTGGGCCGCCGCCTCTTCGTACCCGGAGGTGCCGTTGATCTGGCCCGCGCAATAGAGGCCCCCCACCTGCCGGGTCTCAAGGGAAAGATTGAGCTGCTGCGGGTTGATATAGTCATATTCAATGGCATATCCCGGACGCATGATTGCCACCGACTCCAAGCCCCGGATGCTGCGCAGCATGCGCAGCTGGACGTCCAGGGGAAGGCTGGTGGCAAGGCCGTTGGGATACACCTCTGCGGTTTCTCTGCCTTCCGGCTCTATGAATATCTGGTGACGCTGTTTATCAGGAAAGCGCATTATTTTGTCTTCAATGGACGGGCAATAGCGCGCGCCCGTACCCCTTATCACCCCGGTATAAAGCGGGGAACGGTCAAGCCCCTCCCTGATGATGGCATGGGTTTGCTGATTGGTATAGGTTATAAAGCAGGGAACCTGCCGCTGGGTGATCTTTTCCGTAGAGAGGGAAAACGGCACGGGATGCTCGTCGCCCTCCTGCATCTCCATCACGCGGTAATCTATGGTTCTGCCGTCAAGGCGCGGGGTGGTGCCGGTCTTAAGCCTGCCAATGGTGAAACCGAGACGCCTGAGGCTCTCTGATATACCGAGCGAGGGGGCTTCGCCGAGCCGTCCGGCAGGAAAACGGGAAAGGCCGATATGAATGAGGCCATTAAGAAATGTTCCGGTGGTAAGAATAACGGCCCCGGCATAATACCGCTCGCCAAGAGCAGTTTCAACTCCTTTCACCTTTCCGTTAGTCACGACTATGTTTTCCACGGACGCCTGTTTAATATCAAGGGTGACCGTAGATTCAAGAGCATGTTTCACCCACAGCCGGTACAGCTGCCGGTCTGCCTGGGCCCGGGATGATCGCACGGCCGGACCCTTTTTGGTGTTTAAGAGCCTGAACTGGATGCCGGTGGCGTCAATTGCCCTGCCCATGATACCGCCCAGAGCATCAATCTCTTTTACCAGCTGCCCTTTGGCCAGCCCCCCGATGGCGGGGTTGCAGGACATAAACCCGATCGTATCCAGATTCTGGGTGAGAAGCAGCGTGCGGCGCCCCATCCGGGCAGCTGCCACACATGCCTCGCATCCGGCGTGGCCGCCGCCGACCACAATGATGTCATAGGTGTCATTATTATTTGAATAAGAAAGCATAATATTATAATTATTATAAATTCGGCTGACAGCTGATTGCTGAAAGCTATACGCCTTTTCTTTCAATGAATATCACAAAAGGAAAAATACGTAAAGATTTCTAACCAGTAAATCTCTAACTATTTGCCAATACAAATTTTTATTTTATAAGGGTAACAGCAATGGAGTTGTTGCAGTGAAATTATTGCTGGGACTGGTAGATGATTAACAGAAGTCATATACCGGCAATGCAACTGAATTTAGTTGCTATTTCACCTCATTTGTGATATTAACACCATATGAGTAAAAAAGATAAATTGGTAAAACGTTTTCTATCCAGACCTCAAGATTTTACCTGGCAGGAACTTATAACAACGCTGGAGGGATTTGGCTTTACACAGCAAACAGGGGGCAAAACCAGTGGGTCACTGGTTCGATTTTCTCATAAGACTCTACCTCCAATTATTCTTCACAAACCACATCCAGCAAAAATTTTAAAAAGGTATCAGGCAGATCAAATTGTAGAACTTTTAAAAAATGAGGGTCTACTATGAAAGATATGATGAAATACAAGGGATATTTTGGTTCGGTGCATTACAGCGATGATGATAATCTGTTTTACGGTAAGCTTGAATTTATCCGTGCTCTGGTAAGCTACGACGGAACCGATGTAAAAAATCTGCGGCTGGCCTTTGAGGAGGCGGTTAATGATTATCTACAGATGTGTCACGAAACCGATAAAGAACCTGAAAAACCCTTTAAGGGGTCATTTAATGTGCGTGTTGGCCCAAACCTTCATCAGCGTGTTGCGCTGAACGCTCTATCAAAAGGAATAACCATTAACAAATATATCAATCAAGTGCTTGAAAAAGCTGTTCAGGATCTTTTAATTGATTGAATTGAGTCGAGTAGACCGGTTTCTCCCGATATACAGGTTGATGTTTGTTTTCTCCGTTTACCGCCTGGTTTCCCGACGGTGCCACATTATCTCAACCATGGGAAAAGGATGGGGTCAAATCTTTAACATGACAATGTCGTGAGTTGTTCGGCAATTTCATCATATTTCTTCTTCAGATCTTTGTCCCCCGCCATCTTTTCCTGCAGCCTCTTTCTTGCCTGACTTACTGCGCTGTAATCCACCCTGCCGACCAGTCGACCGATCTCGGGTTGCGTTATATCACAGTGCCGGTACAACAACTCCATCAGTTGCGCACGCTCTGCTGCACGGCTCCCCCGCTGACAAAGCTCTTCTTTTCCCTTGCCTGTTATCTCTGCGAATTTCGCGATTACCAATTCCGGATTCAAACTCTTTCGCAGCCGCTGCAACGAGGGCTGTTCTCTTTTGTCGCCTTTTCCGTTTAGAATCTTTTCTTTTACCCACTCGATAAATTCATTCTCTCCGACAATGCCGCTGCCTTTGCCGAGCGCAAGCGGATTGTCCACTCCCCCGGTAATTGCTTCTTGAATTGTCTTCAGGTATGCCTGACGACCCTTTCTGGTATCGCCCCCCATAGAGTCTAATACCTTAGCATAGTTCACAAATGTCTCTTGCTTGCCGGTACTGATAAATCATGCCAGGCTGCTATCGGCATATTTCTGCAGTTCTGCCCACTGCTCGTGCGCTTATTGAACTTAATCCGGTAAAAACACAGCAGGTGCAAAGACCAGAAGACTACCCGTGGTCAAGTTGCAAAGCCAATATAAGCGGCAAAGGCGATGAACTGGTGAGTGGACATGCTTGGCTGGATGACAATGACAGGAAGAAATATAAAAGATTCCTAAAACAGCGGGACCTTGAAGCCGAGAAAAAAATCAGGCGGGCAACCTCAACCGATCGCCCCTTGGGGAGCGATGGTTTCATAAAAAAGCTTGAAAGAAAGCTTGCACAACGACTTTACCCTGGCAAAGCAGGCCGCCCTAAAAAAGCAGAACCTATTTAATATGGGAAGTGTCCCGATATTCTTCGATATTCTTCAAATGTCATAATCAATTAAATGACGTATTGACATTATGACTTTTTGCGACTATGTTCATTGATAGATGATAATAAATCTAACATAAAGGGGAAACATATGCTTTTAGCCATCGATAAAAGAGGCAGCATCAACCTGCCGGCTGAAATCCGCAAGGAGTTTGGTTTGGGCATCGGATCATATCTTGATCTGTCCATTGAAAGCGGTGGGGCTATCGTGCTCCATCCCGTGTCAATTTACCGCAATGTCAAAGTCAGTGAAGCAGGCAGCGCAAAACTCCACGAAGGGCGCAAGAGCGGAACTGGGAAGCTTCCTGCATGGCTTGTTAAGGACATGAAGAATGCCGAACCTGATACCAAGTAAAAAATTTCTACACGACATAGATGCGTTCCAGTCCGACATGCCGTTGCGGAAAAAACTGGCAAA
>Ga0172371_10002691_pt1 | contig 27993 bp, 19 predicted proteins | sample Lak12m_FD_114543 | JGI IMG/M metagenome (GOLD analysis project Ga0172371, IMG submission 114543) | Freshwater microbial communities from Kabuno Bay, South-Kivu, Congo - kab_022012_12m | ecosystem: Environmental > Aquatic > Freshwater > Lake | place: Democratic Republic of the Congo: South-Kivu...
CGAAAGTCCGCGCCCATGCCGAGCGGCCACGTCATCGGCGCGACGTCGAGCGCCAGCGCGTTCTCGATCTCGTCGAGCAGTTCGAACGGATCGCGTCCCTCGCGGTCGATCTTGTTGATGAAGGTGATGATCGGGATGTCGCGCAGCCGGCAGACTTCGAAGAGCTTGCGGGTCTGGGCTTCGATGCCTTTGGCCGCGTCGATCACCATGATCGCCGAATCGACCGCGGTCAGTGTCCGGTAGGTGTCTTCGCTGAAGTCTTCGTGGCCGGGCGTGTCTAGCAGGTTCATCGTCACGCCGTCGAGTTCGAAGGTCATCACCGAACTCGAGATCGAGATGCCGCGGCTGCGCTCGATCTCCATCCAGTCCGATTGTGTGCGGCGGCGGTCGGCGCGCGCCTTGACGTGTCCGGCCAGCCGGATCGCACCGCCGAACAGCAGCAGCTTTTCGGTCAGCGTGGTCTTGCCGGCGTCGGGGTGCGAGATGATCGCGAACGTGCGGCGCGGCGATCCGCCCTGCGCGCCGCGCGGCCGCGGGGTCTGTGTGTTGAGTTCGTCCATGCTTTGGGATCGCCCCGGGGAATTACCCGCTTCGTCGTCGACTATTGTGCAACCGGCGCGGCCGGGTTCTCGCGTGCTTTTTCGGCGGCGACCGAGATCGCAACCGCACCGGCGCGCTTGGCGACGTCCATGATGTGCACGACCTGGCCGAGCAACACCGACTGATCGCCTTGCAGGATCACCAGCTTCTTCGGATCGTCGGTAAGCAGGTCGCGCAGCGTCGCTTCGAGTTGCTCGCCGGGCACCGCCACGTGGTTGACGAAGATGGCGTTGTCGGGAGTCACGGTGACGGTCAGGCCGCGGGTTTCCTCGACGGTCTGCGAGGACTTGGGCAGGTTCACTTTCGCGGCCGAGTCGACCATCGCCGAGGTGGTGATCATGAAGATGATCAACAGCACCAGGAAGATGTCGGTGAGCGGCGTGATGTTGATCTCCGACATCAGCGAGTCCGAAGACTCGTCGCCGCCGATCTTACCGAACGCCATGGTCGCCTCCGTTGTGGATACCGCCGATCGCGGCGGCTTCGATCACGCGTCCGAGGCCGACGCGCAGCTGGGTGTCGAGAGCGCCGATCTTGACCTGGAAATAGTTATACGAGATCTACGCCAGGATCGCGACGAACAGGCCCATCGCGGTCGCGACCAGCGCCTCGGAGATCCCCGCTGCCACTACCGCAAAGCCGCCGGCTCCCATCATCGCCATCTGGTGAAACGACTTGATGATGCCGACTACGGTTCCGAGCAGGCCGATGAACGGTGCCGATGCGGCAGTAGTTCCGAGCAGCCAGGTGCCGCTCTTGAACAAGCGCGCCTCGTCGAGGCGGCGCCGCTCGCCGCACTCGACGACTTCGTCGATTCCCTGTTTGCCCAGCAGCGGCAGCAGCGCTGCGTAGATGCGCGCTGCCGGAGACTTCGCCACGTTCGAACCGAGCATCGATGCGGCACCGTCGCGGTCTCCTTCGCGCAGCAACTCACACGTCGAATCGGTGACGGTCTCGATCGCGCCGCGCACGGTGCGCAGCACCCACAGGCGTTCGATGATGATGCTGGTGGCGATGAACGACATCGCGATCAGCGGGTAGGTCGTGTACCAGCCCTGTCGGATCAGGTCGAAGATGCTGATGCCGGCTGGAACGGCTGCTGTGGTATCCATGGTGTTCCTCTCGACGGATGGTCATATCGGCAGTACTTCGGAAAAAGAGTCGTGAGTCCATTCAAAATGGTCCAGATGCAAGCCGCGCGCGAAAGTCGTCCGCTACGACGCTTGGTTCTCGCCCGTCGCCGGTTCCGGGCTCGCGCCGTAGCGAGTGGTTTCGCGCGCACGAGCCCCGAGCTGGCGAGGGGCGAACTCGAGTAGACAGGCGTGATCCTCGCGCGTCGCCAGCTCCGCACTCGTGGGCCATTTTCAACGGGCTCCTAGTGTCCGCACGCGCGCACGGCGAGTCCGGCGAAACGTTGTTTGGTCGCGCTGTCGCGAAGGTCGGGACGGAATTCGTCGACTTCTCGCAGCCCGGCGCAGGCCTGGTCGGCGTGGCCGGAGGCAAACTGCGCTTTGGCCGCCGCCAGACGGGCCTCGTACCAGGCCGGACTGGCGACTTCTTGCGTGGCGGCCAGACGCGTCCAGTAGTCGGCTCCGGCCACCGCGTCGCCGCGTTGATCGGCGAGCATCGCGGCGGCGCGCAGCACGGTGCGCGAGCCGGGGGCGGCGGCGACGAGCTCGGCGTACAGCGCGGCTGCCTCGTCGAGGCGTCCTTGCTCGACCCAGATCTGCGCGAGGTTCGGCCTGACGTCCTCGGGGATCGTGCGTCCTTCCTTCTGCAAGCGCTCGAAGACCGCGCCCGAGAGCGCGGCCCATCGGCGTCCGGCGGCCGGGTCGGTATCGCCGGTCGCAGCCGCCACGCGCAGCAGCACGCGCGCGAGGCGTTCGAGTATGTCGAGCGAGATCGGATCTTCGAAGCGCAGGGCAGACAGCGCCGCCACGCCGCGTTCGGCGTCATCGTAGCGTTCGAGCCCGGCCGCGGCCGCCAGTCGCAGCGCAACGGCCGGTACGTGCAGCGCGCCGGCCTCGGGGAAGACGGTCTCGAAACCTTCGAGGGTCGCCAGTGCGTCGGCGGGACGCGCGCCGGGCCCGACCGCTTCGCCCATGGCTTTGGCGAAGACCGTACGCGATCGCAGGTCGGCGCTTGCCAGTTGCTTGTTGGCCGCGGCCAGCTTCTCGAAGCTCTCGTAGTCCGCTGCGAGGCGCTCGCGGATCGGCTGAGCCCAGGCCTTGTCGGCGTCGTCGGGGCGGTTCCAGATAGTGTCGGCGAGGCACTGCACCGAGGCCGCGGCGGCGCGCAGTTCGAAGACCGCCGGCCCGCGCACCTGCTCGTAGCTGCGCGCCGCTTCGTCGAAGTTGCGCGCGTTCTGCAGCAGTTCTGCGTAACGGAACAGTCCTTCGTAGTGCGACTGATGATCGGGGAACTTCTTGACGAAGTTTTCGACGGCGGCGGTGAAGGTGCCGAGCGTCTCGGGCGACGGCGAAGCGCGGTAGACTCCTTCGGCGGCGCGGAACTGCAGATAGGCCGCTTCCGGCGCCAGCGGCCCGTCGGGCGCGAGGCCTAGATACGTGCGCAGTTCGCGTTCGGCGTCGGCGAAGCGCCCGAGCCGGAAGTAACACACGCCGAGGCGGTGGTGCACGTCGGTCGCGTGTTCGCGGGCCGCCGCGTCGGTGGACTTCAGGATCGCTTCGTAGGCCTTGGCGGCCTGCACGAACTTTTCCTCCGAAGCGAGGTTCTCGGCTGCGATCCACTCCGAGGACGCCGAACTGCCGAGCACTGCGCGCGGATCCTTCATGTGCGCCAGCACGATCTGCGAAGCGCGCCGCGAGGCCGCCGGCCCCGCGGCCGACAGTTGAGCGACGATCGCGGCGGCCTCTTGCTCGGTGCCTTCGCCGGGATTCTTCACCAACGCTTCGAGCCTCAGCATGCGCACCTGGTTGACCACGTCGGCGCCGAGTCCGGCGCTTTGCACTTCGGCGAGAAGTTTGCGGGTCTCGCTCAGTGCCGCGGCGCCGCCCGCGCCGGCGCGCAGCTGGCCCAGCGACAGACGTGTCGGCCAGTAGAGCGGATTACTTCTGCCGGCATCGAGGACGGTTTGCATGTCGGCCTCGGCGTACTCGCGTTCGCCGAGCTCGCCTTCGGCGAGCGCGCGGCCGAGGGTACTCTCCATGCGCATTTTGTCGTCGCCGGCGGCGATGAACTGCGAAAATTCGCCGACGCTCTTGCGTAGCCACGCCCTGCGCGTTTCGTTCTGAGCGGGGTTGAGCATCGCCATCCGGTAGTGCAGCCACGACAGCTGGCCGGCGGCGGCGAGCACGAAGCCGCGGTCCACTTGCCACCAGTGCTCTTTGTACAGCACCTCGGGGTTGCCGTCCTCGGCGATGATGCGGTCCTGGGCCTTGTCGATCCTGCCCTGGTGATAGGCGTGGAGTTTCTCGAGCGCCGGCAGCAGCCCCGCGGCCAGCCCAGCGGCTGACGAGCGGCTCTCGCCCGAGCCGGTCTTGACCCACTGGTCGTAGCGGTCCGCTACCTGGACGGACAAGCCGGCGAGGTCGCCGAACAGCGCGCGCTCGGCATCTTCGCCGAGATTTCCCGCCATCGCGCGCTCTACGCGTTCGGAGATGTCACCGGCCGCGGCCGCGCGCACCTGCACCAGGGCCAGCGCCAGCGCCAAGGCGGCGCAGGCCCACGCGCGGCCCGCTACGCGGCCCGTCGCATCGCGGCCTTCGGTGCGAGGACCGCGGATCATTGTTCGGCGGCGGATCGCGACACCTCCTTGCGCCACTGCGGACCGAAGGCCGCGACCATCAGTTCTCCGGCCAGCTTGCCTTCGTCGCCGAGCCGGATCAGTTCGCCGCCGCCAGCCTTGGCCACGCCCGCGAAGTAGTTCTGAAGTTCGAGGTAGAAGCCCGGCAACGGCGCGTTCGGGTCGGTGACGGCGCCGTAGAGCGCCTTCTGCAGCGCGATCTGGTAGTTGCGGTGCATCATCTCGGAGAGGTCGAGGACGTGGACGAGACCGCCTTTGGCGTGGAAGTTCTTGACCAGCGTTTGCAGTGCCGCTTCGTCGCCGGTGTGAGGGGGGGAACTCGGCACCAGCACGATGACCCGGCGCGCGAACTCACGCCACCCGAGTTCTTCGATCGCGGTGCGCATGCCCTCGTAGACGGCTTCGGTGTAGTCGCCGCCGCCGCCGGCGCGCACGTACTTGATGAACGACTCGAGCTTGTCGGCGTGAAACGACAGCGACGACATCCTGACCGTGAAGTCGTCGCCCTTGTCCTTGTAGATGACGAATCCGACCCGGGCGTTGGGTACCAGGTGCTGGATCTGGCCGACCAGGTCACGCACGCGGGCCTTGACGGTGTCGATCGCGAACTGCATCGAGTTGGTGCCGTCGATCACGAACGCGACGTCGAATCCGAAGGTCTGCATCAGACCGACGAAGTCCCCGAAGCCGCGGCCGAAGCCGCGACCGATGCCGCCGCCCATTCCGCCGCCCATGCCGAGGCCGGGGCCTACCGCCATGCCGCCGCCGGTCGAACCCGGCACCGCGCGCAAGCTCGAGGCGGTGCCCGTCGGGTTGATCTTGGGTGCCACGTCGCTCAGCTGTACGCCGACGTCGGCCAGGTCGGGGGTGACCTGGCTCGCCACTACCGGCAGGGGCTCGATCTCCTCAACGGCCTTGGCGATCGCGTTCTCGAGCGAGTCGGACTTGTCGGTGCGCTCGGTCTGGGTCTCCAGGTGCCCCTGGCCGGCCAGTATAGAGAACAGCTTGCCGGTGCCGCCTTCCTCGGTGCCGGTTCCGCCGCCGCCGTCGAGCATCATCGAGGCCAGCAGCAGCAGCAGGACGCCGGCGTGAATAGCCAGCGAGACGAGGTACGAGACGCTCGTCTTGAAGTAATCGCGCCGCAGCCAAGGGTAGACCGATCTGGGTCCGGGGCGGCGCTTGTCGTGGGAGCCGGCCAAGCCGGTAAACCTATACTAGAGGACTGGTGCAGTTAGTACCGACAATCGCACCCGAGGAGGACTTTCGATGTGCGATGTGCGCAGGTGCCGGCATCGGCGGTCCTGGGGGGCTGGGCCGACGGCGGCCGGGCTGGCCCGGCAAGTCTCGGCTCGATGAGCGACCGACGGCGCGTCCGAGCCGCGTTGGCGATGAGGCCGACGACGATAGCAGTGAGCCGCACCGATGCTCGACTGCGCGCCGACGTCGAGCCGGCTGAGATGTGCTTCAAGCAAAGTCACTAATCCGTCGTAGAAGCATATCGACGGCTGCGTTTTTCTTCGCCTTCGTGTCGCGCGACGAGACGAAAACAGGCGTTGTGTGTGTGCGCCGCCGTCCAGGTGAATTTGTGCACCGCAAGCTCGATCTTGGCGACAAATCGACTTGAGTTGAGACTCAACAGCGGGCACATTATCGGCAGTGATCCTGAAGGGGGGGGGACGCCGCCAGCCGTGGGCGCCACGACGGGGGATGTTCACACAGTTTCACCATGCGCTTGCCGCCCTGGGGGTGGCGGCAAACGTTTTTCCCGGCCGCCTTCGCATCGTCGGAGCGGCAGTGTCTGCGAAGGCCGGCGTCGAAGGTGCGGCAGCGGCGCGCGGCAACCCTCCACGAATACGATAGTCGCAGAGATCGCGGATTCCTGTCGCTGTCGCCTCGACCAGAGCACGACGGCCAAACGACGACTCACGGTAAAGGAGCGCCACTCATGTTTCGAATCACCAATACATACGCCGTCCGCAGCGGTCGCGACGACCACCGAAGTGTCCGTTCCTGGAAGCGAGGAGCACTCGCGCTCGCGTGGTTCTCGTTGCTGGTGGCTCTGCCGCTCGTGACACCGTCCACGGCCGCTGCCGGCAGTGTCCCGTGCGATTGCCAGAGCTGTCACGGTGACCACCACGGTGCCAACTGGACCGGGTGCTCGGCATGCCACGACTCTCCGCCTCAGACCGGGTCGCACCTGACGCACTACAACAGTGCGCCGCTTCAGTCGCTGCGCTACGGTAACACCGACGTGAGCAGCACTGCGGATGCCTATCTGTTCGGATGTGGCAACTGCCATCCGCTCGACGCTTCGAACCATCGCAACGGTACGGTCGACATCGAGCTCTACAATCCGGCAGCTCCGGCCGGTTCGCTAAAAGCCAAGAACCCGGTCGATGCGGCCTACACTCCAGGTATCGACCCGGCCACCGGCACCTGCAGCAACGTCTACTGTCACAGCGGCAAGGTCGTCACTTCGAGCACCGCGGTGGGCGATCCGCTGACGTATCCTGCCAACCCGATCCCGCCCGGATATACGCTGTACGGCTCGTACATCATGGACGAGACCAACAGCAACTACCTGTACGCTCCGTATACGGTGAACTCCGGACGAGAGTACGCGGTCACCCCGGCGTGGGGCACCAACGGGACCATGACGGCGTGTACGGAATGCCACCAGTTCCCGCTGACGACCGCCGCTCCGGATGTTTCTGCGGGCGTCGGCGACAGTCACCAGTGGATCGACGATTATGGTTACGCCAACCTGCACGCGTGGAACATGTACGGAGTTCCCGTCCAGTGCCGGACGTGCCACTACAGTACCGTCACGCAAACCGGGGCGACCCGCGACGACTGGTCCAACGGGTACGAGTTGATGGTCTACGACCCGGTGCCGCTGGCCAGCCGCGTGTCACACGTCAACGGCGCTCCAGACGTTGCTTTCGACACGCTCGACGCCGTCACCTTCCCGAGTTCCTCGGGCATGACCTACAGCCTTGCCGACGCATCGTACGACCCGGAGAGCAAGAGTTGCTCGAACGTGGCTTGCCACTACTACACCGGGCCGGGATCTGCGCGGCAGCAACTGCAGCCGAAGTGGGGCGCCCCGTATCGATGGTGGTCATCGTCCGAGTGCGACGTCTGTCACAGGTTTGGGTACTGAGCCATGCACAACACGGATAAAGGATTTCAGATCATGATGCGTTGCGTACACAGAGCCCTTCCGATCGTCGGCTTGCTCGTTGGCTTGTCGCTGCCGGTCACGGCTGGGGCGCAGGAACTGTCGTGTGGGGATTGCCACAACCCAAACGGCGTTGCGGTCCCGCACAGCGACGGCTGCCGCGACACCAGTTGCACCGAGAGCTGCCACGCCAAGCCGCTCGCGGCGATCAAACACAACACCGGTCCGGGCACACCGCTCGACAGCACCGATCGCACGACGATCTGTGAAAATTGCCACAACCGTCCGTTCGAGGGTGTCTATCACCCGTACAAGATCAACGTCAGCGCGGGGACTCCGACCGCAGCCGGCATGATCGATTTGGACCTGGCCTGCGGCAGGTGTCACGGCGGCGGCACCAACAGCACTTCGAATCCTCCGGCTCCGGGGGTGGCGTATCTGACCAAGGCGAATTTGGGTGACTTCGCGCTCAACATGCACGCGGACAAGCCGGTCGCGACGTTCGGGTACACCATCGACCGGCCCAACACCTTGGTCGTCAACGTCGATGCTACGCAATCGCTGTGTCTCGACGTCTGCGACGCGTACGACTGGGACTGGGGTGACGGGTCGCCTCACTCGTCGGGTGTGACCGCGACTCACGAGTACGTCGAGGGAAACTACACGATCACGCTGACGGTGCGCGACACTGGCATGGGCGCCGACTCGTTCTCGCGGGCGATCAGCGTCGAGGCACCGGACTATCCTCCGACCGCGGGCGGCACCTGCTCGTTCAACGCCAATACCTGGACCGAGACGCTGACCGACGCTTCAACCGACGATCACGCGGTGGTCAAGGTGACGGTGAACTGGGGAGACGGCAGCATGCTGACGACCGACGCGAGTGTGCCGTTCGGACCGTTCACGCACGCCTACGCCAACGTAGCGCCGGCTTCGCCGGGCTACTACACGATCACGCAGACCGCGTTCGACACCATCGGCCAGCAGAGCACGCGGACCTGCACGGTGACGCCGACGTACTTCACGTTGGGAGGCACGGTCAAGAGCAAGGCAGGGGTGAATCTGGGTTCGGCGACGGTGACGGTCAAGATGGGAACCACCACCCGCACGGCCTATACCGCCTCCACCGGCCCCGGCGCCGGCACGTTCTCGGTGGGCTCACTCAAACCTGGAACCTACACCGTGAGGGTCGTCAAGACGCCGCACACGTTCACGGTGCCGGCGGCGACGATCACGTTGGGCCCAAGCAGTTCGGGCACCGTTATCACCGCCATCGCGCCGTAATTGCCGGCGAGTTGGAGTCGAACGCCAAGCGCGGGTTTGTCACCCGCGCTTGGCGTTCGGAAGAAGAGCGCGCTGCTGGTAGCCTGTTCGAAATGGTCCAGATGCAAGGCGCGCTAGGACATCACCCGCGACACGGCTTGGATCTCGCCCGTCGCCAACTCCGGGCTCGCGTCGTAGCGAGTGGTTTCGCGCGCACGAGCCCCGAGTTGGCGACGGGCGAGCTCGCGTAGACAGGCGCGATCCTCGTGCGTCGCCAGCTCCGCCCTCGTGGGCCATTTTCAACAGGCTACCCGCGCTTGGCTTCTAGATGTGCCCAGCGCGCGTAGAGCCGGTCGACTAGTTCGTGGGCCTGCTGCAGTTGGTGGCAGCGCGCGGCAAGTTCGTCGGCGTCGCTCGCCACGGCGGGATCGTTGGCGCGCTCGCGTGCGGCCGTCAGCTCGTCTTCGGCGGCAAGGATGGTCGCCTCCATGCCGTCCCATTCCTTCTGCTCGGCCCACGATAGTTTCTTCGGTTTGGCCCTGGCGGGCGCTGCGGCCACGGAAACTGCCGACGTGGCGCCAGCCGCTGCGGCCGGCGCCGCGTCGCCGCCATTCGCGTCGCGTCGCGCGCCGCGTTCCTTCCTGGAAGACTCCCACTGCCGGTAATCCGCGTACGGCGTCACCTTGCCGCTGCCGTCGAGCCCCAGCACGCTGTTTGTCACGCGCTCGAACAAGTAGCGGTCGTGGGTGACCAGCACGATCGCCCCCGGGAACTCGAGCAGGCTTTCCTCGAGCACCTCGAGCGTCGGTATGTCGAGGTCGTTGGTCGGTTCGTCGAGTACCAGCACGTCGGCCGGTTGCAGCATCAGGCTCGCCAACAGCACGCGCGCCTGTTCGCCGCCCGACAATCGCCCGACCGCCATGCCGAGTTGCTCGGGCGAGAACAGGAAACGTCTGGCCCAGCCGGCCACGTGCAGCGGCCTGCCGCAGAACATCACCTGATCGCCTTGGGGCGCGAGTGCACGCCGCAGCGACAGCGAAGGGTCTAGAGTGCGGCGGTGCTGGTCGAGCAGCGCGATACGCAGGCCGTCGGCAAGCTCGACGCGACCGGCGTCGGGCGGCAGTTCGCCGGTCAGCAGGCGGATCAACGTCGACTTGCCGCTGCCGTTGGGTCCGAGCAGGCCCAGGCGCGTCCCGGGTGTCAGCACGAAGCTGAGGTCGTCGATGATGGTGCGCTCGCCGAAACGTTTGACCAGGCCGTGGGTGACTATCAGACGTTTGGTCTTGCGTTCGCTGGCGTTGAAGTCGATGGCGGCGCTGCGCCGTTCCATGCGTGCTGACACCTCGGCGAACTCGTCGATCAAGCGTCCGGCCTCGTCGATGCGTGCATGAGACTTGGTGCTGCGGGCCTTGGGGCCGCGTTTGAGCCACTCGACTTCGCGACGTACGCGATTGGCGAGTGTGGCCTGGTAGGCGGCCTGCTCACGCAGCGCAGCGTCCTTGCGTTCGAGGAAGTCGCTGTAGCGACCGCGCGTCTCAAAGAAGCCGGCGGCGTGGACGGGATCCAGGTCGAGCATGCGCTCGGCGACCTTCTCGAGGAACCAGCGGTCGTGGCTCACCACCACGAACGCAGCAGCTGCGGACTCCAGTAGCTGCTCGAGCCAAAGTATGCCTTCGAGGTCGAGGTGGTTGGTGGGCTCGTCCATGAGCAATACGTCGGGAGCACTCACCAATGCTTCGGCGATCGCGAGTCGCTTCAGCCAGCCGCCCGAGAACACCGAGGCCGGTGCGTCGGGATCGCTGAAGCCGCAGCGGCCGAGCGTGGTGCGCACGCGAGTGTCGCGCGTGACTTCGTCGAAAGGATCTTCGCGGGTGTTTACGGTAAGCGCGTCGATGAGGATCTGCGCTACACTGTGGGTGGGCGAGAACCGAGGGTGCTGAGGCACGTAGGCCATCCGCGTCTTGCGGCGTAGCGAGACGATCCCGCTGTCGGGCGTCTCGAGGCCAGCTAGGATGCTCAGCAGCGTCGACTTACCGCTGCCGTTGGGGCCCACCAAACCCACGCGGTCGCCGTCATGCACGCCCAGTGACAGTTCGGCGAACAACGGCGCAGCGCCGTAGGCCTTGGAGATCTTTTGGCAACTGAGAAGGAGAGCCATCGCGCGGGTGTTGTAGCGGTTCGGAGCATCCGGTCGAAGCGCGCTCCGAGCGCGCCGTCAGTAGTTTTCCATCGACCGGGATCGATCCGGGAGTGAGAACCTGGTGGGGCTTTGGGGATCCGGCGTCTTGGCACGAGCCCAGGGCGATGCCGTAGGACGAAGCTCCCGCGGGGAGTTTCCTGACAGCTCCGCGCGGCGCATGTGGGGGTGATGTGCTAAATATGATGGTTGAGGTTTGAGGCATGTCTATGGATGTGCTAGATACGACTTCTCAGTGATTACCGCCGCTCAACTTCGGGCAGCCCGTGCGCTTCTCGGGATCAGTCAATGCGAGTTGGCCGAGTTGGCCGGGGTCTCGGTGCCCACCATCCAGCGGATGGAGGCGAGTATCGGCGACGTGCGCGGGGTGGTGGACACCCTGGTCAAGGTCGTCAAAGCACTTGACGGCCTCGGACTCGAACTGATCGGAGAGGACGTGCCCAGCGCTGGGCACGGCCGCGGGGTGCGTCTCAAGACGGTTCCGGCTTCGTTGAAACCCGAACCGAAGATGCGGGCGTGACCGGTGGCTGAGGATGTGGAGGAGCAGCAGGAATGGAACTGACGGTCACCGATGCGGCCAGACTTCTCGGTGTTTCGGAGAAGAAGATCTATCGCTGGATCAAGGAACAGGCCATCCCTGTCTACCGGATCAACGAGCAACTGCGCTTTCATCGCGTCGAACTGCTCGAGTGGGCGACCTCGCGGCAGATGCAGATCTCGCCCGAAATCTTCGCGCCGCGCGAGACGGGCGGGGCGACGATTCAGACTATCTGCGATGCGTTGAAGCTCGGCGGCATTGCCTATGGGATCGGCGGTGGCGACAAGCAGTCGGTGCTGCGCGCCATGGTCGATGTGCTGCCGCTGCCTGGTGAGGTTGATCGCGAATTCCTGTTCGGTGTGCTGCTGGCCCGTGAAGCCCTCGGATCAACAGGCATCGGCGACGGCGTCGCGATCCCGCACGTGCGTAATCCGATCGTACTGCACGTGGCCGAGCCGATGATGATGCTGTGCTTTCTCGAGCACCCGATCGATTTCGGTGCGTTCGACGGCAAACCGGTCAACACGCTGTTCACGCTGATCAGCCCGAGTGTAAACGTGCACCTGCACTTCCTGTCGCGGCTGGCTTCGGTGCTGCGGGTAGCGGATTTCCGCGACGCGCTCAGATGCCAGGCCCCGCGCGACGAATTGACCGAGGCGCTAAGGCGCGCCGAAGCCTCGCTGCCTTGCGCGATCGACAACGGCGGCAGCGGCAACGGCAACGGCCACCACTACGACGAGCAGAGGGTGTGATCGCCGACCGGAAGTCGCTGAGGGTTCTCGAGGCATATGAAGTGTATCGTCGATGTCCCTTGATCTGATTCTACTTGCGATCGTTCTTGCGGCGGCCAGCGGATGGCCAGGGTTGTGGCTGGATCGCTCCTCGGTAGGTGGGGAGAGGATCGCCGCCACCATGATGACCGCTGCGGGCATCGTGGGTTTGGTCGGAGTTGGAATCGAGCTCAGCGGCGCCGGCCGGCACGAAGTATTAGCGTTTCCGTGGCCGGCGGCGGGCAACTCGGTTATCGGCCTCGATGCGCTCAGTGCTTTCTTTCTCGTGCCGGTTTTCGCGATGGGCGCTCTAGGTGCGATCTACGGTCTCGGCTACTGGTCGCAAATCGCTCATCGCGAGGACGGGTGCAGACTTCGCTTGTTCTGGGGCATGCTGGTCGCGGGTATGGGCGTGCTGATCCTGGCGCGGCACGCGATGGCGTTCCTGCTCGGATGGGAAGTGATGGCACTGTCGGCGTTCTTCCTGATCGCGACCGAGGATGAACGCGAAGAGTGCCGGCGGGGAGCCTGGGTGTACTTGGTCGCCACTCACGTCGGCAGCCTGACGCTGTTCGCGCTGTTCGCGCTGTGGCGCCACGCCACCGGATCGTACGCACTGCAACCGGTTGCGAGCGACGCGCTCGGCCTCGCGGTGGCGAACGCACTGTTCTTTATGGCGTTGATCGCGTTCGGGCTGAAGGCGGGCGTGATGCCGCTGCACTTCTGGCTGCCGGGCGCGCACGCCAACGCTCCGACCCACGTGTCGGCGATGATGTCGGGAGTGGTGCTCAAGATGGGCGTCTACGGCCTGCTGCGATTTCTGACGCTGCTGCCCGATCCGCCTGCCGCGTGGGGCGGAATCATCCTGATACTCGGTGCCGTCAGCTGCCTGCTCGGCGTTGTGTTCGCGATCGCCCAGCACGATCTGAAGCGCTTGCTCGCGTATCACAGCGTCGAGAACATCGGCATCATCTTCATCGGCATGGGGCTGGCGATGCTCGGACGCTCGGCCGGACGGCCGGAGTGGATAGTGCTGGGACTGGCGGGCTGTGTGCTGCACGTGTGGAACCACAGCTTGTTCAAGTCGTTGCTGTTCCTGGCTGCCGGCTCCGTGGTGCACACCACGCACACGCGCGAGCTCGAGCGGCTGGGTGGGTTGGCCAAGGCGATGCCGTGGACCGCGGCGATGTTTCTGGTCGGCGCGGTGGCAATCTGCGGTCTGCCCCCGCTCAACGGTTTCGTCAGCGAGTTGTTCGTCTACCTCGGCCTGCTGAACAGCCTTGGCGGAGAAGGGCGAAGCGGGTCGGCTGCGGCTTTCGTAACGCCGGTGCTGGCGATGGCCGGCGCGCTGGCGCTGGCGTGTTTCGTCAAGGTCTACGGCACCGTGTTCCTGGGATCCGCGCGCACCGAGTCCTCGGCGCACGCCGAAGAGGCGCCCGTGACCATGAAGGGTCCGATGCTGATCGTTGCCGCGGCTTGTGCGCTGATCGGCTTGGCACCTGTCGCGCTGAGTCCGCTGCTCGATACGGTGATTGCGACGTGGTGGCCGAGGCAGCCGCATACGATGGCAGTGGGCGTGGGCGATCTGGTTCCATTGGGCGGGGTATCAGTTGTAGCGATGACGCTCGTGGCTTTGCTCGCGGCCGTCGCGCTGTTGCTGGAACGGTACAGTCGGGCGGCGAGCCGCGCCGTAACCTGGGACTGCGGCTATGCCGAGCCGAGCGTCCGCATGCAGTACGGAGCGTCGTCGTTCGCGCAGATGATCGTCAGAATGTTTCGCGTGCTGCTGCGCCCGCGCGTGCGGTGTCCCGCCGTCGAAGGAGTGTTCGCGCCAGCGAGCCAGCTGCACACTCATGTCGACGACCCGGTGCTGGACCGGCTGCTGCTGCCGGCGGGGCGCAGCGTGCGCAGCGGCTTCGGATTGTTCCACGGTTTTCAGCAGGGGTTGGCCCAGCACTACCTGCTCTACATCCTGATCACGGTACTTCTCATGTTGGGGATTCAGATCCCGATCGCCGACGTCATAACGCGACTGTTCGAGCCGTGAAGGAATCTTTTCGGTGTCGATGAACGGAAACGAGGCGGCGGCCTGAACGGGCGATATGCCGGTTACATGGATCATTCTTGCGGCGATAGTGCTGCTGTCGGTCAGCGGAGGTCCGGCTTGTCTGTTGTCGCAACGTTTGGGTGTGCTGGCGTCGTTGCGTCTCGCGGGCCGCTATCTGCCGATTTTGCGCGTGTTCCAGCAGGCGCAGATGCAGTCGTGCGTACTCTACGTTCTAACGATCCTGATCGTGCAGCTGGTGTGGGGGGCGACGGGAGTCCAGTCATGACCGCGATCGCGATTCATCTGCTGTTGCTGCTGGCGATGCCGCCGTTACTTGCCGGCGTGATCAACAAGACCAAGGCCAGGTTTGCCGGCCGCGTCGGTCCGCCGCTGCTGCAGTCGTACTACGACCTGATCAAGCTGCTGCGCAAGGACATGGTGCTGAGCACCACGACGACCTGGGTCTTCCGCCTGGCTCCGGCCGTCACGCTGGTGACCGCGGTGCTGGCAGGGTTGATGGTGCCGATGGGCCGCTTCGATGCGCCGATCGCGTTCACCGGAGATTTGATCTTCTTCGCGTACCTGCTCGGGCTCGCAAGATTCTTCACTGCCAGCGCGGCGCTCGACACCGGCTCGGCCTTCGAGGGAATGGGTGCCGCCCGCGAAGTGACGTTCGCGTGTCTCTCGGAGCCGGCGGTGTTCTTCGCGCTGTTGGTCCTGGCTCGGGTTTCGGGGTCGTTGAGCTTGACCGGCATGTTGCACGGGCCCGTCGGCGGGTTCCCGGCGGTGGCGGCCGCACCGTTGATCCTGGTGGCGATCGGTCTGTTCGTGGTGCTGCTGGCTGAAAACTGTCGCATCCCGGTCGACGATCCCAATACGCACCTCGAACTGACGATGATCCACGAGGTCATGGTGCTCGATCACAGCGGACCGCTGCTCGGCGTGATCCTCTACGCCGCCGCTCTCAAGTTGTTCGTGTTCGGTGCGCTGTTGCTGCACGTGATCGCGCCGTTCCAGACCGGGGCGCTGTGGGCGGACTGGTCGCTGTTCGTCGCGGAAATGCTGGCGCTGGCGGTTGCGATCGGCGTGGTCGAGTCGGTGATGGCGCGGCTGCTGATGCGACGCGTCTCGTACCTGCTGACCGGCGCGTTGCTGTTTTGCGGTTTCGGTTTTCTGTTGCTGGTGAGGTGAGGACGGTGACTAGTCTGCTCGACGCGCTGTTGGTGGTCGTGCTGGTGATGAACCTGTTCGCGCTCGGTAGCAGCCGCACCTACGCACTCATTCGCACAGTCGCCGCGCAGGGCGGACTGCTGGGCATAATCCTGCTGTTGGTTCACCGGCACTTGACGATATCCGCCGTCATGGTCGCGGTCGCCGGGATCGCCATCAAAGGCTTCGTGATTCCGGCGATCATGCTGCGGGCGCTACGGCAGGCGCAAATCAAGCGCGAGGTCGAGCCGTTGATCAGTCCGTTGGCGTCGATTCTTCTGGGGGCGAGCGCCGCCGCGTTCGCGATCGTGTTCTCCGGGCAGTTGCCGCTGGCCGATCCGCAAGACGGCGCACTGCTGGTCCCGACCTCGATCGCGACCTTGCTGGTCGGCTTCATCATTCTCACCACCCGCTTCAAGGCTCTGACACAGGTGGTCGGCTATCTGGTGCTCGAAAACGGGATCTTCGTCTTCGGCATGCTGCTGATAGAGGCAATGCCGTTGGTGGTCGAAATGGGGGTGCTGCTCGATCTCTTCGTCGGCGTCTTCGTGATCACCATCATCGTGAACCACATCAATCGGGCGTTCTCCTCGTTGGACACGCGCCGGCTGGTTTCTCTCAAGGAATGACCATGGCGTTCGTGTTCATCTGTTTTCCGCTGTTGATGGCGGCGATCGCGGTCGCGGTCGCTTCCAATCGCTGGCGGCCGTGGCTGTTGCCGGCTACTGCGATCGCGCACTTGGCTGCCACGGTCGCAGTGCTGGCGGCGGGTGGCGCGGGCGCTTCGGCGGGTCCGTGGCTGGTTCTCGACCCGCCCGGCCGAATCGTGCTGCTTCAGGTCAGCGTGCTGTTCGCGTTTTGCGCGTTCTACGCGGTGGGCTACCTGCGCTATCGCCAGGACAAGTCCAACCGGGTGTTCTGCGCGTGCCTGCTGATTTTTCTCAGCGTCGTGAGTCTGGTGACCTGGTCCCACCACTTGGGGCTGATGTGGGTAGCGATCGAGGCCTCGACGCTGGTCACGGCGCCGCTGATCTATTTCAACCACACGCAGCGCAGCATCGAGGCGACCTGGAAGTATCTGCTGGTCGGTTCGGTTGGAATCGCGCTGGCGTTGCTCGGCACGTTCTTCCTCGCTTATGCGTCGTTGCACGCGGGGCTCGATTCCGCGCTGACGCTCGAGAGCCTGTTGCTGCACGCGCCGAAGCTGTCGAAGCCGTGGCTGCACGCGGCCTTCGTGCTGCTGCTGGTCGGATACGGCACCAAGATGGGGTTGGCGCCGATGCACACTTGGAAACCCGACGCCTACGGCGAGGCTCCGGGCGTGGTCGGCGCGATCCTGGCCGGAGGGGTTACCAGTTGTGCCTTCCTGGCGCTGCTGCGCGTCTATCACATCTGTCACGCGGCGGGCGAGGACGTTTACACATCGCGGCTGTTGCTGTTCATGGGACTGTTCTCGATGGCGGTGGCCGGGGTTTTCACGGTCGGACAGCGCGATTTCAAGCGTATGCTAGCCTATTCGAGCGTCGAGCACATGGGCATTCTGGTGGTGGGGCTCGGCATCGGCGCACCGGCGCTGTTCGGCACGTTGTTACACGTGCTGACCAACGGCCTCACTAAAGGGGTACTGTTTCTCTCGGCCGGCAACATCCACCGCTCCTACGGCAGCAAGAGCACCGACCAGGTGCGCGGTGCTATGCGGCGGCTGCCGCTTTCCGGGACGCTGTTCCTTGCGGCCTTCCTGGCGATCACCGGTTCCCCTCCGTTCGGTCCTTTCATCAGCGAGTTTGCGATTCTCAACGGGGCCTTCGACGCCGGCCGGTTCGTCACCGCAGGACTGTTCCTGTTCTTCCTGCTGGTGGTCTTCATCGGCATGGGCGCGACGGTGCTGCAAGTGGTGCAGGGACGCGCGCCTTCGGAGGCGAGTACGACTGCCTACCGCGACGGGCTGCTCACCGGCACGCCGATCGCGATTTTGTTGATGCTCGTACTGATGCTGGGCCTGTACATTCCGGCGCCGCTCGGCGCGCTGCTCGGCGATGCCGTGCGGTTCCTGGAGGGACAGGCATGATTCGCGAGTTTGCTGAGCCTGCCGCGTTCACCAACGGCCGCTCGATCGCGACGGATTCGATTCCGGTGCTCACCCTCGAGGTATTCCAGACAGCGATTCTGGACGCGGTGGCTCAGGGGCAGCGCGTCGCGGCGATGTTCGGCGCGGCGGGCGCTCGATCGGAAGCGATAGAACTCTACGTCATCCTGGCCGACGACGGCGAGAACTCGCTCGGTGCGGCGCGAACCACGATAGCATCGGACGCGTTCCCATCGCTGACGCCCCGATGCCCGCAAGTCCACCTGTTCGAACGCGAGATCGCCGAACAGTTCGGTCTGTGCCCCACCGGTCACCCGTGGCTGAAACCGGTGCGGTTTCGGCGCTCGTGGACGCGACGCGACGCGTGGAATCGCGCGCCTGAGCAGGCGATCGTGCCCGGGGTCTCCGATTTCTACCGCGTCGACGGCGAGGAAATCCACGAGGTCGCGGTCGGTCCGGTGCACGCGGGGGTCATAGAGCCGGGGCACTTTCGCTTTCAGTGCCACGGCGAACAGGTCTTTCACCTGGAGATCGCGCTGGGCTATCAGCACCGCGGCGTCGAAGAGGCGATGATCGGCGGTCCAACCGCGCGTTCGATCCACTACGCCGAGACACTCGCCGGCGACACGACGATAGCTCACGCCACCGCCTACTGTCAGGCCGTCGAAGCGCTGGCGAACTGTCAGAAGACCGCCAGGGCCCAGGCCCTGCGCGGTGTAGCGCTGGAGTTGGAAAGGCTGGCCAATCACGTTGGTGACCTCGGTGCACTGGCGGGCGACGTCGGGTTTCTTCCGACCGCCAGCTATTGCGGGCGCATCCGCGGTGACTTTCTCAACATGACCGCGTTGCTGTGCGGCAGTCGTTTCGGGCGCGGCATGGTAAGGCCGGGCGGCGTCGCCTTCGACGTCGACGACGCGCGAGTAGCCGATTTGTTAAAGCGCCTCGACGCGGCCGAGAAGGACACCGCGATCGCGGTCAATCTGCTGTGGGACACGCCGTCGGTGATGGCTCGTTTCGAGGACATCGGGCCACTACCGCGGCAGATAGCTGCCGACTTGGGTATCGTCGGACCGGCCGCGCGTGCCTCGGGTCTGGCGCGCGACGTGCGGCGGGATCAGCCTTCGGGTATCTTCCGATTCGCTCAGATCCCGGTCTCCACTTACGAGACCGGGGACGTGTTCGCTCGTGCCTACATCCGTTGGCTCGAGATACAGCAGTCGGGCGAGTTCATCCGCGGGCAACTCGCGGCGATTCCATCCGGCGCGGTTCGCGTGCCGGTCCCCGCGATGGCTCCTAACCACCTCGTCGTCGCACTCGACGAGGGTTGGCGCGGCGAAGTCTGTCACGTGGCGATCACCGACGGCGAGGGCCGTTTCGGCCGCTACAAGGTCGTGGACCCTTCGTTCCACAATTGGACCGGGCTGGCCTACGTGCTGCGCAATCAACAGATTTCGGATTTTCCTGTGTGCAACAAGAGCTTCAACCTTTCCTACTGCGGCCACGATCTGTGAACCGGACGATCGATGCGGCGGTATGGTGACAGGAGCACGCGATGTTTGAGGTGATTGCGGCGCGCTGGCAGCAGGGACACCGTACGACCAAGTACCCGGACGGGCCCGCGCCGCCGATGCCCGACCGCTTCCGCGGCCGCCTGGTAATCGACGTCGCCAAGTGCACGGACGGTTGCCGCACCTGCCTCCAGGCGTGTCCGACCGCCGCCGTCAGTTTGACCGACAAGCTGCGCATCGATCTTGGCCGCTGTCTGTTCTGTGCCGAGTGCGTGGCTGCGTGTCCGCAGCAGGCGATCACCCACACCAACGAATACCGTTTGGCTGCCGGCCGCCGCGCCGATCTGGTGGTGGGACACGATGATCGGGACCTGCACCTGGCCGCAGCGATGGACGCCAAGCTGATGAAGCTCTTCGGGCGATCGCTCAAGCTCCGTCAGGTCAGTGCCGGCGGCTGCAATGCCTGCGAGGCCGACGTCAACGTGCTCGGTACGGTCGGCTGGGATCTGGGTCGCTTCGGCATTCAGATGGTCGCGTCGCCGCGCCACGCCGACGGGTTGCTGATCACCGGTGCGGTCTCGAGGAACATGGAGTTGGCGCTGAGGAAGACCTACGACGCGGTGGCCGGCCCCAAGATCGTGATCGCGGTGGGGGCCTGCGCGATCTCGGGTGGCCCGTATATCGGCCACGATCAGGTGCTGGGCGGCGGCGACGCCGTCGTGCCGGTGGATCTGTACATTCCGGGTTGCCCGCCGCATCCGCTAACGATCCTGGACGGATTGCTGCGTTTGCTGGGACGTATCGAGAGCGGCGAGCGGCTGCTGCGGTAGCGCCAAACGTAGCGGGCGGCCGCGATGCTCGGTCGGATTGTTCGGGCACCGGCGTCTCCCTGCTCGGGGCAGAGAGACGCCGGTGCGAGTTCAGCCTTCTACGCGATCAGAAAGCCAGGAAGGGGCTGTAGTTGAGTTCGACGCGGTCGCCGACCCTGAGCACCTTCTTGCCGGCGAACAGCGAGCCGGTCCAGATTCCGTCGTAGTCGACCTGGATGCGCGCGTTGGGGCACAGCAGGGTTCCGGCTCCGAGGAAGTTGTTGCCGAGGTCGCACTTGCGGCCCAGGACCCGGATCAACACGCGGTCGGCTGTCAGCCCGCCGACCAGAGCGATGCTGCTGCCGCTGGCCATGTGCAGGCTGCCGGCGATTCGCAGCACTATCGTCGTGTCAGCGTTGCCGCCTGCGTCGAGTTCGAGGGTGGTGTTGCTCTTGCCGCGTACGTCCTCGACGTCGATCACGTTGACGGCGCCCGGATGCGGCGCGAGCACCGTGGCGGTCTCGCCGGCATTCAACACGATGGGAGGGAGCGACATGTCGGAACCGAGTGCCGCCACTGCCGAGACAGCGCCGGCGTAGCCGTTCTGTGCGCTGGTGCAGCCCGCGACCAGAGGATGGTCGCCGCTCAGATCGTAATCCCCGGTGGAGTCGTTCTTGGCCAGGATGCTGCCCCCGCTCAGTGAAACGACGTCGGTGTAGGGGAGCTTGACCGCTGCCGGCCTGCCCTTGGCTCCGCCGCCGCCACTGACGATGTCGCCGCTGATTTCCGCACCGGAGCCGATCCGTATCGTCGCATTGTTGGTAGCGTTGGTGGCCACGACGTTGCTGTCGCTCGAAGACAAGGTTCCCAGGACCAGCTGCGAAGCGCAGACATCGCCGACGACAGTCGCCGATACACCGGTCTCGATGTGATCGCCGCCTGCCGCGTCCTTGCGAACCGCCATGCTCCACGAACACAGCGCGCCGGTGAGCGGACCGTCGCCGACGCAGGTGCCTGCCGTGCAGGTGTCGGCGATCGTGCAGGTGACGCCGTCGTCGCAGGGCAGGGTGTTGTTGGTGGCCGCGCAAGCACCGGCGCCGTTGCACGCGTTGGTGGTGCAGATGTTACCGTCGTCGGTGCAGGTGGTACCCGCGAGGTCGTAGCAGTTGTCGACGCTCTCGTTGCACGCGTTGGCACATTCGCCGCCGGCCAGACACGGGTCTCCGGCGTGGGTCGTGCAAGCTCCTGCGGCGCAGGTGTCGGTGCCGTTGCAGTAGGTGCCGTCGTCGCACGCGCTGCCGTTGGTGTCGGCGAGCGTGCAGTTGTCGGCGGTTTCGTTGCACGACTCGGCGCAGTTGCCGTCTCCGTCAGCTCCTGGGCACGGGTCGCCAGCGTGGGTCGTACAAGCTCCGGCGGCGCAGGTGTCGGTGCCGTTGCAGTAGGTGCCGTCGTCGCACGGGAGCGTGTTGTTGGTAGCGGCGCAGGTGCCGCTGCCGTCGCACGCGTTGGTGGTGCAGCCGTTGCCGTCGTCGGTGCAGACGGTACCGGCGAGGTCGTTGCAGTTGTCGGCGCTCTCGTTGCACGAGTTGGCGCATTCGGAGCCGCCCGAGCACGGGTCGCCGACGTGTACCGAGCACGAACCGCCGCCGCAGGTGTCGGCGCCGTTGCAGTACGCGTTGTCGTCGCACGGGAGCGTGTTGTTGGTAGCGGCGCAGGTGCCGCTGCCGTCGCAGGCGTTGGTGGTGCAGACGTTGCCTTCGTCGGTGCAGGCGGTACCGACGAGGTCGTTACAGTTGTCGGCGCTCTCGTTGCATGTGTCGGCGCATTCGCTGCCGCCGGTGCACGGATCTCCCGAAGGCGCGGTACACGAACCGCTCGAACAAGTCTCTGTGCCGTCGCAATAGAGCTCGTTGCTGCAGTCGCTGGCGACGTTGCAGGTGACGCAGGCCGGAGGAGATGCTGCCCACGGAGCGGGGTTGACGCTTCCAGTGACGGTACCGCAGCCGGCTCCGGGTCCCGATGCGCAGCCCCACCAGTTGTCGCTCGCGTTCATCGTGCCGCTGAGGATGGCGCTTCCATCGACGCCGTTTGTCGTGTTGCCGACGATCGTGTTCTCGGTCGCCGTTACGCCGCTGTTCGCAGTGATGATTCCGGTGCCGTTGCCGACTATGCGGTTGCAGGTCAAGGTGGCTCCGCCAAGCGTCGCGTCCGGAACGTTCACGTAGACGCCACTGCCGGCATTGCCACTGACATCGCTGAGTGCCACGGACAATGCGTAGGAACTGCCGCTGGTGCCCGAAGCGTAGTCTTGAAGGTAGATCCCTGTCGAGGCGTGATCTGTGATCGTCTCGCCCGACAGGTCGACGCTCACGTCACCGTCTCCCCACGTGTAGATCAGGTAGCCCAGATCGCCGTTGTTACTGAGGGTGTTTCCCGAACCAGTGACGGTCACCGACGATCCGGCTGAGCGGTCCTCGTCGGTGATGACGGCGGCGCCGCCGGTGTTGTCGTGCAGGTCGTTCCCGGTCAGCGAGAGAGCGATATCGACGTCGCCTGCGTATCCGTCGAATTCGTTGCCGACGTATAGCCCCCACTGGGAATCGTAGATCTCGTTGCCGGCGACGCTCACGGTCTTGGCGATCGGCGAGACGATGTCGTAAGTGACGGCATTCTCGACGTAGATGCCGGCGGAATTGCTACCGTCGGACAACGCCGGTGTGTCGTACCCGTAGATGGTGTTGCCGGTAACTGTGGCGGTGGACGCCGAGCCGATCTCCATCGCGTAGCCGAAGTCGGCCGTGGTCTTGTAGATGGTGTTGCCGGTGATAGTCATGTTGACGTAGTCGTGCGCGAGGATCCCGACTCGCCCGGTGTCAATGAGAGTGTTGTTCGAGACGGTGATATTCGCGCGCGCGCCCGCGCTGTAGCCGGGGGCCCGGTAGTAACCGCCGATCTCGTAGTAACCCCCGAGGGCGTCCGAGACCGAAAGATTCTTTATGATGTTGTTGTCTACCGTTCCGGTACTGTCCCAGTAGAACGTCCCATAGACGCTGTTCGCTTTGACGAGGTCGAGATCCAACGTGACGTTCTGGAGAACCACGTCGGTCGAGTTGACGACGCGGACCGCGGTCTTGCGGCTGCATCCGTAGGCCAGGCCCCAGCAGGCCAATGTCGTTGGTTTGATGTTCACGGTGGTCTTGTCGGCGCCGTTGATCGTGAGGCCGGCGAATCCCTCGATGTCGAGCGGTTCGCTGTAGGTTCCGGCCATCACGTTCACGGTGCTGCCAGACACCAGATCTATGCCTTCCTGGATGCGCCCGACCGAACCGGTTTGCGGGCCGTCGTCGTCGACGTCGAGAACGGAAAAGCTGCCCTGGAAGCCGGTGTCGACACTGGTGTCGGTCCCGGCGTCGAGCCAGGGAGTGTAATCGACGTTGGCACTGACCGCGCCTGCGACTCCCGCCGGCGTGTTGGTGCCCCACCAGTTGCCTGAAGCGTCGAACAGGAACCCGTTGGTGGGCGCGCCGTTCACTTGGATTGCGTAATCGTTTCCCGGGACGGAAGCAGTACCGTTGCCTGCGACGCTGTTGTCGCTGACGACGATGTTGGTGGTGCCGTCGTAGATCGCGTACTTGTTGATCGGGACAGGGGGCGGCTCGAACGTGTTGTTCCAGTGTCGTTCCTCGAGGTCGAGCAGGATTCCGTTCCAGCCGTTGTCCTCGATCCGATTGCCGGTAAGCAAATAGTTGGTGTTGCGCGCCCCCATGTAGATGCCGCTCTTTTCGTTTCCGTAGATCTCGTTGTTCTGGATAGTCAGGTCAACTGGTCCGTAGGCGTGAGCGGCATCGCCGAGTTTGTCCGAGGCCCCCCGAATCAGCATTATTCCGTGACCGTACTTCAAGTAGTCGCTGTAGGGTGCCCCGGCGACCGTGCTGCGGTTGCCGTAGATCTTGTTGTTGCGGATCGTCAGGTCAGAGTAGCCACCGGCGCTCTCGATGCCGCTGCGCCGAGATCCGTAGATTTCGTTGTCTTCGATGACCGTGCCGCTCATGGAGGCCGGATACGGGGCACCGTACGCGTAGTAGGAGGACCAGATGAACACGTTGTCGCCGTTGCCCTGCGCGTCGAAGATCTTGTTGCCGGAGAAGGTGCTGTCGATGACCCCGTAGTCGCCGCTGTAAGGGTTGTTGACGATGTAGAGCCCCATACGCCCACGGGTGCCGTCCTGAAGAGTCGTGTGCGTGTTGGGGCCGATGACGTTGTTGCGGACGACGATGTTGCTGATCTGCCGCGTATTCGCGTAGACACGGATCAGCGACGTGTTGTTGTTGCCGACGGCGCTGAGTTCCTGCACCACGAACCCTTCGAATGTGACGTCACTGGTATCGCGAATGTCGACGACCGCGTTGTACGCGACGTTGGGATTGGGATGTCTGATGATGCTTTCGACCGTATCGTCCCACGCGTACCCGGCCGGAACCGAATAGCCGTTCTTGTTTACGTCGGCGGTTGCGCCGCGCACCGTCAGCGACTTGGTGATCGCTATCGCCTCGACGTAAGTTCCTGCCGCAACGTTTACTGTGTCTGCCGGTGACGCCTTGGTGATGGCGGCGCTGATCGTCAGGCACGCGGTCGCAGGGCTGAGGCAGTCGTTGCTGTCGTTTCCGGCGGGATCGACGTACCAGGGTCCTGCTGCCCAACCGGTTTGCGGCACAGCCACCCACGCTGAGAGGAACGCCAAGACCGTCATCCAAGACCGGCACTTCTTGCCGAAAGCGCTGGCGGCGGCTCGCGAAATGTTCGTTTTATGCTTCATGATTGCTCTCCTGAGTCGTGCACGAGTGCACGAGCCGTGCGTGTTCGACGTGAGTGACAGGACCGAGGTCGCGGAGCCCATCCGCAATCGATTCCCTACGCCCGGGTTGTCCCCCCTGGCTACTCCCCCCCTATCAGGTCGGCGCCACGGCAGATGTGAAGCGCGTCACATTTTCGCGAGTTTCTTTCGATTTGTGGGACGGGGAGCCCGGGTGAAGTGATCTACTTCACAATTTTTGTCTTGTCTTGGCGGTCGGGTGGAGCTGCCGGCGTTGCTGGAATCGACTGCCTCGGTTTTGGAGATCACCGTGCGGCTGCCGGGATCAGCGTACGTAGAGCGTGTAGGTGATCAGCACCGTGATGATCGCCAGTAGGATCTGCAACGGCGCGCCGAAGCGGATGAAATCCGAGAAGCGATAGCCGCCCGGACCGTACACCATCAGATTGGTCTGATAGCCGATCGGCGTCATGAAGCTGGCCGAGGCCGCGAACATCACGACGTAGCACATCGGCTTGATCGGGATTCCCGCTGCCTCTCCGGCTGCCATCGCCACCGGGAACAACAGCGCGGCGGCGGCGTTGTTGGTGACCAGTTCGGTCAGAACCATGACGGCAAGGTAGACGCCGCCCATCGCGCCGAGTTTGCCGAGCGGTGCGGTGAGCATCACTAGGCTCTCGCCGAGGAACTGCGCGGCGCCCGTGATCTCCAGTGCCTTGCCGACGCTGAACGAGGCCGCGATTGCCAGCAGCACATTGAGTTCGAGCGCGCGCCGAGCTTCGGGCCCGGTCAAACAATTGGTTGCCAGCATCGCGCCAGCGCACACCAGGCCGGCGGTGAACAGGTTCACCCATCCGAACGCGTTGACGCCGACCATCGTCAGCAATAGCAGCACCGCGATCCAGCCGCGTTCGTGACGCACTGGCGTGCTGTGGTTGACTTGGCTGACCAGCGCAAAGCTGCGGTCGTTGCGGTAGGCGTCGAGAAAGGTCGGCTGGGTCTCGAGCAGCAGCGTGTCGCCGAATCGCAGTTCGATGTCGCCGATCTTGCCACCCAGCCGTGCGCCGTTACGGTGCACGGCGATGATCGCGGCGCGGTAACGGGTGCGGAACGCCGCTTCGCGCACGGTCTTGCCGGCCAGCGGCGAACCGTAGGCGACTACCGCTTCGACCAGACGGCGCCCGCTGGTGGGACCGCCGAGTTTCTTGACCTGATCGTCGACGGCCGGCACCAGCCCGCGGAACTTGCGCAGATCGACCACGCTTTCGAGGATGCCGACGAAGATCAGCACGTCGCCGTCTTTGAGCTTGGTGTCGGGGGCTACCGCCGCCAGAGTCTCGCCTTCGCGTTCGATCTCGACGAGGTAGAGTCCGGGCAGGTGACGCAGTCCGGCGCCTTCGATCGTCGAGCCGATGATCGGTGCATTGGGCACGACGCGGAACGCGACGCTGTAGTCGCGCGCGTTTTCCAAGTCGGGCATCGCGCCGCTGCGGTCGGGCAGCAGCCAGCGCGACATCACGACGATGTAGGTGAGGCCGACCGCGGTCACCACCAGCCCGATCGGTGCGATCTCAAAAAGGTTCCAAGCCAGTTCGGCGTGACGTTTGGATGCCAGGCCGGTCACCACCAGGTTGGTGCTGGTGCCGATGATCGTGACCGTTCCACCAAGAATGGTGGCCCACGACAGCGGCATCAGCAGTTTAGCCGGGCTGACGCCGATGCGCTTGGCCCAGTCCTGGACGATCGGCAGCATCATTGCCACCACCGGGGTGTTGTTGAGGAAGGCGCTCATCGCCGCCACCGGGAACATCATCCGCGATTGAGCGGCGATCGTGCTCTTGGGTCTTCCGAGAACCCGTCGCACCACCCAATCCATCGCGCCGGTGGCCTCGATGCCGGCTGCGACCACGAACAGCACTGCCACCGTCAGCATGCCCTCGTTGCCGAAGCCTTCGGCGGCTTGGCCCGGGGTCAGGATGCCGAGCAGCAACAGGCAGGTCATGGCACCGGTCAGTGCCAAGTCCGGACGGGCCAGGCCGCGGGCCATGGTCACCACACTCGCGAGCATCAACAGGATCGAAGCCCAGGCTTGCCAAGTCATAGTACTGCGAACCTAGCCGACGGCGCCGGTCGAGTCACGGCGCGTCGGAGGGGCGCGAGCCGGGCTACCCGAGCACCCGTCCGTAGGTGATCGCGACGAGGAAGAGCCCGCGTTCGACGGCCGTCCCGGCTACCCGTGCGCGCGCAGGTGATCGAGCAACGCTGCGGACACTGCCTCCGCCGCTTCGCTAGCGGCGGCGTGGCCGACGCCGTCGAGCACGCAGAAGTTCGCGCCGGCAATTGCGCGCCCGAGCGCTTCGCCGCGCGGAGTCAGCAGGTCGGCACCGCCGGCAATCACCAGCGTCGCGACACTGACGTCTGCGAGATTCGCGCTGCGCGAGCCCGACCACGCCGCGATGCCGGCGGCCCATCGGTCCAGTGCGTCGGCTGGTGCGACCGACAGCGCGGTGGTCAAGCCGCGGTGCATGCGCTCGCGCAGGCGGTCGTCGCCGAGCACGCTTTGCGAGAACAACCACGGCAGCAACGCGCGCGACAAGGTGTCGGTGCCGGCGTGACGGGCGATGGCACGCCACGCCTGCGCGACCGCGCGCAGCCGCGCCGTGGCATCGACGAACGGAGTGATCAGCGTCAGCGAACGAACCCGCGTCGGATGACGCAGCGCCATCTCGAGCGCGACCGCCGCGCCGAGACTGGCGCCGACGACGTGGACAGGGCCGCCGAGTTTCGCGGCCAGCGCCGCTGCGTCTTCGGCGCCGGCTGCCACTTCGTAGACGTCCTGATCGGGCGCGTCGGAAGCGCCGATGCCGCGCGGGTGCAGCCCGATCGTCTCGAATCCGTCGGCCAGCGCCAACGCTTGAAGCTGCGGTGCGAAGCTGGCCACGCCGACGCCGAAGCCGGGCAGGAACAGCACCGCGGCGCCGCTGCCCTCGCGCAGCACTTCGAGGCTCAGTCCCGGTGAAACTTCGACCAGGCGCTCGCGACGCGATGCGAATGCTTCGACGTCTTCCCTCGTTACGCGCCCGCCCGGACCGGTTCCGGCAACTTTGCCGAGGTCGAGGCCGAGGCTGCGCGCCAACGCGCGTGCGGCCGGCGTTGCCGGCGCCGTGGCGCCGGGCATGGCCGCCTCCCGTGCTGCGACGGCTACG
>Ga0172371_10002692_pt1 | contig 27977 bp, 25 predicted proteins | sample Lak12m_FD_114543 | JGI IMG/M metagenome (GOLD analysis project Ga0172371, IMG submission 114543) | Freshwater microbial communities from Kabuno Bay, South-Kivu, Congo - kab_022012_12m | ecosystem: Environmental > Aquatic > Freshwater > Lake | place: Democratic Republic of the Congo: South-Kivu...
AGCCTTTTAGGGTAGTTTATCTACAATGGCTGGAAAAGACAAAAGGATGTTGTCGATGATAAAACGATTGATACTTCTGGTGTTAATAATGGCAGCATCGCTGACCACGCTCGCTGTAACGCAGCGTGAACGAAATACGCGGGCGGCAAACCAACTACCGGCAATCCCGGCTGCCCCGCAGGCACCACCCAGCTACACCGTCGCCGACCTAGGTACGTTAGGGGGAGTCACCACCAAGGGTATGGGCATCAACAAAGACGGTCATATCGTCGGCGCATCCCAAAGCGGTTCGTACCTTTACGGCTTTTTATGGGATGGCAACACCATGACCAACCTGGGCGACATGGGCGGGCAGGGGAGTTGGGCTTATGATATCAACAATGCCGGTCAGGTGGTCGGGGGATCACCCCTCGGCGGCGGCAATAACCACGCCTTCCGCTGGCAACAAAGCGGCGGGATGCAAGACCTGGGCACGTTGGGCGGGCCTGACAGTTATGCCTTCGAGATCAACGCCTCCGGGCAGGCGGTGGGCTATGCCTGCTGCGCGCCGGACACCTATCTTTCTCACGCCGTCCTGTGGGGCAGCGGCGGGATTGTAGACCTGGGCGACCTGGACCCGCAGTGGCCCGCTATCAGCGCCGCCTACGGCATCAACGACGCCGGGCAGGTGGTCGGCGGTTCGTATGACGCCTCGGCGAATTTTCACGCCTTTTTGTGGCAGAACGGCGGGATGCAGGATTTAGGCACCCTGGGCGGGGATTACAGCGCGGCAGAGGCGATCAACGATAGCGGTCAGGTGGTGGGCACAGCCCGTTTGGCCAATGGCACACCCCACGCCTTCTTGTGGGATGGCGGGATGCAAGACCTGGGCGCGCTGACGTGGGAACAGGGCATCGCCTACGACATCAACGACAAGGGGCAGGTGGTGGGCGTGCTGCAAACCGGAGCCACCACGCACGCTTTTGTCTGGGCGAATGGGCAGATACAAGACCTGAACAACCTGATCCCCGCCAATTCCGGCTGGGTGTTGCAAGAAGCGCGCGCCATCAACAATAAGGGCCGAATCGCCGGCTTTGGCGCCTTCAACGGCCAGACTCGTGCATTTCTGCTTACGCCACAAGCATATTACTGGATCAACCCAAGCGGTGGATCGTGGCACTTGACCACGAACTGGGACCCTCAGGGTGACCCCGGCGACGGCGACACCGTCATCTTTGCGTTGAACGGGCAATATGCGGTGGATGCCAGCCCCGCGGTCGTTTCATCTGCGCCGGAAGCCAACTTCCCGGTGGGTCGCGCGATCATCTCGGGCACCAATACGGTGGATTTCCAGAACCTGTCCTTGAATCTGCTGGACGATTCGGTGGATGAACCGGCGCTAACCGTCAATGAGGGGGGAACAGTGCAAATCACTTCGGGCGCGGGCAATATGATCCACGCCATTATTGGCGGATCGCCGCCGGCCAACCCATCCAACCCGTCCATTGCCCGTTTGCAGGTTTTGGGCAACGGCGCGAGTTTGAACGGCACAGGTCGCCTGACCATTGGCGATGAGGGCGCGGGCGAACTTTTCGTGACAGCCGGTGGGCATTTGACAAGTGCGGAAGCCCGTCTCGGCGGCTTGCTGGCCACAGGATACGGCACAGCTGACGTAGGCGGCGATGGGTCGCTGTGGGAAACCGGCAACATCGCCGTGGGCTATGGCATCAGCGGCACCCTGGACATCCAGTACGGCGGGCGCGTCAACTCGAACGACGCCTATGTGAGCTGGGGTGTCCTCAGTGAAGATTCGCAAGTGACCGTGAACAGCATCAGCGCAGTCACCGGCCAGCCAGCGATGTGGGCGCTCCTGGGCAGTTTGTTTGTCGGACAAACCAACTTTGGCTCGGTCGAGGTGCTGGACGGCGGCAGCCTGTACGTCAGCCAAGATGTGCACATTACCGATGGCGAACTGCGGGTTGACGGCCGCCACCCCACCGGCGGACCATCGGAGATGGACGTGTTAGGCACGGTCTTCGTCGGCGGTCCGGGCAGCGCCAACCTGCTGGCTCTGTGGAACGCAGCGCGGGGCGGCATCGAAGGTGATCTGATCATCGGGCAGGGCGGCGAAGGGGCGGCGATCTTATGGGGGGCGGCTAACACGGCCCATCCGACCCAATTGGATGTGGTTGACCCGGCGGCGGGTCTGTGCGTCATTGGCCACACCTATGACGGCGGCGTCTCGCTGGACGACGGTGGCTTATTTCGTTGCCGAAATATCCAGCTCGGTCAGACCGGTTTGAGCGGCGATGGCTCGATCACCATAGATGGCGGCATGGTGCGCGCCCTGGATGTGCTGACGGTGGGGGCCGTGGGCGGCGGCACGGGCCTGGTGGAGATGAAGAACAACGCTCTGGTGGCGACCAATGGGACATACATCACGCCCAACGGCGTGATCACCGGCACCGGCACGCTGGCGGTGAATTTCCTCGGCCTGCAGAATGATGGAACGTTGGCTCCCGGCATCAACGTGTTGTATCCAACAGCCCCAGCTGCCTCAGACCAATTTTCATTGCAGGCGCAAGACGAGACCGCGACGCTGGCTATCAGCGGGACGTTGACCATCGGCCCCTCCGGCCAACTGGCAATTCCCTTGACCGGCCAGGGCGCGGGCATGTACGGCAGTGTGGTAGTAACCGGAACCGCCACCCTGGATGGCATACTCGCGCTTAAATTCAGCCAGGGCTTTGCCCCACAACAGGGCGATACCTTTACTTTCCTGAGTGCTACAGAGGGCGTCAGCGGAACATTCGATGGTGTAGAAATCAGCGGTCTGATGCCGGGATTTGAATATGAGATCACTATCGCCAACGGGCAATTGGCGTTGGAGGCCTTGAATGATGGCATCCCCTACACGCAAAACCTCTATTTACCTCTGGTGATTCGGTGATAGACATGATCAATTCCACAAAACAGGAAACAGCATCAACCAGAAGAGGAGCAAACGTGTTCACCCAAAAATCAATCCTTCACATCTTGTCTTTTTTTCTTGCAGCGGCCCTGTTGAGCAGTCCGGCCTCAGCCAACTCACTCAATACCCCTCTTGGCACAGGCTTCACTTACCAGGGCTATCTGACCGATGGCGGTGCGCCTGCCAACGGCATTTATGATTTTCAATTCCAGCTTTACGATGAACTCACGGGCGGCAGCCAGGTGGGAAATACCCTCACCCATAGCAACGTGAATGTCGCAGAGGGTTTTTTCACGGTTGTGTTGGATTTTGGCAGCGTCTTCACGGGGCTGGCGCGTTACCTCGAAATCAGCGTCCGGCCCGCTGCCAGCGGGGATACTTACACCACTCTCGACCCACGCCAGGCGTTGACGGCTGCGCCCTACGCCATATATGCGTCGGCGACCTCCTGGTCGGGATTATTGGACACTCCGCCAGGTTTCGCCGATGGGACAGACAACGACACCACCTACACGGCCGGCGACGGTATGCAACTGGTAGGCACCCAATTCAGCAGCAGCGGCAGCACCTATGATAACGTGGTTATCGTGGCGCAAAGCGGCGGCGATTTCACCTCCATTCAGGCCGCGTTGGACAGCATCGTAGATGCCAGTGCCAGCAATCGTTACCTCGTTTACATTGCCCCAGGCGTATACACCGAAAGTGTTATTATGGAATCCTTCGTGGATATTCAAGGTTCAGGCGAACTGACCACCAAAATTACCCAACCGGGCACTACTTCTATCTTCGGCACGGTTTGGGGGGGAGGTGATGCCGAACTGCGCTTTTTGACGGTGGAGAACACGGGCGGGTCAACCTATGCAATAGCCTTGTATAACAGCGGCTCGCCGCGCCTGACCAATATCAGTTTAACCGCCTCAGGTGGCACGTACAATTATGGCATGTACAACTCGTGGGCCTCGCCGGTCTTGTCGAATGTGACATCAACAGCCTCGGGGGGCGCAGCGAGCTATGGTTTGTACAATTCCCAATCTTACCCCACCATCACCAACAGTTTTATCAGCGCCAGCGGTGGCAGTAACAATTACGGTCTCTATAACACCGCCACCCTCGGTACCAACACGATGCAGATCAATTATTCTCAGATTAGCGGCAGCACCTACACGATTCGCAATGACAGTGAATACGTCGTTCGTATCGGCGCTTCCCGGTTGAGCGGGGGGACGATTTTTCTGAATAGCGGTGTGGTTACCTGTGTCAGCGTTTATGATGAGAACTATGCCAGCCCGGGTTACACCACGTGCCCATAACCAGGAGTTAGCACATGCGATGGAAATGGTTTTATGCTCTTTTGCTTCTCGCCCTCCATGTCAGTGTGTTGTTAAGTGTGGCCCATGCTTCGCCCTTAGGCGGGTATCTCCTCGATTGGTGGACGATTGATAACGGCGGCGCAACTTCTAGCGCAGGCAGCAACTACAGCCTGAGCGCCACAATTGGCCAGTCCGATGCTACTTTATCCAGTGGCGGAAAGTACACCATATCCGGCGGCTTCTGGAGAGGCGATCGGGGAGGTGGCGAAGGCGTTGACCATACGGTATTTTTGCCATTGATCGTTCGGTAGAATTTTTATTTTTCAACCAGGTTCAATCTTCAAGATTGAACCTGGTTAAGGAGTTGAAGATATGCGAAAGCTAACGGTAACTATCATGATTGCCATCTTATTGGTTCTATTCTATTCAGCGCACCATACGCTGGCGCAACAATATCCACTTGCCACGTTCACCGTCAACAGCACAACTGACGCAGTGGATGCCGCGGCAGGCAACGGTATATGCGCCACAGCTACCGGCGTATGCACTCTGCGCGCTGCGATTCAAGAAGCAAATGCGCTGGTTGGAGATGACATCATCAACCTGTCTGCCGGAACGTATGCGCTGACGCTGCCCGGCGCAAGTGAAGACGCGGCAGCGTCTGGCGATTTGGACATCACGAGCAACATCACACTGAATGGTGGTGGCGCAGCCTCCACCGTCATCAACGGTAACTGGGCGGATCGCGTCTTGCATGTGACCGGCGCGTTTACGGTGAACCTTTCCGGCGTCACGATTACCCATGGCAATGGCAGCGGCGGTGGCATCCGCAATAACGGTGGCGCGCTGACCATCACAGATAGCGCCGTCTCCGACAACAACTCGGGCAGCGACGCTGGCGGCATCTTCAGCTCGGGTACGCTGACCATCGCCGACAGCACCCTCTCTGACAACAACTCGGGCAGCAATGCTGGCGGAATCTCGAGCTCGGGTACGCTGACAATAACCAACAGCACCTTCTCCAGCAACAACGCCGGCGCCGATGGCGGAGTAATCTACAATTCTGGCGTGGTGGTGGTCGCCGACAGCGCTTTTTCTGACAACAACACCGGTGATAACGGCGGAGTTATCTTCAATTCGGGCGCGGCGACCGTTACCGGCAGTTCCTTCTCCGCCAACAACGCCAGCGACGGCGGCGGAATCTATATCGCCAGCGGTGGCGCAATCACAGTTACGACAAGCACATTGTCTGACAATACAGCGTGGACCGGCGGCGGCATCTATAACGCTGGCGGAGACACCGCCATCACTCACAGCACCTTCTCTGGTAACGGCGCATTCACCGGCGGTGGTGTGTTTACACAGTTCAACATGACGATTGCCAATAGCACCTTCTCAGGCAATGACGCGAGCGACGGCGACGACATCTACAATTCCGGCGGGACGCTGACCGTTACCAACAGCACCATTTTTGGCTACATCATAGAGCCGGATAGCGTTGTCGGCGCGATGAATAGCCCCACGAGTAGTACCGGCGTATACAACGATGGAGGCACCGTAACTCTGCGCAATACGATTGTCGCCAGTCACGAATCGGGCGGGAACTGTGTCGGCCCGATCACCAACGGCGGTTATAACATCGATGACGGGGCGACGTGTGGTTGGGGCTTGACCAACGGTTCAAAAAGCAACACAGATCCATTGCTGGGAATATTGACCGGCAGTCCGGCCTACTTTACACTCAACCCGGGCAGCCCGGCGGTAGATGCAGGGAACGATGCCGTTTGCACCGCCGCACCGGTGAATAACACTTCGCAAAATGGCGTCACGCGCCCTGCCGACGGCGATGACAACAGCGTTGCCGCTTGCGATATTGGCGCGTTCGAACATCCTGTGAGTTTCTGGCTGTATCTGCCATGCGTTGTGAAATAGAGGAGCTGATCGAGAAATGAAACATGATTGCATAGAAGGAGATGTTGTATGACAGGTAATCCAGATTGGGCGCAAACCCTTATCGACCTGCTTGCTTTGGCATTGCTGCTTGAAGGCGAGGGGCAATATAACCTGGCTAAACTGGCTCGAGCTACAGCCGATTCCTTAGGCCGCAGAAAGGCTTTTCTACAATCTGCGCCAGGCAACAAACAGGAGCTACTGACAGAGATCGAGAACATCTCTGTTGCTTTATCCGGGCTGGCAGTGAGCGAAGAACTCATAGCTGCATTCCGGCGCGGCGCGGTAGCGTTGTCCGCAGGCCGCCTGCCAACCATCCAGGAGACGCCTCACCCCTACGTTTGCCGCACATGCGGCGCCATGGCGATGGGATCCGTTGCCGAGAAATGTCCTTCTTGTGGAGCCTGGCCAGACACTTTTCAATGGTTTCCACCCGTTTACTGGCTCGATGCTCTTGATCCTCCGGCTGCTCTAAAGACATTGCGCCAGACACCGCTGGACGTGGCTGCGTTGTTGGAGGGTTTGTCCGAGGAGCATTTGAGCCAACCTCTATCGGACGGCGATTGGGCAATCCGCAATGTCTTGACTCATCTGCGGGACGCGCAAGGTGTGCTGGATTATCGTTTGGACCTCTTCTCGCAGGAGGAAAACCCCGTCCTGGAAGCCAAGGCAGTGTGGAGCTGGGCCACTGAAGAGCGCGCGCCTGCCGCACTAGAAATTTTTGAGAGTTACCAAACACTGCGCGCTAAAATCCTTGCCAGATTGGAATTGCTTCCCCTGATGGATTGGTGGCGCACCGGTCGCCATGAAGAATTCGGCATTGTTTCACTCAAACAGCAGGTCAGTTACTTCACTTCTCACGAATTGACCCACCTGCCCCAGATCGAAAAATTACGGAATCAATTCAAGTGAAGTGAACGGAGTTTCCTGATTTCTGCTAAACAGCCACCTGAGCGATGCTGAGCAACCCATCTTTGTCTAATATCTGGATTTGATGGCGCTCGACTTTGATAATCCCCATCTCCGCCAGTTTCCGCAGTGTGCGACTGACCACATCAGGCACCGTGCCGAGGCGGGCTGCCATTTCCGCCTGTGTCGCCCAGCGTTGCCGGGGTATCGTCTCTCCCTCTGCCTGTTCCAATAAAAGCCGAGCCAGACGCGCTTCCACAGAACGCAGCGACAAATCTTCCACCAGGCGCACCAGGTGAATCACGCGCCCGGCTAAATCTTGCACTACCTGGCGCGCCAGGGCAGGTTGTGTATCAATCATATTCAGCAGGATCTCTCGCTGGACAACCCGAACCCGGGAAGTTTCCAAGGCGGTTACGGTAGCCTGGTTGGGAACGTCAGTGAAAACGCTAATGGCATTGAACACTTCTCCAGGGCCAAGGGTTTGAAGCACTTGTTCGCGGCCATCCATCCCTATCTTAACGGCTTTTAACCAGCCGCTTTCCACAATATATAAGCCTGTGCAAGGCTCGCCTTCTAATATGACTACCTGTCCGGCGTCGTACACACGGCGGATCGCCGACTGAGCCGCCGCCCTTAAAGCGGCGGCATCCAAACCCGAAAAATAGGATATCGCCTTCAACAGTCTGGTTGTGTTTTGCAGGGCTTCATCCTGGTTCATGGCGCCTCATTTTTAGCCTGGCAATACCGTGGTGGGATTATACATCTCTTTGTCGCTTTTCCGACTTAAGTCGTTCCTTTACCCAAAGCGTAGGGCTATACTCAGATCAATAACCTGTATTCAAGTTCCCAAAGGAGAGAAGGCAATGAATACGATCTTTAACAAGGTTGCATCCATCCTGGCATTGATTATCGGTGCTATGGCGATCTTTGCTGGCGGATCAGTTTTGCTTGGGCGAGACCCAGGGTACTATGTGATCAATTGGCTGCCGCTCTTTAACTATACCTTCGGCATCCTGACCGTCTTGTTCGTAGCCGTCTTGATTTGGATCAACAGCAGGCAGGCTTTGCCTGCAGCCATCGCAGCGTTCAGCTTGCAAGCGCTGGTGATAATCGTCCTGCTGACAAGTTATCGCGATTTTGTTGCGCCGGATAGCATTATGGCGACAACGGTTCGAATGGTGGTCTGGTCGATTATTTTGGCTTTGTTATTTCTTCAACGGAATAAACATCAGGCAGCAAAGATGCCCTAAAGAGTCCGATAACCATGCAGATTACCCATTCTAACTCGGATGAAAGCCTGCGGCTGGCTATCCTGGCTGCCTTTGCCGCCGATAAACGCATTGCCGGAGCTGGTTTGCGTGTGGGCGTGCTGAATGGCATCGTTCACCTGGCAGGCAGCGTGGACGTCTTGGAAAAGCGCGCCGCAGCGGAGGAACTTGCCAGGGAGTTACCCGGTGCGCGCGGGGTAGTGAACCGAATTGAAGCTCCTGGTGCGCCTTGTCCCGCGCGAACAATCAACCTGGATCTAATCGACAATCAACTCAACACTGAAAGGAAATGGAAATGACCAAGTTTCTAAGCAAATGGTTTCGGAAATTCCACCGCTGGATAGCAGTACCCACAGCACTGGCGATCCCGGCCGCTGTGATCATTAAATTCATTGGCGACCCCCAACTGGTTGCTGCCTGGGAAAAGCTGGATAAGATACCTTCTATTTTAATGCTGGTTATGGCAATCAGCGGCGCTTACCTGTTCTTGCTGCCTTATATCGTCAAAGGACAGCGCAAGAAGAAAAAGGATCTGGCATCAGGGGGCCAACAAGCTGCCATAACAGAATAAAGTCACCCTGAAAGCCCGCTGAGCGAGAAATCGGAGAGCGTTTTTGTTCAAGTTGAGCAAGAATGCTCTTCGGTGTTAATCTACTATTCGGGTAAAATATCTGTGTGTTGACAAAAGTGTTACAAACGGTGATCGAATCACAAATCTTGAATCTGCCAGGGATCTGGATAAATTACGATCCAACAGGTCGTTCAACAATCTGCGAAGAATCAGCGAATTCCCTATCGATGGAGCGGGCAAAATGAGATACAACCGCCTGGCAGTGAAGATGGGGGGAATATTCATAGGCTTTGCCTTGCTGGGACTGATTTCAGTAGGAGCGACCTTCTGGGGGTTAGACGCTCAAAAGGAAGATGCTGTGGTGATCAACCTGGCCGGCCGCCAGCGCATGTTGATCCAGCAAATGACGCGCCTGGCATTGGAGATCGAAAATCAGGGACTGGAGGAATACATCACGCTGTTACAAGAAAGCCAGAGCGCCTTCGAGCAAACTTTGCTGGCGCTGCGTAATGGGGGCGATACGCCTTACCTCGCCGGGCGCAGCGTTGAATTGCCCAAAACCGATTCGGCGGTCATCCTGAAACAGATCGATCAGGTGCAGCTATCCTGGCAAAGCTATCAAGAACACCTGAACGTTATTCTGTCGGCTCCACCCGGAAGCCAGGATCTCAGCCAGGCTGTAAACGCCGTAGAGGATATTAGCACGACTCTTGTGGCGGAGGCCGATCAACTGGTCCGCCTCTACGAAGCCCAATCGACTGCCAAAGTGACAGCATTGCGCAGCGTGCAAATCGCTTTTCTTCTCAGCGCGCTGATGTTACTGACAATGGGGGTATGGATCACCTACAGATATGTATTGCAACCTTTGCAAGAACTTGGTAAAGCGGCAGATCAGATCGGATCTGGAAATCTCGAAACCCCAGTAAAAGTTAGAGGCGACATAGAAATCCAATTGCTGAGCGGCACAATGGAGGATATGCGCCACAAGCTGCACGCATCCCAACAAGAGCTGTGCGACTGGGCGAGTACGCTGGAAGAGCGTGTCATTCAGCGCACCCAGGAACTGGAAGCGCTCAATGCCGTCAGTTACGAGATCAGTTCCAGGTTAGATATCAAACACGTGCTCAACTCGGTGGTCGAGAAATCTCGCCAATTGTTAAACGCTGACGCAGCCTTTCTATGCCTATTAGATGATCAAAATGGTCTGCTTAGTTTGCAATCCACCAGCGGTCCGGTAGATGCAGTCGAAGCCTGCAATACGAATGCTGATGAAGTCTGGGCTGGGCAGGTAATCCGCAGCGAACAGGCTGTGCGCTGCGAGATAAACGGCTGTCATGGTTTTTGCCAGATTGTTGGCAGGCCCTATCGCCGCAGTCACCTGGCAGCGTCCTTAAGCATCGACAAACGGGTGATTGGCGCTTTGTGCGTTGCCTCGCATCAGCCAGACTTCTTCACCGAAGACGCAGCCTGTTATCTGAACCGGCTGGCGAATGTAGCTTCCATTGCCATGGAAAACGCCCGCCTATACACCCAATTGGAACGCTCATCAGCGCTGGAGGAACGCCACCGCATTGCCGCCGAGATGCACGATGGCCTGGCGCAAACCTTGAGTTACCTGACGATCACGACCGACCAGGTCGATGAGCAGATCAAATCCGGGGATATTGCCCAGGCGCAGCAGATACTGGAACGCGTCCAACGCGGCATCGACCAGGCTTCAATTGATATTCGCCGGGCAATTGCCAGCCTGCAGAATGAATTTCCAGCCCACTACACCTTGCAACAGCAATTAAGCAGCCTGATCGATGAAATAAAGACAAGTACCCCCAACATCACCTTGAATACCTATACGAAAATCCCTCTAATTCTGGCGCATTCCGAATCGGATCAGGTATTGCGGGTGGTGCGCGAAGCATTGATTAACGCCGAAAAGCATAGCCAGGCCACCCAAATCTCGGTCAGTTTAGAGCGCTCGAATGGAAACGTAATCATCCGAGTGGAAGATAACGGCGTGGGTTTTGACCCCCAGGACTTGCCCGAGGGTGACCGCCCACATTTTGGCCTGAAGATTATGCAAGCCCGAGCAGCCAGGCTGGGCGGCAAAATGGAAGTCCATTCACTGCAAGGACAGGGCACCCAGGTCCTGCTCACCTGGTCGCTGGAGAAGGCTCAAACGCATGAATAAAACGCGCGTCTTATTGGTCGACGATCATAGTTTGCTGCGGGAAGGCCTGGCCGGTATTATTGCCTCCCAGGCCGATATGCAGATTGTCGGCGAAGCGGCAGATGGCCTGGAGGCGATCATTAAAGCCCGTGAACTACGGCCCGATCTGATCTTGATGGATATCCAGATGCCAGGCTGCGACGGTCTGGAAGCCACGCGCCAGATCAAGCAAGCCCTTCCTGAAACGGTGATCGTGGTGCTGACCGTGCGAGACGACGAAGAAAAATTATTCGAGGCGATCAAGAGCGGCGCCCAGGGATATCTGCTGAAGAATATCCGCTCTCAGGATATGCTGCAAATGCTGCGCGGCGCGCTGAAAGGCGAAGCACCTATTCCGGCTCACTTGGCCGGGCGAATGCTGGAGGAGTTCCGCAGGATAAGTCATCTAACAGGGGGCGAGGCAACGGAAGAGAATAATTTAACGCTGCGAGAGCAGGAAGTGCTGGCGCAGGTAGCTCTGGGGTTATCGGACAAGGAAATCGCCGGACATTTATCAATCAGCATTTACACAGTCAAAAGCCACCTGCGTAATATCCTCGCCAAACTCCAGGTGGGCAGCCGCCGGGAAGCTGCCCGCCGGGCAAAAGACAAGAAATTATTCTAAAACAGTTCACTCAACGTGAAATTCCAGCGTTTGTTGTAATTCATTGTTTAAGTAAATTTCAACCGCGTAGACGCCCAAAGGCCATAGGTTTTGGTTCGAAATAGAAAACTGGTGTTTTCCACTGCCTGCCTTCAACTCTGCCTCATCTAGAATCAGCCCTGCCTGCTCACCTTCGACATTAACGGTTTTCCACACAGCTTTCAAGGCAGTATCTTCGGGAGCATTTGCCAGCGTGACAAAACAGTAAAACACTTCGTCCTGGGCAAAAAACGAAGTCGATTCATTGCCTTGCTCATCACGAGCCATGGAAACATCACTAACTTTAGCGGTACTGGCCGAGAAACTACATGCCAGGCTTGTCAACAGCAAAACAGCTAAAACAAACCATAGTTTTTGGAACATGTTCTTCATAGAGATTATCCTTATCATATGACCTATCGTTTCGCATTAGGTTAACCTGCTTGGGAATTATTATATTCATTGGCGTTGGCTTATCTATAGATCGACAATGGACAAAAAGGATGATAAGCGAACGATTTAAACAGTTGATTGCTGATCGCTTCTGGGGCAACTATCCGATTAGATACATCCAATAACCTGCGCTTTCACCCGAAGAACTAGTTCTTTTTAATTTCACGTCCCTCAAAAATCGTTCTTTCCGATTGTCCTGAGGGATTCTCAACTTTTCGGGCATCGATTAACCTATGGGCGAAAGGAAACGCCCAAATGTGCGCATTGATCTACCACGTTGAGGTTCCCGACCCGGAATATTATCGCAAGATGGTCAAGTGCCAGGAAGCCTGTCCGGTTTACACCGACTCGCGTGGCTATGTGACGGCGATTGCGCGCGGCGAACTGGAACTGGGCTACGAGATCGCCCACGACCCAAACCCCTTATCCACCATCTGCGGTCGCATCTGCGGAGCGCCGTGCGAAACAGCCTGCCGGCGCGGTGCAGTCGGCCCGGATTTCGAGCCGGTCGCCATCCGCCCATTAAAGCGGGTGCTGACAGAGCGCCTGGGTCCTGAAGCCCAACAGCGGCTGCCAGGCGCGTCGCAAATTGGGACTGTTGAGATGGCCGCGCCAGGAGATGCGCTGCGCCCGGCGCCGGCGCGCCCTACCTTGCCTGGCAAAGGGACAGATTTTGCCTATTCACGCGTACGCTGGTCACGCCAGACATTCAAAGCCCTGGCAGCCCAACCAGGCCGCAAACGGGGCCGTGTAGCAGTGGTTGGCGCAGGACCGGTAGGGTTGACCGTTGCCAATGACCTGGCGCTGCTCGGCCACCGGGTGGCAATCTACGAAGCCGGCCCTAAGACGGGCGGCATGATGCGCTACGGCGTTCCGGTTTACCGCATCGACCAGCAGGCTATGGACCTGGAAATCCAGTCCATCCTGGATTTGGGCGTTGAAATCTTCTTTAACGCCCCCATCGGAAAGGAGATTACCCTGGCCGACCTTCGCCGTGAATATGACGCCGTCTTCCTGGGAATCGGCTTGATGGAAGGGCGCCAGTTGAATATCGAGGGCATTGAATTGGACGGTGTGATCACAGCTGTCGATTTGCTGCTAAACTACAACTTGGGATACAAAGTGGAGTTGGGAAAACGCGTCCTGGTGGTTGGCGGCGGCGATGTCGCCATGGATGCCGCCCGCACCGCCCTGCGCCTGGGGCAGATCAGCGCCGACCAGGAAACCACAATGGATAAAACCGCAGCGCGCAGCGAAGAGGAAAGCGAAGCGATGCACACGGCCCTGGATGTTGCCCGCACAGCCCTGCGATTGGGCGTCGCTAGCGTACAGGTGGCGGCGATGGAATCCTGGGATGAACTGCCCGCATCGCGCTTTGAACTGGAAGAGGCGTTGGAAGAGGGCATCCAGATAACCCCACGGCTTGGACCGAATCGCATCATCGGCGAAAATGGCCGCGTCGCCGGGTTGGAGATGATCGAAGTGGCTTCGGTTTTCGACAAGACAGGGCGCTTCAACCCACAGTTCACACCAGGATCAGAACGCCTGATCCCATGCGATACGGTGGTCCTGGCCATTGGGCAACGGGCAAACCTGGAACTGTTGGGAGGCGCGGATGATATTGTCCTCTCGCCACGCGGCCTGGTTCAGATCGACCCGCTCACCGGGCAAACCAGCGCTCAGGACGTGTTTGCCGGCGGTGATGTAGCCAGCGGGCCGCGTTTAATTATTAGCGCAGTGCGCGATGGGCACGTGGCTGCGCTGGGCATCGAGCAATTTTTGCAAGGCCGTACTGTCAAGGTGACTACGCAAGGCGGCTGGACCAATCTGCCTGGACATGCCATGTTCGAGAATTGGATCAAAAAAACGCGCCGGAAAACTGCGTCTTTGCCGGTGGACCGCCGCACAGGCATCTCGACCATTGACCTGGGCTATTCGGTGGAGCAGGCTGTCGAAGAAGGTAGCCGCTGCCTGGAATGTAGCGTACAGACCATTTTCGATGGCAGCAAATGTATTCTATGCAACGGCTGCGTGGACGTCTGCCCGTGGGACTGCCTGAAAATCGTGCACATCGACCAGATGACCGGCGGCGAGAGGCTGCAAAAGGTAGTTGAAGGCCATCTGGGCGCCCCGACCGGAGAATGGGCAGAAGTGGCCAGCGCCAATGTCGCCGCCATGCTGAAAGATGACGAGACCTGTACACGCTGCGCCTTGTGCGCCCGGCGCTGCCCCACCGGCGCGATCACAATGGAATCTTTTCGCTTTCAAGAAACCCTGGCTTATCAGAATCTCTGGTAATGCCACCCCAGGAGGCGCCCATGCAAAATCTTTCGGATCGTATTACCCAATCTCGTTTTTGGCGTTCGTTTTTCCGGCATGGTTGGCCGGACAACCCGCTGGATCGCTCGTTGGTGATGACCAGCAATATCTTCTTGCACTTACACCCGGTCAAAGTGAGCCGCAAAAGCTTGAAAGCCAGCTATAGCCTGGGGTTGGGCGTGCTTTCCCTGATCGTTTTTCTCGCGCTTTCGCTCACAGGGCTGCTACTGATGTTCTATTACGTTCCTTCGGTGGAACGCTCTTACGGATATATCGTCACCCTGCAAACCCAGGTCCCTTTTGGTCAGTTGCTACGCAATATGCACCGCTGGGGGGCGCACCTGATGGTGCTGCTGGTTGTGCTGCACATGGCACGGGTGTTCTACACCGGGGCTTATAAGCCACCGCGCGAATTCAACTGGGTGATCGGCGTTTTGCTGCTACTGCTCACCCTGGGCGCCAGCTTCACCGGCTACCTGCTGCCCTGGGATCAGCTTGCCTTCTGGGCGATCACGGTTGGCACCAGTGTGGCCGGGTATGAACCCCTGATGGGTTCAACCATCAAGACCTTTCTGCTTGGGGGGCCGGAAGTGGGCCAGGAAGCGCTGACCCGTTTCTACGCCCTGCACGTCATGCTAATTCCAATGGGCATAGCCCTTCTTACCTCGCTCCATCTCTGGCGCGTGCGCAAAGACGGAGGATTGGCGGCTAACCAGATCAAAGAAAGCGAAAGCAAATGACCCACAAAACCTCACCTTCCGCTCCATTCAGTAAAAGCAGCCGCAAAACCTATACCCTGGTGGAGTTGGTCAGCGGCGCGCCCACGGTAATGACGGATCACGGCCCGGATGACACTATATTTGCCTTTCCGGTCGTCGCCTTGTTAGAAGTGCTCTTAGCATTGGGAGTTGGGCTTTTGCTGCTATTCCTATCCCTGGCTATTAATGCGCCCCTGGAGGAAATCGCCAACCCCAACCAGACCACCGACCCGGCCAAAGCGCCGTGGTACTTCATGGGCCTACAAGAGATGCTGGAACACGGACACCCCACATTGATGGCCGTGGCTTTGCCCTCGCTGATGGTGTTGTTCGTGCTGGCGATTCCGTATATCGACAACTCTCCGCAAGGTGCAGGGCGCTGGTTCACCAGCAAACGCGGCCGAAAATTTAGCCGTAATACAGCGATCTACGCTATGCTGGCAATACCGTTGTTCATCCTGATGGATAACTACTTCCCACCGCGCGAACTACTGCGCGGGGTTGCGCCTGAATTCGTAGCGCAAGTGATCATTCCTGCGCTGATCATGGGGGCGCTGGTTCTGCTGCCGCTGTTGGTATTGAGGCGCTCTAAACCCACAGCGCGCGAGGTAGTTCTGGTCGCCTTCACCATGCTGTTCGTTTCAGCAATTATCTTTACCTTGACGGGTTTTCTATTCCGAGGTCCAGGCTTCGAGCTGTATGCCCCCTGGAACATGCCGGACGGATACTCGCCTTTCGACAACTTATAAAATTAGGAGGCGCAAATTGCCACACGCACAGAAATTCTTTCCTCAAAATACGCTGAACCGCCGCCAATTTTTAGGAGTTGCCTGGCTGGGTTCGGTTACTCTTCTAGCGCTGCAGTCGGCGCTCATACTGACGCGCTTTCTCAAGCCAGTTTCGAGTGGAGGGTTTGGTGGATTGGTCTATGCCGGAAAGGTGGATGAATTTCCCATCGGCAGTGTGAACCGTATCTTAAGCGGGCGTTTTTACCTGGTGCGCAACCAAGCCGGTTTCCTGGCGCTATGGCAGCGCTGCACCCACCTGGGCTGCGCTATTCCCTGGGACGATGTTGAAAGCCAGTTTCACTGTCCATGTCACGGTTCGTTGTTCAACACGGTTGGCGAAGTGACTGGCGGCCCTGCCCCCCGGCCAATGGATTATTTTCCGGTCATCATTCGCAGCGGCGAGGTATGGGTCGATACCAGCAAACCCACCGAACGCAGCCAGTATGAGCCATCTCAGGTAGCGCAGGCTTGAGCGAGACGCCATGAAAGAACCCAAAGAAAACTACATTTCCTATTTGATAGCCGGGTTGGTGATGACCTTGTTGGCGTTCAGCAGCCTGGCGGCTTATTCCCTGGGCGAAACACAACGCCTGGCCAGCGCCGCCGGGCATTTCAACAGCGAGCGGGTCGCCCGCGGCGGCCAGATCTATCAAGAACAATGTATTGCCTGCCACGGCGCAAACGGCGAAGGCGGATCTGGGCCGGCGCTTAACAATCGCACCGTACTGAAGAATACGCTGGATAACGTGTTTTTTTCTGTGATTCGTTCGGGCGTGCCTGGTACGCAAATGCCCGCCTGGAGCGTAGATTTTGGCGGCCCATTGACCGATGAAGAGGTGCGCGACGTGGTGGCATTGCTGCGCTCCTGGGAGCCAGATGCGCCAGAAATTGTGGCGCAGCAATATATCCCAGATGCCGGGCGTGGAGCGGTATTATTCTCCAGCACCTGCGCTGCCTGTCACGGTGAAAACGGAATTGGCTCGCCGACTGCGCCGCGCATTAATGACCCGCAGCGCTTACAGGCGCTTCCCGATGAATGGTACCGGGGGGTGATTCGGAATGGCCGCCCAGCCAAAGGCATGCCTACCTGGGGTACCGTGCTTTCGCCAGATCAAATTGAAGACCTGGTAACCCTGCTGGCTGCCTGGCGGGATGGACTGCCAGTGCAACCCGATTTCTCTACCAGCGAACTGCTGAAAAGTACGCTGTATGCACTCGAACAAGACGACCTCCAAAGCGCAGCCTTGCACATCCAGCGCGCCGAATCGGTTTCCAGCGGCGCGGCGCTCGAAGCGCTACACAACGTATCTGTGCAGATTGCTGCTGGTGATAGCACCGGCGCGCAAGCAACCTTGAAGGTGTTGCAAACTCTATGGCCATTGGGCAATGCAGTAGATGGCGCCACGATTTACAGCGCTTCTTGCGCCGCCTGCCATGGCGTTCAAGGCGAAGGCGGCATTGGTGCGGCTTTGCAAGATAATGCCTTTATCCAATCACAGAGAAGCGCCGAGTTGCTCCAGTTCATTCAGGATGGAAGGCGCGGAACAGCGATGGCTGGCTTTGCTGGTCGACTGGATGACACACAAATCGCGAATTTGATTGCCTTTTTGCGCCTGTGGCAAAGCGTTCCATAAGCAGACCCAGTGCAGATTAGACCAGATAGGGTTTTGGGTATCCCGATGAGAAAACATCATGTAGCGTTGTTTTATTCACAAAGCCTGTTGGGTGAAAGCCTGCAAAACTTGTTAAGCAAGTTGTTGGATGTGAATATTCTTGGCCCATGGATTATTGACGAACTGGCGCTACAACAGTTGAGTACCCAACTGCCTGACATTGTCGTGATTGCCGATGAGAGTATCGGAGAAAACGATCCCCAGTCTCATGGCGCCGCGCGGCTCACCGCCCAAATCCTTGAAAATTATGTGGGATTGCCAGTTGTGCAGGTTTTATTAGAACTCAACCAGGTGCGCATCTACAATTCGCAGACGATACCGGCGCGAGGTGCGGATTTGATCGAGGCAATTCGCAACCTGGGCATTCACACCGAAAGCTTATGAATACACCGTGGAGGTATTTATGAATTTGCATAACCATAAAAGAAACTGCCTTGGCTGGTTGTTTTATGCGCTAGCGCTGCTGTTAGCCGCCTGGCTGCTAATTCCACCAGCGTCTCCGGGTAGCGCTAGCTCGTTCGAACAAACGACCCAGGAGGGCGAGCAGTTATTTCAGAAAAACTGTGCTGCCTGCCATACCATCGGAAGTGGAGATCTGGTAGGCCCTGATCTGCAAGGGATTGTCCAGCGCCGCGAGCAAGATTGGTTAATAAAAATGATCACCCAACCGGAAAAACTGCTGGCCTCTGGCGATCCAATTGCCCAAGATTTGTTGCAGCAATATAAGCTAATGATGCCCAACCTGGGGATTAGCGATGTACAGGCGCAATCTCTACTGGCTTACCTGGAAAGCGCAGACTCCGGCGGAGGCGGCGCAGCCAATGTGAAGCTTACGGGCGGGCAGGCCCAGAACGGCAGAGCGCTCTTTACAGGACAGGCGGCTTTCAGCAACAACGGCACGCCCTGCATTGCCTGCCACAGCACTGCAGGAATTAGCGCCATCGGCGGGGGCAATTTAGGACCTGACCTGACCCATATCTACGGGCGGTTGGGCGATGGCGGGTTAAGCAGCGCGCTGGTAGGGCTGCCGTTCCCCACCATGCAAGGCATCTTCAACACTCACCCGCTCACTGCCCAAGAGCAGGCCGACCTGTTCGCTTATTTTCAAGAAACCGATCAGCAGGCTACCCAAAATTCCGCCATCGATTCAAATATTATTTGGGGCGCGGGGTCCGTTGGGGCGCTGATCCTGTTTGGCGTGATGCTTTTTTTCTGGCCGCGCCAACGTGAGAGCATCTCATCCCGCCTGCGCAAAACTGCGTGACCTGCCGCCCAAATAATACCCTGGAAGAATCAATCGGAGAACCCAATGAAAAAATGGATCAAGGAAGTTGAATCCCCCACCGAGCGTAAATGGGAAGAGTTCTATCGCAACCGCTTTCAGCACGATAAGCGGGTGCGCACCACACATGGCGTGAACTGCACCGGAGGTTGTTCTTGGGAGGTTTTTGTAAAAGATGGCATTGTTACCTGGGAACTGCAAGCCACGGACTATCCGCAGTTGGAAGAAGGCCTGCCGCCTTACGAACCGCGCGGCTGCCAGCGCGGTATCAGCTTCTCGTGGTACCTGTACAGTCCCATTCGAGTGAAATACCCCTATGCACGTGGGGCGTTGCTTGATCTGTGGCGCGACTTGCGCGCCCGGATCGACGATCCGGTCGAATGCTGGCGAATCATCGCTGAGGATGTTTACCTGGGCAATCGCTATAAGCGCCAGCGCGGCAAGGGCGGCTTCAGGCGCATATCTTGGGAGGAAAGCCTGGAGATCATCGCCGCTTCGGTGATTTACACGATCAAAAAACACGGCCCCGACCGGGTGAATGGCTTCTCACCTATCCCGGCTATGTCGCAAGTCAGCTATGCCGCGGGGAGCCGCTTTTTGAGTTTATTGGGCGGCGTGGTAATGAGCTTCTATGACTGGTATTGTGACCTGCCCCCCGCCAGCCCTGAGATTTGGGGCGAACAGACAGACGTGCACGAGTCAGCAGATTGGTTCAACTCACGCTTTATCGCTGTGATGGGCGCTAATTTGAATATGACCCGCACCCCTGATACACACTTTATCTCTGAAGTACGTCACGCAGGGGCGAAACTGACCGTGTTTTCGCCCGATTTTTCCCAGGTAGCGAAATACGCCGATTACTGGATTCCGGTGCATGCCGGGCAGGATACCGCTTTTTGGATGGCCGTCAACCACGTGATCCTGACAGAATTTTATGTTCAACGCCAGACTACTTATTTTAGCAACTATCTCAAGCAATATACCGATATGCCTTTCCTGGTTGAAATCAAAGATGGTCGCCCGCAGCGGTATCTGCGCGCCAAAACCATCCAGGAATATCAGCAGGTTGAGAACGGCGATTGGAAGCTGTTGGTGTGGGATGAAAATTCAGCCAGGCCGCGCATGCCGAAGGGCGCAATCGGCTACCGCTGGGCGAGGCAAGATCCAGGCAAATGGAATCTGGAATTGAAGGACGGTCTGACCAATGATGAACTGGCGCCGGAACTGAGCTTTCTGGACCAACACGATGCAGTCTTTCAGGTTGCGTTCGATGATTTCGGCGCGGATCGTGAAGTGCAGCGCGGCGTGCCGGTGCGCTATTTAGAGATCAATGGGCAGCGCACGGCAGTTGCCACGGTTTTTGACCTGATCATGGCGCAGTTCGGCGTGGGGCGCGGTTTGGATGGCGCTTATCCTAAAAACTACGATGAGATCGCCGCCTATACCCCTGCGTGGCAGGAGCAGTACACCGGCATCCACAGCGAGACGCTGCTGCGCTTCGCCCGCGAATGGGCCGTCAATGCCGAAAAGACAAATGGCAAAAATCTAATCATTATCGGCGCAGGCGCCAACCACTGGTATCACAACAACCTGCTCTACCGCTCCGCAATCGTGGCCTTGATGCTCACCGGCAGCGTGGGCGTTAATGGCGGCGGGTTGGCGCATTATGTGGGTCAGGAAAAGCTGGTCAACCAGGCTTCATGGAGCGCAATCGCATTTGCCTCCGATTGGGGCATAGCACCGCGCCAACAGAACTCGCCTTCGTTTCACTATGTCCACTCTGACCAGTGGCGCTATGAACGAGGCTTTTCAGCTTACGACAGCCTGCCGCAGGATGTCTCCAGTGAGCACACCATCGATTATCAGGTACGGGCAGTGCGGCGTGGCTGGCTGCCCTTCTTCCCACAGTTCAACCGCAGTTCACTGGATGTGGTTCACGCCGCCCTGGCACAGGGCGCGAAGAACGATGAACAGATCATCCAGTTCGTGGTCGAGCAACTGGCGCAAGGGAACCTGCATTTCTCAGTCGAGAACCCCGACGCGCCGGAGAACTGGCCGCGGGTGTGGTTTATCTGGCGCGGTAATGCCATTGGGACCAGCGCCAAAGGCCACGAATATTTCCTGAAACACTACCTGGGGACGCACTCCAATGCGATCGCGCCAGAAATGGCCGAAGGTCATATCAACGAAGTGGGTTATATCCCTGAAGCCCCAACCGGCAAAATGGACCTGGTGATCGATTTGAACTTCCGTATGGATACCTCAGCGTTATATTCCGATATCGTCTTGCCGGCGGCAACCTGGTATGAAAAAGACGACTTGAATACTACCGATCTGCACTCCTTCATCAACCCAATGCAGGCGGCAGTAGCGCCGGCCTGGGAATCCAAGAGCGATTGGGAGATCTACAAGGCTATTGCCAAAAAGGTCAGCGAACTGGCGCTGGTGCACTTGCCCGATCCGGTCAAGGATGTGGTCATGCTGCCCTTACAGCACGATACACCCGACGAGTTGGCCCAACCAGAGGTGCGCGACTGGAAAACCGGCGAGGTCGAGCCGATCCCAGGGGTCACCATGCCAAAATTCCGGGTGATCGAGCGCGACTATGTCCACCTGTACGAGCGCATGGTCAGCCTGGGGCGCGGGGTAGAGCAGAACGGCGTTAACGCCCATGGTTTGACCATCCCGGTCGCGAAAGAATACCAGGATCTACAGGAGCGCCAGCCACGCCGGGTAGGGCGCAATGGCACATCGGTAGTGTATCCATCGCTGTACGAGGCGCGCGAGGTGGCAAACGCCATCCTGTATCTTGATCCATCCTCGAATGGCGAACTGGCTTACCGGGCGTTCGAGGTCGAAGAACACAAAACTGGCCTTTCGCTGACCGATCTGGCAAACGGTATGCGCGATATCCGTTACAGTTTTGCAGATATCGTTGCGCAGCCCCGGCGCGTGCTCACCACGCCTACCTGGTCGGCGATCGTCAACCAGGGGCGCGCCTACGCCCCCTTTACGCTGAACGTGGATCGCCTGGTGCCCTGGCGTACTTTGACCGGCCGCCAGCACTTCTACCTGGATCATGAGAATTACCTGTTCTGGGGCGAACACCTGCCCACGTATAAGCCGCGCCCCGACCACACCATGCTGGATGAAACCCAAAAGAGCCTTGCTGAAGCTCAGGGTAAGATGCTTAATTACATTACCCCACACGGCAAGTGGAGCATCCACTCCACCTATTCAGACAATATCCGTATGATGACGCTCTCACGCGGCGGCTATCCAATCTGGTTGAACGATAAAGACGCCAGCGAGATGGGCATCCACGACAATGATTGGGTGGAATTGTTCAATGATAACGGTGTGTTTGTGCAGCGGGCGATTGTCTCGGCGCGGATCCCACATGGCACGGTGTTTGTTTATCACGCGACGGAACGGACCATCGGTATTCCGAAATCACCCTTGCGAAAAATGCGCGCCGGAATGAACAACTCCCTCACCCGCGCCCGGTTGAAACCAGTTTTGATGACTGGCGGCTACGCGCAATTCACATATTCTTTCAACTATTGGGGGCCGACCGGCGTCAATCGGGATACGTTTGTCTTTGTCCGCCGGATCGAAAAGCCCGACTTTTAGAAGGAGCAACCTGATGAATGTACGCGCACATATGAGTATGTTGTTTCACCTGGATAAGTGTATTGGTTGCCATACCTGTTCGGTTGCCTGCAAGAATCTGTGGACAGATCGCAAAGGCGCAGAGTATATGTGGTGGAATAATGTGGAAACCCGCCCAGGAAGTGGCTATCCCACCCAGTGGGAGAACCAACAACATTACCAAGGTGGGTGGGAATTCAAACGCAGCAAGCTGAACCTGCGGCTGCATTCCAAACTTGGAGGGTTGGGGAAACTGTTCTTCAACCCATCCCTGCCCACCCTCGAGGATTACTATGAACCCTTCACATTCCGCTACCAGGATCTATTCAACGCCCCGGCTGGAGACGACCAGCCCACTGCCATCCCCATTTCTCTGATCACCGGCAAACCCATCGAGATCGAAAGCGGGCCAAACTGGGATGACGACCTGGGCGGTTCGAATATCTATGCCCGCAACGATCCCAACATGGAGGGTGTATCGCCAGAAGTTCGCTCCCAGATGCAGGAGCTTGAGCGGGTGGTGTTCAACTATCTGCCGCGCATTTGCAACCACTGTCTCAATCCGGCCTGTGTAGCAGCCTGCCCTTCAGGGGCAATCTACAAGCGTGGCGAAGATGGGATTGTGCTGGTCAACGAGAACAAATGCCGCGCCTGGCGCATGTGTATAGCAGCCTGTCCCTATAAGAAGGTGTTTTATAACTGGTCAACCGGAAAATCGGAAAAGTGCATCCTGTGTTTCCCACGCCTGGAAACCGGCCAGGCGCCGGCCTGCGCCCACTCCTGCGTGGGGCGCATTCGGTATATGGGCGTGCTGCTCTATGACGCCGACCGCATCCCGGATGCAGCCAAAGTAGCTGATCACGATCTGGTAACCGCCCATCATGCTGTCATTCTGGACCCGCATGATCCACAGGTTATCGCCGCAGCAAAAGCCAACGGAATTGATGATGGTTGGCTGGAAGCAGCGCGTAAATCACCGGTGTACCAATTTGTCAAAGAATGGGGGCTGGCTTTGCCGCTGCACCCGGAATACCGCACCATGGCGATGATGTACTATGTCCCGCCGCTCTCGCCGGTGGTCAGCGTGATCGAAGATGAATTGGTGCGGCTGGACCTGGTCGATAGCCCCGCGGCGCACGATTTTGAACTATTCAACCGCCTGGACGCCGCCCGCCTGCCGATCCGCTACCTGGCTAACTTGTTGAGCGCAGGGAATGAAGAGCTGATCGAACAGCCGTTGCGCAAGATGCTGGCTGTGCGCACCTACATGCGCCATAAGACCGTAGATGGTCAGGTCACAGCGCAAACGATGCAGTTATTGGCCGCTGCCGGATTGAGCCAGGAACAGGCCGAGGCAATCTACTATATGACCACCCAGCCAACCCTTGATGAGCGTTTTGTGCTGCCACCTTATCACCGCGAAATGGCGGTAGAAGCCTGGAAAGATCCCCTGGCGCACAAAGGCGAAACCGGGTTGGGATACATGTCAGCCCCTGAGCGAGGTGAATGATGAACCCTTCCCCAAAAGGCATCTACGCGACCCTGGCGGATGCGCTGCAATATCCGTTCCCCGGATTGGGGGCTAACCTGCAAGCCGGCATCCAGATTTTTCCTGAAGGCCAGGCCCGTAAAGCTTTCGAGAAGTACGTACAGGCTGTCGATGGGCTGTCGTTGGGTGAATGGGAAGAACTCTATACCCGCACTCTGGATTTAAGCCCGGCTGTGGCTCCGTATATCGGTTACCAGCTTTGGGGAGATGGTTACCCACGCGGCAACTTCATGGCGGCGCTGAACCGGGCTTATCGGGATGTGGGGTTGGAAGTGGATGGAGAGCTACCCGACCACCTGGGAGCCGTGTTGGCATACCTGGAAAGCGGGGCTGCGCCCCCGTCCGAACTGATCGAGGCCTTCGAACCAGCGGTACAAAAAATGCTCAACACGTTAAAGAAGAACGAGCCAGATAATCCCTTTATAAATTTGCTCGAAGCTGTGACATATGCAGTCGATCTGAAAACTGGGCAACTTACATAATAAGAAATGGAAGGAAACCATGCAAGCAACGGATATCTTAAAATCTGAACACCGTGTTATCGAAAGCGTGTTGAAATCCATAACAGTCGCTGCGCAAAGGCTGGATGACGGTCTACCGATGCGCCCGGCCTTTTTCCTGGAGGCGACCGACTTCATTCGGAATTTCGCCGACGGCTGCCATCATCGCAAAGAAGAAGGCGTGCTCTTCAAGGCCATGCAACCCAGCGGCATGCCTGTTCAGGGCGGCCCGATCGGGGTGATGCTATCCGAGCACGAGCAAGGCCGGGAATTAACTCGTGCCATGCAACAGGCCGCCGATCGATTGCAATCCGGGAATGAAGCTGCCCGCCGCCCGCTGGCGCAGGCTGCGCGCGGCGACGCCGACTTGCTCTACCAGCACATCTTGAAAGAGGATAACATCCTTTTCCCGATGGCAGAGCGTGTCATCCCGGCCAACCAGCAAGATCAGGTTCTGAAGGATTTCGAAAACGTAGAACACGACGAAACCGGCCCAGGCATACATGAGAAATACCTGGCCCTGGCGCAGGCCTTGCAGGATGAGATTGCAGCCCTGAAAAAGGAGTGAACGATGGATTGGAATAACCTTTTATTTGTCATCTTCCCATATGTATCGATTGTCCTGGCAGTGGTGATCACGGCATATCGCTCAATCGTCAGGCCTTTCAGCATCTCCAGCCTGTCCTCGCAACTGCTGGAAAATAGGAAGCTGTTTTGGGGTTCGATCTCGTTTCATTGGGGCATCGTCCTGATCTTGCTCGTGCACCTGCTGGCAGTCATCTTCCCGCGTAGCCTGGTCTTGTGGAATGCCGTTCCACTGCGCCTGTACCTGCTGGAACTTACCGGCCTGGCGTTGGGGTTGTGGAGCCTGGGCGGTCTGCTGGTCTTGCTCTGGCGACGGTTGAGCAACCGGCATGTGTGGGCAGTCACCACGCCAATGGACATCGTGGTACTGCTCATGCTGCTGGTCTCAGTAGTCACCGGTGTGATCACAGCCACGGCTTACCGCTTCGGGTCGTACTGGTTCACCGGTGTGTTCACGCCCTACCTGACCTCGCTGTTTGTTTTACAGCCACGACTGGAATTGATCTCGCCTCTGCCTTGGGTGATTAAGTTGCATGTGCTTAACTTTTTTGTCTTGCTGGCGATTTTCCCGTTCAGCCGCCTGGTGCATATCATCACCTACCCGCTGGGTTATCTGCTGCGCCCCTGGCAGATCATCATCTGGTATCGCAACCGGATATCCACGGGCGCCTAGAAGCCCAATCTCCTTAGGCTGATGACCCCCGACCAACAGGTTGAGCCAGTCAGAACTGACCTGGCGCACCGCCCAAAGAAAAGGAGAACCTTACCGAATGAAAACTCTCAAGGGCACACCTTCACAAGGATTAGCAGCGGCAACACTGGGTTTCTTCGCTGGCTTTGCCGCAGTGGCTCTCTTTGGCCCAACTGCAAGCCGATTTAATGAAATCCTTCATCTCGACCCCGTTCTGGTAGGACTGCTGATTGCCATTCCATCGCTCTCTGGTTCTTTGCTGCGCATCCCTTTCGGGGCCTGGGTAGATTCGACCGGTGGGCGCAAGCCATTTTTAATTTTGCTTTGGATGTCAGTCGTCGGTATGGCAGGCTTGTTGGGCGTGGTATATTTCTTGTACCCCCATCATCTGAGCACGGCGGTGTATCCGCTGTTGCTTTTTTTAGGCTTTTTGTCCGGCTGCGGTATCGCCACTTTTTCGGTTGGCATCGGGCAGGTTTCTTACTGGTTTCCACAATCCCGACAGGGGGCTGCGTTGGGCGCTTATGCCGGGCTGGGCAACCTGGCGCCGGGTCTGTTTTCTTTCCTGTTGCCGGTAGTTTTGGGCATTTGGGGTCTGGCCGGCGCTTACCTGGCATGGTTGTTATTCTTACTGGCCGGTACGCTCACGTACCAGGCTATTGGACGAAATGCCTGGTACTTTCAACTGAAACAGCAAGGGCTTGCAGATGAGGCGGCTCATTCACGGGCTGGCGAGATGGGGCAACAACTTTATCCCCGAGGAAATGCCCGACAAAGCCTGCTGAACGCTGCCAAAATTTGGCAGACCTGGCTGCTGGTGGCAATTTACTTCACCACATTTGGTGGATTTATCGCCATTACTGCCTGGCTGCCCACATACTGGAAAGAATATTACCAGGTCAGTGCCGTTACTGCTGGCGGTTTGACGGCGCTCTACTCCTTGACCGCTTCTCTGGCGCGGGTGTTTGGTGGAAATCTTTCAGACCGGATGGGGGGTGAGCGGACCGCAATTCTTTCTTTACTGATCACCCTCGCAGGCGCAGTGGTTATGAGTGGGTCGAGCGCCCTGTGGCTTAGCGATTTAGGCATCGTCTTAATGGCGCTGGGCATGGGCGTCGCCAACGCAGCGGTGTTCAAGCTCATGCCGCAATATGTGCCGCAAGCCGTGGGCGGCGCGGCGGGTTGGATTGGCGGGCTGGGCGCATTTGGGGGGTTTGCCATCCCGCCCATGTTGGGCGTATTTGTGCGCATACAAGGCGTTCAGGGATACGCTGGCGGTTTTATCACCTTTATCGTGCTGGCTGCACTTGCGCTTGGAATGGCCTTCATCCTTCAACAAGCGCATCGGCTGAAAACCAACCCGACAGTTCATGGGATCACTTCCTGAACCCGGTACACTGCGCAAAGAAATGAAAATCAGGTGTAATCTTCTAATAGCTGCCGATCTTTGAAAACGAATTCCGTCCGGTTGATCTGGATCGCGCCTTGATCGGCAAAGCGGTACAGGATGCGGCAAACCATCTCGCGGGTCGAGCCGATGCGGGCGGCCATTTCGTCCAGCGTCAAGTTGCGCGCAACCGCATGCTGGTCAGCAGGGTATTGATCGATCAGCAGGCGCGCCAGGCGCTGCGTCACTGGTTGAAATGCCAGCCCCTCCACGATGCCGCTGGCAAGCAACATCCGCTGCGCCATCAAACGCGCGATCTCCCAAGACAGCTCCCCATGTTGGATAAAAAAGGGTTGGCAATCCGAGTGCGCCCAAAGATAGATGCGGCTTTTTTGGCGCGCCTCCAGTGTGACCGGCATACCGGCTTGCTCGTCGAAGAGGGTTAATCCCCAGAAAACCTCGCCCACACCGAAGGTCGAAATCAGCAGGCTGCGGCCTTCGCTGGAGTCTTTTTGGGCGGCGATGCTGCCTTGC
>Ga0172371_10002695_pt1 | contig 27945 bp, 24 predicted proteins | sample Lak12m_FD_114543 | JGI IMG/M metagenome (GOLD analysis project Ga0172371, IMG submission 114543) | Freshwater microbial communities from Kabuno Bay, South-Kivu, Congo - kab_022012_12m | ecosystem: Environmental > Aquatic > Freshwater > Lake | place: Democratic Republic of the Congo: South-Kivu...
CAAGCCGACAACCTTCGTGCCCAAGCCGACAGCGGCAACGCCCAAGCCGACAACCTTCGTGCCCAAGCCGACAGCGGCAACGCCCAAGCCGACAGCGGCAACGCCCAAGCCGACAGCGGCAACTCTCAAGCCGATAGCCGCCGACCCCAAGATGACAAAAACCACACCACCACCCTCATCGTCACAAAACCGCTCGTTCTCCTCGTCGCCCACGTGATTTTCAACTTTTTGAAACAAAACGGAATGGAAGAGAATATCGTGAAAATGAAAGAATTCGCAGAATTTTTATTGAACGGAATTTTAAACAGAGTGAAAGAAGACCTTGGGAAAAGGAAGGAACTTGGAGAAAAATCCTCCACATAACGGCATCCAAACCTGATATCAGCGTACTAGTACGCCGGCCAACCTGAAATTTTCTGCGCGCGCAGAAACCGAACCCGTAATGTTGTCGCGTGACGCCGGCCAACCTGAAATTTTCTGCGCGCGTACAAACTGAACCTGTAATGCTAATCGGCCTGTCCCAGCCGAACCTAAAAAGTTTCTCCACGTGGAGAAATCCCAACCTGAAATTTCCGTCCCGGGACGCCGGCCAACCTGAAATTTTCTGCGCGCGCACAAACTGAACCTGTAATGCTAATCGGCCTGTCCCAGCCGAACCTAAAAAGTTTCTCCACGTGGAGAAATCCCAACCTGAAAGTTCCGTCCCGGGACGCCGGCCAACCTGAAAACTTGTACACAAACCAAAATTGTAATACAGCCAATTCGCCGCCAGCCTACCCCCCAAACCCTTTTCTTTTCATCTCCGCAATAATTTCCTCGGGAGGAAATGCAAGCAAATTCATCGAGCAGATGTAACTGGCCGCACGCTGAAACCCCTCATCCTCAAGGCTTTCATAATCAAGTTGGTAGCACATATCAACAACTTTCGAAACATCCTGATCATCAAGCCCGTATTTTACAGATAAATCAATTAAAAATCTGTTTTCCATAAGATCAAAGGTTAATAAATTTGACTGTGACTTCCAATATCCAACATTATTCCTAACACATAATTATCATGTTCTTCAAATATAATGCGAATATCTCCAGTAACAGAAATGGCGCGTTTGCCGTGCATGTCGCCACTCAAAGCATGGTTTCTTAAGATCAGATTAGTCGGATTTTTCTTAAATAACTCAATAATTTCAATCGCCTTATCTTGCAGCTTAAAAGAAAGTTTTTCAAAATGTTTACTGAATTTTTTATGATATAAAACTTTCATGCAATTATTTTCGTAATTTTCTTAAGTAATTAATTATTTCATCTCCCTCAAAAGGCCCGCTGACATTGATTCCTTTCTTCGCCTCCTCGGAAGCTTTTAGAATTTCTTTCTCCTGACGTGGAGTGAGGCCATTTTCCGTTAGAAGTCTAAAAGGAATCCCCTGAGTTACAACAATTTGCTTGAAATAAACCTTTACCGCACTGCTCATATCCATGCCAATTTTATCAAGGATTTTTTTTGCGGATTTTTTTGTCGCTTCATCAATACGAACCTGAAGAGTAGCCATATTAAAAAAGTTAAACTTTAAAACCAAGTTAAGTATATCATCTGCGTAATGACGTTGTCAATACAATGAGAATGGTCGCTCCCCAATATTCCAAATCATTGATTTATATGGTACAATAACAAGATAAATCTACAAATATGACCAGTAGTACAAAGGAAACAATAAGGGGAATGAAAGAGCTATTACTGCCCACGCAAAAATTTTCAAAAATTGCTGAATTTATTAAAGAATTAGGGAACAATGACGTAAGCTTGATACAAGCAAAAATTGAAGAAAAAAGAGCCGAAGATCCAGATTTTGAAGGAGTTGTAAGGGTTGAACATGAAGTAACAATAGACAATAGAGATGTTTTTATCGTAGTTTTGGATGAAGAACATTTCCCGCCCGGATTGGCGGGACCTGGAATGGCATCTCCAAAACTGGGAATCGCTTTTATATGCGACGGTTTTTCGGATTCAGCGCATAAAATGATTAGAGCCCACGAATTATATCATCTTCAACATGGGATGCAGTCAATTTCAAAGATGCCGGTAATCAGACACATTCCCGGTTTATCAGGTGCTCACGAAGTAGAAACTTTTCTTGCGGCTAATTTATTCCAAGATCCGATAGAAACAGCAAGGGTTGGAATAGAAATGGCATTGAAAACACCAAAAGTTATAAGAAGGTACATAAAAAACTGCAGAAAACGAATAAGAAAAATAATCGATTTGGGGTGACGCTAATGCGTGAAGTTCGAAAATTCTAGTACAGCTGAATTACGGGAATGCAACTGTTGAATTCCTGCAACGAAAATTTAAGAATATTTTGTATTTTGATATTTTATTTTTCTGCCAAAAGTTCTAGACTTGCGACATGAAGACTTTCGCTTTTATTGATGCTTCAAATCTTTTCTACGGCGGGGAGAAAAGTTTGGGCTGGAAAATAGATTATGAGAAGCTACTAAGTTATCTGAAAGAAAAATATAACGTTAGTCGCGTTTTTTATTTTGGTGGCGTTGAGATACATAATTTCGAGTATAATTATCAGAAAAATGAAACTGTCCCAATTAATGATCTGGAAAAATATCTTAAAATATTGATTCGTAGCAAAGGGGTGAGATTGAACGAAGCGGATCTATTGCTTATCGGAAGACATTTGCAAAGAGTCCAGTTTTATCAAAAGCTTCATAGTTTTGGCTACAAGTTGTTTCTGAAACCGGTAAAATTGTATGAACAGGAGGATGGCACAACGAAGAGAAAAGCCAATTGTGACGTGGATATGGCGTTTCATCTTATGAAAGAAAAGGACAATTTTAATAAAACTATTATATTATCCGGTGATGGTGATTTTCTACCGGTTTTGAAGTATCTCAAAGAAACGAAGAAAGAAGTTGTAATATTGGCCAGAGGTGAAAGGACGGCCAAAGAGATTAAACAATTTGCCGGCAGTAATTTCAGAGATTTTGAGTATCTTGAAACAAAAATCTCCTATAAAAAGGCACGATAAAAACAAAAAGCACCCACGAAGGATGCTTTTCACGTTTAGTGCCGCAATTATAGCAAGTTGAAGGCTCTTTTGTCAAATTTAAGTATGTGAAAATTTTACACAAAGTTAATAAAAGATTTGCAATATGCATTTTATGCAAATTGCTTTTGAGCCTGTTCCATCTTGGAACACATTGCGAATTGAACTGTTTCCATTTTTGCAACAGTTGCCATGCGTCAGAATCTACTGGGGTGAGCTATGGGGCTTGAACCCATGACCCTCGGGACCACAACCCGATGCTCTACCAACTGAGCTAAGCTCACCATGAATATTTTGCGAAGCAAAATATTTTACTCTTCCTTGTCTGCAAAATTTTTTTTATCCCCCCTTAAAAAAACCTTTTGCTCCACCAAATTCTATCTTAAAAATCCCCCCTAATCAACACTTTTTCCCAACAAAAAACCTCCCCGCGCTTGGCGGGGAGGGGAAGTTGCAGATATAGGTGTACGCACGCCCTAGATAAGCCTGTCATAACCTAACCTACGAAAACTGGAAACCGTAAAGTTTCACAGGCTCCCAATATAACAATATTATCAAAAAAACGCAATAGCATTTTTCCTTTTCCGCAAGCCGAACTCCCTCCCGCCATCTTTAAAACTTGCCAATCATTGAAAAATATTCATCGCAAAACAACCCTCGCGAAACCACACGAAACCGCACAACCCTACTTTCCCCCAACCTGTTTCTTAAGAGTCTCGAGGTCGAGCTTGCCTTTGATTGAAGATAATTTTCCTTTTGAAACTGCCTTGGTTTCTTTGCCTTTTTCTTTCTTCTCAGAATAATTCATGCTATCGAAAAGTTCATCAGGATCTTTTTCAAGTCTTGTAGCAACCATGTCGTAATAGCGGCAAATTTCTTCGCCTCTCTCTTCTATCTCCTTTCTCCTGTCACTTTCTTTGGTCAAAGTTACAAACAGATCTTCTTTTTGAATCTGTGACATGCTTGGCAAAACTTTCATCAATATGGATTTGTAAAAAGCTGGAAGTGATGATTTTTCTAGCAACCCTGTGATGGCAAAATCTATTGTTGGCATTTTTGTTTTAACTTACCATTTGTATTAAATTTTCAAAATCGCGTTCATGTATTCCAAGAATTAATCTGGCCATATCTATGGTAGGAACTTTTTCTCCTTTTGCCGCGCCATTTACAACTCTTGCCGCAGTTTTCATTAGTTCAGAATTTGAACTTGTATGCGGCAAAAGAGGAGCAATATCGGACTTGTCGAGAGTTCCTTTTTGTAATTTATCAATAGGCAACTGTGAAGAGAGCCTTGATAATTTAGCGATTTTTAAAGGGTCGTCAAACACAGAAGAAACCGCGGAAGCCATGCTAACGCTCATTGCCGCTTGAATTTTTGATTTAAAACGATTTAACCCTTCAAGTTTTTCAAGCTTCTTTGCAAGAACTTCAGCGGAAATCCCTTTGTCTTTACAGTGTTTTTGCAGAGCTTTTACGTATCCAATACTAAACTTCATAGTAGCCAATTTTTGATCAAGAGTAAGATCCTTTGGATCGACACAAGGCTTATCGGAAACAAGAGAATCGCCAACAGTAGCGACAGCAATTCTATCCGGCGAAGACAGCCAAGTCTCAGACGCGACACCTAGCAAAGTATCAGAAGCATCTTTTTCCTCTGGAGTTAATTCTCTCGCTCCAAAAACTTGTGTTTCCATGACTTTTTTTACATCTTCTGGCGAAGCGCATTGGGCGACTATTTCATCAGCTTTTTTTGTGGTCTCCTCGCGGGTTTTAATGCTTTCTTGAGTAAGGTCTTTATAATCTTCGAACAGCCCGCTTATAAAAGCTCCAACTCTCTTTAAGATCCCGGCATCTTTCTGATTTTTAAATTTATCAAAAGCACGCGTCAATCTTCCCCAAACTCCAGTAAACTTCTCATGCAGCCACTTTGGAATCAACGACCCCGAGAGTAGGGAAGAGTCAGCGCTTCCAGTTCCTAATTGTTCAGGTGTTTCAAAGCTCATATTTATTTTTATTTAACACTTTCAAGAAAAACTTTAGAAGAATCTTCGATCCATGCATAGACAGAGTCTAGCTTATCATCTTCTTCAAGTCCATTAAAATCATCCAAAAACTTAGCTTTTTTCTCGGTAGAACTATCTTGAGTAACCACAGTTCCCAAATTCACTAATGATTCAGGCTCTTTTCCCTTCAAACTTATACGTAAAAATTTAATTTGAGCATACAAGGAAGGCTTAGAACGCAGCCAATCGGGTGTGTTTGCGTGCATTTGCGGATTCTTCGTAACATCTTTTTGCATTTTATCCAAACCAAGTTTATTCATTTTTTGAATCAAAGTTTTTAATTGAGCTGTTTGATCTTCTTTACTGTTAAGTAAGGCCTGAATTTGAGAAGATAAATCAACGGCTTCTTGGTATACAGACGAGGGAATATATTGAATATATGTCTTTAAAATCCCGACTAACTCAGAATAACCAGACTCTTTTTCAATGTATGCACGGTTTCTTTCATTATTAACAGGAGAATCTTCGCCTCCAGAAATGATATCTCTCTTCTTTTGGCGAAATTCAACATTCTGTCTAGCGCCTGCCCCAGTGTTAGCAGCAGCTATTTGCTGTGCAGTCCCCTCTTCCGGCTCAGCAGGTTTCTCTTTTTCTTCCGGCCACCAATGGGAAATTCCAGCTCCAATAGATGAAGCAAGTAAAGCAATTAATAAAATATTTACTCTTCGTCTAGTGTTTCTTTCGGTAAGCGATTCGGCATTTTCAGGCCTTACAGGATTAGATAGAGCATCAATAAGAGTTGTTTCCCTCCCACCGATCACTGTCACTCTCTCCAGTTCAACAGAAACACTTAGCATCGCCCTAATTATAAGATCAAGTTCAGTATCAGTAATATTATTTGGAACATGAACTATCCTAATAACACCATCAAGATCAGCTAAAAGACCAGAGAGATGACCCAGGTTTAAATCTCCAGGATAAGCAAATGGTTCGCCACGCTCCCATCTTCCCAATAAATCACCAATGACACCATGAAGCCTATGGATGTTATTATTTGCTTTCTCAAGTGGCTTGTTGGTGTTTTCGTTGAGCCTCGCGTTTAGGCCATTTCTGACATCTTCATTAGCAATAACATTTTCTACCGGAACCGTTCTCCTCCCCTCAGTCCTCACAACAAAAGGCCTAATATCGGCCAAAAATCTTCTGGTATTCGGGACATTCCCCCTGTTCACAGGCCTCAAAAGCCCATTCAAAACATTTGGGTTAGCCGCGAGAATCCCGTTTATACCAAGCAGTATCGCAGCAGCTTGATCTACAGTTGTTGATGCATTCAACCGCGATAAAAGGGTAAAAAGCCCAGGCCTGCCCCCTACGCCATCAAAAGCATCTATTACAGCCTGATCTAGAGAAACACTGCCAGTTCTCGTATAAATATTTTGCAAAGCTCTCACTAGTTGATTGAAATTAGTAAGAGCAACAGCCAAGCCCGCATTACCAGGAGCTGTAATCCGAGTATTTATTCGATCTCTTAAATGTCCAGAAGTAAATAATGCGTCAAGAGGCTGGACGAATCCAGTTCGGCGTATGGGTGGAGAAAGTCTGACATCAGGATTATCTGTACCAAGTATTTCATTTTGAGTTGTCCTAACCCGATCCATTGCTTTCCTTCTATTTGTGTCGGCAGTAGTAACATTCCTACCAAAGCCAAAAAGAGCTGCAAGTTTTGCTCCCAACCAACTTCCTCCTTTAGTAGCGGCTGATTTTGCAATACCAAACACGGCACCGCCAGCAGCAACAACAGTTATCAAAGTTACAATAACATCATTAGTAAGAATACCACCAACGATAGATAATCCATCAGAAACATCAGCATATGCGACTGATGACGAAAGAGAATACCCCCCTGCCAAAAGGATAGCTACTCCTCGAGGAGAAAATGCAAAACTTCGTAAAGTCTTCGCAATTTTTATAGCGGAGGCATCAGAGATCCTCTCATATACATCCCTAGCAAGTCTCTCTAATTCCTCCTTCCCACCAAACCTCGCAAACAAATCTTGATAGAATGCTTGTCTTAATTCATTAAATTTCGCAGGATCGGCTCTTAGCATTCCTTCCACAACAACATCAGCCAATCCCTGATCTGCTTCACCTATCTTCAACACCTGGTCGTAATTAAACGGAGGGATAACGTCCATCCCAGCCAATAAAACAGCGAATTCATACTTCCCATTTGGTCTATCAAGCAAGCTAACAAGTTCGGCAGAACCTAACAATCCAGCTCCTTCAGGTATAATATATTCCTCTCCTCTAGCATGAGCTTGTTCAGCCTGTATTAAGTGATATTCATTGGAAGCAGATAACGCTTTTCCCTCCATCGCCTCAACATCACTAAGTACCTGCAATTGTTCAGCAGGGGACAATTCTCCTCCAAAGAAATCCTCGGGAAGCCCTCTCTCACTAAGTCTTCTTTCAACCTCGGCTACGTTAATAGAGCTTTTTACACCAGCTTGCAATTCATCAATAACAGGAGAACCAACGGTAGGTTGGGTCTCAGCATTAGCAGGAACTGCCAAGCCCGCATTATCCAAAGTTTCTGGTTTAGTATTTTCCATATTGGTATTGTTAGTACCAAATGCTAAACTTTTTTGGCTAAATGTCAACTGCTGGTCTCCACTTACAGCCACGAATCTGCCAGAATTTATATCTCCTTGAATAACAAAACCGCGTCTTTGTAAATACTTTGCAAGAGTGATCTTCTTGTCAGGAGATAGGGTAGAGAATACATATTCATTATTCCTGCCAGGCACTCTCTCAACTCCATATAAGCGCTCAGCTTCACTCTTTCCGGTTTTATCTATGCCTTCAGTAAACATTTGTCTCATAGAGCCGCTTTCTGGCGAAGCCTCGAATACCAGCCTAGTTACAATTTTTTTGCCGGTCTTAGAAACAAATTCGGAGGTAGCCACGAGTCCGTCAACTTTGAATCCTTGTCCTTCGTACTTGTATCTCATGGTTTGTTCAAAGGCCTTTGCGTCAGCGGCGTCGAAAGTCCAATGTTTTTCAATTACATTCCCAATTTGCACAGACCTCCCCTGTGTAATGTCGAAACCGCCCATATTTTGCCTTACCTTTCTCCCATCGAGACAGTTGTAAAATTGAGCAAAGGATCCAAGCCAAGAGTTAACATTCTGTGCAACGGCTTCCGTGATTTCCTCACCGGATTCTTCCAGCAATTCTCTGGTGAACTTCCCCAAAAAGTTTGACGCTGTTATGTCGACACGATGCTCGGACAATTTAGGTATTTTTTTAAGAGCATTAGCAAGGCCTCCTCTAAGTCCTTCGTTATTTCCGTAGATATTGACGAACCTGCTAAGATACCTCCCGGCAACTTGTCCAGCGCCCATCAGGGCAAAAGTGAATACGAATTTCATCGCTAAATCCTTGCCATAAACTTTGGCGATTTTACTCCAATCAATATCTTCCCCCTCAAATAATTTCTTCCCGAGTAAAGTTCGATTCGAAAAATCATTTCCATAAATAGCTTTCCCCAGATAATGAGACCCGAATGTGCCAAGTTCCATGCCAACCGCTCCTCCAACTGTTGCTCCGAGCGCTCCAGCGGCAGAAGTCGTAAATATTACCACACCAGCTCCAGCTGTTCCGCCCAACGCTACAATGGCAGAAGTCATAACTCCAGCTAGTGGCATAAACAACATCGCTCCAGCAACAGCCAAAGCAAGCATCGCGACGAACGGTATCGCGTTTTTCACTAACCACCTGTCGAGCGTGTCTTGAGAGAAATCAGCACTCGAAATTTGAGCACAAATTTTTTCAATAACAGTTCCGCCAACAAGGCTTTCAATATTCTTGAAGGACTCTTCAAGTTTTAATATTTCTTGTTCGAATTCATCAACTACCCCAGGTTGATAGTTTCCAGTATGAACAAATTCACGCAAAGCATATATGTCTTTTCTTGCCAGTTTTAGGTTGGCTCTAAGAGCATGAAGCTCTCCGGAACCAGCAGAAATCTTTATCTTTGTCGCATATTCTCTCGCAAGCTCAACGAAATTCTTTGTTTTATTCCCCTCGATTCCGGCCGCGAACAATTTTTGCAAAGGACCAAACTGTTCTTGAAGCACTTTTCCGGCATCTGATAATTTTTTGAAACTTGGATTACTTGCGATTACTTTACGCAAATTACCTTTTAATTCTTCGTTCCGATTTTCAATCTCAGAGATTTTTTCAGGAGAAATAATATGTTCAGTCCCATCCCTCGGGGAAGGAGCTGCCAAGGTCTCTCCGGACGCAGTTACGGTTAATATTGGAATATAACCAATAGATCCGTCCTTGTATTCTCTAACCAAAACACAGTTATAAGAACCACGGTGGCTCTTGACTATATTCCCGTCGAATGTTGAAGGATCCACTTCTTTCAAGCGGACAATTTTGTATCCTTCCGCAATCTTGGACTTAACAAATGAGTTTTTAGGATTAATGGTCAGAAGAGACAAAAAACCAGTTTCAAATTTTCCTTGAGATCTGTATTTACTCAAAACGTCCTGTTCCCCGACATTTATCGGTAACCATTTTACGTTGCTTCTCTCCTTGTTCTGTTTAGCCAATAATTCCAAGGCCTTGTCGTATTGTCCGCCATAAAAAAGCCTGTCGAATTCTGAGATTACATTCGGGAACGCTAGATAATTTTGTTTATTTTTCTCAACGGCGGCCTTCAAAGACGGAGGCAAATCATCTCCCAAAGTATCACCAACTTCTAATAGAAATCGTGTTGTATCTGCGCCTTGGTGGCTGAGCAATTCCAGCTGGATTGAAAAAAGGTCTCCCGTCAAAGCCTTCATGCTCGATTCAATTTTATCAACCCCGGCTTTCAGGTCAGGAATAATCTCGTTATTATATTCGTCGAGAAGCCCTATGCTTTGACGAATTTCAAGAGAGAGGGAAGTTCCAAAAATGTTGTAAGGACTTGGATTGGCCTTGGTAAAAGACGAAATCGTTTTGAGCAGCTTCTCGACAGAAGCCTTGGTTCTTTCGAACTTCTCAGATTGTTTTTCAAGTTCAGCCCCTTTTTTCTGGATTTGTTCTCGAATTTTTTCTATTTTTTCCTCACAGTAAAGCTCATATTGTCGCTTAACGTCATCGTTCACTAAATTTGCGTTTTCTCCATTAACAAGTTTCCCAAAAGCTTCAATTTTAGCTCTTTTGAGCAACGCAACGTCTGAAACCTTTTTATCATATTTTGAGAAAGCTTTTTTGAGTTCCTTGCTGATTTTGTCAGGAGAAAGCCTGCCTCCAAACGGAAGAGCTGATACGCCAACAGAAAACTCCAGGTAAGGCGCATCCAAATATGCCTGCCAATATATTTCCGCGCTCTCCTTGCTTAATCCGGCGAATTCTGCGGTATGTACAAATTTCTCTTTCCATTTCTCCATTGTCTCGAAATCCTTAGTTTTATCGGCGACTTGCTCCAACTCTTCTTCTGTGGGGAGTTCTTTGGTTTTAGGCTTCTTGATTTCACTTTTCAACCCTTCAATAGATTCGCGAGCGTCTAACAAAACATCAAGTTTGCCTATAATATTTTTTATTTCTTCTCTTGCCTTTGATTTGGCTTTCTCATTACCTCCTTTTGCAGTCAAAAGAGACTTCCCGATATCAATAAGTTTTTGTTTTAGCTGTTTGGCCTCTGCGAGTTTCTCTTCTATTTTTTTAGTGTTTTCGCCTTTTTCTTTTTTCAAAGCTTCTTCAAGATTCTCTATCACGGCCTGAAGAGTCGCAGTCAATTCCTTTGTATTAAGAGTCTCGGCGCTTTTTAGTGCGCCAGCCATAATCTCCTTTTTTTCTGGATTTCCGTTAGCCATTTTATATTTATTTTTATATTGTTTGTTGAATTGTTTTTAATGTCTCGCGGACTAAATCTCCTCCGGTCGGATCGTATTGCAGCGCTACACTTATATATATGTTTTCAACTTTTGTTTTCGCATCCTTGAATTTTCTGTAAGTAAACTGCAATGCGTCTTTTGGTAATTTGTCCGCTTTTTGCATCCACTGCGTGCGTTCACTTTCTCCAAGAAAGTCGCAGGATTGGATCAAATTTTTTAGTTGTGTGGTAGTCATGGGGTTTCAATTAAAAGTCTTCAGGCATTTTTTCGCCTTTCAAGGATTGCATTCCTTTTACAGGTTTTTGTTCTTCTGCTTTTTCTTCCGTCGGCGCGGGCGGTGTCTTCGAAATAGTTTTGTTAAATGCCTCATAAGCTTCGGTTCTCAGTGAGCTTAACCTATCCAAATCCTCTTTATTCTTTTTCTGGAGCTCTTTAAGCTCAGCAATAGCATTATTGCAATCTACTATACAGGCTGAATCGTTATTGCATTCATTTTTTTTCTTGTTTTCCAGGGTTTTGATCTCATTGGGAATATCCCTTCTCTCCTCTTCAAGACGTTCCTCGTACTGCCTTTTTGCGTTTGCAGCCAACTCATAATTTTTACGCAATTGCTTCGTTTTGCTTTGTTTTAAATCTATAGAATTTTTGAGTTGAGATATAGCGGTATCAAGAGAGACGGACACCATAACGTCATCAAATTGCATCATATATGTGGAATCATGGAGAACAGCTTTAGTTTTGTTGTAATGCCCAACCAATGGATACAACTCCTTCTCTCTAATTTCTTTCACTTCTTTGTCGAAATGCTCGTACAGTCCATCAGTGCCCGGATAATGATTGTCCCTTTCCCTTTCAGCGGCTTGTAATTTAGCTTGTTTGTCATCAATCGCCATCGAAAGGAAAGGTAACTCGGTTACAGAAGATTCCTTCAAAGATTCTAATCTTTCGAGTTCTTTTAAATCATTATCTATAGGAGTTTCAGTCTCTTCAAGTCTCTTGCCATATACAAGTTCGCAGTAAGTGAGATATGCGAAAGTTTTTTTGGGATTTTCAGCATTCCTGAAAATATCCGCCTGTTCATCCGGAGATGGAGGCATATTATAAGTACCGTACTCAGTTATTAACAAATCAGCTTTATTTATTCCAGCCTCAACCAATCGTCCAAGCCCCATGCCACCTTGAAACATCAAAGTGGTCATCTTATCTACCATGATAGACAAGGAAGCCAATAGTTTGGATACTGCCTCTGCTGCCGTTAACGCTGCTTTGTCAAGTGTCTCACCCATAATTTTTTAAAAATTATTTTTTTATTATATCCATAATTTTTTCCAGAATACATTCCAACGCTCTTTTACTGTGTGCTCATGCCAGACTAGATCATCAGAATACAAATCTTGTATGAAACTTAATTTGTATTCCTCCAATAACGACAGCTGTTTATCCCTTCTTCCGCCAGAACGGTTTACTATTAGTTCAGCTCTTTCTTCAACAGGAGCCTTTGTTGTCCCGTCAGGACGTGTCAAAGGTTTGGTAAGAAGTCCATATTTTGCGTTGAGACTTTCATATTTCACATCTTTAGGATAAGCGTCCTTAAATTTAGTCAATATACGATTGTAATCATCAGTTAGTTTATTTTTTACCTCATCCACAGACATTGGACCCTGCTCATTAATGCCGGACAACTTATCAGAACCAGGGGTAAGCTTAAATTCATCAAAAGACATTACGTTGAAATTTGTAGGAGGAATATTTGGGGTTCCCTTTACAGGTTCCTCATATTGATCAAGAATTTGAGAAGTAACATATTTACAATAATTCTCAAATTGTACTTTCTCTCCCTCAGAAGGGAATTTTACAAATTCATCATGGTCAGCAGTATAATAATAGAAGACTCCAAGAAGTTGTCCTGCAACTGCATGCACTCTTTCAGAAATATCACCGGCTTGCTGCCCTTTATATCCAATTTTAGTAAATACAGAGTTTTCAAAATAATCTAATGCTTCAAGATACGTAGGACTTACACCAGCGCTTCTCAAAGGCTCTACGACCCTCATCATAAAATCTTCGCGTGGCCAAGAATCACGATTTTTTGGGGCACTGGCCATAACTGTTTTAAAGTTTTCATAATAACCTTTTAAAGCGTGAAGTTGATCATAGAGTCCAGATTTCCTATCCTCTAAATCCTCAAAACTTGTAGCATCCGCCATTTTCCAAAATAATCTATATTTCAACGCATCTCTTTTACTTTCAATCAACATATAGGTGAAATAGTTTGGAATACTTCCACTTATCACATCTGAATTCGGATTTAACCACTTGTCAACTTTCAACCCGCTAAAGAAACTAGGCATGCCTTGGAAGAAATACAAGAAATAACTCTGAGGCATTCTATCCACTTTTTTCTTCATCTCATCAAAGAATCCGAACTCCTGCTCTGCAAACGCTTCGACATAAGTAGTTCTAAACACCTCATTTTGCACCAATTTTTTCTCTTGTTCTTTATCAACAATGGAATATTTTCCATTTTCATCCACTCTCATTCTCAACGACAATTCGTCATCACCAGAGAAGAACAAGTCAAACTTATCGCTGTTCGGATCACCCTCGAATTTCATTTGATGAAGCATCGGACTAAACGCCTCAAACTGGTTTTTGACAGCATTCAGAATCTGCGGAGCATAATCATAATGCTCTTTCATTTCTTTGCTTACAAAATAAATAGTCTTGGAACCTGTTGAATCCATAAATTTCAAAGATTCACCGTCATCTTCAACATGAATAACAGCTTTCACTGTTCTTGCAGGGATTTTGTGTTTTAGAACACCAGGCATCTCAACCTCGGCAAACCATCTGCCCTCTTCGTATTTTTTAGCCTTATCACCGCTTGCTCCCTCAATATCATAATTCGCCAATAATTCATCCATTCTGTCTTCGATTTTTCCCTTAACAGCTACGGCGCCCGCTTTCATTGACTCAGGATCATTCGCATTTACAGTTGCAAGGGGAGTGGATGACGGCAAATTATCATTAGCAGGGAAGAAGAGATATTGTCTATTCCCCTCAGAATCTTCTTTCAATTTCATTATGAAAGGGAAATCCTTTACACGGAGCTTCGCAAAGTTAGGCTCCAATTGAGTTATTCGAACATTGTCAGTTGTCTCAAACATGCCTTTCGCGCCGGCAGCACCTTTGAGGAATATCTCAGCCTCCTTTTTAAGATCATCCGTCCATGGCATTTCAGGCACAACGGAAGCAGAATATGTTCCAAGTTTTCTGTATAGGTCAGCCATCTTAAAATCTCCGCTTGTTTCTTTCAAAAACGCATTTTCAAATTTCTTGTCGCCAGGAGTTTTCCCAGTCAAAACTCTCCTGTCCCACTCCTGCTTAAGCCACATTGCGGATTTATACAATTGCTCACAAGCTTTTGCGTAAGCTTTTTGCATCGGAGTTCTTTTCGCAAATGGAGGTTGATCAGGATAAACAGGCCCGGCCGCAAGAACTTCACTGTCAAAATATTTAGCAATCCCCGGATTTGTTAATTGAATCATTCCGGTATTTGTGCTTCTTGTGTCATATCTGGAATTCCCTTCAAAAGAAATCATGGGAAGGAAAATATCTTTGACATTTGCTTCCGTAACAGCCGCAAGAACACCTATTTCAACTCCTTTTTCAGCCGCGGCAGGATCGACTTTTAGCAAGCCAATTAAATCTTCGGCAGCAGTTCCCTTTGCGTCAGCATGAACCCCTTTCCCCCATAATTTTTTCAATGTATTTGGCGCAAAAATGGAAAGTCCACAATATGCTCCAGCGCCTACTAAGAGAATACTTCCCCATGGAAAATCTTTTTCATTATTGGAAGAAAGCTTTGGTCCAATCCATTTATTCCAGATTTTGTAAAACGAGTAAGCGGCAATGCCATACAATGCCATCTTTTCATAATCGCCCTCTTGTACAGATTTCACAATGTCGTGGGCAAGTTCAGTTCCCTTATCGACAACAGAACCAATGATTGGGTCTGAATCTCTTTTTCGTAAATTTTCAAATTGCGTTTTATCCTGAGGTTGATATTTACCAATCTTATCCTTCACCTCCTTAAAATACAAATAAGCATAATAAAAACCGTCTCCAAAAACCTCCTTGCATCGTTCACGATTATTTTCAGCGTTTACAAAAAGCTGTCTCTTTTCGTCCGACTCTGCGGACTCAGCTGTCCTCAAAGCTTTCCTCATTTCTTCACCCATCCAATCAACGGTATCAGCATCCAACAGCAATTTGTCTTTAAAAACTACTTCAACATTCGTGATCCCTTCCTCAGTATTTGGAACCAAACTATTTACGTCTATCTGGCGTTCTCTTCGGTAACGGCTGAGAAGCATAACATTCAAATCTTCTTTCGCAGCCTCAAATTTTTCACGCAAATCCTTAATTTCCTTCTTTGTTTTTTCGCCGGTAGCCTTCTTCTCCACATCCTTCTTCGCCTCTGCCAATCCTTTCTTTGTCTCAGTTTCTACCTCAGCCTTTTTCTCCTCCCCAGGCTTCTCAGCTGTGGTGCCGGGTTGCTCTGCGGCCTCAGCCTTTGCCCTTGCGGCAGCCTCAGCTTTAGCCTTAGCTGTCAGCGGAGCCATAAATACGGGACGGCTCTCCCTAAACAAATTCAGAAGTTTGAAATAGTTAAACATTTTTTTGCTTTTTATTTTTATAAATTTATCAGAACATTATACCAAAATTTGCCCAAAGGGGCAAGACAGATTGCCAAAAAAACCTCCAACTGATAATCTCTCACAGACACAAAAAGACAATTAACCCCAAAATAATGAAATATTCACAAAAGAAGCTCCCAAAATCGACAATCGAACTCGAGGTGGAACTGACCCCCGAAGAAGTAAATAAGCACAAAGCCAAGGCTTGCGAGGAGATTTCAAAAGAGGTGAAAATTCCGGGTTTTCGTCTGGGACATGTGCCTGCGGAGGTTCTCGAAAAACATGTTGACAAAAAGTACATTTTGGCGCACACATACGAATTGGCAATTCAACACTCTTACGCGGAAATTGTTGTAAAAGAAAATTTGCAGGTAATTTCAAGGCCGGAAATCAAAGTGGACGCCGCGACGCCAGTCGAGGCGGGAGCCACTGAGCCATTTAAATTTAAAGCCATCGTCGCGACTCTTCCGGAGGTCAAAGTAAAAGACCACAAATCAATCAAAATCCCAAAAGAAGAAGTTAAAATTTCTGCAAAAGAAGTCGAAGAAACTTTGGAAGATATGCAAAAATATTTCATGACTTGGAAAGACGTAGAACGAGAAGTTAAAAAAGGGGATAGAGTGGAATTGGATTTTGAAGGATTCGAACCCAGCCCCGCAAAGCGGGGCAACGAGCCCGCAGCCAAGACGCCGAAGGCATCAGCCGAGCCTGCAGCCCCAACCCCCATCCCAAACACAGCCTCAAAAAATCACCCTGTCATCGTCGGCGAAGGGTCTCTCGTTCCAGGATTTGAAGACAACATTCTCGGCATGAAAAAAGGCGAGAAAAAAGAATTCACTTTAACTTTCCCGGATGACTATCACAGCAAAGATTTCCAGAAGAAAAAAGTGCTTTTCAAAGTCGAGCTCAAAAGAATTGAAGAGGGCGTAAAACCGCCATTCGACGAAGCATTGGTCGAAAAAATCACTGGCAAAAAAACGAAAGTTGAAGACTTCAAAAAAGATGTTGAAAGCGACCTAAAATCTCACAAAGAGCAAAAAGCAAAACAAGACCGCGAAAATAAATATTTAGAAAAGTTAATCGAAAAAACAGAAGTCGAAATCCCGGATCCTTTGATTGAAGAAGAAGTCGACTACATCGTAGAAGAGGTTAAACACGACATCGAATCCCGCGGAATTCCGTTCGACAAATTCTTGGAAAAGACAAAAACTTCGCTCGAAGATCTTCGCAAAAAATACAGAGCGGAAGCGGAAAAAAGAATCAAATTGCGCCTCGCGATTTCACATTTGATAAAAGAAGAAAAAATAGAAGTGACGGACGCGGAATTGGAAACGGAATTCAAAAATTTGCCGAATTTCAAGATACAAGCGGCGGGCGGACAAGCTCCAACTCCAACCCGCGAAGATAAAATGCGCCTAAAAAACAACATGCTTATAAGCAGGCTTTTCGCGAAGCTGCTTGAGTAAGACTTAAGCGATTGAACAAAAATTGTTTGCATTTTGAAATAAAAATGTATACATTCTTCATGCTGAATACAAAAAGTAGTCAGCTTCTAGGGCAAAATTAGGCAATCGCATTAAGACGCATTAAGATGTTAAAAAGGCTTTTTACATCGAACGCGCGTATAAAGCTTCTCAAACTTTTTCTTGCAAAACCGGAAGAGGAGCATTACATACGCGAATTGACACGCACTCTCGACGAACAAATTAACTCCGTCCGAAGAGAGCTTGATAACCTGAAAAAGGTGGGGATTTTGAAGACCAGAGCGAAATTTCGCAAAAAGTATTATTACGCGAATACAAATTTTATTTTCTTTAACGAGCTCAAATCAATCTTCCAAAAATCAGAAAGTTCAATCCCCGAAATCGCTCGCAGAATCGATGAATTTGGAACGGTGAAATTACTCATTTTCTCAGGGATTTTCATCGAGAAAGACACAGCCGTAGACATCTTGATTGTGGGTAAAATCGATCGCGAAAAATTAACAAATTACTTCAACAGCGAAATGTCCACAAAACGTCCTGTTAAATTCACAGTCATGGACGAAGAAGACTTTTTGTATCGCCTGAAATGCAAAGATAAATTTGTAACCGATATCCTTTCCGATCCAGACAATATTACACCTATAAAAAAGCTTGATATTAACTAAGCGCTTAAGTATACTGCATCCGCAATTTTTGACGCATAACAATTTTTTAAAATGACTAATTTAAAACTCCAAGAACTTCAAAGGAAAAATTTAAAGAAAATGCCTGACTTAAAAAGTGGGATGACGATTCGTGTTCACCAAAAAATTAAAGAAGGAGAAAAAGAACGTATTCAAATTTTTGAAGGCTTAATTATCAAGGTTTCAGGAGGAGACGGACTCAACAAAACAATTACTGTAAGAAAAATGGTTGAAGGAATCGGAGTTGAAAAAATCTTCCCGATATATTCTCCAACAATCGCAAAAATCGAGGTTAAAAAGAAGTCAACAGTACGAAGAGCAAAACTTTATTACATGAGAGGCAGATCAGGCAAATCAGCAAGACTAAAGGGTAAATTCGTAAGCAAAGAACAGGAGAAAATTGAAAAGGAGATGGAATCTTCGGCGGCCGAACTGGCTCAGCAAGTGGAAAAAGAGGAAGCCGAAAAAGCGACAAAGGAAGAAAAAGAAGGAAAAGTAGAGGAGGTTAAGGCAGCGTAATTGCCAAGAAGTCAATACAAGGCGGTTTTTTTTATGAGCCCCTAATCATGCCAACTCGCCCTCACTCCAAACAACGATCAATGTCGTTTTGGCCTGAACCAAAGCTGATTGCCGGTATCGACGAAGCGGGAAGAGGTTCTTTCGCGGGGCCGCTAGTTGCCGCGGCAGTTATTTTAAAACCGCGCCAAAAATTAAAAGGGCTCAACGATTCCAAAAAACTCACTTCAAAAGAGCGCGAAAAACTCTACAAAAAAATCACAAAAGACTGCGTTTCATTCGGAGTAGGGGAGGTCTCAAACGAATTTATTGATAGGAACGGCCTTACAAAGGCCGTTCATACGGCCTATGCACTCGCGCTCAAACAATTAACCCCTCAGCCTGATTTCGTCCTAATAGACGGCATAGAAAAGCCAAAACTCCCGATCCCATACGAAACAATAATCCGCGGGGACGGCATAGTAAGAGAAATAATGGCGGCCTCAATAATCGCCAAGGTCACTCGCGACAAAATAATGATAGATTTAGCCAAAAAATACCCGGAATACGGATTTGAAAAACACAAAGGATACGGCACAAGACTCCACAAAAAACTTCTCCGTCTTCATAAGCCTTGTCAGGTTCACAGAATGAGTTATACTCCTGTCTGCAATGAAAATAGTAATATCAGGAAATTACGGGGCGCATAACATCGGCGACGAGTTAATTCTCGAAGGGATTTTGACAGCAATCCGCAGAATCAAACCGGCGGCGGATATAATTGTATTATCGGAAAAACCATGCGAGACAAAAAATAAATACGAAATAAATTGTCTTAAAAAATTTCCGGCGGGGATCAGATCATTTTTCACAAGATTGTTAAACGGCGACTTCAAAAAAACCTCGCAAGCGGTTAAAGACTGTGACTTTTTTCTGCTCGGCGGAGGCGGACTTTTTGACGGGAAAAGTTTGAAAGGAATGATAATTTGGGCGGTTCAAGCGGCGGCGGCTTATCACTATAAAAAACCTGTAATTCTATACGCGCAAAGCATTTCTTCTACAGATTCAAAATTAAAAAAATGGATAATCAAAAAAATATTTAGAAAAGCCTCGTTTATTGCCGTCCGCGACGAAAATTCAAAAGAAATTTTAAAAGAAATTATCCCGGGAAAACCGATCCATACAATGCCAGATATGATTTTTAGGATCGAAAATCTCGAAAAAAAGAACAATACACAGGATACGATTTTGATCTGTCCAAAAAAAATAGAATGGATGAGAGAAGAATTGAAAAACGCCATCGTTGAATTTGCAAACAAGCTTATACAGGAAAATAAAAGAGTTGAATTTTTGGCGTTCGCAAAAGAAGATCAAGAATATTTGGAAGAAATAGCGGACAAAATTACAAGGAGAGATAAAATCGAAATTCACGGTTTTTCAGAAAATAAAAACGATATTTTTGAAATTTTCAAAGAGGCTGATTTTGTCCTGGGGATGCGCCTTCACAGCGTTTTGACGGCAATTTCCAGTAAAACTCCTTTTATCGGGATCAATTACAACCCAAAAGTAAAAAACGCACTGGAATCGATGAATTTAGAAAAACATTTAATAGAGCCCGAGGATGTTGACGGCGAAAAATTAATGGAACTTTTTAATGAATCAGCTAGCGAAAAAGATCGCATAAAAAAGCGGCTTGAATCCTCAAAAGACGCGCAGTTAAAAAAACACCTCGAAGTGGAGTCGCACCTAAAAGCTTTAATAGATTAAAGAGGACTCTAAATCAATTTATTCTCAATCAAATATTTCCTTGTTGTTTTTTCAGATGGAGGAATGTCCGTGTTGACAATCGGTCTTTGCTGACGCTCAATCAGATTCAACCCTTCATCTATAAATTTCAATTCGCTTTTTTGAATCAATTGAGAAGCTTCCAGCAAACTGTCGAAAGACTCTCCGCAGTCTCCCCAGAAACCGGAAAGTACGTCGTAAGTTAGAGTCCCCTGATCGATATAAAAATTATTTACATCTGTTATTTCCAGCTCGTTTCTTTTTGAAGGCTTTAAATTTTCAACTACATCAAAAACCTGCGAATCATACATATAAAGTCCGGTAACGGCAAAAGGCGAAGCAGGTTTCTTTGGTTTTTCAATGATTTTTGCGATTTTATTGCCATTGATGGTAGGAACACCGTAACTCTCAGGACGTTCCACTTTTTTTATAAAAATTTTCGCTCCTTTGCTTTGATATTCAAAATCTCTAACTGCTCCCGAAATATCATCCTGAAAAATATTATCACCCAAAATAACACAAATTTTTTCTCCGTTTGCGAAATGTGAAGCGAGAGATAACGCCTGAGCGATCCCACCGGCCTCCTCTTGCACTTCATAAGATATATTGAGACCGAATTGTCCGCCACCGCCAAGCAGCTCCAAGAAATGCCCAGCGTGTCCCTTTCCGGAAACAAGAAGAACATCGGTAATCCCAGCCCTTTTCAAAGTAAAAAGCGGATAAAAAATCATCGGTTTATTATAAACCGCCAAAAGGTGCTTGTTCGTAACCTTTGTTAACGGATGAAGCCTGCTTCCTGTTCCCCCGGCTAAAATTACTCCTTTCATGGTGGAAATATAACATTAACCTAATAATTCGTCAAATACTCCTTCAACGCATCATCCCATCTTCTTGATTTTTCCAATTTTTTATTAATTAATATGGAGTTTTTCGGGCGATTTGCGTCACACGGATACTCCCGAGAAGAAATTGAAGCCACTTCAACTTTTATTCCCACTAATTCAAAAATTCTGACCGCAAATTCATGCCAATTCGTAAAACCGTCATTAGTAAGATGATAAATACCAAAAGGAAGGGAGCCCCTCTTTGCGGGGATGCCAACTCCCACGGATCCAGAGCCGTCAACCCTAGAACAAACTTCATGCCCAACGACAAAATTATCAACCACCGCTTTTGCCAAATCATAAGTATAAGTAGGGGAGCCAAACTGATCATTAACGACCTTAAGACCATCACGTTCTCCGGAAACAACCTCCTTCCCAAGCCTCAACATCGTATCAATAAAATTTTTCCCATTTTTCCCATACAGCCAGGAAGTTCTTATAATATAAAACTTTTTCGTGCCGCCAATAACGGCTTCCTCGCCAAGGAATTTCGACTCGCCATAAACATTTAACGGATTCGGAACGCATTTTTCATCATATCCGTCCGGCGGGGTTTTTCTGCCATCGAAAACATAATCGGTACTGAAATGAATCAAAACAGCGCCATACTTATCGCACAATTTAGCTAAATTTTTCGGTGTTTCCGCGTTCAATTCAAAAGCCTCTCCTTTATTATTTTCAGCCCCATCGACATCTGTATATCCGGTGCAATTTATCACAACATCAGGAGAAATATCTCCAAAAAACTTTTCAAGGCTTCGATAATCGGTAACATCCAAATCCTCATGCCCAAAACTAAAAAGCTCAAAACCATCGAGCAGTTTATCGAACTGGCTCCCGAGCATCCCGTTTTTCCCAAGCAAAAGTATCTTCACGTTGAGGATGGTTTAAGAAACAACAGAACAATCCCGGCGATAACTATACCAATGGCGATGTATTGTAGAGTGGAAATGTGCTCTTTGAAATAAAGGACTCCAAGTGAAGTAGCGGCGACAGTCGAAGTTGCCAACCATATAATATTAACAATTGCAGCTCCCTCGTATTTTAAAGATAAACTAAAAAACACGCCTGAAATTCCCCAACACAACGCGCAAAACAAAACAAAAAACCATTTGTCGGTTAAGCTGTACATCTTTCCAAAATAAAAAGCGAAAAGATCGAAAACTTCAATTAAGAAAATATACAGAAAAAGCATTATACAAATTTAGTTATTTCGGAAACAACTTTCGCTAAAGTCACCATCTTCCCTTCTTTTTTCGCGCGCTCCTTTAACTCTACGGATTTTTTCTCCAAAGTTCTCTTGCTGACAACAATTCTCAAAGGGATTCCGATCAAATCCGCGTCTTTAAATTTCACTCCGGCAGAAACATCTCTGTCATCATACAAAACTTCGACTCCTTTTTTCTCAAGATCCGCATACAATTTTTCAGCGGCCTTCAATACCGCGGGATCATCGCCCAAAGAAAGAATATGAACCAAATACGGAGCGACATTTTTTGGCCAAATGATGCCGTTTTCATCGTGGCTGGCTTCAACGATCGTGCCTACCAAACGAGTGTTTCCAATCCCATAACAACCCATGACAACAGGGACTTGTTTGCCGGTAGCGTCCGTTACTTTGAATCCGTAAGCTTCACTGAATTTAGTTCCAAGTTTAAAAATATTTCCAGCCTCGATAGCTTTTAATTCTTTTAATTTCCCTCCGCATTTCGCGCATTTGGCGTCTCCGCGAACCTCAAGAAAATCGGAAAAATCGTCAATTTGGAAATCTCTGCCAATGTTAACACCGACCAAATCTTTGTTTAATTTATTCGCTCCAGTCACGAAATTTTTCACATTTTTAATGCTATGATCAGCCACAAAGCGAATCGCGACTCCCTTTAAATTAACAGGAGAAATAAAGCCTTGGACAAGTCCGATTTTTTTCAAAATTTCAGGACTTGCAGGACGGAGCTGCTTCCCGAAATATTTCACGAGTTTGTATTCATTGACACTCAAATCGCCGCGAATACAAACCCCGACCAATCCCTCGCCATCAACCTCGTAAACAACTGTCTTCAAAATTTTCCAAGCAGGAACATTGTGAGCCTTTGCGTTTTCTGCAACAGAAAGCCCGCGTTTGATATCAATTTCCTTCAATTCGGATTCTTTTTCTTTGATCTGATCAGGATCGACAATTTTTCCTTCTGCAACCTCTAGGTTCTGTGCCGAACCGCATTTCTCGCAAAGAATTATTGTGTCTTCGCCGGCGGGCGTCACAATCGAGAATTCGTGCGAAAATTTATCGGAAAAAGCCCCGCCCGACGCCTCAATCATATAAGCCGAAAGCCCGCACCTCTTATAAACATTCATGTAAGCCTTCTTCGCTCTTTCATAATATTTATCCAAATCTTTTTCATCCAAATGAAAGCTGTACAAATCCTTCATTCCAAACTCGCGTCCGCGTAACAAGCCCGACTTCGCGCGCGGCTCATCACGAAATTTGGTTTGCATTTGATAAACGGCCATTGGCAGATCCTTGTAAGATTGTACATATCTCTTAACCAAAGGGGTGACGATCTCCTCATGGCTTGGCCCGAGTACAAATTCCTGTGCGTCGGTTCCTTTCGTCCTATACAAAATATCATCCATTGTTTTATCCCTTCCGGTAACCTTCCAAGCCTCCCTGGAATGAAGAGCCGGCATCAAAATTTCCTGCCCATCAATCGCGTTCATTTCCTCGCGAATAATCTGATTAACTTTGCTCAAAACGCGCAATCCCAAAGGTAAAAAGTTATAAACCCCGGCGGATTGTTTCTCGGCAAATCCGGCTTGAGTTAAAAGCCTCGCGTTCACGCTGTCCGCGTCATGCGGCGCGCAGTAACTTGTCCTCCCAAAAAGTTTTGAATATTTCATTTGAAAAAGTTTAAATACCGCCGATAAATATAGCAGAATTATCTGCTGGACTTAAGGGGTTCTTTGCTTACAACTTTGTGTTTTCTTTCAATAATCCTCTCCTCTAATTTTTTCACCCAATCTTGGTGTTGTTGGTACCACTCAAAAGTTTTCGCGATTCCTTCTTTAAAAGTGACGGAAGGCTTCCAGCTGAGCTCGGTCTGCAATTTTGAAGAATCAATCGCGTATCTTCGGTCATGCGCTTTTCTATCGTCAACATAAGTAATTAAACTTTTATCTTTACCCAGAAACTCAAGAAGAATTTCTGTGATTTCAAGATTCGTTTTTTCATTATTCCCCCCGACATTATAAACTTCACCGAGCTTGCCATTACAAATAACGGTATCAATCGCTCTGCAATGGTCAATCACATAAAGCCAATCGCGCACATTCAGGCCATCGCCATATATCGGCACCGGTCGACTCTCAGTAATTAATTTAAAGAAGTAGGGGATTAATTTTTCCGGAAATTGGTAAGGCCCATAGTTATTACTGCATCTCGTTATGGTCACCGGCATTGCGAAAGTTTCAAAATAAGACCGAACCAATAAATCAGCGGAAGCTTTTGTCGCGGCATAAGGACAATTTGGCGCAATCGAAGTTTTTTCAGTAAAAAAATCTTTACTGCCGATTCCAAGATCACCATAAACCTCATCCGTGGAAATTTGATGAAAGCGCGAGACCGAAGTGTCTCGCGCAGCCTCTAATAAATTATGAGTCCCAACAACATTAGTCATAACGAAAATCGAAGGCTCTGTAATAGATCTGTCCACATGCGTTTCCGCCGCGAAATTAACAACCAAATCAAACTTCTCAGCCTCAAACAAATCTTCAATGAATTTTTTGTCGGAAATATCTCCTTGTACAAACTTAAATCTGCCCTCAGTCTTAACCAAATCGCTCAAATTATCCAAATTTCCGGCATAAGTTAATTTATCCAAAACAACAACCTCATCAGTTGGATATTTTTCAAAATGGTAATGGGCGTAATTGCTCCCAATAAACCCCGCGCCTCCGGTTATTAAGACTTTTTTCGCCATTCTATAAATTCATTTAAATCATAAATATAATCCTTCGGATCATAATTCACGGAAGAAACGGCCATCAACACGGCGTCAGGCGAAAACTCGTAAAAATCTCTGTAATAATCGCCCTCCATCAAAATTCCATCCGACGGCCCGGCCAATTCAAACGAAACCCAATCCGTAAGCCCATCATGAAACCTGCATTTCACAGTTCCTTTTTGGCATACGTAAATTTTCTTTTCATTTTTAACGCAATGTCCTCCGCGCGGCCCAATAACATCCGTTAAATAATAAACACGTTGAACCGGCCAACTGACAAAATCCTTGATCTCAATAGGAGTCAACGACCCGGAACTTTCCGTAAAAGTTTTAAAATTAATCTTTTTTAACGTCATTTGTAGGTTTTTCTTTAACTTCACCCAAAGACCTGTGAGTTTTTTCCATTTTATAAGCCTCCAAAATATCGCCCTCTTGCAGTTTTATATTTCCGGTATATTTGATTCCGCATTCTTCACCTTCATAGACCTCGTTTACGGCATTTTCCCCTCTTTGGAGAGAAGCAAGAGTGGTTTCATCAGCCAAAAGCTCGCTGTTTCTCATGACTCTCAGTTTCGCGTTTTTCTCAATTTTGCCTCCTGTTACTCTACATCCAATAATCATTTCCTTTTTCTTTGTCCAGAAAATCTTTGCGACCTCGGCTTTTCCAAGCTCAACAACGATAGTATCCGCCTCTAATAGCCCGCTTAACAATTTTTTAACCTCATCGATTAATTCATAAATAATTTTATAAATTCGAACCGCAACTCCTTCATTTTCCGCGGTAAGAGAAACATGCGAAGAAGCATAATCGGTATGGAACCCAATCACAAACCCTTGGCTTGCGCTAGCCATCATCACATCCGACTCGGTAATAGCCCCAACACCGCTGTGAATAATTTTTAAAGCGACCTCCTCGTCTTTGATTTTCGCCAAAGAACCTTTGATAGCCTCAAGAGAACCTTTTGTATCGGCCTTAAGAACGATTTTCAAAAGTTTATTTGATTGAACACTGCTTATAAGTTGATTCAAAGAAGAACCCTTTTTGGATTTTTCATCTTTTATTAAAATCTCAATTTCCTCGGCTTTTTGGCGGGCGATTCTTTCTGTTCCAACAACCTGAAGAATGTCTCCGCTCAAAGGAGTTTTATCCAAACCGGCAACCCTAACGGGAGCCGATGGGGGAGCGTCTTTAATCTTTCCCCCAAGACAATCAAACATAACCTTCACTTTTCCAAAAGTGGATCCGACAACGAAATTATCTCCCTCACGCAGGGTCCCTGTATTAACAAGAACGGTGGCGACAGGCCCGAAACTGGGATCCAAATGAGCCTCAACGACAGTCCCGACAGCCTCACGATCGGGATTGGCCTTCAAATTTTCCATATCAGAGACCAACAAAATCATATCAAGAAGTTCATCAATTCCTTGCCTTTGCAAAGCGGAAATAGGAGCGATAATAGTTTTGCCTCCCCAGTCTTCCGGGGTTAGACCATGTTCAGCCAGCTCACCCTTAACTTTATCAATATTTATGGAAGGTTTATCGATTTTGTTCATTGCGACAATGATCGGAACATCCGCCTCTTTTGCGTGGTTAATAGCTTCGATTGTCTGCGGTTTCACGCCTTCATCCGCCGCGACAACAAGAATGGCTATATCTGTAACCTTTGCTCCGCGCGCGCGCATTTCCGTGAAAGCCTCATGCCCGGGAGTATCCAAAAATGTAATCAACTGCCCCTTTTTTTCAACCTGATAAGCTCCAATGTGCTGAGTAATTCCACCGGACTCCGTCGCGACAACATTGGTTTCACGAATTGCGTCAAGAAGTTTTGTTTTTCCGTGATCTACATGCCCCATAACAACAACAACCGGCGGCCTTTTCCTCAAAACTGTTTCGTCTTCCTCTTTTAACAAATGAGAAATATCTCTGCCCAAAATTTCATCCGCGCTCGCGACGCCGTGTTTCTTCTTCACTTTAATTCCAAGCTCATCGGAAATAATCAAAAGAGTTTCAAAATCAATCTGTTGGTTGATATTCGCCAAAATCCCGTTTTTCATCAACTCTCCGATAATTTTCGCGACACTTATCCCGGATTTCTCGGCAAGCTCTTTGATGGAAGTACTATCGGGAATTTCTATCAATTTTGACTCGGAAGATATGGATTGAGATCCGAGGCGAGACCTCTCCGCGGCTTCGGCTCTTTTCCTCTTCTTGTCATCTTTCCCCGCCATCTGTTTTCTCTGGCTTTTCACAATCTCTTTTTCCATCTCCTGATGAACGATTTCATCATAAACGTCCGCGACTTCGGTTGGGGATTCGTCATGGAGAAGATCGGAAGAGGCGTCGGGTTCAAGACTTGATTCAATAGCACTCGCTTTGCCGGCCGCCGCTGATCGCTTATCGCCAGTTGCACCGGCTTTTTCGCCGCTCTCGGTGGCACTCGCCTTGCCAGCTGGTTCCTCTTTCTCAAATTCCGCGATCACCAACTCGGCGACATCATCCTCAATCGTCTTCGCGGTTGCCTTTACCCCAAACCCAAGCTCTTCGAGCTTTTGTTTCAAATCTTTCTGCGTAATCCCAACTTTTTTTGCCAAATCAGCAAGTTTCATAAGCCACCCCAGTTTAAAAGAAGAGGAATCAGAAGTAAAGGTGAATCTGACATCACGTTTAACAAAATATCCAACAATATTGCGCGTTCATTACACGAATGATCAGATGCCCCCACGCCGCACATCATGGAATTGTGTGTGCGACCGCGTAGTAAACATTCCTCATTTCACAATGTTTCACGTCCATGACCGCCAGATTGCACGACGTGAGCGATCACACGGTACTATGCCGAATCTCATGAAATTTTACATCCATACTATGCGCGATTACGTGATGTTCGTGGCAGAGCGGAGCCAAAAATCGTGGATCATGCGAATGCGCCAAGCCGAATTTTTGTGTGTGATGGAGTACTCCAGCA
>Ga0172371_10002696_pt1 | contig 27939 bp, 13 predicted proteins | sample Lak12m_FD_114543 | JGI IMG/M metagenome (GOLD analysis project Ga0172371, IMG submission 114543) | Freshwater microbial communities from Kabuno Bay, South-Kivu, Congo - kab_022012_12m | ecosystem: Environmental > Aquatic > Freshwater > Lake | place: Democratic Republic of the Congo: South-Kivu...
GGAGGGGGATGTTGAGGACTTCGTAGTTGGTCGTGTTCCCGCCGGAAAGCAGGTTGCCGAAGAGATTGGTGGCAACTGCCGAATCGTTCGTGTCGAGGAGGTCCACGTAGAGTGCGCTGCCGGCGAAGTCGTAGAAAGAGATACCGACGCGCAGGTTGTTGGTCAGGGTGGCCCGATCGAGATCGATGCGCAGCGATGCGGCATTCGTACCGCCGGCCGCGTGCCATGCGTAGGGCTCGTTCGTCGTCCACTGGCCGCCAACCTTGTACGCGATGAGCCACCAATCGGGGGCGGTGTAGCGATATTCGTTCGTGTAGGTGAACTGGGGATCGCCCCAGCCGATAAAGGCCCTGCTCAGAGCATTGCTGTCGATGCCGTCAGGAAAACCGTCACAATCCGTATCTGTCGAGAAGGGATCGGACCAGAGGGAGTACTCCTGCAGGTTAGTGAGAATATCGCTGTCGTAATTGAGCGATGCGTCTGCCGCGTTGGTGGGATTGAGGCCGAAGAAAAGTTCATAGTCATCCGTCATCGTATCGTTATCTGTGTCGAGGGCAAGGGCCAAGAGCACTGCTGTGGCAAGAAGGCCCAGGCTCAGAAGAACCGCCACTCGCGTTGATCCGCTCAGCTTCTCAGCACCCACTGCCACCCGGAAGAGAGCGATGGCACGTGAAAGAGAGTTCCACACCCTTGTGGAACATGAGGCCAGCGCGGTTACCACGGTGTGTGGCAGGGCTTTGTCGAGGGATGACAACAAGCGCTGCATGTGACTCAACCCTTCTTAGCCCCAAAGAGTGCATTGGCCAACCACAGCATGCAAGAAGGAAATTGAGCTAGCCGTCTTTAGCACATGAGATGACATAGGTGATGACCCTGCCCTATTTCGGCGACAGCGCGTGCACCATCCGGTCATGGCCCGCAAGATCCTTGCGGATCTCAACAGAGACGAATCCGGACTGTCCCAGGAGTTCACGGACGGGAGCTGCCTGATCATAACCTATTTCCAGGAACAGATGACCCCCTGGTTTCAGCGCTATGGCCGCATCCTGCACAACGGCCCCGATCACATCCATACCCTCCGGCCCGCCATCGAGGGCGACGCGGGGTTCATGGTTGCGGATATGTACGGGCAGTTTCTCGTAGTCGGCCGACGGTACATAGGGAAGGTTGGCAACCACCGCATCAAGAGTTTCCTCGTCCACGCCGTCTGCAAGCTCCCCGTGCAGGAAAGCCACCCTGTTTGACAGACCGAGCGTCACCGCGTTTTCCTGGGCAAGCGAAAGCGCTTCGCCGCTAATATCAAGCCCGACATAGTAACCGTTCGGTTTTGCCATCACCAGGCTCAGGACAATGCACCCTGTGCCAGTGCCTACATCGGCGATGACCGGCCTTGTTTCCGCCCCCCCACCAGTCCCCCCCCAGAGTTCCCGGCATTCAAGTATCCATGCCACCAGTTCCTCGGTCTCCGGCCTCGGTATCAGGGCACGTCTGTCCACCTTGACAATGTGGCCCATGAAATCAACCTGGCCCAGAACATACTGAACGGGTTCACCCGCCCCCACGCGCTTGACTCCGCGGCGCATGGCTTCAAGCATCTTTTCCGCCGGCACAACGTCGGATTTCAGGTTCAGTTCCAGCCTCTTGCAGTTCAGCAGGCGGCTCATCAGCAATTCGGCCGCCATGCGCGGTTCGGCAGCCCCGCGTTGCTGGAGGTATTCCTCTGACACCGCAAGAATGTCCTTCACCTTGCGGTTTGCATCGGTGCTCATACGGGACTGCCCGTCAGGAGCTGCTTCAGCCGCTGGTCGATGTCGTGCTGGCGAAGAGCCGATACCAGCTCCCCGATATCGCCTTCGATGACCCGGTTGAGGCTGTACAGGGTCAGGTTGATCCGATGATCCGTGAGGCGGTTCTGCGGAAAATTGTATGTCCGTACGCGTTCGCTTCTGTCGCCGCTGCCTATCTGGGAACGGCGCACGTTGCCCATCTTGGCGTCTTCCTCCTGCCGCCGCATGTCAAGAATGCGTGACTTCAGAACCGCCATCGCGCGTTCCTTGTTCCGGTGCTGGGATCGCTCATCCTGGCTCTGCACGACGGTGCCGGTCGGAAGGTGCGTTATCCGTATGGCCGAGTAGGTGGTGTTGACCCCCTGCCCGCCGGGCCCCGAAGAACAGAATATATCAACGCGTATTTCGTCCGGCTTGATCTCGATGTCATCCTGGACGTCCGCCTCCGGGAAGACGGCAACGGTGGCGGCGGATGTGTGAATGCGGCCGGAGGCTTCCGTGACGGGCACCCGCTGGACGCGGTGAACGCCGCTCTCATAGCGCAGCACGCCGTAGACATCCTGTCCCTCGATCACCAGTACAACCTCCTTGTAACCGCCCTTCTCACTGCCGCTCGCGTCAATAGCCGACACCTTCCAGCCACGATCAGTGGAGAACTTCTGGTACATTCTGAAGAGATCGCCCGCAAACAGGGCGGCCTCTTCCCCGCCGGTGCCTGCGCGGATTTCCATGATGGCATTGCGGCTGTCAGCCGGGTCCGGAGGCAACAACGCCACCATCGCTTCGCGTTCCACCACCGGGAGCTGCTTCTCCATCTCCACAAGCTCTTCCCTGGCCAGCGCAACAAGCTCCTGTTCCGAGGCGTGGTTGCGGACGATCTCCCCGTGTTCCTCGATCGTCCGAAGGAGGCCGAAGAAGGAGTCCGTCTTTGCGCGAATCCGTGTGAGGCGGAGGTGCTCCTGGACAAGCTCGCGGTAACGTTTCTGGTTCGCGGCAGTCTGCGGGTTGGACAGTTCGGCCTCAACTTCCGGAAGCCGCTGCAACACGCGGTCAATATGTGCCTTGTCAATCATGGTTTCTTTCAGAGACGGGTAATTTAGGGCCTGACGACCGGAAACTCAAAGGAATTTGCCGACACCCCTGCTCAGCGTATCGTTAGAATTGTGCCGACAATCGAACTGCGGGATGCCACCGGCGTGTTGCCGTCATAGCCCAGATTGATGCGGCTTCCGTTGAGATAGGGCTCGCGGTCATACGGGCTCAATGGACTCCCGGCATCGATACACGGGCTGTTGTCGTTGGCCTTGACCCATGTGCCGCCCGTTAAGAAACCACCTGAATAGTACGTAGCCCGTGACCTGACATGGTAATGCAAACGGTCGGCAAAAAGCGGGTCTGCCACAAAACACCCTTTCACGCCCGCGCTGTCCCCGTTCTCAACATCACAGTAACCAAGGCTGACACTGCCGACGATATCGTCACCGTTCCCCCACAGGATGGAATTCGTCGCCCACACCGTTCCGCCGGCCTGGCGAATCCCCTCGCCGCCGTTATAAGCGATGGTGCAGTTCATTATTCCCAGGCCGGCATTCGCATAGATCCCGTCGGCATAGGCGGTGGTGTGGTTGTCCGCGACCAGCGTGTTCTCAAGCCGATGTGTTCCACCCGCGAGGAACAGGCCGCCGCCGTATGGAGAGTCGAGCCAGCTCGTCGTGTAGTTCGTCACGATTGCGCAGTGGGAAAAGACAACACTGCCGTTATCCACGTAGGCCCCGCCGCCTCGCCCGTAAAAGGCCGAATTCTCAGGCCGGTTGCCCTGGATCACAGAGTTGGTAAAGACCAGGTAGCTGTTGGCCACGTAGATCCCCGCGCCGTAGGCAGCACCCCAGTTGTCATAGTTATACACCATGTTGCTGGCGATAACGCACCTGTCGATACTCGCGCGGGCCTTGCTGAAATACATGCCGCCGCCCGTGCCGTGCTTACGTCCGCCCGTGACAGTCACGGCACGGATCACGACACCCGTGCAGTCGTGGATATAGAAAACACGCTCCCCGTAGTTCGTGCGCGTGAGAACTGTCGGCCACCGCGACGGGTCCGAGACGCCCGGCCGGTCGGAATCATTGGTCGCCGCGTAGCCACCCTGTATCGTAAGGAAGGAAGTGGACACGTCATACTGGCGCGAAGCTCCGAACTGCGGTCCGTTGATGGTGAACGTGTGCCCGGCGACACAAATCGTATCATAGCGCTCAGCGGTGGCTATCGCGTCGTAAAGCGTCCTCATGCCAGTGGTCCAGTTGGTGCCCGCGGTACCGGTGCCGTTCGTCGTAACGTACCACCCTAGTGGCGTCGCCGGCAGCATTGTGAAACTGCGCGTCGTCGACCACACAAGGCCGGCCGAGTTCGAAGCAAGTATCCGGTACTGGTAGTTCGACGACGGGGCCAGTCCCGCGATGTTCGTGCTGAACAGGCCTGTCTGCTGCCCCATCACCACAACGTTAGTGTTGGTATCCCCGGCCAGCCAGTAGCGGAACCATGCATTCGGCGTGATGCCGCCGGTCTCGACTATTCGTCCCTGCAGTTTCGCAGTCCGGCGGCGGACCGCGTCCGCCCCGGTGTTTGTGACGGACGGCGGCTGGACGGTGACGAACTCAACCAGCTCCGACCAGTCCTTGCCGCCGGCAGAATTGGTGATACAGCAGCGGTAATAGTTCGTACCCGCTGCAAGGCCCGTGATGTTGGTCGAGAAGAACGCCCATTGCGCACGCACCCCCATGTCAACGTTGTGCTGCCACGCCGCGGGCAAGCCTGTCCCCGAATCAACGGTGCCCCAGCATATGAACGCACGGGGATCGCCAGCCCCGCCGAGATGCGCGACCTCGGCGCTCAGCGTGGCGTAATCAATGCCTACTTCCGATGCCGGGTAAGCATGAACGGTAAGGTTGGAGAACATTCCCGGTTCCTCGAGGAACGTACGTGATGCCACGATCGTGTTACCATACGCCCCCATGTTCGCACGCCGCCCGTTGGGTTGTGGCTCAGCCTGCCAGGCACTGGAAGGTCTGCCGGCATCTATCCCGGGGCCCTCGATCGCATCTCCGTTCCACGTTCCCCCGCTGAAATAGCCGCCAGCGTAGTAACCACCGCGTGACCGCTCATGGTACCAGGTGTAGTCGGCGAACAGCGGATTCCCGGCAATACATCCCTGCATGCCGTTGTTGTCACCGTTTCCAACAAGGCAGTACCAGAAGTTGGGATTGAGTTCCCCTTCGTTGTAAGGGAAACCGACAAGGTCATCAGTGTTCCCCCAGAAGATGCAGTTGGTGGCCGCAATAGTGCCCCCTCCATATCGCAGGCCCTGGCCGTGATTACGAGCCAGCGTGACGTGACTCATGGTGAGGGAAGCATTCACGTACACCCCGTCGGCATGCGTGGCATCGTTGTCGACTATCAGGGTGTTCTCGATGTGATGGGTCCCCCCGGCCAGGTAGATCCCGCCCCCGTAGGGAGCGTCATACCAGCTTGTGACCCAGTTCGTGGCGACAACCGTGTGGGAAATTGTCACGTTGCCTCCGGAAGCATAAATCCCGCCGCCGTAACCGTAGAACGGCGAGCTGACAAATCGGTTGTCGCGCACAAGACAGTTGGTCACCGTTACCTGGCTGTCCTTCAGATATATCCCTGCCCCATATGCCTGGCCCCAGCTGTCTCCGTTATGGACACGGTTACCAGAGACGACGCAGTCGTCAAAGGTCACAAGGGCATTGTCAACGTGGACGCCACCCCCGAACTTGTGCCCATACCCGTTGGCCAGCGTCATGCCGCGCACCACGCACCGGTTGCCCGTCGCATTCACGATGTCCAGCAGCCTCGCGCTGTTCTCCCCGGTTACGACCGTGGTATCCCTGTTGGTGCCCAGGATTTGTATGCCGGCCTTGCTGACAACAAGCGGGAGCGTCTCCCCGGCGCTCATGTTGTACGTTCCGCTTGCCACGTGGATCCGGCTGCCCGCCTCGGCCACCGCCATCGCCCTCGTCAAGGTCCGGAACGGCGCTGCGGCATTGGTGCCGCCGTTGGTGTTGCTGCCCCATGTCGCCACGTACAGGTCGGCAAGACTCATGTTCGCGCCCTGCCGGTAGTGGTACCCGATGTCAACACGGTTGGTGTCCTTGACGCCGTCGCGCCAGGTGGTGTACGTGTCCAGTCCGCGCAGGCTGGCGTTCGTGTCTCCGGCGTCACGGCAGGGACTGCCCACGGCAAGGTAGTACCCGTATTCGAGGAGGGGATCCGCCATGATGCAGCCGTTTGTTCCGTTGTTGTCACCGTCTTCCACGGCACAGTATGCCAACGATACTGTCCCCGCGACGTCGTCGCCGTTTCCCCAGAGGACTGAGTTACGCGCCGACACCGTTCCCCCGCTCTGGTATATCCCGTGCCCCAGGTTGGCCAGCACGGTGCAGTTGGTGAGGAATACCGACCCACCCGCAACATGCAGGCCGTCCGCGTAACCGGCATCGTTGCCATGGATCACCGAATTGACAAAGGTATGCGTTCCTCCGCCAACGTAGATCCCGCCGCCATAGGGGGATTCATACCAGCTCGAGGCCGTGTTGTTCTTGATAACCGTGTCCCGGACCTGCCACTGGCCGGATGCGAGGCACATCCCGCCGCCAACGCCCCAGAACGCATTGACATAGTAGTTGGCGTATACCTCGCAGTTGCTCATTGAGACATAGCTTGCCAGCGAGTAGATCCCTGCTCCGTAACCCCGTCCGTAGTTCAGATTGTTCACGGCCCGATTGTCGGTGACGAGAGTGTCTACCAGCGCAAGATCGGACCCGATGATACGGAGTCCCCCGCCGTCCACATTCAACGGGTAGCCACCCGAGATGCGTATGCCTTCGATCCTGCCGTCACCGCACAGACCATCAAGACTGAAAACCGATTTGCTGCTCCCCGTTGCGTTCACCTTTACCGACAGCCTGTTCGTGCCGAGCAGTTGAAGGCCGGGCCGGTTCAGCGTCAGCGGGAACGACTCAAGTCCGTTCGTGTAGTCGCCAGACCCTATGTGGATACGCGTTCCATCACGTGCCAGCGACAGCGCTCTTCCTATTGATCGGAATGCCGCGACCCAGTTCGTCCCGGCAGCAGTGTTCGTACCCGTTCCCGAAACATAGAAGTCAGCATATGCAGCCTGCACACCCCCCGCGTGGTGGTAGCCGATGTCCACGATTCCGGCATCGGCCGTACCCGAGGTGCGTGTTGTCCTGTCCTGCAGGCCGGCTGCAATAGCCGTTCTGCTCCCTGAATCAAGGCACGGGCTCCCGGCGCCCAGGTACATGCCACGCTCAAAGCGAGGATCTGCGGCAAAGCATCCGTTTACACCTGCGCCCGTTCCATCGCTGACGTCGCAGTTTTGAAGCGTCACGGTGCCCACCGCATCGGCGCCGTTGTGCCACAGGATCGAATCCCTTACGGAGAGTGCGCCGCCGCCGCGGCGGACCCCTTCCGAATCATTGTTGGCCAAAGTGCAATTTGCCAGGTTCACCAATCCGTTTCCGCAGTACAGGCCGGCTCCGTACCCGCCGCCGCCCCACGCATCTGTTGCGCCCTTCCGATGGCTATTCGCCACGATGAAGCAGTTTTCCAGCGTTGCGTCTCCCAGTATGGCCAGGCCACAGCCGTAGGCAGCACAGACACTCGAGGGACCGTCATTTATCTTGTTGTTGGCAACCACCGTATGACGGATTGTCCAGTTTCCGCCCTGTAGATACATCCCACCGCCATACCCCTGGAGACCTTCTTTCCAGATGTCATAGGAATCAGCCCTGTTATCGCGCACGGCACACCTGTCCATGGTGCCATACGTGTTGGTTGCATAGATTCCGCCGCCCCGCACATGGTCCGCGCCGAGGTACGCCATGTTGCCAGTCAGGTTACACCGTCGCAGCACCAGGCTTGTGCAGTTGAGCAACGCGGCTCCGCCGCCGTTGGCAAGGTAGGCATACCCGTTGGCAAGAGTGACATTCTCGATCGTGCCGTTTGTCACCGACTGAGCGGTGAGCACCCGGCTCGTGCCCCCTGTTCTCACGAGCGTGGTGGGCCAGCGATCCGGGTCGAAGCTGCCGGCGCCGGTCGCAACCGTGGCCTGGTGTCCGCCGCGTATGAGAATATGAGAACGTGTCCACGTTACCGCATTGGTCAACCCGAACCTGTGACCGGCAAGGTAGACGGCATCGTTACTGGCTGAGGCCGACAGCGCCTGGGACAGCGTACGAAAAGCCGTGGCCCAGTTGGTGCCAGCCCCATCGGTCCCGTTGGTGGCAACGAACCATTCGTGCGACGGCTGCCATGTTGTGAACGCGCGGGTGCCGGACCAGGCTTTGCCGTAGCTGTTCGAGGCCAGTATCCGGTACGAATATGCAGTGATCACGGGCAACCCGCTGACTTCCGTGCCGAACGAGCCGGTTCGTGGTCCCATACTGACACAGGATGTGACAGTGGCCGTGTTTGTCCAGTAGTAGAACCACACGTACGTTGTCTGACCCCCGGTTGACAGAAGTGTTCCACTCAACGTCGCGCTGCCGAACCGGATACCCGTTGCCCCGGTATTGGTCACGGCCGGCAGACCCAGCGTCCAGAACGTCTGCTTTGTCGGGGACCAGTGTTTGCCGGTGGAATTGGTCACATAGCACCGGTAGGTGTAGCTGGTGCTCGATGTAAGCGTCGTGATGTTGGTACCGAAGCCCTGCCCCCTGCCCCAGTTCGTGCCGAGGTACACAGGATGCGCCCAGGCTCCAAGACTGTTGGTTCCCTTGTCCGTCGAGTCCCAGCAAACATACACGCGGGGATTCGGGCCGTTGCCGTCATGGACAATCGCCCCGCGCATTGTGGCATTGGTCAGGCCGATCCCGGTCGGTGAATCCACGCGTACGGCCAGCGTCGTGGCCACCGGCCCGACATCCGAGAAGGTAATGAACACGTTGTTCGACGCCTGGTTCAGCCACGTGGCATAGACAACGTTGGAGGCAAGTCCGACGCTGGCAACCCGCACCTCGTCCACGACACCGTCGAGGGAACCGGCCACCAGGCTGAATCCGCCGCTCCATGCTGTCGGGGCCGTCATGCCCGTCTTTGCGCAGATGCGTCGGCCGGCTTTGTAGACGGCCGCGGCTCCGGAATCATACGTGAACGTGAGATGGCACCAGCTGCCGACCTGGTACACATTGGCCCCGGTATCGCCAGGGCCGAAGCGCGTGCCCACATCGGTTCCGATGTATAGTCCACCGCCTGCCTCCGTATGAACGAGGAACGTACCCCAGTTGTTCCCGATCACCTGGTTGTAGTTCAACAGGGTGTCAGGCTTGATCCAGCAGGAGACGGAGAACCGCGTGGGAGTCCACTGGAGTCCCTGGAACTGGACTGCGTCGTCAACGCCGTCAAAGTTCCAGCCGTTACCCAGCACTCCGTTGGTGGACACGGAGCTGGCGCCTCCGCTCACCGTGCCGTCATACTTGCTCGGGGACGAGTCATTAGCCGTGGCGAGGTGCCACACTCCCACAAAACCGTCCGACCATGTCCCGCCGTTCGTGGTACATGGCGCCGCATTTGTGACACAGCCCCAGTAGGCATAGATGAAGTCGCTCGTGCTCGCGATCCGCGGCACTTGCACCCAGGCATAGGAATCCCCGTTCGTGTTCCATTTCTCTATCTCGTAGTTCAATGCCGTGGTTTCGTTCGAGGAACAGAACCGGAGGTCCGCTCCCGTGGCGGGTATGGCAAAATCAATGTAGCGGAAACCGGGGATATCGTTGGTGTTCAGGACAATCAGGGCCGGGAAATTCGTGAGAATGCCCGCCATCGGCGTCTTGAACCGGATAGTCATCCGGTAGTTCCAGAGGTCATACACGCCGGCATGCCCGTACAGCGCCGTCATCGCAATGAGGACGGTCAGCAACCGGATAGCCCGGCGCAACATTGGCGACGCGGTTCTCAGGATGCACTTCTCCACAAACTAGTATTTTATCACATATTGCTGCCATCCCGTCATGCCAGAAAGGTGCGAATTGTACCCTTCATTTGCTGGAACTGAGCGTGACAGTCGAGGAGGTGTCGGGGTTCTCAGGGTTCAGGGTTCAGGTGACAGGAAGATGGGGGGCGGGTTCAGAGCTCAACGTTGGATGTTCAATGTTCGCTCTTGGCTGCCCCAGCCGAACGTCGAACGGATCCCCTTTTCCGTTGCGCCCCCACTAGTGGGGGCATAGGCTTGTCTGGCCCAGATTACATCGAGGTGAACCATGAGAAGGTTGCGGATCGCATTCGGCCTCACGCTACTACTCGGATTCCAGTCTCTTCTCGCCCAGTCAAACGATGTACAGCCCTGCTTCGTCTTGCAGCAGCTTGACGTCGATGTCGGCGGAAGGAAACCCATCTCCGTCCTCTTCAAGCTGGACACGGTCCACGGCGATGTCTGGCGTCTAGACAACACGAACTTCGCCCAGATTAAGGTGATCGGGCCGACCTCACTGTCAGAACAAGAAACAGGCAAAGACTCGCCCGAAAAGGGACTTGTCGACAAGATGGAGCAGATCAAGATTCCCGAGGTCGACCTTCGCCAGGCAAACATGCGGGATGTGGTCCGGTTCCTTCAGGATACAAGCCGAGATCTTGATCCCGACAAACAAGGTATCAACTTCGTTCTCAAGCTCCCTGACGATACAGCTGCGCCTGGAGCATCTGAGACCGCAGATAATGATACCGAAACGAACGTTCCTCTCGTCACATTCAGCGCGAGGTACATATCTTTGCTGGAGGCACTGAAGTTCATCACGGACGTCACCGGCTTGCGGTATAGAATCGAGGGGAGAACTGTCGTAATCGCCCCTGTAGGTCCTCCCATATGCAGTATCACTCGTATCTACAACATCCCACCAAGGATCTTCTCGATCGTCCTGGAACACCCAGCTGTATCGGGAAGCACCAATCAACCAGCGCTAGATACTGTGTCTGCGTGGAAGCAGTTCTTCTCCGACCGGGGACTGGCATGGCCTGAGGATGTCTCCCTGGTCGTGTTTCCGGAAGTGGGTAAGGTAGTTGTTCGCAACATGTGGGATTCTGCAATCTTTGACGAAATACTATCAGACATCTCCTACTATCCTCCCGGCCCAGGCCGGTACCGTTTGGACGTATTCCGAGGCGCCACGGATCCGCAAGTCATTCTCCTCGACACGGGCACAGGACACACTTGGCGCTATGAGGTCATTGGGTTCTCGCAGAAGAAGAAGCGGATTGAGGCAGACGGATTCCGTTTCATTCCGGCCCGGGAGAACATGTCCGAAACAGGTCCGGATGACCGTACTCAGGACTGAGCATCGGACAGCTCGGAATGCGTCACACAGTGACGCTACTACACCCGCAACAGTGCCACTTGACGTCGGGTGAGCCCCAGGGAATCCGGACGGAGGGACGGCCTCCGTGCCGTCCATTCCCGTCATCGGCCCGCGGCCGACACCGAGGTCGGCCCTCCATTGCAGAAGACCATCCCCCCCCCGGTTTTGCACAAGTGTAGTGGCGCCACTCCGTGGCGCATCTTGAACGGGAGTGCGTCACTGAGTGACGCCACTACAGCCGGAACGACACGGCAATCCGGATCCGAACTTCGACAATCGCCGTTCCTTGTTCGTTATTCTGCGGTTTATCCGGACGGCAAGCTGCAGGTCAACCCTCACCCCACCCCTCTCCCCTGAAGGGAGAGGGAGATGGAGAGGGCCGGACTACAGATCCACCAGCAGCATGTCGGCGATGTCGAGCGGCAGATCAACACGCATCGAGTTGCCTTCGAACACGGGCTTGAGTACGCCACGTTCCACACTGCGAACAGCAGCCGCCTTGGACAGGCCGTTCACCTTCACACTCAGCAGCGGGATCGACTTCGGCGTGAAGTTTACCAGCGGGATTCCGAGTTTCCTGACCGGTCTCTCCGTATCAATGCAGGAGTACTCCACCAGTGTCTCGCTGCACTCCACCGGCTTCACGAAATCGGATGGCAGGAAGTCCGCCACCAGCCGGTCGCGAAGCTTCGCATCCATCGTCGTGGGCAGGTAGTGCGCAAAGGCCGAGTCACATGAACCGCGGTCAGGCGGCAACACCGGCAACCCGCTCTTGAGATATGCCTGGCCGGGCAGGAACCCGAACAGGTATGCACGACCCTTCCCGTGCGCCTTCATCACGACTGCCGGCGTTCCGTCGCGGTATGTGCCGAGCACCGAACCGTCTCCGGCCGTCAGCGCCTGCTTCCACACGATCACTGGCACGTCTCTGACACGGCCGGCGCCGCTGTCCGAACTCCAGCTGACGTAGTCTATCGGGTCATACAGCGGCAGGTCCTGCTTCGTCAGGAAAGGCCTGTTGGCTTCCAGCAGGTAGCGGCTCACCAGCTGCGGATCGGTGGTCAACTGCTGGCCTTTCACCCCATAGAATTCGTCGGCCTTGGGATTGGGCTTATTGAACTCGTCAGTGAAACCTCCGCCGCAAAGCGCCACGACCGTGCCGCCCGCCTCCGCCCACTTCTTCAGCGCCTCCAGGCACTTCGAGTGCATCCACTGCTGTGTCACGTAGATGACCTTGTAGTCCTTCGCAAGACCCTCGATGACGTCATCCTCGCTGAGCATGTCCACCGGCACCTGGCTGTGCCGCAGGGCATAGTACATCGCCTTGCGCTCGTTGTTGTGCATTGCGAGGGTGGAGTTCTGCACGCCGGTCATGATGTCGTCCACACTGGAAAGCAGCAGACCGACCTGCGCCGGCCTGACCTTTCCGTCCATCATGTAGTCCTCGAAAGTCCCCGCCTCGTGGCTCACGTTGTATATTTCGCGCCATATCGGAACGTCTTCGGTAGCTACATAGTTCTCGGTTCCCCCGACGGCCAGGGGCGAAGCGCAGAAGTAGTTCACCGTCTTCATACCGTTGGCGAGGCACGTGTAGAAGGAACGCCGGAAGTCGGCAGGAGTGTTCCCCGGCGAATGCGGCATCACGTACATCATGATCGGCTGGTTGTTGTACTTGCAGCCGGCGCGGAATGCCGACGTCAGGTAGCCCGCAACCTGCACGCTGAACTCCGGTATCTGCCACACATAGTCCTCGCTCCAGGCAAGAGTCAGCGCGTTCATCTTGAACGGCCGGACATAGTGCATCTCTGTCACAAGGTAGTTGGCGTGCGGCGAGTAGTTCGCCCCCGCGACCGTGCCCTTGCCCTTGTAGTAGGCGCTCGCGGCGATGTACGGCTTGGCGCCCTGTTCCACTCCGCAGATTACCGAGTAGTAGTACAGGGGATTCGCCATGTCCTTGGTCCACTGGACCGGCCCGGAATACTCCACTCCCTTGCCCTTCAGCCATGCCGCAAAGACATCGTTTGACACCGGCACGCTGGGGAGATGCGTTTCGTCCCCGTAACTGACAACGTAGAGATCGGACACGTCAGCCTTCTCGTAGAACTTCGGGGACACATCGGCCCAGTGACAGAACATCCCGCGCTTCTTCCCTTTCTGGTCCACACCGGTATTGTCCCCGAGCGCCACGGCAAGGGTTTTCGCCTCCGGGAATGCGTCCGCGGCCCCGCTGAAACCAAGTATGGCGTAAATCAGGAAACGTTTCGGCACAGGCCCTCTCCTGGGGAACTTGCCCACCTGTGCGGTCAACCACTCAATGGCCTCCTTCTGTGTCCTGATCTCAGGCAGCCAGAACCGTTCCTGCAGCACCTTGGCCATCGCCGGATTCGGCGCCATGTTGCCGGGGAAATCGAAGGTAACTGCGGCAAAATAGGCCGGTTTGCCCTTTACAGTGCTTTCTTTCACAGGTTTCAGCCCGCCCTTGCCGTCGGACACGGCGAATTCCAGCTTCAGGTAGACTTCTCCCGCTCCCGAAGTGTAGACAGCCTGCGGGTACCACTGGCAGTTGTGAAGTGAATCAAGCACCTGGCCCATCGGGACCCAGCCCGAGACGTCACCCGGTTTCAAGTACTCACTGGCGGGGATTTTCAACTCCTTGGGAGAGTCGGGCTTGGTCGGGTCCTTCGGCACCATGAACTTCGCGGCATCAACCACCGGCGCGAGCTGACTGGCGTTCACCGCAACGGAACGCGGTCCGGCGATGACATAGTTTGTGGCTCCTTCTATCAGCTGCCCGCTCTTCAACACCTTCGTTGTCGGCCAATCTCGGATGTGAATGTAGTAGGGTGAATGCTGTCCGCCCGCCATAGGCGCAATGATCGGCATGCATGGCCCAGCCGCATCCTTGGGGTTCGTGATCCGCACGAAGACGTCCCCGTCCTGCGTCAACCACCCGTCGAATTCCAGGTAGTTGGTCTTCTTCTGCGCCTCCATCCCGTCCTTGTCGTTCGTCAGCACCACAACGTCCACGTTGCGCCTGCCGGCATTGATTCGCAGCTTGTTGCCGTCCATCTGGGTGCCCGCAACCAGCCTGATAACCGCCGGCCCGGCCGCAAGAGTCACATTACCGGGATTCTGCCACACGATGTTGTCAGTGCCGCCCCACCAGAACCGCTCCATCGGTTTGCGCTGGTGCCCGTTGAGTGCCCAGATCTTGGGATCTTCAAGTTTCCCGCACACCTTGCGCTCAACGACTTTTCCACCCTGTTCAATTTCCACGGCGAACTCCGCCGAGAAATTGTACGGCTGTTCGTAACGCACGAGCACCTCGTACGGGCCGGCGACGGGCACGGTGACTACCTGTTCCGCAACGGCAACTGCGCCCTGCGGGACCTGTTCAGGCGCGCCGAGGCACCCGTGCCTCGACAGGAACGAGATCGCAAAGGTAGAGGCAAAATAGTTCTCCCGGAACGGGACGACAGTCCACCCGTTGCTCTTTACGGTAAAATCCTCCGCCTCGGCAATCAGGCGAATCGCTTTCGGGGCCGGGGTCTGGGCCAGGCAGGCACCCGCGATCAACAACACAGCAACCATGCACTTAGTGGACTTCATCTTCTTCCTCCCGTGACCATCACAGATCTTGTATGCATAGATAGCGGCGTATACTGCTGTTTAGTACACACCGGCGGCAATGGATTGCCGCCCTCCAGAGAACCAGGCAGGACGCGCATTCGATGCGCATGGAGGGCGCCAATCCCCTGGCGCCACAACAAAGCGCTACGCCGGTTTGGATGCCTGGGAACGCACGTGCAGTTCCTTGATCTTGTCCCTCAGTTCAGCCGCCTTCTCAAACTCCTCGGCGGCAACAGCTTTCTTCATTTCCGCCTCAAGGCGCTCTTCCTCGCTCAACGGACGGCTCTTCGCGATCTGGACAATGAGGGCATCGAGCGCATCAAGCGACCTCTGCTTCTCGAACCGGAAGGACTCGTCATCCACATCGGCCAGCCCGCGAATGTTCCGTGTCGCCTGTTGCGCGATATCCATTGCCCGGCCGTAGTTCTTCTTTCCGAGCTCGATCATCGTCAGGGCCACGCCGTCCATCCGCAACAGGTATGGCCGCCACTTCTCCATGGCAACACGATCCTCGGGACGTTCGGCATAGCGTTTGAGCAGGTCAAAAAGGACGATATTGCGCGTCGTGTCGCGTGCCGTCCGCTTCCAGTCACCTATCTGGAACAGGTGCAGGTAGCGGTAGTAGTAGACTGTTCCTTCTTCCATCAGCTCGGCGCATTCGGACGCCTTCAGGATGAACTCCGAACCCCGTCCCTCCGCCGTCATGCGGCCGTGCCTTGCGAGATAGAAGTCCAACGCCGACTCGCAGTTGTGGGGCCGTTTGCCGTCAGGACGTCCGTCCATCTCGTATTGCTCGACGCCGAGCGGAAGACGCACCTGCATGATTTCCCGGCCGTCCTTGTCGCTGAGAACCCTGATGTTGTGCTGCGGGTCAAACTCCCAGTCCCTTAACAGGTCACGCAGATCCACACCTTCGTCCATCGTGGTCACCCCTCCAGAACCAGGATTCATTTCACTCTCTTTCCCCCGCCCCGTCAACTGCAGGATGGCGGAAGACAAGGCAATGAAGCGGGGACAAGGGTTCAGGGTTCAGGGTTCAGGGTTCAGGGTTCAGGGTTCAGGGTTCAGGAAGAAAGTGATCAGAGTTCGATGTTGAACGTTCGGAGTTCGTTCCAGCACCCCCTGATCCCCGAACCCTGACAACTGCCCGCTGACTACTGATCTCTTGCCCCGCCGCCACGTCCTGCTATTGTTCTGCTTTCATTCAAGGAGACATACCGATGACCGATACGCTCGCCACTATTCGCTGCAGGAACTCTTCGAACCGCCGCCTGACCGACTACCCAATCACCTGCGCCGTGCCCATGCCGAAAGGAAAGCTGTTGTCTGCTGGCAGGCTGGCCGCCAGCCTTCCCCGGGGACGGGTGGTGCCCGTCCAGGCACAAGTGACCGAAAAATGGTCCGATGGTTCCGTGAAATGGCTGGTTCTTGACTTCGAGATGCCGTTCGCGGCAAACCCGAATGCGGGCGATATGTCCAATGTATCGGAAGTCCGCCTCATCAAATCCGCAAGGACACCAGCAACCCGCTCAGTTTCAGCCAGGGCCGACGCCGATGCCATGGAGGCGACTACCCCTCACTATCGGGTTGTCGTCAACCGGCGCAAGTTCTCCATCTTCGACGCCTATGTGGTGAATGGAAAGAACATGGTCCTGCCCGGTTCCGACATAGTGGTCGAAGACCTGAATGGGAAGAAGTACTACGCTTCATTGGCGAAGCGACTGGACTCAAAGGTCCTCCTGAATGGGCCGCGCCGCTCCGTGCTTGAAGTGTCCGGCCGCCACACTGCCGAGGACGGGTCCGAGATGCTCTCTTTCCGCGTCCGCTACGTGATCCGCGCCGGTGACCCCTGCTGCCAGTTGTCCTACAAGTTCACTAACCGCGAAGAACCCGAGACAGGCGTGAAGCTGGCCGGCATCCGCGTGGTCATTCCCACTGCACTCGATGGACCCGTCACCCGCCATGTCCGCCAGAGCGTTCACGGCGAGACCTGGTTCCCGCGTCCGTTGGAGGTACATGAAAACGTGGAACTGATTGCCGGGAAGGCAGTGAACGAGTCGGCCAGGGCGCGTTACGGGTCGGTTGCCGAGGGAAAGATCGTCATCCGCAATTTCTCAAGCCTCCGGGAAGACCTCTCGGCCTACCCGTATTACCTGCGGCCCGGCAATGCCCGCACCGACATGTCCGGCGGCCTGCGCCAGATGTACCCCTACCTCGGCGCAAGCGCATCGAACGGGTCCGTGCTGGGTTGGTTCAGCGAGATGGAGAACCACTTCCCGAAGGCCGTCGGCATGGACCGCAACGTGTTCTGGTTCGACATCTGGCCGGCATCGTTCGGCGAACTGCATGTTCGCCGCGGGCAATCCTGCGAACACGACCTCTACATGAACCTTGCATCCAAATCCCGCAGGTTCGAGCAGATCGAATCTCTGTACCTGGACCACGAGGTAATGGGATTCGGGATTCTCTCATGCGGCGCACCGCCTGTTTCCGTTACGCTCGACCCGGACTATGTCCGTTCCTGCGAGGTACTGAACCTGCACCGGTGGCTTCGCTATGACGAAGACAAGTACCTGCGCATTGAGACCAAGCTTGGTTCCGTCGGCCCAACGGCAGCAGGGCCAAAGGGCATGTGGGACTACGGGGACTACATCTCACCGGACCGGAGCTGGGCGCACAACAACGAGAACGATTCCATCCTGCAGCTCATGCAGGAGTACTTCCGCCGGGCAGAGCCGACCTGCCTTACGGCGGCCGTTGCCAAGGCACGCCACAACGCACACGTGGACTTCATTGTCTATGACCCGCACCCGCTGCGGCAAGGCACGATGCCCGCACACTGCCCCGAACACACTGACGGCGCCACCTACCCGTCCCACATGTGGGTGGACGGGTTGATGGCCGTGTACCACGCAACCGGGGAACCCGATCTGCTGGAGGCCGCCATTGCCGTGGGAGAGAACATGCGGCGGTGGCAGCTGCACAAGAAGACCTTCTTTGCCGATAGCCGCGAGTGCGGCTGGCCGATGCTGGCCTACCTGTGCCTCTACGAACATACTCGCGACCGCAAGTGGCTCAGGTACACCCAGGAGGTGTTCGAGTTCTACCGTACCCACATGACCGACAAGGGCGAGATCCTTTACGACATCCCGCACGGTATGGGTACGTCCAAGCAGGGCTACGGCGAATTCATTACATGGCGGGCATGCTTCTTCTACCACGAACTCACCGGCCTGAAGGCCGTAAAGGACTTCCTGGTGAAATCGCTCCGCCGGGTCTACCACTTCCCGGCCAAAAACGCTCAGATGCCCGGCGGCTGGGGCTGCAACGATATGTTCCCTGCCTGGGCCCTCTACAAGCTGACGGGCGAACGGAAGGTGCTGGAAGACAACATTCCATTCGTCCGTGCGATAATGGAAAAGCCGGCCAACTTCCCCTGGGGCGGCATAGACATGCACCCCTACCTGGCCGAGTTGGACAAACTTGGAATGCTGGAATCAATAGTGAAGTCGTGAGTCTGGGAACGTCTGTAGTGTTATGCGCTGTAGGTAGAGCCGACTTTCCCGCCTCAGGCGGGTCCGCCAAAGGAGGAATGTCGGCTATGGCCGGTATGAAACCGGCCCTACCAAGAAGCGCGGTGGATCTCTCATTGTCCGGTAGGGCGGGGCCGGTGGACCCGCCGCAAAACACGGGCAAGGTGAAACCATGCATAATTCCTTCTTCATCCGCGACCTCCTCGGCAGAATGAACGCGCATCCCCTCGCGCGGGAAAGGCGCAACCCGCACAGGACAGCGGCGTTTGATCCCGCTGCCAAGCCGGGCAGACACGACATGGTCCTGTCCGACAAGTGGCGGATTGCCTGCAAAGTAGATCCGAACACCGACCCACTGGTGGTTACCGACCTCGCCGATTTCCTGCCTCGCATGAATGTCCGTGTCTCGGACACAGCCGGGCAGGCCATAGCCTTCACGCGGGACGATGCGCTGGCAGAGCGTGACTGCCGGATCGAGGTCAACCCGACGGAAGTGACCGTTTACGCCGGCGGCATCGCCGGGGCATGGGCTGGCGTTGCCTGGCTGGAATTCGAAATGCAGTCGAAACGCGGGCCCTTCCTGCCGCTCGGAATAGCAAAGCGGTTTGCCGCCTGGCCCGTCCAGGTGACCCAGGGACCTTGGTGCGCAAACTACTCCGTCCCGGATTTCGACACAGAATACCTGGATGACGACTCCTTCCGCCTCTATGCCCACTACGGCGTCAACAGCATGATGATATACGGCGATGTCCTCTGCTATGCCGATGGCCGCATCCTGCCCGAACTCAACCACATTGACGCCAGACGCCATTTCACATCCCTTGCCGGGGCGGCGAAACGCGCCGCAAAGTATGGCATCCGCTTCACCTACCTCGCTGTGGGACCCAAGCTCCGGCATGACCATCCCGTCTTCCTCGCGCATCCCGGCATCCGGGGCGCGGGCTACGATCGCGACGGGAATCGCATCCACTTCCTCTGCGGGTCCAACCCCAAGGTGGAAAGCTTCTACGAAGAGCTGTACAAGAACTTGTTTTCGAAGGTCCCCGAGCTTGCCGGCGTTGTGCTTATCGTAGCGCAAGAGTCCTGGTACCACTGCCAGATGTGGCCGTGGGCCAAGTATCGCTGCCCCGTCTGCGACGCGATGGAGACGGAGGATGTGATAGTCCGCACGGTGGCACCCGTACAGCGCGGCATAGCTGCTGCCGGATCGTCCGCTTTCACTGCCGTCTGGGCTTATACCTGGTCGAACTCCTATTCGCACCCGTCGCGTGACGAATTGATCCGCCGCCTGCCGAAGGGGGTACACGTATTCCACCATGTCGAGAAAGACGAGATCTACCGGAAACCGACGTACTCGAAGTCAATCTGGGACTACAGTGTCGATTACACCGGCGTGGCGGACATTACCGCCCGCGTGCGGCGGGTTGCCGACGAGACCGGCAGGGAGATGATGGTCAAGACCGAGACCGGCACCGGACTGGAACTCTTCCAGTATCCTTACGTTCCGGCAATGCAGCGGCTGGTCCGCAAATGGCAGTGTGTCCGGTCCCTTGCCCCTGTCGGCGTGCACCAGGCGTGGCTCTTCTTCGGCATGTTCAACACCAGGGCTGAGGCACTCGGCCTCTGGGCAGCCTATGCGCCGGAAATGGAGGGTTCGGAATTCCTGCGCAGGCTGGCAATGCGTGATTTCGGCCCGGATGCCGTCGACTCGGTCCTCGCCTCATGGCGGTACATGAGCCGTGCCGTCGGGCATCTTCCGGTGGTGCTTGTGAACGTGTACTATGTGGGACCCAGCTTCCTCGGTCCGTGTCATCCCCTGCTCCCGAAGAAAGGGATGCAGGTGCCGGGAGTATTCCACGCCAACCTGTTCTACCTGCAGGAAGGCGGCGAGACATTCAGCCGGCGGAACTACGAGTCATGCCGGACTTGCCTTGCCATAGACGACATCAACCCGACACACGGGCTACCTGTACCGGCGCCGGGCGAGACGAGAGACGGCCTTCAGATACTGCTCGACGAGTATCGAATTGCCACCGAGCTTTCCCAGCGCGCCCTGCAGTTCCTGCAGGAGGCGGAACAACTGGTCAAGACAAAGACCGACCGCCAGAATCTGGCAGAGGAACGTGGTCTCACCGAGATGATCTGCCGTACGCTGCGCGCCTGCGCGAACACCACGTCGTTCATTGTCGCCCGCGACAAGGGTGATACTGTTGCGATGAAGCGCATCGCGGCTGACGAGCGGGATAATGCATCCGGGGCAGTGTCGCTCTACCGTGACCTGCCGTGGCTGGAATTCAATATGCGGATCGACGGTGTCTATTCCCCGGCCGCCGACATGATCGCCGAGAAACTCCGCATCATCGACGCATTCCTGGCGGAGTAATATAATTCCACATTCCGTTCCGGATGTAGCAGCGTCACTCAGTGACGCCTCCGGGTTCTTCTCCGCGCCACTGACCTGCCCGCAGTGCTTCGCTCAGCGATGCAGGCGGGGTGGCGCCACTACACTTCGGGTTATCCCCCGGTGTAGTAGCCACACTGCCAACCCTCAACAATGCTGCCTTGAATCACGAACAGGCAAGAGCGCGCCTGGGCTGCTGATCGCAGATGCATGATCCAGCGTATTCCAAAAGTCCACACGTCTAGACTTTTGCTAACATACTGGGACCCAGATGGTTGCTACTCCAGTTTTCGCCCCACGGCTCTGGGACCGGCTCTTGAGGCCGTCAACTGAAGACCGGAATTGCTTGCCTTTCCCGGGCCCCGTGTGTATCTTCTTTGTAGACACAGGAGACCTGTCATGCAAACGAGGATTCAGAAGTGGGGAAACAGCTTGGCGGTGCGAATTCCGAAGGCATTCGTTAAGGAAGCCCGCGTGGCTTACGGGACAACCGTCGATCTTTCGGTCGATGACGGAAAGATCGTCATCGACCCGTATCCTGAGCCCGAATACAGGCTGGATGATTTGCTGAAGGGTATCACCAAGCGAAACCGTCATCCGGAGACGAACACCGGTAAATCGGTTGGAAAAGAGGCGTGGTGATGGTCGCCTACTGTCCGAGACGTGGTGACGTGGTTTGGATCTCGTTCAATCCCCAGGCAGGAGACGAGCAGGCCGGACACCGGCCTGCGCTCGTTCTCTCGCCGGAACCCTACAACCACAAGGTGGGGCTGGCTCTTCTTTGTCCCCTCACAAGCCAGGCCAAAGGCTACCCATTTGAAGTCGGCATTTCGCCCGGTCTGAAGGTGTCGGGAGTCATCCTGTCCGACCAGGTCAAGAGCATGGACTGGAGAGCGCGGGGGACCTCGTTTCTCTGCCGGCTTCCGGACGCAACCGTGCGCGAGGTGTTGGGCAAGGTCGGAACGCTGCTGGGCAACTGACGGGAATACCCGGATTCACTGCAGACGCTCTTCTGTGCGCCACTGAGTGGCGCCACTACATTTCGTGTCTTCTCCGGGTGTAGCGGCGTCACTCTGTGACGCATCCGGCTCCATCAGCGCCACAGAGTCGCGCAACTACACCCGATCAATCGCGGCGATCTCACCCTGATAGGGCCAGTCCACCGAATTATCGACAAGCCTCTTCCTTGCCGGATTCTCCACTACATAGGCCCATTCCCCGGCGTAGCTCTCGTTATGCCGAAGTAGATGGTCGAAGAAGCCGGGCTGCCAGCTGCTGCCGCCCGGCACACTGCCCGCCGGCACCCGCGAACCTATTGCCACCTTCAGCCCCTTGACCCATCTGCCCAGTGTAACGCCAGGAGCACAACGGACAAATACATGTACGTGGTCCGGCATGATCACGTACCTGCCCACGGCCGCAAGTCCGTTTGACAATCCCCTCCGGGCATAGTCAATAAACGCCTTATGAACATCCTTGTTCGCCAGAAGTGGCTGCCTGCCCATGGTGCACAACGTAACAAAGTAAACGGGATTGCCGTAAGACTGGAACACCTCGTGAAGCCGGGGTGGTCGTTTCCGACACGTTGGTTGCGGCGCTATCATTGCCTCCCAATGCGCCACAGAGTGGCGCCGCTACACTTCCGCACGTCCAATGTGCGTGCCCTACCTCGCGGCATCTGCTCCCAGCGCATCGGCGTGACCCGGCGACGTTTCAAGTCCCATGTGCGCCACTGAGTGGCGCCACTACACTCCGGACTCACGATGTAGCGGCGTCACTCAGTGACGCATCCGGCTCCTTCAGTGCGCCAGTGGACTTGCCGCCACTGCACCCTCACACCCTGAACGTCATCGCCGCTACCGCATAACCGGGCAATGAGACTGATGCCTTGCCGCGCGCAACCCGCACTCCGCCGAAGGTCTTCGATCTCACGACGTCCGGCCGCTTGAACGAGTTCGCCGCCATCGGGTTTGTTCCAGAGACAATCTCCGCGCTTTCCAGTTTCTTCAGCATTGTCCCGGCCGAATCGATACGCACTGTTGCCTTGGTCTTGCCACGATTTACCAGGAACACGTGCAGTTGCCCGTCGCCAAGGACGGCGCTCGCGTCAATTGCCTTCACAATGCCGTATGACTTGCTCTCGTATTCCGGTCCTGACGCCGCCACCCGTAGAGCCGTGCCCTCGCGCCGACTGCTGAACATCTCAAACGGGTAGAAGATGCTCTGGACCAATACCCGGTCCTTGGTCGTCAGGATCGGAGCAATCACATTCACGATCTGCGCCAGGTTGGCGATCTTCAACACATCCGCGTGGCGGATGAAACTGTTGAGGAACTGCGCAACCACCAGTGCATCTTCGAGGTCATATATCTCCTCAAGAAGGTTCGGGGCATACTTGCCTGCGCCGTCCACCTCGTGGTTCTTGTACCAGACATTCCACTCGTCGAAGCACAGGCACGCTCTCTTCTTGCTGCGCCGCTTCGCCTGCACGAACCGGCAAACCGCATCCATTTCCTCGATCTGCTTGTCGATCGATGCGCCGACGGCAAGGAAATCAGCCACGTCCTTCTTCTCATTCCCGACATACCTGTGCAGGCTGACGTAATCGGCCAGGTCGCCCATGTAGTCCAGCACCTGGCGGTCCCACTCCATGTACGTCGGCATGAATACACCGCAGGTTCCGCAGGCAACGACCTCAATGGAACCATCGGTATCCTTCATCATCTTCGCGGCCTGTTGCGCTCTGATCCCGTATTCGCCTGCCGGGACGTGTCCGAGCTGCCATTGACCATCCATCTCGTTGCCGAGGCACCACAGCTTCACGTTGTGCGCAGGCCTTGACCCGTTGGCCGCGCGCATGTCGGCGTAGCGGGAACCAACTGGACTGTTGCAGTACTCGACCCAGTTTCTCGCTTCTTCAGGTGTCCCCGTCCCAAGATTGACTGTGACCATCGGGGTCCAGCCTGCTTTCCTGCAGAGGGCAACATACTCATCCGTGCCGAACCGGTTCGGTTCCAGGCTCTGCCACGCCAGGTCACGGACAGCCGGACGCTTGTCGCGCGGGCCGACGCCGTCCATCCAGTGATACCCGCTGGCGAAGTTGCCGCCGGGATAACGCATCGCGGTCATGCGCAGTCGCCTCAGCACCTCGATCACATCCATGCGGAAGCCGTCTTCATCCGCCTGTGGAGAATCGGGGTCATACACGCCTTCGTAAACCGCCCGCCCCAGGTGCTCAAGGAACCCGCCGAAAATACGTGGATCAACCGCGCCTACAGTGAACGCCGGATCAAGACTGACGATTGTCTCTTTCATTGTCTTTTCCCTTTCAGAAATAGAGCAACCAGACTTGTCACGCAAAGGCGCAAAGACGCCAAGTTATGCGCCGCAGGCGGTACGGCGCATCTGCCGTTCTCTTCTCTGTTGCGCCTTGGCGACTTTGCGTGAGTCCCCTCGGTCCTCTGCTACTTCCTGAGCAGAAGAGTAACGATACCGCCGGCGGGAATGGTTGCCACAACAGCGCTGCCGGAGAGCCGTGCTGTCGAACGGGCCTGCTTCCGTTCCATGAGATCTACTTCCTCGACTGCCGCGACCCTGGACAGAATGCCGTTCCCAGTCTCCATACGGGCCTGAACATTGCGCCCCTCAGGGTTGAACAACCGGACCACCAGTCCCCTGCCATCTTCGGAACGTTTGATTCCACTCAGGACAACTCCACCGCTCAACTGCCCGACCAGGATGCCCGCTGCGGCCATGCGGCCCTTGTGGACATCGGTGCTGACAGGTTTGAGTGGCCGGTTGAATACCTGCCCGGCCTCGATGGCCTGGGTCGTGGGCACGTTTCCGGCAAACGGAAGGATCGCCAGCCGGATCTCATGCTGCCCGATCTCAGGCAGGATGTCCGGTTCGTACGCACTGCGGATTAGAGTCAACCGGAGCGTGCTCCCGTCGAGCGAATAACCGTGCTTGGAATCATTCAGCAGGAGACAACCGGCCGTCTTCTTACCGGCCTTGCCGGACACACCGGCCCAGTTCAAGGCCGGTTCTTCCTCGTGCTGGTTGAAATCGCGGTTCACGGCTCCAAACGGTATCTCGTACTGCGCCTTCGTCTTCTCAAGCGCCAGCGGCAATGCGAAGGAAAGAGCCGGAACCCCTGTCTCGGGCGTACCCCGCTGGAACCAGGTCCCGCGTACAACCACATACAACGCCGGATCATCCGCCCTGAGCTCGTATGCCACCGTCAGGCTCGACTCACGGACACGGATGTCCACCTCTATCGCCGCCTTGAACGGACCGGTCTGCGTCCGCCTGATGGCCGTTACTGCCGGAGCCTCGACCGGACCGGAGTTGTCGATCAGCCAGGCATTCATCCCATGCGGCCGCTCGACTGCGTACTCCAACACCGGCGCCGGGTGCTCGGGCGTCACCAGGTCAACGCCCGAACGCTTGTCGCGAAGATGACGGATACCACCAGTGGTGACATCGAGCTCCACGCGAACGAAGTCATTCTCGAGCCCTTCGCCAGTGCGTTCGATGAACGCGTAACTGCAATGGTGCCGTCCGCCGGTGAGCCAGACGGTGCCCGACTGAGGCTTCCTGTCACAGCCGGCAGCAACACCAACCCACGCAGGCCGGATATCGGTGCCGGGCGGAATCTCCCTCACCACGTACGTCGCGTAGCCGAGGCCCTTCACACTCACGGGAAACGACAAGGTTGCATAGTCATGTCCCCAGAATCCGCCGCCGCCGGTGACCTGGGCACGCGCCACCTTCCCATCGGGGCCGACGACCTCAAACGAACGCTGTTTGATTTGCGTCTTACCGGGGGCGTTGTCCCATACCGTTATCTCCACTACTTCTTCCCTGTCGATCGCCGTCGGGTTGAAAATCACGAACGGGCGTGGTCCTTCACCGGTCGACTGATCCGAGTGTACCAGCGCCCCGTCCGCCGACCTGAACCCGACCCCTGCCCCGACTGAAGTTGCCAGCCGCGATGGCGGAACGTCCGTTTCCGGCGGCAGCCCCCCACCAGTGGTATCGACAAGTCCGGCCACATGCCGCAGGGATTGCGCTTCGATTGACGCCGTTACTGCCACGGTCTTCTGGAACAACCCGTGCGTGTAGGTTCGCGTATCGTGCACGCCGGAGCCGGGCAGAATGTCGTGGAAGTGCGAGAACAGGGTGTCAATCCATGCCTGGCGGAACCGCTCACGCGGGTAGTCCGGTCCATTCAACCCGGCCGCGGCCGCGGCCGCGAACTCGGCTTCGATCAGGCGCTGTTCGGCATGGCGGTTCGCCTTCTTGATAAGCGTCTGCGTGGTGTAACAGCCGGTGAACTCGGTATTCAGCTCGCCTCGGACTACCGGCAGGCCTTTGCCCTCCTGCTCGAGCAGGCCGTAGAATGCCTTTGCCGTCGAGAACTTGATGCGCGGGAATACCGGCCATGTATCCATATCCAGCCCGCGCACGATATCGCGTCGTGTCGGACCGCCGCCGTGGTCGCCCACGCCGAACACGAACATGAAATTGCGGCCGCCCGTGAACTTCACGAACTTTGCCAGTTGCATCGCGATCGCCGGGTTTATCACCCCGTTGTAGGCCAGTTCCATGTCGTTGCGGACAAGAACACGGGACCCGTCCGGGCCTTCCCACCAGAACGCGCCGTGCTTGGGGTTCGTGTTGACGCCGGGGCGGTGAAGGTAGACATACTTCACCCCGCCGTGCGCCAGGTACGACGGGACCGTCGCCGGGTGGCCGAACGTGTCGGGCGACCAGTCTATCGGGATGTCCTCCGGCTTGAGGCCAAAGAGGCCCGACATGTAACCGCGGGTATAGAGAAGGTGACGGCACAGGCTCTCTCCCCCGGCCATGTTGCGGTCGCCTTCCACCCAGTGGCTGGCCGTTACTTCCCACCTGCCTTCTTTTACTCGCGCAGCGATACGCTTGAGAAGGTCAGGCCGGTTCTGTTCGATGATTGCGTACGTGCTCGCCTGGCTCTGGGAGAAACAGAAGGTGGGATACTCTTCCATCAGCCTGAGCACAGTGCTGAAGGTGTCGATGGTGATAGAGACCGTCTCAGGCCACGACCACATCCAGTTCATATCGATGTGCGCGTGCCCCACGCAGTGAGCCGTGTAGGCCTTTGCTGCCTTGCCGACGGGGGCCAGGATCGCCTCCGCATCGCGAACAGCTGCCGAGACTGCCTCAAGTCGTCCGCCCGCCAGAACGCCAGTCACTTTTGCCCGTGCTTTCTCAACCAGCGGACTCCATTTCCTTGCAGATGCCTTCTGCAGTTCGCAGAGCTGCTCCGCGAAGGCTATTTCGGCCTCGATCCTTTCCACCAGGTGCTGGGTCCCGGCAGATGCATCGGCGAGTTGCTGGCTTAACGGTATCTTGTCGGCGGGCATGTTGCTCCTTTCGGGGTACTGGTCACTGGTTACTGTTCCGCATTACACATTTCAAATGCCTTGCGAAGCGCCGGCATCAGTTCGCCCTTCGGGCTGAACTCATGACCCAGGTAGTACTTGTAGCCGGTCGCGGCAATCGCACTGCAGATGCCGCGGTAGTTCAATTCCTGGGTGTCATCCATGTCGTTCCGGCCTGGGTTGCCAGCCGTGTGGAAATGACCGATCCAGCGTATGTTCTCACGGATCGTCCGGATCACGTCACCTTCCATGATCTGCATGTGATAAATATCGTACAACAGCTTCACCCGCGGACTGTTCACTTTCTCGCAGACGGCAACACCCCAGGAAGTGTGATCACACTGGTAACCGGGATGATTGACCTTCGAATTCAACAGCTCCATGTTCAGGTTTATGCCCTTCTTCTCGGCATACGGGGCAATTCGCTTGAAACCATCCACGACCGCGTCGATCGCGTCCTCATCCGTCTGGTGCGGCTGCCTGTTGCCGGAGAAACAGATCAGGCCAGGGATCTGGTTCTTCGCCGCCAGGTCGATTGATTCCCTGAGCTCAGCCTCTATGCGATCATGGTTTGACCGCTTGTTCAGGCCGTCACCGAGCGTGTAATGCCCGCACATGCCGGCTACTACCAACCCCTGCTTGTGCGCGTAGCGGACAATGTCCTTGAACTCGTCATCACGGAACCAGAACTCAACCGCGGCAAATCCGAGACCAGCGATGGACTTGAACAGCTTGTCCAGGTCGCTCTTGTCATTACGAAATATCGGAAAACAC
>Ga0172371_10002697_pt1 | contig 27934 bp, 35 predicted proteins | sample Lak12m_FD_114543 | JGI IMG/M metagenome (GOLD analysis project Ga0172371, IMG submission 114543) | Freshwater microbial communities from Kabuno Bay, South-Kivu, Congo - kab_022012_12m | ecosystem: Environmental > Aquatic > Freshwater > Lake | place: Democratic Republic of the Congo: South-Kivu...
CAAAAGAAGGAGAAGCAAAATGTTATTTCAAGAAAGCTAGTGAACCAGAACAAAGTTTTGTTCAATTCTTCAACACAGGCGGACTACAACATTCACAGGATTTATACTTGAATGAATTTTTCTACATCTTTGACATAAAATGTGTTGACCTTGGAGGAAATGCTGACAGAAAACAAACAAGTTTCTTAATTGATTCAGATAATGAAGCTCCGTTAGTTACAAGAGTTTATTACGAAAATAATTATTTGAAAATATCAACGAATGAAAAAGCAGAATGTGTTTATGATAATGTTGATTGTACTTATTATTATGGTGAAGGAACTAAATTCCAAGACATCGACGATATAACGCATTTTTCTGATTGGAAACCTGATTCAAATTATTTTGTGAAGTGTAAAGATGTTTATGGTAATGAACCGTTGCCTAACAAATGTTCGATGGTAATAAAACCGTATGATACAGTTACTATCGAGGAAGAAGCTTAGTTAAAGATTTATAAATTTCAATTCTTTATCACTTAAATGAAAAGAGGGGTTTTGGTAATTGGAAGTAATACTCGTCGTTCTTTTGGTGTTGAACGGAACACTTCGCATGATGGAGTTTTAAAATGAATTCAAAAAAAGCTCAAGAGAAAGATTTGCAAACAAATCATCAAGTTGACTTTTTTTCAGGAAAAAGAAAAAAAGCTCAAATGGAAATGTCCTTTGGTATGATTTTTACAATAATTTTAATTGTTGCTTTTCTTGGTTTTACTTTTTTTGCAATAACAAAATTTTTGAATTATCGAGATAAATTACAAATCGCACAATTTGGAACGGGCCTTCAGGATAATGTAAATACATTGTGGCGCTCGTCGGAAGGAAGCCAAAATTATGAATATAATCTTCCGGGAAAAGTTCAGGCGATTTGTATTTGGAATTATCACGCACAACCTAGCGCGGGAATGACTGAAGTGAAAAATGATATTGAACGAGACTACACCGGTGAAGAGAATACTTTTTTTTATCCTCATGAATCTTCAGGAAATCTGGAAGCATTGACTATAAAGAATTTAGATGTTGAAAAAACGACAAAAACTGAAAACCCATATTGTTTGAAAAATAAAAATGGAAAAGTAAGTCTTGTTATAATTAAAGAAAGTATTTCTGACACTAAAGTTAAAATACAAAGAGTTTAATGAAAACAATGAAAGAGGGGGTGTTGGAGTTTTCGTTCTCCTGGTTGTTTGCAATTGTTATAGGTGCGGCAATAATTTTTTTGGCCATATTTGCTGCCGTAAAAATAATCGGCCTTGGAAATGTTCAAAGTGACGTAACAACCGCGAAACAAATTGGAATTATATTAAATCCATTGGAGTCAAGTTTCACGACGGGAACAACAACTTCTTTTGACGTTCCGACAGAAACAAGAATATACAATCAATGTGACGAGTTGGATGGAAATTTCGGTCGGGAAATAATAAGTGTCTCACAAAAAAATTTGGGAAAATGGTCGGAACCGGAAAATCCCGTTGGTTTCTCAAACAAATATATTTTTTCTGAAAACCCAATTGAAGGAGAAAAGTTTTATATTTTTTCAAAACCATTGGAAATGCCGTTCAAAGTTGCAGATTTAATTTATTTAACCTCAGATTCGAAAGATTATTGTTTTGAAGACATGCCCGAAAGTGATTTAAAATTAGAAATTGGCGCGTTAAGTTCAAGTAACCCAAAACTTCAAATTGAAAATTGCTCTGAAAGTTCGATAAAGGTGTGTTTTGGAACTTCGTCCGGAGTTTGTAATGTTGTTGTTTCTGGTTTCCTTGATGAAGCAGGATCCGTCGAAAAAAATGGCGAACAGGTAAATTACGTCGGAAACGCGTTGATGATTGCGGCAATTTTTTCAGAAAAAGAAGTGTATGAATGTCAAATAAAAAGAGTTATGGAAAGAATTAGCAGTCTTGCGGTGATTTATTCTGAAAAATCAAAATTGATAAGCAAGAACGGATGCGGAACAAATTTCGGAACAGAGTTAATCAATTTTGCAAGAACAGCTAATGGGATTACTGATTCTTCTCAATTAAATTCCTTTATTGAAACGTCAAAAAATCTTGAAGATACAAATCAAAATTTGGGAGAATGTAGATTATGGTAGAAATAATAAAGGCAAATCTAAAAGATATAAAAAGAATTGCCGAGTTACTTCATGATTATGATGTTTATGAAAATAAATTAGACAAAAGGCACAAAATTGATTCAATAAAAGAAATTATTAAATTTAATAAAAAAGTAATAAAACATCCGAACGTTGTTTTTTTTGTATTAGTGATTGACGGAAAAATTCAGGGAGTGGTTAGTGGTGAAGACAGAAAAACGGCTATTGAAAAAACGGCGATAATTCATCAAATAATTGTTTCAGAAAAATTCAGGGGCAGAGGTTATGGGACAATGCTTTTGTCCGAAATTGAAGAATATTTCAAAAACCGAGGATGTAAATTTATGAAAAGTTTTGTATTTATTAATAATAAAAGATCAGCTAAACTTTACAAAAAACTCGACTATAAATTAGAAGAGGGATATTCAATAACAAAAAAATTAAAATGAAAAATAAAAAAGCTCAGCTTAAAATTCAGCAAATGGGTTTTTCTTTAGAAAAGAAAAACTACAATGGTAAAGAAACTAAGAATGTTTCTTCGAAAAGGGAGTTGCTGAATTTTTCCGATAAAAAAGCTCAGCTTAAAATTCAGCAAATGGCATTTATGTTAATTGCAGTTACTTTATTTTTTGTGTTTGTCGGAATGTTTGTTTTAGTTTACAAATTTTCGGATGTCAAAAATCAGGCGAATACTTTGAGAGAACAAAATGCAATGCTTCTGGCGACGAAGATTGCTAACTCTCCGGAATTTTCCTGTGGAATGGCTTTAGGTAGCGGAAAGACAAATTGTGTCGACGCAGATAAAATTATTGCTCTAAAAAATAATATTCAAAAATATGATGGTTTTTGGGGAAGCAATACAAATGTTGTTGTGAAAATAATATATCCAAAACAAATTGAAAAAGAATGTAGTTTTTCAAATTATCCTGATTGTAATGTAATTAATCTTTTAGGAAAAGATATTTCCGGAACTTATTCAAATTTTGTTTCGGTTTGTAAAAAAATAAAAGATAATGGAATAATCTACGATAAATGTGAACTTGGAAGAATAATTGTAAGTTATGAAAATCAATTTTAAAATGGAAAAAAATAAAAAATTAGGACAAGAAGAAATGGTTGGATTTGTTTTAATTATGATTTTAGTCATGGTGATATTATTGATTGTTATAGGTTTTGTTTTAACCGGGAAAGGGGGAATTGAAGAGAAAGATTATCAGCTGGACAGTTTTTTAGAATCGGCGTTACAGGTTACCACAAATTGTAGTGTTGGCGGAAAAATTTTGAGTTTGAAAGATATGGTTCCACAATGTGCAACAAAACAAAAATGTGAAAATATTGATGAGGATATTTGTAAAAAGATGGAATCGATGTTTAGGGGAATGATAAATCAGAGTTTTAATCCCAGCAAAGAAAGTTATGTAAAAAGTTATTCGTTGAATGTTTACAAGATAGAAAGTGAAAATAAAGAGACTGTCGTAAGCATTTCTGAAGGAAGCCAAACTAAAACGTCGAGGGTTGGTTGGAGTGAATTTATCAAAGGAAAAAATTACCAAATTTATCTTAAAAATTATTATTAATTTTAATTTTTAAAAAAGAATTTAATTACTTCTAAAGTTCAAAAATCTGTTGTCAAGATTAGTGACAAGACAAGGCTTATAAATAAAACCTTGAAAAAGTGTGTGTTTAAATTGAAATGACAAAAAAGAGGGGGGAAACTTTTTAAAGAAAGATGAGTTTTCCATAATAAGTTCGAAAGGACTTACATGGGGTTAAATCCTGACATCCTAGAAACAAGGTTTAAGGAATTCAGGTCACACTGATTGATTTTGTGTGCAGGTTATGCTCATCTCAGATAAGAAAGTTTTCCCTATGGCTTTTGAATGAGATAGGTTGCCATAGGCAACATACTCCATAGAGGTAAAAAGGAGGGAAAATAAAAAATAATGAAATTCAATTTTAAGAAGATATCAGCTGCTTTAACAAGTGCGTTGATGATAGCTTCGGGTGTTGGCTTTGCGGCTGCTGCTGCATTCCCAGCTCCGTTCTCTGATGGAACTGCATCAGGTTCAGCTGTTGTTTATGGTGCTAATGCTGCTTCAACCGATCAGGTTGCTGCATCAAATATAAACGAGTACCTTAAAAAACAAGTTAAATCTGAAGGTGGAACTCCAACTGGTGGTGACTTTGTAAAGCTTGAAAAAGCAAGTGACAAGGTTAACTTGCTGGATGATTTAGCTACAGTATTCGGAGCAACAGTGGATGATGAAGATCTTCCAATCCTTCTTGCTGATGGATTATATTCAAATGATGAAAACACTGAATATGATTTTGAGCAGAAATTGACTCTTGGAGGTGCATTGGAAACAATGTTTTTCTCTGATAGTGATTATAAGGACGAAGCTTTAACTTACGGTATTAACTTATCTTCAGATCATGTAGTTTTGAACTACACTCTGAGTTTTATTGATAGTCCGGAATCTGATGTAAGTGGTGGAGATTTAGTTGATTTTGAAACAACTAATTTCAACATTTTGGGAAAGAATTATTTTGTTCTCGACGCAGATAATGGAACAAACGTTAAGTTCACTCTTTTAGATTCAGCAGATAGTGCTATTGTTTCAGAAGGTGAAACAAAGACAATGAATGTTGGAGGAAAGAGTTATGACGTTTCAATAGAATATGTTAGTACAACAGAAGTTAAACTTAAAGTCAACGAACAGGTAACAAACTCACTTGCTGAAGGAGGAACTTACAAACTTGACGATGGTACATACCTCGGAATTAAAGATATCCTTGCAAGAGATGTTGCTGGAACAGTTGGAAAAGTCGAGTTCAGTATTGGTTCTGGGAAACTAGAATTACAGAATGCTCAAAAAGTTAAATTGAACGACGATAGTGTCGAAGAATTAACTGGTTGGGTTACAAGAGGAGCAATGAGTGGTTCAAAAGAGACCATTACAAAGATCATCTTGGAATGGAAAACTGATGACGAGGAATTCATAACTGCAGACTCTGCTTTGGAAATGCCTGGATTTAAAGCTGTTAAATTTACTATGGATGCATTCAAGAAACCAGCTATGGAAGTGGTTAAATTGAAGAATTCCGGAAGTACAAAAATGGAACTTACTGCTACCCTTAAAGATGGAGAGGTCACAATCCCAATTTTATACACGAGTTCACAAGACTTGGCTGGAATCGGTGAATCTGCTACAAAGTTAGTTTTCACTACAAATGAAACAACTGCTGCAGGACAGATTTACAATGACACAGTTAATGATTGGATGATTGTATCTTGGAATAGTACAAAAGATCATGAGTCTTATGTATTAAGATTCAACAGTTTCTCAAAAACTGATGGAATCAACTACACAACAGTTCAGAAATTAACTGAAGGTGGTTGGGAAGATGCATGTAAGGATAGATCAGATAGTTCTGGAACTGCTACTTGTGATATTGGAAGTCTTACTTTGACTCTTAATCAAATAAGAACTGAAGGAAGTACAACTAAATATGTAAATTTCTCAGGTAATTCGGGTTCATCTTTCAATAAGCTTTACACTAAAGAAGGATTAGAGATCGCTATGCCTTTCATAGGTAAAGAGAACTCAACTGTTGATGGATCAATAAACTTTAGTGCGACAAATCGTGCTGGTGGTGTTATTGGTAACAATGCAAGTAGATTCACTTTAGTAGTTAAAGGAGAGGACAAGGATGGAAATCTTGGTATCGGTGCAAGCACTAAAGCGAACGTAACAGTTCAAACGGATGCTGACATCGAAGTATCAGGTGTTACTTCATTAGCTGCAAGTCAGATATTTTCTGACCCAACTAACGATGATGACTTGGTAGGGGTTGCTGTTGCAACTACATCAGGAAATGTTCCAATCGAGTTCTGGAGAAAAGGAGCATCAAGCTCACAGAGATCAGCTGAATTTGTATACTATGGTGACGAGTCTTATTTCACTACTTACTTAACTGCACCCGAAACAACTTTGGGACAAGCAGGAGGTATGTTATTCAAAGATACTGAAGAAGCATCTTGGAGTGGAAGAAACGTTGTCTTAGTTGGAGGTAGTTGTATAAATGCTGCTACTGCTAAAGTTTTGGGCGGTGCTTACTGTGAATCAGAATTCACAGATAGTACTAATGTTCAAGCCGGACAATTTATGATTGCAACTTATGCTGACAAATTCTCAGCAGGAAAGGTTGCTGTTGTTGTTGCTGGTTATGACGCTGCCGATACTTCAGCTGCTGCTGCTAATTTATTAGCTAACCCTGCAAGTTACGATACTACTGCTGGAAAAGTGTACACAGGTACAGTTTCTGCTGGCGGAAGTGTTGAAGTAACTTCAGCTTAAGGACAAACCAATTTAATTTTTCTTTTTTTTCTTTTTTCTTTTTTTATTACTCTGGCGATAGCTGGATTTTTTGAAATTAAATTAAAAATTGCCGACGGAGAAATATATTTGGCAAAGTTCTCTTCACAAGGTTTTTATACTAAATTGAACAACCGTTATTATGAAAAAGATCCAAACAGAAGAGGAGATTCAGAAAAAGAAAAAGAAGAATCAGTTTGTGTTAGCAATTCTTTTAGGTCTCATCCTTTTAGGTAGCAGTTTTGGTGTAATTATAGACTCTTTTGGAAAGTCATCTTCCGGAAAAATAAAATATGCCGGGACAACATTTACTAAAGATGAAAGTAGTTTTTGGATAGCACAAAAAGAGGGAAATAATCTGATTTTTTTTTATAATCCATTACAAATAGAAAATGTTAGTTCAGAAATAAACACTATTGAAAAATATTTTTCTTTACCGTTGTATATTTATTCAGAAAACCGGGATGCTGAAACTGAATTGTATCGAAATCTTGATCCGCGAGCAAATTCAATTGTTGAAAGAGTTCAGACCGCTTGCCCTGAAGAAAAAAACTGCGATGCTTCAATTGTTAAAAAAGATTGTACCAGTAACTTTATAATCATAGAATATGCCGAGAATGAAAGTATTGAACAAAAACAAAATTGTGTTTATATTAAAGGAAAATCGGAGAAAATACTGCAACTTACCGACGAATATCTTTTTAAACTATTCAAGATAAAATAATAAAATGGAAAAAAATTTAGAAAAAAAAGAAGGGAAAAGTGATGAAAAGAAAATAAAGACTGAGAGTAAAAATTATTCAAGGGAGTTTGTTAAAATAATTGCTGGAATTTGTTTTGTTTTAATTGTTTCTTTTTTAGTTTTTTTATTATAAAAAATATGGGAAAATTTGAGTATGGGGGAATGGAGTTTGAAAAAAATCAGGTTGGAGAGATAACTTTTTATAAAACAATTTTGCCTTTGAAACAGGACGGTAAATCGCTCGATTTAAGCGTTTATTTTAGAAATAGTCCTGAAAAAGTTTACAAAGTTTTATTTAATGGAAGCATTCCGACGAGAGAATTAATGGTAATAAACTCGACAGATGAATTCATATGCGATGGTGATGGGGTAATTGGTGTTCAAAATGTAGTTAATAATTTTGGATATTTTGGAATAAAATCAGTTCAGGACAAAAATGCAACATGTGATTCACAGGGAAGATACCTTTTTGTAGAAATCGATGCTGGAAATGAAACAAAGATCGTTCAGGATTCAGAAACTTGTTATACTATAAAAGTAAATAATTGTGAAATATTAATCGCGACGGAAAGGTTTTTATTACAGAAAGTTAAACAAACTAATGATTTGATTAAGCGGAAAAATTAGAAAGATTGGGTTTCTTACTTTTCTCATTTGAAAATTTGTACCTCATAAATTCGATAATTGCTGGAATGATTGAAATGAAAATTATTCCGAAAACAACAAAACTAAAATGTTGTTTTACAAAAGGAATATTCCCGAAGAAAAAACCGAGTGAAAGAAAAAGTGTAACCCAAAGAAATGAACCAAGAATATTATAAACAATAAATTTTTTGTAGTCCATTTTTGCTATTCCAGCAACGAAGGGAGCAAAGGTTCTGACGATTGGCATGAATCTTGAGATAACAATTGTTTTATTTCCGTATTTTGAATAAAAGTTTTTTGTTTTTTCAATGTATTTATAATTAACCCAGTGATTAGAAATAATTTTTTGACCAAAATATTTTCCAATTGAATAATTTGCACTATCACCAAGAATTGCTGCAATTAAAAGAAGAAGGTAAAGGACAAAAAAATTTAACATTCCCGTCGCTGAAATCGCTCCGGCAGCGAAAAGCAAAGAGTCTCCCGGGAGGAACGGGGCAAAGACTAAACCGGTTTCGGCAAAAATTATCAAGAAAAGTAGTGGGTAAATTAAAAGACCGTAAGCAGCAGTTAATGAAACAAGATTTGAATCAAGATTAGAAATAAAAGAAAAAATATTTTGCAACATTTATTTCTCAGGGAAAACCTCGTTAAAAACTTTTTGTTAAAAAGAAGATTGGAAACCTATTTAAAGAATTTAATATTTGATTTTTTATAAAAGAGGATAGAATGAAAAAGAAAGGGATAATTATTCTTTTAGGAATGGTCTTGCTTGGACTGATAAGTCTGTATTTTGATGTTCAAATCGTCGAGAAAATTTCTTTTTTAAGAGGAGATATTTTAGATGAAGTTTTTTTGGGCGTAACTTTTGTAAGTTCGGAAATAATAATTTTGCTGATATTAACAAGTTTGTTTATGTGGAGAGAACACAAAAGAAAATGGGTTCTTCCGTTGTGGATAACATCTCTTCTATCTGTGATGGTGAGTTTTTTACTGAAAGTCGGAGTTCAAAGAATCAGACCATTCCAAATGGAAATAGTTGAAACATTACCGATGCTGATAAAAGAAAATTTTGTAATTTGGAATTATTCTTTTCCTTCATTTCAGGCAATGCTCGCTTTTTGCTCGATTCCAATCTTGAGTAAAGAATTTCCGAGATTCAAATATGTTTGGATTGTTTTTGCAGTTTTGATTGCTTTCTCGAGGGTATATTTCGGGGTTCATTTTTTGAGTGATGTTATTTTTGGTGGGATAATTGGATATTTAATCGGACAATTTGTAATGTATGGTGAGAAAGAAAAAAAATTATGGACAAGAATTTACGAAAGAATATTTTATGGAGAGAAATAATAAATCATTAATGCCTTATCGTACAACCCTTCAAAGGGGTAGTATATCCACAACAAACCGTCGCAGTTATGTCTTTTTTATTAACATTTTTTGCTTTTATTCTATATCCCATTTCTCCTTCCTGACATTTAAGGTTTAGAAAAAAACTTCGATCGGTAATAGTAACATTTGAATAGCCTTCGTCTTCGGCAGCTTGTATTGCCTCTTCGTCTGAACTGCAACCTAAGAGAGAGAGAGATAAACTGGAGTCAAAGCCAAAGTTAATGCGAATATTTTTGATTTTAGATTTTTCATTTTAGATTAAAAAAATCAAGGTATATATTCTCTCCATTTAGAATAAATACAGGGGGAATTAGATATGCTACACGCTCGTTTACCAACATTAAAATGATCACACATGACATCTGAGGGGAACTCACCATTAAATCGAACAAAAACTTCAACGGGAGGAATAGATGGAATTAAGCTACCAAATTCCTGAATCATTTCTTCCAGAAAAAATTTATTCAAAACAGGACAGGTAATGTTTTTAACAACCATTTTATTTTCTCGCAACTTTTACTGCAACAATAATTATTACAACAATCAAAACAAGATTTATTACGCCGATTAACCACAAATACCAGCTTGTTCCGACACCAGATTTTATTTTATCAATAAATCCAGAGAAGAAATTTGTTGATTCTTTCAATGTTACGCTGAAAGGTTTTGTTGAAACAACTTTTCCTGATGAAATAACTTCAAGGTTAAATGAATTTTCACCTGAAGCATCTTCTTTTGTTTTAAAAGTGATATTAACTTCTTTAGTTTCTCCAGCACTAAGAATCAAAACTTGTGGTTCAACGTTCATAGATGAAGTCCATGAAGAGTAATCTTTAGGACTCAAAGTCAAACTGACCATACTTGTACCAAGATTTGTAATTAAAGTTTTTACAGTTAAATCTTTTCCAGCCATACCGGAAATTGGTTCCGGTGTTGAAATTGATAAAGGTACGACAGGCAAACCGCAAGTTCCCTCAACTGATAATGGAAAGAAGAAAATTGCTTTGTCGTCATCTGTATTTTCATAAACATCCCCATCTTGATCCAGTACTTCAAATCTTATAGCGTAAGTTTTGGCAGTAACATTTTCAGGAACCTTAAAAGATAATAAAGGAAGAACTTCATTGTCAAAAGAAGAAATGTCTCCAACTTCTAAATTTTTATTTAAACCTAAATCTGAGTTGTAAACCCAAACCGAAACTTCATCTTGATTATCAGATCCAATATTCCATACATCTCCATTAATCTGAACTTCAGCCCCACAAGCAGTAGTATTCAAACCTGAAGAAAGTTCAAGTGAATCGAGAACTACAAAATCATTATTTACTCTAAGATTTATATTTTCCGGGCTTGATGAAGAACAAACATCTACATCAGTTTTTGAAGAATCATCATAATCTTCTTTACCTGTTGCAGAAATGTATAATTTATAATCATCTACATCAGGGTCAAAATCATCTACATCAACTTTAAAAGAAATGTAAATTGTGTCATCATCGCCGTCTTCTAAATCTGCAATATCTTCTGTTCCGTCCAAAATTTTCTTATTTTCCGAAGTGTAAATTGCCCAGTTTAATTCTCCATTCTGGAACTCATCCTTGCTATCACTTGCGTCATAACTTACTTTCACTTCAATTTCAACCTCATCCAAAGGATACCAATAATTATCATCATCGCCGAAACCTGATTTTGTAGCAATATCTTTTATTTCTACATCAACGTTGTTTGTCAACTTGTCAGAGCAATACTCAGTATTCTCGTAAGATGCAGTTATATTAAAAGTAGTTGTGTCTGAAGAGTTTGTTGAATTCACAGCATTAAGAACGAAAATAGTTGAGTAAGTCTCCAAAAAATTTATATCTGCAACTTCCTGAGCCAAAATTGAGAAAGTCATAGAACTCAAGTTTTCAAGAACAGTAGAATTAGTTAAAGTGAATTTAACACTTCCGTTAGTTTGAGAAACTGGAAGAGAAGAGGTTACATTAAATAAGTTGTCTCCAGAAATTGAAACGCTTCCGGAATTCGTTGAATTAGATAACGAAACTGAAGAAGGATTTGAAATAGCTAGACTAAATGTAAGACCCGCTAAAAGCAGAACTCCAAGAACACTTGCCAATCCTAAAAGGATATTTTTGTTTTCCATATTGTGTCATTCTGCAGTTTACACGGTTTATAAAGATTTCTATTTTCGAAAATATGTTTAAATAAAAGTAGGTGTTAGATATCTTTCATAAACTATAAACTAAATAATTACAAAACTAACTATGGCCGTAATCAAATTAGCGATCACTGAAATCACAATCGCCTTTTCCCATTCTAATTTAAACAATAAAAGTATTATTAAATTGAAATGTTAAGAATTAATTTCCTCTCTCTAACTTATCAATCTCTCTTTTCAATTCATCTATCTTACCTTTATTTCTCAACTTATTAACTTCCGATTCAGCTTCACGAAGTTTCTGTTGTGCAGATAATAATTCCTGCGAAGAACCCGACGAGGATTCACCACTTTCTTTTTCAGCCAAAACTTCACTAAGCTTTCTAACTTTTACTTCTTCAGATCCATTACCCCGAGAGTAGGGATCTCTATTTCTTAATTTCTTAATCAAGAAGAAAATTGCAAGAATTATTACAATTAATATTAAGAGATAAATAAAAAATGAAGGTGAAATATTTATATTTCCTTTTTCGTCCAAGATTGCAAGATTCGTTAAAAATCCTGATTTATTTGAAGTTTCTCCTGAAACAACAGCACCCGTAACTGAAGGAGTGACAGACTCATTTGTAACGGTAGCATTCAAATTTTCTTCAGAAGTATTTTTTTCAACTTTAATCGTCGGAACAGTCGGAAAAACGTAACCTGTAGGATAAAGCTCTACTAATAATGGATCTCCGCTCCGAATTTCGGGATAAATCTCTGGACCATAAACCCTTTCTCCCCCAAGTGTATCTACCTGAACGAAAACATCATAATTTTTTAATGTTGAAGAATAAGAAAAGTTAAGCTCACCAAAATAGTTTGAAGTACCATTAAATCTTTCAAGAACGGAACTATCTTTTGAAACAGTCACAAGAACTTTATGATAAGGTAAAGTTTTTATGTCTATATTAGAAGGAAGAGCAGTAACAACTATTGATAAGAAAAGCAAAGCTAAAAGCACTAAGCTAAAATTTCGAAGTTTGTTCACCATCTTTTTATATGACTTAGGATTTCAAAAATTACATAAACTTATTGCCAGCTGATGCATCCTTAGGTACTTTCTCAGCTTCTTTATGAATTTTTGCAAAAGAAGGAGTTATTATAACTATATTCTCCCCAAATCCTGCAATGTTTCCTCCAATAGCATCAACAGTTTTCTTAATTTTTGAAACGGCTCTTTTTAGTTCAATTGAATCCTTTTGTCTTAATGGTTTTATATCCACAACTGCGATTGAATAACCTTCCCTCAAAGAATTAAGGATGTCGTTCACTTCTTCATATTGTCTCAAAGTGAAAAGTCTGATTAAGACTTTCTTGTCCTTCTTTTCCTGAGTCAAATCAATCTCAAGGTATTCATCGGATGAGTTTCCAGATGAACCAGATAAAGCTTGCCTCAATTTTTTTAACACCATAGCATTTTTACAGATGGTTTATTTATAAACATTTCGTAAGTTGAAAAATATATTTTAAATAAAGATATTTCGTGATTTTACCGTCGACGAAATAATTATTTTTGTGATTTTAAAATTTCTTCTCTTAAAACAGAAACTTTTTCGTTAAAATCTTTTTCTTGTTTTTCCAGAGATTTTATTCTGATAACAATTAATTTTTCTTTATTGTCTAATTCTTCTTTAATTTTTTGAGAGTTGGATTTAATCATAAGCTGACCGACGATCTTAAACACTTCTCCGTCAGCATTTTTTAATTCTTCCAGAGCAGATTGAGTTTCAGAAAGTTCAAGTTCAAATGCTTGTTTCTGATAAATAATATTTTGCAAATTTTGTTCAAAAAACTGTAATTCCTGAATCTTCTGTTCGTTGTCAGACATTTTATTCAGCTTTCACTCTTCGAGTGTGTGTTCGAGGTTTGTAGAAAATCTTGCTACCACATGAAGGACAAACGAATCGCTGATCCAATGCAGTATTTGCAATTTTTTTTCCGCACTTAAAACACTTGTAGTTTGTATTTGTCATTTTAATTAGCCAGATAGTAAGTATTTGAAGCAAACTTTTTTCCGCACTTCAAACAATGCCATACTCCTTTTGATTTTCTTTTAACACCTAATTTTTTACAAAAAGGACATTTTTGTTTTTTTCTCTGAACAGATTCCACCGACGCGAGTTTGAATCTTGACTTCTTCCCGTATCGAACACCAAATCTTCCTGATGCTTTTACTTTTTTTGTTTTTGTCATTTTATATAATATATAGGTTACAAAAATGGTTTTTAAATTATTCTATTTTGAAGATTTAACCGAATCAGAAACCCGAGCCGATAAGGATATGCTCTCTTGTGCTTTGCCTAATTCTTGTTTAGCTCTTTGTCTAAAATATTCTGCGATTATGCGACGACTTTCCCAAAAAAGATTTTCATATTTAGAAAGAAGATTACATTTACAATCAATTACTGCTTGTTTTCCGTCGATATACCCCCATTCTGGATCACAATTCAAAGACAGATATTTATCTGGTTCCTCTTCTGACTGAGCAATCAATTCTTCCAATTCTCCTTCTTCCCAATCAAAACCAGTTGATGGATTAAAATAAGTTCTGCCACATAACTCACACTGAATAGCATTAGTGCTTGCCTGTCTAACTGATAATTTAAATGCCTCGCTTGGCTCAGGAAGTTTCTGTTTTTTATTCGGCATAAAAAATAAGAGAAAATTTAATTTAAAAGGATTTAGATAATAACTAGATAAACAAAAGAGAGATACCCTGTTCGCAACCCTGCTCGGATTTTTATTTTTGCCTTTGGAATATTTTCTCGCAAAGTTGCTCAGATTTGAAGGTTCAAATCTTTTGGATTTCAGACTACAACATTGTCTCACGAAAATATTGTAAACCTTTGATTCAAATCCTAAAGTTTATTTTTCTACCATAATAGTTTTTTTCTGAACAAAGAAACCTTATGGGGATACCCGGATTTGAAGTAAAGTTCTTTTGGAACTTTTCCGAAAAGCTCGTCGACGCAGTCACTTCGCTTAAACCGCAAGCGTTTCAAATCCTAAATGGGGATACCCGGATTTGAACCGGGGTCATAAGGTCCCAAACCTCATAGGCTAACCAGGCTACCCCATATCCCCAATACAAAACCGAGATATAAATTATTTATAAAGTATTTGTTTGAAAATAAAATCAGAAAATTTTAAAATTTATTTATTTTTTGCGAGTTTCCAAATTTTCTCAAAAAGAATTCGTTGTTCTTGTGCAAAATCTTTATGATGTATAATTATTCCGACAGGTTTTTCTGCTCTCGAACTCAAGATGGCTACTGAATCTTCACCGATATACTCATTAAGATTTATTTGTCTCATCTCTTCTAAAACCTTTGTTTCTCTAAGTTCCTCTTTATCTTTATTGGTTAACAGCGTCGCTGTTGTTTCAGATGGCTCACTTATTATTTTTATGGGAATTTTTGCCTTAGTTCTTTGCTTTATGAAATTTGGTGCAAAATATGGAAGCAACTCAACCATTGATTTATTATTACTAAAAGCATATAACGTTTGTTTTTTGTTTAACAATGTTTGAAAAACAGTTTTTAACCCTTCTTCTCCTTCGAATACTTCTGCTTTAGGAATTTCTAAAACCACTTTCTTTAAATTTTGAAGTTCGGGAAGAATCTCTTCAATTATCTTTTTCTTTTCATTAAGAACTTGGATTAATTTATTCGGATTTGCTGGCGAGAAATAATAAATTTTATTTTTAATAGTCGAGGATACAAAACCTTTTTCTTTAAGAATTTTTAATAAGTCGTAAGTGGTTGTCCGTATAACATCACAATCTTCTGCGACACGGTTAACAGTCGCTTCGCCCAATTTTAGTAAAGAAAGATAAACTTTTGCTTCCTTCTCGCTTAAGCCATATCTTCTTAGTTCTTCCAATAATTTCATAATAATTTAATATTATGTTTATTTTTAAATCTATTTCATGTCGGTTTTTTTCGACAACAAATATTTAAATAATTTGACTATTGTAAAATAAAATGGAAAGAAAAGAACTTACCCCCGAACAATTGAAACAAATAAAAGCAAAATTGGATTTAATCGAAGACAGAGATGCGAAAATATCTCAGATTGAATCAATTCTCTTGGAGATTGAACCCCCAGTAAAATTAATAGGTATAACTAGTGGAAGAAGAATCAGTTCAGTTTATTTTTCCGAAGAAGAAGCAGAGAGACATTATAATTGGTTAATGGCATTAATGCTTGAATCAGAAGAAACAAATAGCTCATGTTACAGCCAAGGTTACGGAGAATTCATAGTTACTCCAACTGATTTAAAAAATCTATTGAAACCATTTAAAGAGGATGTTTCTGTTTTTTATGGAGCATTAGTAGATAGATTATTGAATTAAAATCTTAAATTTTATTTTTTCTTCGCGTCGGCTTTTGCCGGCGCCTTTGTGGCTGTTGCCGTCGCTGCTGTAGGTGTTGTTGTAGTTGCTCCTGCTGCAGGTGTTGTCGTCGCTGCTGCCTGAGCAGCCGCTGCAGCTGCTTCCTTTGCTGCCTGCTCTTGTTTCAATACTCTATCCTGTTGTGATTTTATCTCAGAAAAATAAGCGTCTAACTGTTTCTTTTTTTCTTCAGAAGTTTTTGTTTTTTCTTCTTTGATTTCTTTATTATATTTTCCCTCGTCGATTTCCTGTTCTACTTCGATAGGAGATTTATTTTCAATTAATACTCCGAGAGAAACACAAGTCCCAGCGACGGTTTTAACTGCAGATTTCAAATCTTTGCAAAGCATGTTTGAGAATTTAGTTTTAGCAACAGAAATTATTTGTTCAATTGAAGCATTTCCTGCAAATTGTTTTTTCTGAGTTCCTGAACCTTTTTCAATCTTAAGTTCTCTTTTCAAAAGTTCTGAAACTGGTGGAGAAAAAACCTTAACTTCAAAGGTTTTTGTTCCGACGTCAACATCTAATTCTACCGGAACTTTAAGTCCTTTGAAACTCTCAGTTGATTCATTAATTTTTTGTAAAACCTGATTCATATTAATTCCGGCAGGTCCAAGCTTCTGACTAAGAGTTGGTCCTGGTTTCATTTCTCCGCCCTCAACTAAAAGTTTTATTATCATTTTAATTTTCCTCGGATGAATTTTCATCATCCATATCTTCTCTTCGGATAACTTTCACATTATCCATTTTTATTGATACCGGCAATGGAACAACTGCTCCAAGCAAGCTTACAACAATTTCTTCTTTCTGTTTGTCTATTCTTAAAACTTTTGCTTTTTCTCCTTTAAGTGTTGAACCAATAATTTCCACAATGTCTCCTTCTTTTATTGAAACTGTCGACGCTGATGATTCAAACATATTTTTTATTTCGTCGAGAGTTGTTGTTTTTCCGATTATTCCTTTTACATAAGGCAAGTTAAATGAAGCTTCTTCCGCAGAGTCACGATCTTCGGCTTCAATAAGAATATATCCCCTCATCCCGTGCGGACGCGTTACTGAAAAAACATTTAGGTTTTTTTTCCGGGCTCTGTCAGCAATCATTTCAAGTGCCCGCTCTTCCTTGTTCGTCATTACTTTTATAATAAATATCATTTTGTTTCCTGTATTAGTTCCAACTAACTCCTAAAAAATTAGAAGCAGTTATATTTAGTTGAAAAATAAGGTTTTTAAATTTTCCGATATTGATTTAGATTGAGACCATTGATACATTCTTCTGCTCTTTTTTCCAATTCACAAGGTTCTCGTTTGTCAATAATCAAATCTATCTTTGGAAAATTTTCCTTCACACCTTTCGTAAAAAAATCGAAATTAGATATTGCCCCGCTATATTTTGGGGGAAGATTCGAAAGGATGATTCTCGGAGGGGTTTCAACATAATTTAAAGTGAACCTCTCCGCAGCAAGCTGTGGAGTATACTTTGTAATAAATTCCAAAAGAGATTCTAATGCTTCGGAGTTAGTCCACCCGAGAGAAATAAAACCACATAATCCTCTTTTATGTTCTGCAGAATCGTCGTTATAAGCACAACCAACTCCAGTTTTATTAATTCTGTAAAAATTAATCTTAAGTGTCATTATCCACTTATCATTTTCACAATAATCGAAATCAAAAATCCAAATAAACCCAGAATTCCTATTCCTATTGCCGAAATTTTCGCAACCATTTCAAATTCTTTTCTCGAGGGTTTTTTTAGCGTCGACCAAACTCTTTTACATTTTATCAAAAAAGATTTAGCTTTTGTTGAAAAACCATTGCCCGTCGGATTGTTTTCTTCCATAATTAAATTAGCTAAACAGAGTTTTTAAAATTTCGTTTGTTACGCCAGATGGGGAACTTTAAAACTAGCAGAAGAATTTTCGTCTAAAAAAGTGTAATTCTTTTTAGTACAAAAAACTTTTTCGCCTTTCAAATTTACATTCGGAAATCTCGCATAAACACAAGTTGGAGAACAAAGAGAACAGTATCCATCTGTCTCAAAAATAGTTGCCCCGAAAGGAAGAACTGCACATAGATTCTCCAAAATTTTCAATCTATGTTCTTTTATTTCTATTACCATATTATTACTGGCTCTCAAAAAATTCAATTCCTAATTCTTCTTCAATTTCTTTCCGTCTTGTTTCGTCGAGAGTATCAACATCGCCCAAAATTTGTGAACTTCTTACGCCTGTGACAATAATTAAAACTCTAACAGATTTTTCCATATCCGGAGAAATCTTTGCCCCCCAAATTATTTTTGCATCGGGGCTCAATTTTGAACCGACGGAATCCATGACAATTCGACATTCATCCAAAGTCATGTCCGGCCCACCGACGATATTTACCAAAGCGCCCTGAGCATTTGCAATATCAACATCAAGTAACGGATTATTTATTGCCTTCTCAACAGCATCGGCAGCTCGATTTTGCGAATCACTTTCACCCATCCCAATTAATGAAACTCCACCGTTTGTCATAACAGCTCTTATATCTGCGAAATCTAAATTCACAAGTCCGGAAGTTGTGATTAATTCAGTTGTTCCTTTAACCGCATTTGTTAAAATCTCGTCGGCAATTTTGAACGCGGTGTGTAAAGGCAAGTCCGGTGCAAGTTCAAGAAGTTTATCGTTTGGAATAACAATTAAAGTGTCAACGGAAGCTTGCATTTTTTCAAGTCCTTCCATTGCATTCTCAATTCTTTTTGCACCTTCAAGAGTAAAAGGTAAAGTAACGACACCGATAGTTAATGCTCCTTGTTTCTTTGCTAAACTTGAAACAACCGGCGCTGCACCAGTTCCAGTTCCTCCACCCAAACCACAAGTTATGAAAACCATATCTCCACCAGAAAGTTTTTTCTTAATTTCAGATTCTGATTCTTTCGCGGCCTCGGCACCAACTTTTGGATTACTGCCTGCACCAAGACCCATAGTCAGTTCTTTTCCGATAAGAATTTTGTGATCTGCATTTGCGTAAAGCAAGTCCTGCGCGTCGGTGTTCACTGCAATAAGTTCTCCACCTTTGATCCCAATTTCTCTCATTCTGCTCAAAGAATTATTTCCTCCGCCACCAATTCCGATTACTTTTATTTTTGCTGCTTGTTTTTTCAAAAGTTCTTCCAATTCTTTATCAATTTCACGAACTTCATCCGAAGAATTTTTCTCTTTCGTTTCACTCCTTTTGAACATATCGTCAGTCATATTTGGAAAAGGCCATAGGTATTTTTAAGTATTATTGTTTTAAAAATAGGATTAGCAGATAAAGTCTTTGAGAGTAAACAAAGAATAAATTGGAATTGAAATCTTTTCCCTAACACACCGACTAAGCTCAGTCCTATTAACAACAACGTGAGCCCCGCAAATCTCTGCTTCTGTTGACTGAATTTGATCTGAGAGTGAGCAAATGCTTTTCCCTGTTGAGAAAATATCGTCGATAAGAGCACAATAATCTGTTTTAGCTGGAGTATAACCTTCAATTGTTTTTTTCATTCCATGTTTTCTTTCTTCAAATCTTACCATAGATAATGGCAGACCATACTTAACAGAAACAGCGGTCGCGAGAGCAATTCCACCATAACCCCCCGCAACAACACAACTAATTTTTTCAGAAAATGTTTCAAATAAAAAATCACTCATTAAAATCAAAGCAGAGGGGTTTCCGAGAGCGGACTTGATATCCAGATAAAAATTGGAAATTTCTCCGGAAGTTAATTGAAAATTTCCTTTTTGAAAAACATTTAATTGATGGAATAGATTTATCAATTCTGCTCTTTTGTTTGAAGGCATAGAGAGAATAAGAAAATAACAGTTATAAATATTTTATTTTTTCATTTCTTCAACTTTCTCTTTTATCTTTTCAGAAATTTCTTTTTTGTTTTCAAGAGAAAGTTCTTTCACTTCCAAATCCAAATTTAAAATTTCTTTGAACTTGTCCTTGAATAAAACTAAAACCTGAGAATATCCTGTCGGAACTTCTACAATTAGCTTATTCCCAGAAATTGAAAACTCAAAACTTTGCCTGAAAAAGAAATCGAATAAAGATTTTACTTTTTCGTTTAGATCTTCAACTTTTCTTTTCATATTAATTTTGTAAACAACTTCTTTCCCGGCGAGAGGATGATTAAAATCGGTGATTACTCTTCCACCAGAAACGGATAGAATTTTTCCTAATCTTCCGTCGAAGTTCAAGACATCACCTTGAGTTGGATTTATTCGCTGAGAATGAAAAACTTTTATTGGAACAACCTGGACCATTTTTGAATTTCTGACTCCAAAAGATTTTTCTGGAGTTAGTTCAATATTGTAAGAAGCAGAATGTTCCGGCTTGCCAATTAAAAAATCATCGACACCTTCAAGAAACATTTTTTCTCCTAAACAAAAAACAAAGGGTTTGACATTCATGTCGTGTTTCTCCTCGCTGTGATCGTGACCTGCGTGCATTTTTTCTACATCTTCTTTAATATTTGAATCAAAAATTTCTCCGCCATCTTTCATTTTTCCGGTAAATTCTATTTCAATAAAATCTTTTTTTTGAAGTGTCATGAAAACTTCTAAGTAAAAATCTTTATAAATCTTCTTTTTTTGATTTATTTATGGTATTAAAAATTATAGAGGCGACTGAGGCAAAGGCCGGCGTCAATATTATCGTCGAGGGAGTTCCTTGTACTGTAAGAAATATGGATGTTTCAAAGACAGGAAAGCACGGACACGCTAAATGTAGAATAGAAGCAGTGGGTCTGATTAATGGGGCAAAAAAACTTTTTGTTGTTCCGGGTCATGAAAGGTTTGAAGTACCAATGGTTGACAAAAGAAAGGCACAGGTTCTTTCTAAGGGCGACAAGGTCGCAAGTGTTATGGATCTCGAAAATTTTGAAACGATGGATGTTCCGTGCCCGGATGAAGAGTTGTTCGAGCAATTGGTCGAGGGAGAAAATTGTGAATATTGGGACATAGAGGGGCAGAAAATTATAAGAAGGAAATTGTAGTAATTCTTTAAGAAATTTATCGGAAAATATATAAATAAGTTGTGTTGGTATTTTTATGCTATCTCGAAATAAAACTTATCTTTTGACTGGTGGATTAGTCCCACTAATGGAAAATCGTTATGGTCTTCCATTGAACAGTGAAACTAAACAATCGCTAAGATTAATTGAGCAATATTATTTTTCAGAGATGCGTGACCTCATAGGAAAAAGAAAAGACAAAGATGACTTGGGAGAATTTTTATGGGAATTTGAATTTATCTCCGATAATGAAGTCGATTCTATTCTAAGATCATTGATTTCTAAAGGTGGTAGAAAAAATCCGATTATAAGTTTTGATGATATTTATTGCCAGGATTTACCCGACGGTAATTACCAAATAACAAGAATTCAAAATCCGAATAATTTAAATGAACCTCCCAGACTTGGTCCGAGATTTAAGGCCGACACACTCGACGAACAGGTGAAAAAAATAAAAGAAAGATATGGAAATAAAATTGATTTAATGGATATAGGAACATTTGAAGGCGGGACAATTGGAGATGAAATAGAATACCGATTTAGAAAAAATGGAATTGAAGTAGAAAAAGTTTATTTAGCTTTTTCGGGAAAGAAAGGAGTTGAAAGAATTAATTCACTCGGCGTCGAATTGAAAACATCAAAAATTTTCGATTGGGTCGACTGGCTTGAAATGAGGGATTGCCTCGGATTTGACGGAAGAAAAGTTCCTATGAGACACCAAGACAAACTGGAAAATCTTTTTATTAAATATTCAGAGAATTCAGGAAATTGGGCAAGTATCCCCAAGGAATTTGAAAATGATTTTACAGAAAAGTATAATTCTTTTTTCAGAACGATTAAGTCTATTCTTGCTATGGACGGAATAACTGCTGAATTGAATCCATTCAAAAGAAATAAAATAGTTCAGGCTCTGACTCTGAAAAGAAAAGAAGATGAAGAAGATTGAAGTTTTTCTGGATATTGATGGGTGTTTCATCGACGAGAAATATCAATTTAATGTTCCGCTCGACGATTTAAATGAAGGATTGAAGAAATATTTTGAAATAATGAATTTTAACCTGAACTCAAACAGGTCTTTGGTGAGCATAATGAATTTATGGTCCCAGATAAAACCCAACGGGTTGATTGTTTATGAAAATGGGCAGGGAATTTTTAACCCGGTGGAAAATATTGAAGAACCGAATGGAAAAAAATTTTCAAGAGAAAATTTGAAAAAGAATTTAAGGGGGTTATGTAATCGAATTTCTTTTATTCCAACCGATGATTTAATTAAAACTCCAGAAAAATTTGAAAGCAAACTTTCAAGAGAAATTTATTGTGAAGATACAAGGAGGTTCACAATGACCATTTATCCGAGGATAATTTCTTCGGGAATTCCTATAGAAGATTTGGATTACACTTTGGAAGTTTTAGAAAGAGTCGGAAAAAAGTATTCTGATAGTTACGAGGTTTATTTTTCAAAAAAATACGGAAACATTATTTTGACTCCAAAAAACGCTCTCAAAAGCCAGCCAATGAAGAAAATTGCCGACGGAAAAGAGATTGCTTCGTTCGGAGATGAAATTCCGGATATAATGATGTTTAGAGAATCTTCGCCAGGAATGGTTGGGTGCCCCGCCAATGCAAAAAAAGAAGTAAAGGATTTTGTGAAAAAGACGGGTGGATTCGTTTCTGAAAAACCGTTTACTCGAGGAGTTCTTGAATTTGTAGAATATCTTGCGAGATATAAAAATATTTAAAATGAATTCAACAAAATAAAATATGATTCAGCCTCATTTGAAAGTCGAAAAAGTTCAGAAGTATGCACTTCTTCCGGGAGATCCGGACAGAGTCGGAAAAATATTAAAATTTTTGACGAATGAGCAAGAGATAAAAAATAATCGCGGGCTTAGAATTGCCGAGGGAGATCATGAAAAAATAAAAATTTCTGTTGTTACGACGGGCATGGGTTGTCCTTCGGCGGCGATTGTAACAGAAGAGCTGGCAAAAGCTGATGCGAAAGTTTTGATAAGACTTGGAACTTGTGGGGGTTTGTTGAAAGAGATGGAACCGGGCGATTTGATAATTCCGGAATATGCCTGGTGCGCCGACGGAACAACTAAAGAATATGGATATGAAAACAAAAAAATAAAATCTAATGAAAAAGTTTTTGGGGCGTTAGTTGAAGCAGCTAAAAAATTAAAATTAAGATATTTTATTGGAACAAACAGAACCCACGACGCGTTTTACGAACCATTAGAAAATTTCATAAAACTCGAGGGGAAAAATTTAGTTAGTTCAGAAATGGAATGTTCCTCGGTTTTTCTTGTTTCACAACTTAGGGGAATGATGGCCGGAGCGGTGCTAGTAGTTAATACTCCCGAACCTCCGGAAGAAGTAAGAAAAAATCCAGAATCAATTTACAAACTCGTCGACGAAAACAAAGTAAATGACGGTGTAAAGAATTCTATTCGAGTTGCACTTGAAGCAATAAAAATTTTAGAAAAAGAGAATTAATCTCAAAAGTAAAAATTTAAAAACCAGTTCTAACTGAAACTAATATGACAGTTAAAATGTTACTCGCCTTAACGAAGCGAGAATGTTTTCATTAACCCACGACGGGATTTTTCTAGCTGTGCTTTTTTTTCTATCTTATTGAATACGAATATTTTTATATCAAATTCAACTGAATTAAAAATAGTTGGAAACTTAAATGGCGGTTCCGGTAAATCACTGGGTGGATTTATCGCACCAACAAACTTAAATGGCGGTTGTAGTTCAGTGGTAGAATGTAGGACTGTGGATCCTAAGACGCGGGTTCGATTCTCGCCTTCCGCTTTTGGATATTTTAAAAAGGAGAATGTATTTGTAAATAAACTAAAGGAGAGAGAAAAATGAAAATAAACATAGGTGAAATAAAAAAAATACTTAATGAATGGTATTATTTAGTTGGAATAGTTTTATTATTTACTCCCGGAACACTTTATTTAATTAAAGAATGGGGAATAGACATAAAAATCTATCAAGGAACAGCAATAATCCCTTTTTTGATAATGGCATTTTATTATTCTATCCCCTTCTTTTTTCTCGGTCTTTTTGCAATAATATTAACGAAAATTTTAGAAAATAAATCTAATCCTTTAAACATAAAAGATTTTGTTGTCTTAACTTTTATAGGATTATTATTTTATTCTGCAACATCGGTATTAAACCGGTTTGTTAAGATAAATGATTTTGCTCCTTTAATCGGAAATTTTTGGGGAATTTACTTTTTAGTTTTAGCAATTATATTAATGATATTTATTTTAGTGGTACTAATAAAAACATTAAAAAAGAAAAAGGAGAATTAAATTAAAATGACAACCTACATCGAACCAATCAAGGGCTTTCGTGATTTCACCGGCGAAGACGCGAAAAAAAGAGTAGAGATTAGAAAAATATTAGTTGACACTTTTGAAAAATATGGGTTTGAACCCGTCGAGGCACCACTTGTAGAACAGGAAGAATTTGTCAAAGGCGATAATGCCAGCGACGAGGCAGTGAGTGATATTTTCAGATTGCAGGATAAAGGCCAAAGGAAACTTGCTCTGCGGTACGAACATACTTTTCAGTTGAAGCGTCTGATGAACAACAAAAAACTTCCTTACAAAAGGTACGCTATCGGAGAAGTTTTCAGAGACGAACCGATTTCAGCAAACCGATTAAGACAATTTGTTCAATGTGATGTCGACACAGTCGGAGCTACAGTAAAAGAAGAAGCAGAAATTCTTGCCGTCGTTAAAGATGTTATGGAAGCATTGGGAATTGGATTCACGATTTATGTAAACAACCGGAAATTGTTAAATGAAATTCTCGAAAAAGAAAATATAGAAAAAATGGACTGGATAAGTGTAATTAAAATTATTGATAAATTAGACAAACTTGACGAAGACGAAATTTTCAACGAGCTCCGAGGATTCAACGCGCAGAATCTTTTAAAAATTTTCAAAAACCAAGAAAAATATTTTGAAAAATATTCTGCGTACCAGGAAATAAAAGAATTAAAAAAATATTGTAAGTATTACGATGTTGAAGTAAAGTTTTCTCCGTCGCTGGCTCGTGGTTTGAGTTATTATAATGGAACTGTTTTTGAAGTCAAGACAAAAGAAATGAGGGAAACGATTACCGCTGGCGGAAGTTATATGTTTAACGAAGTTCAGTGCACAGGAATTTCATTCGGACTTGACAGATTAATGAGTATTTCAAAAATTAAAACTCAAAAAGATTCTTTCGTTGTCGTTTCTCTTGACCAGGATGAAAAAGCCATGGAACTCACACAGAAGTTGAGAAAAAAGGGAAACTCAGTCACAATTATGTACGGAAAACCGTCTAAATCATTAGAATATGCAAATTCTTATGGAATTAAAAAAGCAATCTTCGTCGGATCTGATGAAGTTAAGAACAAAAAATTCAAAGTTAAAAATATGGAAACCGGAAAAGAAAGTGAGTTGAAAATTTGAAATGGAAATAAAAACAAAAAATTAATTCTTACAGCAAAGCCTCTTGTTATCTAAATGTTTAAAAATAACAAATATTCTATTCAAGTCATGGTATGTTTAGAACGAGTGGGTCAGGATTATCCGGTAAATTTTAGTAAAGGAATATTAACAAGAGTAAGAATTAAGGATTCAACAGATGTTTTGTCCGCTTTAATTATATCTCCCTCACTTATAATAAGAAGAGATTCTGGACCAGATGGTTCTATGCAAGAGGGAGTTAGAATATTTGAACCCGGAGAAGAAGGATTCCCAATCGATACTGTGCGACTTTGCCATGTTGCTGATTCACAATACGTTTTTGGTCCTAAGAATGGCGGATATTCAGTATATGTAGAATACCTGCGCAACGCAGGGATGTGGTAAAATATATAGGTTTAAATTTTTTGTAGATTATTTTTTTAATTCAAACAAAATTTATTTTTCAGAAAGAGACAACACCCCGTTGATGATAGACGATTCTTGAAAACTATTTATAGAAAGGTTTGCAAAAATCAATTTTCCACGAAAATTGACAAATCTCTCAGTAGAAAACTTTGTCAAACAATCCAAAAAACAGATTATGCAAAGTTTTCTATAGAAATTAATCCAACTTTCCGACGACAAATTCTACTGCTTTAACTAATTCGTTCTTTTTGACGATTTCATACATTATTTTCATATCAAGATAAAGAACGCGGTCCTTGTCATAAAATTTCAAATTTTTTCGGACAAAATTATATGCCTCCACAGTTCCTTTCCCAAGAACAGTATATTTTTCCCGCAAATCAATTCCCTGAACTGAATTCATAATTTCAATCGCTAAAATATTTTGAACATTTTTTACAATCTCTCTGGCTTTTCTCGCGGCAATTGTTCCCATGCTGACATGATCTTCCTGATTTGCGGAAGTTGGAATTGAATCGACGCTGGCCGGATGAGCAAGAACTTTATTTTCAGAAACCAGCGCTGCAGAAGTGTATTGAGGCATTAAAAATCCAGAATTTAATCCGCCGGCATCTTTCTTAATTAGAAAAATAGGCAAACCATTATTATTTGCCGGATCAATTAATTTTGAAGTTCTCCTTTCAGAAATATCCCCTATTTCAGCTACGGCAATCGCTAAAGTATCCATTGCGATTGCGATTGGTTCTCCATGAAAATTTCCGCAAGAGATTGCTTCGCCTTCTCTAAAAACTAAAGGATTATCCGTCGTAGAATTTAATTCGACCTCAATAACTTTCTGAACATAATTAATTGCGTCACGACAGGCACCATGAACTTGTGGCGAACATCTGACGCTGTACGAATCCTGAATTCTCGCAACTTCTCGATATGTTTTTATTAAAGTGCTTCCCTCACAAAGTTTTCGAACATTTTTTGCGCACGAAATTTGGCCGGGATGCGGTCGGGTGATTATTGCTCTTTCATCAAAAGCAGAAATAATTCCGGTTAATGCTTCGAGTGTCAAACTCAAGCTTATGTCTGCAGTTTTTAATAAATTTAATGAGTCATAAACTGCCAAAGCACCGACGGCAGTCATGAATGCGGTCCCATTATTCAGGGCCAAACCTTCTTTTGAACTTAGAACGACCGGGACAATTTCTTTTTTTTCCATTGCTTCTCTTCCCGGAATTAATTTTCCGTCGACAAATACTTCTCCCAATCCAATTAAAACTAAAAGCATGTGAGACAGTGGAGCCAAATCTCCACTTGAACCGACGGAACCTTGTTGCGGAACGTAAGGATAAATTTTTTTATTGAGCATTTCTAAAAGAGTATTTACTGTGTCAACTCGAACGCCAGAATAACCTCGGATAACAGAATTTACACGAATTAAAATTGCGGCACGGACTACTTCTTCTGAAAATGGTTCGCCGACACCGACGGCATGACTCATAATTAAATTTTTTTGTAATTCTGCGGTTTGATCTTTGTTAATTGCCACATCTTTGAAAGAACCAAAACCCGTCGTGAGACCATAAACTGCCGAGCCTTTTTCAACAAGATCGTCGACAACTTTTCTAGAAGCTAAGATTTTTTCGATACAAGACGGAGACAATTCAACCAGAACAAAATCTCTCGCGACGGCCACAACTTGTTCAATCGTAAGGCTTGAACCGTCAATCACGACTTTCTCCATGAATTATTCATATCAAAAGAGTATTTAACTTTTCTGTAAAAAAAGTATATAGTTCACAACCTAAACTAAGAAAATCAATTATATTACCAGAACAAAGGTTTTAAATAGCAAGATTTTATTTTTTTAGTATGGCCACAAAAATACCGGGAATTAAATTTAGCAATTTAATTGCGTAATCTAGAATATGGCTACTAAGATTCCAGAAGCGCAAAACCGAATGTTCAAAAACGCATTTGTTTGTAAGAATTGTAATACGAAGGTAAAAGCAAGTCCGTTAAAAATAATTAACAAGAAAATCAAATGCCGAAAGTGTAAGGGTTTTGCTTTCAGACCGATAAAGAAGAAGTAAAGCTTTTTGAACTTTCCCGAAAAGCTCGTCAA
>Ga0172371_10002698_pt1 | contig 27931 bp, 23 predicted proteins | sample Lak12m_FD_114543 | JGI IMG/M metagenome (GOLD analysis project Ga0172371, IMG submission 114543) | Freshwater microbial communities from Kabuno Bay, South-Kivu, Congo - kab_022012_12m | ecosystem: Environmental > Aquatic > Freshwater > Lake | place: Democratic Republic of the Congo: South-Kivu...
ATCGTGGCGGAGGACGTCATCAAGGCTGTTGAGAAAGGCCCGGTTGAGTGTAAACCACTGCTGAAATCCGCCCTCGCCGAGATGGAGTGGCCACTGGAAAAACTGCCGGGGCGTGATGTGCTGGCTGAAAACGCGCGGTCGGAGGACCCCGTGCGCCGCCTCATGGCGCAGTCGCGGCTGGCGGACCTTGACCGGTGGGGCAACCTGCCGGACAAGGCGGGGTTGTTGATACAGGGAATCCAGCTTGCAGAAGGCCTGCGTATTGTGGCTGTTGAGGGTGAGCTTGTCGCCGAACTGGGGCTTGAGGTGATGGCCGCTTTCCGGTCGGGTACGACATTTGCGCTTGGCTACAGCAATGGGACGGGTCTCTACCTTCCGAACAGCCGCATGCTCAAGGAAGGCGGTTACGAAGCCGAGAGTTCCCACGAATACGGCTTTGCTGCAAAGCTGAAGTCCGGCGTTGAGGAGCTGCTGGCGCGCGGTGTTGCCGATCTCAAACGTGCGGCCATCGGGTAGTGTGTTGGGGGTTGCCGGACAGGCAGCCGTCCCGGATCGAAAGCATGGGAAGCCACAATGCTGTCGGGTCACAGGTTGTTGGTCCTGTTGATTGTTCTTCTGCTGGCGGTCCGCCTTGTGGTCGTCTGGATCGTCTATCCCTATGCCGCGGCACACAAGCCCGAATGGCGATGGTCCAACAACGACGGGTATGACCGGATCGCGTTGAACTGGGTTGAGACGGGAGTATACGGACTGGAGCAGGGAGTGCCGACAGCCCAGCGTCTTCCTCTCTATCCGGCGTACCTGGCGGCATGCTGCATGCTGGCGGGCAGGGGATATGCTGAACTGGCCATGATTGGCCAGGTGGCGATGTCGGTGATGACAGGGTTGTACCTGTACCGGCTTGGTGCCCGGCTTTTCACGAGGAGGGTGGCTGCCCTGGCCCTGCTGGTCTTTATCCTTCATCTGCAGGTGAACAATTTTGTCTTCCGGTGCGCCACGGAAACTCTCTTCATCCTGTTGACTGTTGGCTTTGTTTATCACACGACCGTTCTGCGGTCCGCGATGCAGTGGCGCGACGCGTGGCTTGCCGGGTTCTATTCCGGTCTGGCGATGCTGACCCGGTCCACCCTGTGGCTGCTGCTTCTTATCGTTCCTGTTGTGTTCCTTGTCGATGCCATGAGGCACCGGCGGGGCAGGATGGATATTACCAGAGTAGTGCTGGTACTGCTGTTGCCGGTCATCATCCAGATGCCGTGGCTGATGCGCAATGCACGGCAATCGGGAATGTTTCCGGTGTACCACACCTGGGTCGGTCATCCCTTCTACCAGGGCAGCTACGTTGTTTCCAATATCGGGTCATTCCTTCAACGCCGGATCAGTGTGGCGGATCTGGATCAGGCCGGCCTGCTTGAACTGCGCGAAAGCCGGGAGTACGGGCAGTGCATGCGCGAAAGTGAGGGGATGAGGCCCGTTGCGAGGGAAGTGCTTGCAGACAGGTGTGCGCGCGAGATGGCAATCCGGCGCGTCTCCGGTTACGGGTGGCGGTTGATACCTCTTGCAGTCACGGGCATGCTGGCAGCACCGGCATTACAGATGACCTGGACGAGTACGTTGGTCCTTGCAGTGGTGAACTTTCCGCTCATAGCAGCGGGACTGGCAGGTGCCCTGCTGCTTTGGAAGAGGAATCCGGGTACGCTGGGTGCCGGATGGATAGTGCTGGCCACGTTTGCCTACGGGTGGGTCGTGCATGCGGCCGTGTGGCCGCAAGCACGCTACGTGTTGCCCATGCTCGTACCGTTCCTGGTCTATGCTGGATACTGCCTGGATGCCTGTCTCCCGGCTCGCGATGGCGAGAGGAAGACGGCCTGACAGCGGCTTTGGCGGCGCTACTTTTTCAGCGCCTTCTCCAGTGCCTTGACGACGGTGCGTACCACCTTAAGCCGGGCATACTGTTTGTTGTTAGATTCCACGATGACCCAGGGTGCATACGGGGTACTGGTGCGGTAGATCATCTCGTTGACCGCCTCCATGTAAACATCCCACTTCTTGCGGTTACGCCAGTCTTCCTCGGTTATCTTCCACCGCTTGTACTCAATCTTTTCGCGCTCTTTGAACCGGCGAAGCTGCTCGTTCTGGTCTATGTGAAGCCAGAACTTGAGTATGACCGTGCCGAAATTGGCCATGTGCTCCTCCATTTCGTTGATCTCGCTGAATGCACGGCGCCATTCGATCTCTGAGCAGAACCCCTCGACCCGCTCAACGAGAACGCGCCCGTACCAGGAACGGTCGAAAATGGCCATGTGCCCGGCCTTGGGCATCTGGCGCCAGAAACGCCAGAGATAGTGGTGGGCCTTTTCCTCGTCACTGGGAGCCGCAACGGGTACTACTTCGTAGCCGCGCGGGTCCATGCGCTGGACGAGACGGCGCAGAGTACCGCCCTTTCCAGCGGCGTCCCACCCTTCGTAAGCAAGCACTGCCGGGACACGTTTGACATACATCTCGTGCTCAAGTTCACGGATGCGGTCCTGGCCCTCTTCAAGCTCCTTGCGGTATGTGTCCCTCTCCACCGCCAGGGACAGATCGACCTTGTCCAGGATGGAAGGGATCAGGCTGGCCGGGGTGGTTACGATGCGCGTTGCTGTTGCGGGGGAGGCCTTGCGCTGCTCGATATTCTTGAAATGCTCCTCAAGACGGTGAATCACGGTGTGGTACATCTTCAGGAGCGCAAAACGCCTGTCGTGGGCTTCTATGATCGTCCACGGGGCGTAGTTTGTATCTGTCTGGGCAAGCGACTGCTCCATCACGTTCAGGTATTTTTCGTACTGCTTGTGCCTTTTCAGGTCATCCTTTGTGACGCGCCAGGCGGTGGCCTTTGTTTTAAGCAGTTTCTTGAAACGTCGCTTCTGTTCCTTCTTTGAGATGTGAAGGAGGAACTTGATTATGACCGTCCCTCCATCCACGAGCTGGCGCTCAAAGGAACTGATGTCGTGTGTTGTCCTCTCCAGGGCGGTGCGGCTCATGTCCTTGTTCACCCGCTCGGTCCAGACAGGCCAGTACCAGCCACGGTCGAAAATCGCGATTCTTCCCTGGGCAGGAGTACGTACCCAGAAACGCCACAAGAACGGACGGAGAATCTCGTCCTCGGTCGGGCGTGGAATGCTGTGTACCTTGAAACCGCGCGGGTCAAGCGGGAGGATGAGATCGTTGATGAGAGAACCCTTGCCCGAAGCATCCCACCCCTCGAACAGGAGCAGGATCGGCACCTTGAGCTGGATGGCCTGCCGCTGGAGGGTCACGAGCTTGATCTCGAGCTCAGGCTTTGCCTTCTTGAAGTCTTCCTTGGCTACTGTTCTGGTAAGGTCTATGTTTGCCAGCATGTGTCGTACCTCCCTTTCCGAATACTACGGGAGTCCGCGCAGGTTGACAAGCCGGACACGGGGCGAAGACTCGCGCCGACACAGGAACTGTGGAACGACAGAATAGTGTACTGTCAGGGACGTTCAGCGGAAAATAGACAGTAGTAGATACGTTTCATCTCAAAGAGACCAAAACTGTTGACTTGTTGGTCGTTATGGGTACTATGGGGTAGTTTGTGGGTAATGGAGATAATATGAGTTCGTCCAGGGATGAGATAATGACGGTATCTGAGCTGTCTGCCTACCTCAAGATCGGCGAGAAGTCGCTATTGCGGATGGCGAACAAAGGCGATCTGCCGGGGCTGAAGGTCGGGAGCCAGTGGCGGTTTCCCAAGGTAGTCATTGACGACTGGCTGAGTTCGCGGATGCGCCATACCTCTGATGAGGCGATTGTTGACGTCGTGCGCAGGGCCGACAAGAACATCCCTCTCTCCCGTCTCATGTACCCCGGCAAGGTCATCATGAACATCAATCCCGGATCCAAGCAGGAAGTGCTGAGACAACTGATCGTGCCTCTGCTGGCAGACAGTGTGATAGGCGACGCGGACGGGTTCGTGTTGAAACTCCTCGAGCGGGAGAGAATGGTGTCGACGGCGGTGGGGCGCGGGATAGCGTTGCCGCATCCAAGGCATCCTGACGAAGTGCACGCCACCAGGTCAGCGGTGGTTTTCGGCCGTTGCCCGGACGGGACTGATTTTGAGTCGCCGGACGGCAAGCCGACGCACCTCTTTTTCCTTGTGTGTGCCACGGGCGAAGTTGTTCATCTGCGGATCATGTCACGGTTGGCTTGGATGCTTCGTGACGCCAGGTTTGCCGACCAGCTCAAGACTGCGGCAACCGAGGCCGAAATACTGTCCTCGATTGTCAGCAAGGAAGCAGAGTACGCTCAGGCGGAACAGCAAAAAGGATAGGTTCCGATCCTGAAACGCGGCGGGGAACCGGACTGACATGCGACTCCTGTACCTTGATCTTGATACCCTGCGGCCGGACCATCTTGGCTGCTACGGTTACCATCGTGCCACCAGTCCAAATATCGATCGCATTGCCTCCGGGGGAATGCGGTTCGACCAGTTCTACTGCTCAGATGCTCCATGCCTGCCCTCGCGCACTGCCCTGATGACTGGCCGTTTCGGGATCCATACCGGAGTCGTCGGGCACGGCGGGACTGCTGCCGATCATCGCCTGGAGGGGCCCGGTCGCGGTTTCTCCTCTGAATATGAATGGTCCAGCCTGCCGCGTACTCTGCGCAAGGCGGGGTTCTATACCGCCCTTATCAGTCCGTTTGCTGAACGGCACTCGAGCTTCACCTTCTATGCCGGGTTCCGCGAGATGCACAACACGGGCAAAGGCGGGATGGAATCGGCGGAGGAAATAACACCGGTCGCTCTTGACTGGATCCGGCGCAATGCGAAGAGGGACCAGTGGTATCTTCACGTCAACTACTGGGACCCGCACACGCCCTACAGGGCGCCGGCAGCATTCGGGAACCCGTTTGCCAACGACCCGCTCCCTGCCTGGATCACGCCTGCAGTTTTCGAGCAGCATCTCAAGCACGTGGGACCTCACTCGGCGAATGAAATAATGATGTGGGATGACAAGGCCAACCCGCAATGGCCGCGACATCCAGGGGCTCTTCGGAACATGCAGGATCTGCGACAGATGATTGACGGCTATGACTGTGGTATCCGTTACATGGATGATCATATCGGGCAACTGCTGCGGGCACTGGCCGATGAGGGTGTCCTTGACGACTTGGTAATCGTTGTCAGCGCGGATCACGGCGAAAACCAGGGTGAGCTTGGGATCTACGGTGAGCACGCCACGGCGGACAACATAACCTGCCGGATTCCAATGATCGTCCGCTGGCCCGGCCAGGTGAAAGGCGGAAGTGTGCAGGCCGGCCTGCACTACAACCTTGACTGGCTGCCAACCCTGGCCGAAATGCTGGGCCAGGAACGCCACCGGGCGTGGGACGGTGAGAGTTTTACGGCAGCCCTGAACGGAGACCCGGGTATGGGCCGTGACCACCTGGTCATCAGCCAGTGCTGCCACGTCTGCCAGCGATCCGTGAGGTTCGACAGGTGGCTCTACATGCAGACAGTCCATGACGGATTCCATCTCTTTCCCCGGGAAATGCTGTTTGACCTGGAAACCGATCCCAATGAGCAGGTGGATCTCGCAGGACAGCGTCCCGAGGTACGGCGCAAGGGGGCCATGCTGCTTGACGGATGGCACAGCCGGATGATGGCGACGATGCCGGCAGGATATTCCGAGGATCCGTTAGAGACCGTGATGCGCGAGGGCGGGCCAATGCACGCACGCGGTCAGCTCGCTGCGTATTGTGAACGCCTCAAAGCTACAGGGCGCGGATGGGCTGTCGAAGAACTCCGCCTCCGTCACCCGGGAGAGTTCAAGGACTGAACTGACCGGCCTGATGCCGGCTAGGCGAGACCTGCCGCCTGTTTCGCGGACTGGAGCGTGTTGTAGAGCAGCATGGTGATTGTCATCGGTCCCACACCGCCCGGAACGGGCGTGATCCATGATGCCTTACGGCTTACGGCGTCGAAATCAACGTCGCCTACGAGCCGGAAACCGGCCTTCTTCGATTTGTCCTCAATGCGGTTGACGCCCACGTCGATGACAACTGCGCCTTCCTTGACCATGTCCGCGGTGATCGTATTGGGCCTGCCTGCGGCCACGATCAGGACGTCCGCCTGCCGGGTATGGTAGGCCATGTCCTTCGTGCCTGTGTGGCAGATGGTCACGGTGGCATTGGCATTTTCTTTCTTCTGAAGGAGCATTATCGCGACCGGCTTGCCGACGATATTACTGCGGCCTACGACTACCACGTGGGAGCCCGATACCTTTGCCCCGATGCGGCTGAGAAGCATCACTACCCCATGCGGTGTGCAGGGCAGGAACGCGCGTTCCCCGATGACCATTCGGCCGACATTTATCGGGTGGAAACCGTCCACATCCTTTGCCGGATCGATCGCAAGCAGGGCCTCGCTCTCGTTCAGGTGTTTCGGGAGGGGAAGCTGAAGAAGGATGCCGTTTATCTTCGGGTCATGGTTCATTCGCTGGATGTGTTTCATCAGGTCCGCCTGGGAGGTGGATGCCGGAACGCGGTTGTCATCGGAGTATATGCCGGCCTCGGCGCACGCCTTTTCCTTTGCCGTGACGTAGGACTTGGACGCCGGATCCTCGCCCACGAGGATTACCCCGAGGCCCGGGACTATGCCGCGGACTTTCAGTTTCTCAACTTCGGCGCGTATTTCGGCGCGCATCGCTTCGGCAATCTGTTTCCCATCTATGATCCTGGCAGGCATGTGATGTTCTCCCTGGACAAGCGTCGGTCTAGAACAGTCCTTTTACTTTTCCGGTCTTCACGTCCACGTCCACGTTGCGGAAGGCCGGGCTGGATGCCGTGCCCGGCATCAGCTTGATTGCCCCTGCCACTGGAACAACGAATCCGGCGCCCCGGTACACCAGGATGTCCCTGATGGGGAGTTCCCAGTCCTTCGGCCTGCCCTTCATGTCGGGATCGTGAGAGAGGCTCAGGTGCGTTTTTACCATGCATGTCCCGTATTCCGCGGCGGCAGGTTCCTGTTCCAGTGCTTTGGCTTTCACCAGGGCCGTGTCTGAATACGTGACGCCCTTCGCCCCGTACACGTCGCGGGCGATAAGCGAAATCCTTTCGCGCAACGGCGTCTTGAGGTCGTAGAGGAACTTGAACTTCTTCGGATTGTTGCACGCCTGGATCACGGCCTCCGCCAGTTCCCTTGCGCCTTCTCCACCCTTGAGCCAGTGCTGGGATACGGCAACAAGCGCTCCGCTTGCCTCCGCGATGTGGCGGATTGCCGCCAGTTCGGCCGGTGTGTCGGTATGGAAACCGTTGATGCATACGACAGGTGTAACGCCGCTGCGTTTCACGGTCTCGATATGGGCAACCAGGTTCTCGCAGCCCTTTTCCACCAGCCCGATGTTCTCCTTTATGTAGGTCTCGTCCAGTGCAATCCCGGGCTTCACTGTCGGACCTCCACCGTGCATTTTCAGCGCTCGAACGGTGGCCACGATAACGACCGCATCCGGCGCGAGGCCGGACATGCGGCACTTCAGGTTCCAGAACTTCTCAAAGCCGATATCGGCTCCGAACCCGCTTTCCGTCACGTGGTACTCCGCCAGCCTTGTCGCCAGCTGGTCCGCGATGATTGAGCTCTGCCCGATGGCGATGTTGGCAAAAGGCCCGGCATGGACGAACACGGGTTGTCCTTCGATGGTCTGCAGCAGGTTCGGGTTGATCGCGTTGACCAGCCACGCTGTCATCGCGCCGTCCACTTCGAGATCGTGCGTCGTGACGTCCCGGCCCTGGCGGTCCTGCGCCACGACAATCCGGCCGATGCGTTCGCGCAGGTCCTTGAAATCCTTCGAAACGGCAAGCACGGCCATGACTTCGCTTGCCACGGTGATCTGGAAGCCGGACTCCATCGGGTAGCCGTCCATCTTGCCGCCCTTGCCGATGGATATGTTGCGGAGCGCCTGTGCGCAGAAATCCATGGTCCAGCGGAACTGGATCTTCTCCGGGTCGATATCCAGCCGGCGGAGATTCTGTTTGGCTAGCTTGCCGTCGTCGTAGTTGCGCTCGTGCTGCATGCGGGATGTCAGGGCGACCATTGCAAGGTTGTTGGCGTTGTTCACCGCGTCAATGTCGCCGGTTAGACCCAGCGAGAAAGGCGCGAGGGGGATGCACTGGGCGATGCCGCCGCCCGCCGCCGAACCCTTGATGTTGAAGGTCGGTCCGCCGCTGGGCTGGCGGATGGCGCCGGTGACGCGCTTGCCGAGTTTGCCAAGTCCTTCAACGAGGCCGATCGTCGTGGTCGTCTTGCCTTCGCCCAGTGGGGTGGGGGTGATGGCTGTGACGTCGATATACTTTGCCTTTGCAGCCTTGCGCAACCGCTGAAGGCACATCCGGTAGTCAACCTTTGCCAGGGCGCGTCCCATCGGTATGAGCTCATCGGGCAGGATGCCTATCGCCTCCGCGAGTTGGGCAATAGGCTTCATGTTCTCTTCTGCCGCTTCGGCAATCTGCCAGTCCTTCATCTTCACGGGATCGAGTTTCATAGGTGGTTACTCCACACTGTCTCCGGTTAGCGGTTCCGTTTCCTGGCGCTGTGTAGTGACAAGGGCGCCACGTATACGGTATGACATAACCCGTGTCAAGACGGGGTGGGGGCAAATGACAGGGACAGTACAGAGGTCTCTTGCGCGTGCGGGCATGATCGCGGCCGGGTTGGCCCTGGCATGTGCTCTGTGTGAGATCTCATTGCGTGTCAGCTTTCCCGGTTCTGCCGTGGGAGCAGGTACTGAATGCCGCATCACACGTGATCCCCGCGGGCCTCTGACAAGCGTCTTCACGATAGACCCTGAGTTCGGGTTCCGGCCTGTGCTGGGCAACCGGCTCTATTCCGGATACGGAACCCTCACGAACGCCTATCCCGCGCAGAAACGGGCGGGTGTGACGCGACTTCTCTTCGTGGGTGATTCCATAATGGCGCGCGGACGTGTTGTGAATGCGCTCAGGGAGTTTTACGGCACCAACCGTTTTGAATACTGGAATGCCGGGGTGGAGTCGTTCAATACGGTGCAGGAGGTCCGCTACTACTTGAAGTACAACGCGGCGATCAGACCCGACCACGTGATACTCGGCTTCCACCTGAACGACTTCGAAACCACCCCTGTGGCTTTCTATGATGATGCAGGGAACCTTGTTATCCACGCCCCGGACGTTCCCCTCGACCGGCTCAACCCGTGGTTGTTCCGTCACAGTTACCTGTACCGTTTCTTCGCGGGGTTGAGAACCGGCCGCCACAAGGACCGTGACGCGCTGGCCGGGGAAGTCACGGAGAACCTGCGGGTACTGCGCGACCGCCTTGCGGCGGACGGGATAGCCTTCACAGTGCTCGTCTTTCCCTTGTTCAAGCCTGTCCCGGAATGGGACGCAGATGAACGGGATGCTGCCAAACGAATTGGCGGGATCCTTGATGTCCTGCAGATCCAGAACGTGAACCTTATGCCGCCTTTCGAGGCGGCGCTGGCCGAAGGGATCCAGACGCAGGAAACGCCGGGGGACTGGTGGCACCCGGGCGATGCAGTGTGCCGCCGGTTTGCCGAGTACCTGGGACAGAAGGGGCTGATCCGGTCACTGCCTGTACCGGACCGACAATGACAGGGATTCGCAAAGACAGCCTTGCAGGAAAGGCCGTGCCCAGCATTCTCGTCCTGCGCGGCGGAGCGCTTGGAGACCTTGTGTTGACCCTGCCCGCCATGAAACTCCTCCGCGACAGCCGGCCGGAGGCACGGGTAACACTGGCAGGTCGGATGCCGGCAGCTGCGCTGGCGGCAGAAGGCGGCCTCGTCGACAGCGTGATCAACCTGGATGGCGCGGACCTAGTCTGGCTGTTCTCCGCTGACACAGATCCTTCACCCGTTTCCCGCCGATGGGGAAGTGATTTCGACCTGGCCGTTTCGTTTCTGCCCGACGCTGACGGTGCTGTTCGGCGGAATCTGCTGCGAAGCGGCGTCCGGAAAGTGCTGTCGGTCCCTCAGCCGGATGGGACCATGCACGCAGCCGATCATTTCGTCGCCGCCATGGACCTTCCCGCGCGGGGTCCACAAGCTGCTGTCCCCGGACTGCAGCTGCGGGAGAAGACGCTGCGTGCTGGAACGGAACTACTGGCTGGAATCGCGGGACCGGTCTGTGTGTTGCATCCGGGGAGCGGAAGCCGGAAGAAGAACTGGCCGGTCGGTCGGTTCATCGAGCTGGCAGGTCGTATTGAAAACGAAATGGTCCCAGTGTTCACTGTTGGCGAGGCGGATGAGGAGGTATACGGGCAGTTGACCACTAGTGGTATGTCCCACAGGGTGACCCGTGGAAAGAGCCTTCTCGATGTGGCCGGCATGCTGGCTGCAGCCGGGGCCTGTGTCGGCAACGACTCTGGCATATCGCACCTTGCCGCGGCGCTGGGTGTACCGACAGTTGCCTTGTTCGGTCCGACTGATCCTGCGGTGTGGGCTCCGCGCGGGCGGCGTGTCAGGGTGCTGCGCTCCGATCCTCCGACCACCGAAGGGCTCGGGTACCTGGCGGTGGATCCTGTCCGTCGTGCGCTTCAAGATCTCATGCGGCTGCGTTGAGGGGATTGACCACGGAGACACGGAGGCACGGAGGAGAAAGGCCACGGAGGTTGCTGGCATTTGGCAGGCCCTCGCTGACTCGTTCCTGACACAAATGCCAGCAACGTTGACTATGGGGAGGCAGAGGAGTTGGCGGAGAGTATTGCAGACGTTCCGTGAACTCCTCTTTGCAGAACGTTCCGGGCGGCATGGGTGCGCCGTCTTCGGCGTACAGGCCGCCCGGAACCTCGTTTCGGAATCTGCTCCGTGCCTCCGTGGTTATCCCTTCCGGGGACGGAAGGTCCAGTTGCTCAATAGTGAAACGTGCTGCCGCCGATGTATTCCCTGAGTATGCTTGTGCCGGGGACGACACGGCTCGGGGCGGGAAGGAAGTTCAGGAGGAACTCGGTGAGGCGGCGTGACTCTGCGTATTCCGCCACGTCCGGCTTGATCTGCATGAGTAAAGGTTCCACAAGTGGTTTCAAAACAGCCAGTTCGTAGTCCAGCGCCGAGTTGAACGTGGCGTCGGCTTCGCGCTGGAACGGGAATATCCAGCGTTTCTCCCCGCGCCGCACGGACGGCCACATCCGGAGTGTCTCGAGGGCCGAATGACCGCGGAAACGGTGGTCGCGAACCATGCGGCGCATCAGGCGATTATCGGTCGTGGAAATACGGTTGTTGGCGTCAACGTTAAGCTGGGTCAGGGCACTGATGTAGACCTTGAACTTGTTCTTTGCCGGTACCATGTGCGTGAGCTTCGGGTTGAGGCCGTGGATGCCCTCGATGATGAGGACCTGGTCTTCATCCAGCTTGAGAGTGTTGCCGCGGTATTCGGGTTCCTTGGTGGTGAAGTTGAAAGTCGGCCGCTCGATGGTTGCCCCGCGGATCAGGCTGAGGAGATGTTTGTTGAAAAGCGCAATATCCACAGCTTCCAGGTGTTCGTAGTCCAACTTGCCTTCTTCGTCGCGCGGGTTCTTCTGTTCGCCGACGAAGTAGTCGTCAGTGGATATCACCACCGGGCGCAGGCCGTTGACGAGAAGCTGGACCGACAGGCGCTTGGCAAAAGTGGTCTTCCCGGCCGACGACGGGCCGGCGATGAGGATGCACCTCACCGACTTGCGTTTTTCTGCTATCTGGTCGGCGATCCCTGCAACCTTCTTCTCATGGAGCGCTTCCGCGGTCTGAACAAACTCCTCGAACTTGCCGTCGGAAATGATCTCGTTGAGCCGGCCGACCGTTGTGACGCCGAGGATACGTCCCCACTCCTTGTGTTCCTGGAGAATCCGGAACAAGTGAGGCTGGTCCTCGAAGGGAGCGACGGTGCCGGGCGCTTCGCGGGGCGCGAACTGGAGGACGAACCCCGGCGGGTAGGGGACAAGGGCGAACTGCCTGAGAGAACCGGTGCCTGGCGCCAGGGGGCCGTGCGCGAAATCCACGAAACGCTCACACTCATGGATGACAATCCTGGGCGGGTTACGGAACTTGAGGATGTTCAGCTTGTCCATCTGGCCGGAATCCTTGAAAGCGCGCACTGCATCCATGTAAGCCATCTTGTGGCGGTGGATTGGCACATCGTGTTCTACGAGGTCCTTCATCCTGCGCTCGATTGCGGCAACGGCGTCGCGGCCGATGCCGTTGCCGTTTGTGGTGCTTGCGTTGAAGCTGCAATAGAGGCCCACGCCGAGTGAGTGTTCGATGGAGAACTGGGCTTTCGGATGGAGCTCGTTCACCACTTTTGCCAGCAGGAAGCACAGCGAATTGCGGTAGATGCGCCACCCGTGGGGGTCGGCCATTGTAAGGAACCGGACGTCGGCATTGACCGTCAGTGGGTAGCTCATCGAGCAGACATCGTTGTTCACCAGTGCGGCAATGAACGGCAGCCCGTCGGCGGCTGTCTTGCCAGCAAGGGTTCCCACGGCCGTTCCCGGGGCGCAGGTCATCGGGGCTTGCCCCCCGATGCGGACCGTGATGTTCGTCAGGCTCATGCCGACTACCCTAACATAGCCATCTGCCCATGCCAAGCGAAGCTGCGAAGCGGCGAGACGCTCCTTGCAGGCGTCCGCTACTTCAGCATGTCCAGCGGGCTCTTTGCCGGTGCGCGCTGGTCCTTAACCACATGAGTGTAGATCATTGTCGTTTCGACATTTGAATGGCCCAGGTAATCCTGGATCTGGCGGATATGGGTCGGGGTCAGGTCTAAACAATACACATTATGTTTGTCTTGGGGAATGGATGTGATAGGCTGAGGACATGGCCAGACCCTTGCGGATACATGTAGCGGATGGGTGGTACCACGTAACGGCGCGTGGCACAGACCGTCGGGTAATCTTCACGGACGAGCACGAACGGCGGCATTTTCTGGATCTGCTCGCGGAGATGGTGGGGCGGTTCCGTGTCGTCGTCCACAGCTATGTGCTGATGGGCAACCACTATCACCTGCTGGTGCAGACCCCGAAGGCGAACCTGAGCCAGACTGTCCAGTGGCTCAATACCAGCTACTCGATGTGGTTCAACCGTCGCCATGACCGCGTGGGGCCTCTCTTCCAGGGGCGGTACAAGGGGGTACTGGTGGACGGCGAAGGGTCGTGGGCACTGGTCGCCAGCGTTTACATTCATCTCAATCCGGTACGGACAGCCGCGTTGGGGATGGGGAAGCAGGTCCGGAAGGCTGAGGCAGCAGGCGTGGGCCCGGCTCCAGACCGTGAAGTGATCATGGCCCGCTTGAGAAGGCTCCGGGAGTACCGGTGGAGTTCGTATCGGGTGTGTGCGGGTTACGAGCCGGCCCCGGAATGGCTGACGACGGCTGTCCTTTGGAACAGGTCCGAGGGGCCGAAGCAGCGTGCGCCGGAAAGCTACCGACGGTATGTCGAGGATTACGTGAAACAGGGGGAGAAGGAAGAACCAGCGACGCGCGCGAAAGCGAGCTGGGTGTTAGGGACAGAGGCGTTTCTCGGACGAGTCCGGAAGCTGGCGAAAGGGGACCGGCGGGAGCAGAAGGAGTTGAGGCGGCAGAACGAGCGCAGTTTTGAAGATGTGGTGCGGGCCGTGGAATCGGTTCGGGGTGAACGGTTGGAGGTGTTCCGGGACCGTCAGGGCGATGCAGGCCGGGACATCATTCTGAGCCTGGCCCGGGCCACATGCGGGTTAACGCTGCGCGAGTTGGGTCGGCGGATCGGGGGTATGGACTACGTAGCGGTCAGCATGGCGATTCAGAGAATGAAGCAGCGACTGAAGTCGGACGCGAAAGCCCAAGCCCTTTTCAACGCCTGCAAGGCCAAACTGTATAATGTTTAGACCTGACCCCACAAGCACCTAAACTGTATAATGTTTAGACCTGACCCCACAAGCACCCGACCCCACAAGCACCCCTTTAGACCTGGCCCCACAAGCACCATTCGTGGCGTTCGCCACCAGAAAGATGATTGACAGCACTGGAGTCGGGGCGTACGTTATAGCGTACGTAGTGGAGGAATAGAAATGACAAGCATGAGCGCCACCGCGGCTCGAAAACAGTTGTACAGCCTGCTTGACGAACTGGCAGACTCGCACGAACCGCTCCAGATTGCCGGTAAACGGCATTCTGCAGTCCTCGTTACCGAGGACGATTGGCGTGCCGTGCAGGAAACGTTGTACCTCACCAGCGTACCCGGCATGAGGGAGTCAATTCTCAGTGGGCTGAAGACTCCGGTCGGGAAGTGCGCCAGGAAAGTGGACTGGTGAACTGGACACTGGTCTACACGTCTCAAGCCAGGCGGGACGCCAAGAAGCTCGGGCGCTCGGGGCTCAGGTCCCAGGCGCAGAAACTTCTCGATATCCTCGTGGTCAATCCGTACCAGACACCACCGCCCTACGAGAAACTGGTCGGCGATCTCACGGGTGCCTGTTCCCGCCGCATCAACATCCAACACCGGCTCGTGTACCAGATCCTGGACGACATCAAGATCGTCAAGGTTGTTAGGATGTGGACACACTACGAATAGGACGGCGAACACGCCGCTCCTGGGTACGGCTCGCGGGCTCGCCGTCCCTCAGCGCTGACGTTCCACTATTCCTACTTTGCCCCGCGGACAGACTGGACGAGAGCCAGGGTTTTGCGGATGTTGGCCGCGATTGACTTATAGTCGCCGGCCTTGAGAAGTTCTTTGCCGATAAGGTTTGAGCCCATCCCGACGCAGGCAACGCCGGCCTTGAACCAGGCTTTCAGGGATTCCTCGGTCGCCTCGACCCCACCAGTTGGCATGATCTTCATCCACGGGCACGGGCCAAGGGCCGCCTTCACGAATGCCGGGCCGCCCACCTCCGCGCCGGGGAATATCTTCACTATGTCGCAACCGAGTTCTTCGGCCTCGGAAATCTCTGTCATGCTGCCACAACCCGGTGAATGGGGTATGTGGCGCCGGTTGCACGCTTTCGCAATCTCGGGGTTCAGTACGGGGCTGACGACGAACGTAGCGCCGCAGTTGATGTAGAGCGTCGCGGTGTAAGGGTCCACGATGGAACCGACGCCCAGCATCATGTCTGGGTGTTCCTTTGCACAAAAACGTTCGAGTTCCGTGAACACTTCCCAGGCGTGGTCGCTTCGATTGGTAAACTCGAGAAGCGGGCAGCCGCCCTCGGCACAGGCGCCTGCCACTTTCTTTGCGACATCCAGGTCCGGGCTGTAGAACACGGGGATGACCCCGGTCTTCATCATTGTACTCAATACCTTGATCTTGTCGTGCCTGGCCATGGTCTTCTCCTGTCGGGCTATTGCCCGCAGCCCAATTGTAACCGGCTTCGGCCTGCCCGCCATAGCCGCCCGGCGACGGCTGGGTGAGGCCGGTCCGGGGTCAGCGACCCCGGCTATATATGCCGGCCATCGATCCGGCAAGGCGAATCATGGCACAAACCGCCGGCCGGATGGAAGTTGGATTTTCCGGTTACCAGCGTGGCGTTGCTGTGGCAATGAAATGGCGGCGATGCCTTGCATGGTAGGAAGCCTCCATCTATCCTTGCTTGCCATGGCGCAACAGACCCAACGAGCTGGCAGATGCAGCGCGGATACCCGCGTTCGGCATGTCTATATCCACATCCCGTTCTGCGACGGGAAATGCCGGTACTGCAGTTTCTATTCAGTCCCGATCAGACCGGCACTTGCCGATCGTTACCTTGGCGCTCTGCGCCGTGAAATCGGGGAGGCCTGCAAGACGGCAACGGTTCAGCCGTATACGATCTATGTGGGAGGCGGCACTCCTGCCATTCTCGGTGCAGATCGCCTGGATCGACTGTGTGAGATTGTTCGCAGTTTGTTCGATCTATCCTGCCTGCGGGAATGGACCGTTGAAGCCAATCCCGGCACTGTCACTGCGGACAAGCTCAGCATCCTGAAGCGCAGTGGCGTCAACAGGATCAGCCTGGGAGTGCAATCGTTCTCGGACGACGTGCTTCGTAGACTCGGACGGCGCCATGCCGTCGCGGATACCGTGGCGGCGGCTGAATTGATCCGGCTGTCGGGGATACCGCATTTCAGCGTCGACCTGATAGCTGCAGTTCCCGGCCTGAGTGATCGGAAATGGCAGGATGAGCTCGACCGCGCGGTGGCGCTGAAACCAGATCATGTGTCGGTGTATACCCTGACCATAGAGCCCGGCACGCGGCTTGAACGCATGGTTGCCCGCGGAAGCTGGCCGCGCCCTGATCCGCAACTGGAACTGCGCCGGCTCCATGCGACTGAGAAGCTCCTGGCACGGCATGGATTCCGGAGATACGAGGTCTCCAACTATGCTCGCCCGCACTGCGAGTGTTCTCACAACACGTTTTTCTGGCTTGGCGGTGACTATCTCGGGTTTGGACCGGCTGCGGCTTCCAGGACTGGACGCAGCCGCTGGATCAATTCGCCTGATGTTAAAGCGTACTGCAAAGCGTTGGCGGGGGCCGGATCCCTGCCGCCACGCAATACGGAACTGCTGTCGCCGGAAACCGATGCCGCTGAGCGTGTGGCCTTTGCTTTCCGGTTACTGCGGAATCCGGTCAGGCTGGATCACTATGCGCGTGAAGTGCCACACCTGTTGCCCGCCTGGCTGACTGCTGCGGGCGCGCTGGTCCGTAACGGTCTCCTCAGGCATACCACTGGTGGTTGGCGCGTGACTGCCCGTGGGGCCGACTTTGCCGATACCATCGCTGCGTCGTTTCTCAATGCCTGACGGGGATTCGGCGCGCCATATTCTGCGCTGTCGCCTGGCAACGGCGCTGTGTAAGATACTGGTGTTTTGCGGGAAATGACGCGTAGAGAAACGGGAGTCGACAATGGAAGAAAAGAAATCACTGGCGGACAGTGTGAAGACACTCGAAGAGGCGAAAACATGCATTCGCCAGCTGGAAGAGAAGCTGGACGACGCCATCAAGATAATCCTGAAGCGCGATACGGAGCTTGAGGAGGCGGAGCGCAAGCTTTTTGATATCGAAGACAGGCTTGAGAATATGAAACCTTGAATCCCCGGGCAGGCATGGGGGCGTGGGCAGAACAATGCGTCGTGCGATTGAGAGTATCCTTCTTCTTGCCTGTCTGGCTGCCGCCTGTGTCTTCCTTTACCTGAGACTCCTGCCGGTGCGGCGCACGGGCAATCACGTACCTGTTTCCTTATCCACGTGGCGCGTCGGTTCGGTGCCCGAAGGTTTCAACGGCAGCATCCCGATGGCGGCGGAATCCGCGACGGCGGGGGAGCGGGAAGTGCCCGAACAGGTGTCCGCCGCTGTTGCTGTGACTGGCGATGCGATCCCGGGCGAATACGTGTTCAGCTTCTATGACGAAGCCGACATGGAGGCATTCGCAAAAAAGGTCAGTGACTCAGGCGGGACGGTTCTCGACAGGATGGACTTCGCGCACGCGGTGCGTATTCGTGTGGTTGACGAGTCGATGCTTGAGCGGTTGACCCGTACCGGCCCTGTCCCGGTGGAATGGTCGGCAAACCGGAGGGTGAGCCTTCCCCCTCAGGCAGAGCCGCCCCTTGCCGGGCCCGATGCCTACTTTGCGTTCGGCGCCGAGGCGTTGTCCTGGCTTGGCGTCCCGAACAAGCATGACAAGTGGGGAAACGGCATCACCGTTGCAGTACTGGATACGGGTGTGGTGCCGCATCCGGCACTGGAGGGTGTTCCTGTCTCAAGCATTGACTGCCTTTCCGGCGGGGAAAGACCCGCGGGAGTTGTGACCGGTATGCATGCGACTGCAGTGGCTTCGCTGATTGCAGGGAAATACGGCAGCGAGACAGAGGGTATTGCCCCCGGCGCGAAGATCCTCAGTGTCCGCGTGCTCGGGCCTGACGGCAGCGGTGACTCTTTTACGCTGGCCAAGGGTATTGTGGCGGCCGTTGACGCCGGTGCAAAGGTCATCAACATGAGCCTTGGCGGATACGGAGAGTCCTACGTGTTGCGGCAGGCGGTACAGTACGCGGTGGACCGCGGGGTGGCCCTGGTTGCGGCGGCAGGGAACGACGGGTTGTCTGAAGTGACGTTCCCTGCACGATATGCCGACGTCGTCGCGGTCGCGGCGATCGATGCCGCCGGTCAGCATCTGCACGTGTCAAACCGCGGCGACGAGGTCGATGTCGCCGCCCCCGGTGTGGCGGTGGTGGCGGCTGGCGCCGAGGGTAAGTCGGCCCTGGTCAGCGGCACGTCTGTGGCGGTGCCTTTTGTCAGCGGCATGATCGCCGCTGTCCTGTCCATGGACCCCGCGCTCTCGCCGGTGCAGGCCGCAGGTATCGTCATCCGCAATGTCGATGACTACGGCACTCCCGGCGCTGACGAGTCTTACGGGATGGGCATCCTGGACGTGGAGCGCATCCTTGACAGGGACAAGCAGGGCATCTTCGACGCGGCCGTGGGGCCTGCCAGCCTGCAAGGCAGGCTGGCAGACGGCACGCTCGGGGTTGTTCTCTACGTCCAGAACAGGGGTACCGAGCCAATCAGGCAGGCGGATCTGTCGGTCGAAATTGACGGGGTCCGCAGTGTCACGGCTTTGTACAACGTGCCTGTGGGCAATACGGTTTCGCGGGTATTTCCGATCGTGCGGGAACGGATGCGTGGCGAGGGAAAGGTCAGCGTGAAGTATTCCGTGTCTCTTGCCGGCCAGCAGGATTCCCGGCCGTACAACGATGGTCCACGGCTGGCTGAACTGGCGATTGCAGTGAAGTAGACGTGAAGTCAGTGCAGACCGAACGGCCCTTGCCAGGGCCGATTCGGTCCCTCCCGTGGCGGAACCGTGCCGTCCGTGCCTGTTCCTACTTCTGCCAGGGCGCTTTCTCGGGCAACAGGGCTTCGAACTCGGCCACGAGTTTGTCTTCGTACGCGCCGCGGTAGGTCCCGTTCAGGAACCGGTCATAGGCTTCCGTGTAGAAACGTTCCCATGACTCCGCTTCATGGGCCGGATTGATCGGGTAGAAATGCGCCTGGTTTTCCCTGGCGGCCTTTTTGTCGCCCAGCGCGTCGCCGATCATGAGGATCCGGTCGCTCCTGTAACGACCGCCTGTCGCAAGGGCGATGTGTTCCGTCTTTGTCCCGAGCTCCTGTCCGGCGATTACGGCAACATAGGGGCCGATGCGGTGCTCTTTCCATTCCCGAACCAGCGCCTCGGTTGGTGTTTGTGATACGCAGATGGCGTCCGAGTTCTGGCGGATCTTCGCGAGGCTTTCCTTCACCCACTTGAACGGGGGAATGTTCTTTACCGTCCTGGCAACCATGGCATTGACATCCTTGCTCCACTTCAGCAGCGAAGCCAGTTCCGCGTTGCCTGTTTCCTTCACGACGCATTCCAGCTCAGGATTGCCCAGGGCCTTTCCGGTTTTCACGTAGTTGCGCATGTCCGAAAAGGCCGGGATCGTGACGCCGGCTTTCTTCACGTCGGGGTGTGTCAGCAGAAGGTCCCACATCTTCACAAGGGCTATGAACCGGTTCTGGCCGCGCCACTTCGAATAGAGGTTCACGAACTCGGCCGTCTGTCGTACGGCCTTCTCAATCTTCTCCAGTTTCCAGTGCGAGACAATCAGGCCGTGGAAGCACTTCTTCTGTTTGATCTCCATCGTGTCAAAAACGCAGCCGTCCGAGTCTATGCCGACGAAAGAATCGTGGGCGGGCTTGAGGTTAAGCAGGTCATCCCGGGTGAACTGTTTTGTTGTGGCCATGCTTGGTGTGCCTTGTCTATGCGGCAGAACCTACCGGTGCTCCGGGCGAGATGCAACAGCGTTTTCCGTAGGTGCATTTGCCGGGCGCTTTCTGCTATTCTTCGCGGGTTTATTGCGGCTGACAGATTATGAGGCGACAGATGGCCCCTGACCATAGAGACACCATCCTCAAACCTGCGCTGCCCGACGACGTCGCAACGGCGGCGAGGGAGCATTTCGGCGATGCGGCAAAGTACCGCGTCGCCATGCCTGCCGACATGCTTCCCGACGGGACGTTCGGCGAGGTGTGGTTCATCTTCAATGAAACCCACCTTGGGGTCATGGGCAGGTTGAACGGCACGCCCCCGGTTCTTCTTGACAGGCGGGCTATCGAAGATGTCGGCGAACTGACCGTTACGCCCGGCCTCAGCAGCGCCGTTGTGGAAGCCGGACGTGGCGGGGTACGCGAACGCCTTCTCCGGGTCTCGCATGCCCGGCAGAAGGATTTCGGGGATGCCGTGCGCCTGATCAACGCCTGGATAAAGGACAAGGCGTGGAAACCCGAACTGATGGACGAGCGGCGTTCCAACTGCCCGAAGTGCGGCAGGCCGCTGCCGGACACGATGACCGTCTGTCCCCACTGTATGGACAAGCGGCAGATGATCCGCAAGGTGCTCGCTTTCCTGACGCCCTACAAGCTCGAGGTCAGCCTTCTTTTTGTCTACATGATCGCGAACACTCTTGTCGGGCTGGTCAATCCATACCTGGGCAAGATCATGGTCGACGACGTGATCAAGCCGCTGCAGAACATGGGCTGGCTGCCGCTCCTGGCAATTGCAATGGCGGTCATGTACACGCTCCAGAGTGTCGTCGACATCCTCACGGGGAGGACATCCTCAAGGATAGGAACATGGGCGGTATACGACGTGCGAGCCAGGATGTTCCAGCGGCTGCAGGAACTGTCGCTGTCTTTTCACTCCAAGCACACACCCGGGGCGTTGATCACCAGGGTCAACCAGGATACCGGCCAGTTGCAGGCACTGCTCGTCGACTTTGTTCCTTACGGCATCAGCAGCATATTGACGGCAATCGGCATACTCGCCCTGCTTGTGTACCTGTCGTGGTTCCTTACGTTGTTTGTCCTTATCCCTATAGTCGGGATGATCGTATTCGTCTGGAAGGTATTCCCCCGTTTCCATGTCTACTGGGTACGGTACTTCGAAAGGCGGTCGCGACTCGTCTCGTTCGTGGACAACGTTGTCAACGGCTTCCGCGTTGTGAAGGTGTTTGCGCAGGAGCGGGCTGAGAACGATCGTTTTGACCGGCGCAGCGCTGATTTCCGGGACGCAACTTACGATGCTGAAGTGAGATGGGCGACGTCGATGCCCCTGTTGCACGTCATAATCATGACCAGCACGCCGATCGTCTGGCTGGTTGGCGGCATGCTGGCATTCCAGGGGCGCATGACATTGGGCGAGATATTCGCCTACACCGGGTACATAGGCATGTTCTTTCGGCCCGTGTTCATACTGACCCGCCTTGCCCAGCTCATCCCTAACACGCTGGCGGCAGCGGGACGTGTGTTCGATATCATCGATACGGAACCGGAGATAGCGGATGCTCCAGATGCCGTCTCTATGCCGGATATCAAGGGCGAGATTGAACTGCGCGACGTTTCGTTCGGTTACGACGCCGTAAAGCCTGTGCTCCAGGGCGTTTCTCTCAAGATCGCACCGAAGGAGATGGTGGGACTGGTGGGTCATTCCGGGGCCGGCAAGAGTACCACCATAAACCTCATATGCAGGCTGTTTGACGTGACTTCCGGACAGATTCTCGTGGACGGCGTAGATGTCCGCAAGATCAAGTGCAACGACCTGCGCCGGCAGATAGGGCTCGTGATGCAGGAAACTTTCCTCCTGCACGGCACCATTGCGGAGAACATTGCGTATGCCCGGCCTGAGGCCACCACGCATGACATCATCCGCGCGGCCAAGGCGGCAAACGCCCACGACTTCATCATCGCCAAGCCGGACGGTTATGACACGGAAGTGGCACAGGGCGGATCAAACCTGTCGGCGGGTGAGAAACAGCGACTGTCCATAGCCCGCGCCATTCTCTGTGACCCCAGGATATTGATATTGGACGAGGCAACCGCCAGCGTGGATCTTGAAACAGAGAAACAAATACAGGAAGCCATAGCGCGCATGGTCAAAGAGCGTACGACCATAGCGATTGCGCACAGGCTCTCCACGCTCAGGAACGCCACGCGACTGGTTGTCATGGAAAAGGGCAAGGTGGTGGAGCAGGGCACCCACGAAGAACTGCTCAAGAATGAAACCGGTGTCTATAGCCGGCTGGCGAAGCTGCACCAGGAAACGTCGAACGTGCGGGCGGTGGACCGATGAGCGAATTGAGTTTTCTTCTGCCCGGCGACTGCAGGTTCTTCAAGACCGACGGCGGCATCCTGCGCGTTGAGATTCGGGACAAGCAGTGCTGCCGGCAGGTGGTGCTGAGGCGATTGTTCCCGGTCAAGCGCCCTGACCATTTCATCTCCGTCGGCGATGGCAAAGATGAAGTGGGGATAATTGAAGACCTGGCCATCTTTGATGCCGAGACAAGGCGCATGGTCAAGGAGGAGCTGGATTTCTACTATGCCGTTCCGGATATCCAGGAGATCGAGCTGCTCAAAGACGAGTACGGTTACTATCACTGGAAGACAAGGACCGACCGGGGCGCGCGCGACTTCTACGTGAAGGGACGGACAGAAAACGTCCATTTTACGAACCAGGGTGAGGTGCTCATCACCGATGTCTACAACTGCCGCTATCGTATTCCTGACATCGGCCGTCTGCCCCGGCAAAGCCGTAATCTCATCAACCAGGTTTACTGATGCCATACAAGCCATGTTTCTGGTACGAGGTGTGCCACCTCTTCAGGGATGAGGACTCAGATGCCCCGGTGATGCGGCTGACCAGCGCGGCCGCCGTCAGTCACAACATCTACTGCGAACAGCCGTACTCCAGCCCTGACGGCACGCGTGTAGCGATCATCCGCAGTGTCGATTTCAACCGTGACTACCCGTGGTGCGACCTGCTTGTCGCCGACCTGCCGGGCTGCCAGATTGCCTATGCTGCGAAACAGGTCCACTGCCAGATCGTCAACACTGCCTGGGGTGAACATGTCTTCTACTGGAAACCGGAAGGCGCCTTCTACCGGCTGTCTTTGATGACGCTGGACGAGACGCGGATGTTCCGCCGCAAGGACCTGCCCCCGGTAAACTGCGGGAGCAGTGTGTCGCCGGACGAGAAGACCCTTGCCTACGGCACGGTCATTCCGGGCAGGAAGACCGCGACGTTCGGGATCGTGAAAGTGGATCTTGTGACCGGGAAATGGAGCATGCTCTACGACCACCCGCACATGGTGAATCCGCATACCCAGTATGAGCCTCTGCGTGGCAGGCGCCTGCTCCTGCAGCAGAACATCGAGCCGGAAACCCGTCCCGACGGCACGGTGCTCAGCCTCGGGAATGGGGCGCACCTGCTGATGGTAGACAGCGATGGAAAGAATCCCAGGACGCTTCCCGTCGGTCCGCCACATACGAACGGGTGCAGCGGGCACCAGGCTTTCATACCCGGCAGTGACCGGGTTCTTTTGACCACGTGGGGACGGCAGGAAGCGCGAACGTTGTCAGGCGGGCGCGCCGAGGGCAACCTGTTCGTGGTTGGGCCGGATGACGCGGTTCCGCTGCTGTTCGATGCTCCTGATCATGAGTGCTTCATCCATGTGAGCGCGTCGCGTTGCGGCAGATTCTTCGTTGCCGATTCCTATCGCGGCCTGCGTGATCCGGTGGGACTGGTGGTGGGCTGTTTCAGCACCGGGCGATACCGAACCCTGTTGCGGGACTGCCACGGCACGCACGGTCCCCAGCAATGGGGTCACGCGCATCCCTATCTCACCGCTGACAACAAGTACGTCATCTTCAACAGCGACTACCAGGGCCATGGTCAGGTCTACGCCTGCGGCGTTCCAGCGGGGTTCCTTGCGGAGTTGCTCTGACATACGGCTGTATGTCAGAGCAAACAGGGGTACCGTGACCTTATCCTTCATCAGGGGCTTGCATGCCGCACCCGAAAAGGGTACAGTTGCACCCGATATGAGTACACTAGGCATGACGGAACAGGTTGGGGAGGCGTTATTCGGTAAGACACAGCGTACACTGCTGGCTCTGTTCTTCACGCGGCCCGACGAGGAGTTCTATCTGCGGCAGATCGTACGCATGGCCCGCATGGGGCAGGGCGCGGCACAAAGGGAATTGGCACGATGGGTAGCGGCCGGGTTGCTGACGCGCACGAGACGTGGTCAGCAGGTGTATTACCAGGCCAACCGGGCAGCGCCGATCTTTGTGGAGTTGCAGTCGCTTGCTGTAAAGACCACCGGCGTAGCGGAGGTGTTGCGCAAAGCATTGGCCGGACTTGCAGCCCACATTACGGTGGCGTTTGTTCATGGTTCGCTGACGAAGGGAACCGTCAAAGCCGGCAGTGATGTGGACGTGTTGGTCATCGGCAACACCGCCTTTCGCGAAGTGGTGTCGGCATTGTTGCCGGCACAAGAGACTATTGGCCGGGAAGTGAATCCCACGGTGTACGCAGAACAGGAATTCCGCGCGAAACTACAGGCCAAGCACCACTTCCTGACCGCCGTGATGGGGTCACCAAAAGTGTTCATTGTGGGGGGAGAAGATGAGCTTAAGCGATTGGCTGAAGGCACAATGGTTGGTCGAGCATAGGACCAGCCCGCAGGAGATCGCTAATCTGTTCGCAGTAGCAGATCGGGATTTGAAAGCATCTTCTGTTCGCGGGCTGGACAACGACTGGCGGCTGGCAATTGCCTACAATGCTGCGCTGCAGTGCGGAACCATCGCGCTGGCGGCGTGCGGGTACCGACCCGGAAGGGATTCGCATCACCATCGCGTGGTCCAAAGCCTGGCTCTCACCATTAGCGCGAAGCCTGAGCTTATCGCTCAGTTGGACGCATTTCGCAAGAAACGCAACGTAGGGGATTACGAACAAGCAGGACTGATCACGGAACGAGAAGCCGGTGAGATGGTGGCCCTTGCCCGACAGCTGCGGAAGCAGGTTGAAGACTGGCTGCGCACCAATCATCCCGCCCTCCTTGCATAGTCGTTCTTCCCTCTTTGCTTTGCTGAGCGAACGGATTCATAGGGGGGTAACGGCGCGGAAACCGAAGGGCAGCACTGTACGGCTATTGGACGTGGTCACTCCGGACCGTCAACAAAGTCCGGCACGTGCTATGCCGGGAGCTGTGTGACAGCGTACGTTCCCGGGGCTGGCAGGCGCACGACAAGGTTCCCGGCGTCCCAATCCAGCAGCACGGCGGCATGAGTGGCGTTGTGCAACAGCCAGCCTGCCCGGAGGCCGGTTGAACGCGGCACGATGAGCGGCATGTCCTGAACAAGGGGACCGCTTATCTCCACGGTGGTCTGCGCGCCTGGTCCTCGTTCCACGTTGAAGCGCACAACTTTTGCGTTCTTTGTCTCAAGAAGCGTCAGGTCCTGGTTCAACGGCTTCTGTGCCAGCGGGAAGACCAGCCTGCGCGTGAGCATCGTGGCGCCGGGTTGCGGTTCAAAGTAGATTCCCGCCCATTCCTTTGCGACACGACCTACGACTCTGGCAACCTCCGCCTTGTCATAATGGCAGATTGCCCTGAAATACCCGTTGCTCAGGCGATACGTTCCGGTCTTCTCAAGCGCGGCGCCGTCTTCCAGCTTTTCGGCGAGACTGAAACTCCCGCCGCCGGCCACGAATCCCACGTTTGCGCTAAGGTCATCCCGGGTTGTTACAGCGGGGAAAGGATAGGGGAAACCGCAGTTGCCGTAGGTTGATATGCTTCTCTTGGCGACACCGAAACGCATTCCGGAACACTGGATACTCTCGCCTTCACCCAGGCCCTTGATTCGTTCCGTCCAGTCCATCGTCACGGGCAGACCGGGATGGATCCTTACTTCCTGCGACAGCACCACGCGGCCGTTGAGAGTGTGCGACCATCGAACAAGCGGAGCGCGGCCGGTGGTCGTCACTTCCGTCCTGTCGGCGGCGCGTCCTGTGTCGAACTGTCCTTCACGCGCCTGAAGGTAATCCGATTTCGATGTCGGATAGTTCTCGAAAACGCATCCGCCGCTGTCGAGGACTTCCGGGTAGTCTCCTGTCCACACCCAGTTGAGGTCATTGCCATGGCCCGTCCTGAACAAGACCGCCAGAACCGGCCCGTGGAAGACACCTATCCTTTTTGCCGGCACTTGCCTGCCGTCAAGGATCACCGGCGCGCTCTTTGCCCCGCTGCCCGTGTTGTCCGCCTCAGCGCGCATGGCGATCGGGAAGACGATGTTCAAGGCATCTCCGTTCTTCCAGACCCGGTCAGAGCTTACATATCCGCCTTCAAATGCGACGTCCGCTTTGCCTCCGTTCATCGTGAATGATGCAGGCGCCTGACCGCCGGGAACCCTGACCTTCAGGGTAAACCTGGCGGGTTGACCTGTTTCAACCCGCACCGTCACGCGGCCGTTGATCGGATAGTCCGTTTCTATTGACAGCCTGACGTCTTCCTTGCCTCCAAGCGGCAAGCTGCAGGTCGCCGGGACCAGAAGGTTGACCGACGCTTCGCGCCGTGCGGCGTCAGATGTGACAATACGACGAGCGGTCTCTATGAGCGCAAGGAAACCTTCGTTGTCGCAGCAGATGTAGTTGTGTTGGCCGCGGAAGCCCTGGTCCACGTTGCCTAGCGCGCAGAAACCTGCGTCTTCGCCAAGGTGCAGTTGCGAGAAAAGAAGGTGGTTGTAGATGATCCTCTCTGCCATATCGAGATACCTGGCTTCGCCTGTCGCGTGCCACAGTCGGAAATTGGCCATAAGCCACCACGAGTGCTGGCAGGTTTCGTCGTGCAGGTCCTGGCCCTCTTCGGGCGGCTTGAGGAAGCGGAGGTGTTCGCCGATGCCTCCGGTGATGAACATGCGTTCTCGTATTGCCTGCCAGCTGTGAACGGCCCAGTCCATGTACCGTTTATCGCCCGTCGCCTCGAAGAGATCCACGTGGGCGCAGAGGATCATGCAGGCAGCAGCGCCGTGCGTGCCGCCAAAATTCCCGTTCTCGCCCTGTCCCTCAACCTTCAGCATTGCCAGCTTCTGGTCCCCGGCAATCTCAATGGCGGCCGAAAGGAAGGTCTTATCGCCGCCAAGTCTGACCAGATCAAGGAGCCGGACTATGGCCAGGCTCTTGTAGTAGTGGTTTCCGGCGAGGATCCTGTGATTCCCGGCGATTGAGGAGGCGATGCGCGTTGCCGCATCGAGCACGGCTGTTTCGCGGTAGTGTTCATAGTGGCTCAGGAGCCCCATCAGGAACTCCTCCTCGTTATACGCGGCGAGGGCGTTCTCGGCGTACCTTGCGAATGCGCGGCCGTCGGCGACCAGTCCGAGCAACGCATCCTTGACGCCCGGTATGGCCGGATGAAACCGCCCGGAGTAGCGGCCGTAGAGGATCTGGTTCCTGATCCAGCGCGCCACGTGCTCATAGCCCCACATGCTTCCGTGCCACCAGAGGGAGCCGAACAGGTTGTCCACGGCGACAATCCCGCGGTCGATACGTTCGCCGAGCCATCCGGAAACCTTTACCTGCCCGATGTCCAGCGGAGACCGGCGCGATGTCGAAGAAGTCATCTCTGTCTCCTCTCTCTGCTTGATCCCGTTCCTGCCGGGAACTGCTGACCGTGGATGTCTACATGGTTTTCCCCGGCCATACAATGGGTTTTCCGCTTCTGGCATTGCCGGTCGATTTCTGACAGCTTGATCTGGCCGCCGAAGTCTCTAGAATGCCCCTGTTTTGACTCGTTCCGGCTATTCGCGGGTCATAACCGGCCGAAAGGCGACCAATGAAGGTACCCCTGCTTGACTTGAAGGCGCAGTATGCCGGCATCCGGGAGGACGTCCGTGCGCGGATGGATTCCCTATGCGACAGCCAGATGTTCATCCTCGGTGCGACGGTCGAGGCGTTCGAGAAACGCGTTGCCGCCTACTGCGGGACCGGGCATGCCGTCGGCGTGTCGTCCGGCACCGATGCCCTGTTGGCAGCCCTGATGGCGCTGCAGATCGGGCGAGGGGACGCCGTAATCACAACGCCGTACTCTTTCTTCGCCACTGCC
>Ga0172371_10002699_pt1 | contig 27931 bp, 21 predicted proteins | sample Lak12m_FD_114543 | JGI IMG/M metagenome (GOLD analysis project Ga0172371, IMG submission 114543) | Freshwater microbial communities from Kabuno Bay, South-Kivu, Congo - kab_022012_12m | ecosystem: Environmental > Aquatic > Freshwater > Lake | place: Democratic Republic of the Congo: South-Kivu...
CACCGGCGTACGCCAGGATTCGTTGTGGCAGGCGGTGCACACGGCATCGTTTGCCCCCGCCGCAATCACGGAGGGCGCCGCTGCGACACCTACGAGCATGAACGCACACGAAGTCAACAGCTGATACAAGCGCTTCATCTTATTCTCCACGGCCTTCGCCAAAATTGAAATTGCTGCCATTTGTAAGATCTGTAAATTTATATTTCCGCTATGCCGAACACAATAACAAGACTTCCAAGTTACGGGAACTGATCGCTCGATTTACCTGTCTCGTGTTGTTGCAATTACGCGGCGTATATGCATCTTGTTGTTTCTTAATCTATACGCTATAAATTAAGTTCTTCTACTCATTCCTATCGCTTGGAAACTCGAACCTTCGCGCGCAGTTTAGCTTTGATTTCTGCATGCTCTTTGATATAAGTCAAATCGCACGCGTTTAGCGCCGGACACGCGCGATTGGACCAAGCCCCCCAGAATGAACCGGCATTCAGCAGGCGGGTCTAGGGGTACAAGCCGCGCAAATGCCGCGCCTCGAGCATGCGCCTGCAGCCCAGGGTGAACGCCGCGGTACGCAGCGTCACGCGCGCCTGCGCAGCGGCCTCCCACAGGGCGCCGAAAGCATCATTCATGATCTTGTCCAGCCGCCCGTTGACCTCTTCCTCGGTCCAGAAGTAGCTCGACAGGTCCTGCACCCACTCGAAATAGCTCACCGTGACGCCGCCGGCGTTGGCGATCACGTCGGGCACCACCAGGATGCCCTTGCCGGCGAGGATGTCGTCGGCCTCCGGCGTGGTCGGGCCGTTCGCGCCCTCGAGCAGCATGCGCGTGCGGATTTTGCCGGCATTGGCTGCGGTGATCTGCCGCTCCAGCGCCGCGGGGATCAGGAACTCCGATTCGATTTCCCAGAACGCGTCGTCCGGAATCACCGACGCCCCGGCGAATTCCGCAAGGGGGCGGCCCGCCTGCTGATGCGCAGTCAATCCGAGCACATCGATGCCGCCCGGCCGGTGCACCGTTCCCTCGACCGTCTGCAGCGCTATGATTTTCGCTCCGGCCGCGTGAAAACAGCGCGCCGCGGCATTGCCGACGTTGCCGAAACCCTGGATGCACACGCGCGCGCCCTCCAGCGCCAGGCCGATCCTGGCCGCGGCCGCGCGGCCGCAGACGAACACGCCGCGCCCGGTGGCGGCGCGGCGCCCGCGGCTGCCGCCCAGGGACAAGGGTTTGCCGGTTACTACCGCTGTCGAAGTCGCGCCGTGCATGACCGAATAGGTGTCCATCATCCACGCCATGATTTTTTCGTTGGTGTTGACGTCGGGCGCGGGGATGTCGCGGTCCGGGCCGATGATGATGCCGACTTCGCTGGTGTAGCGCCGGGTCAGGCGCTCGAGCTCGGGTTCGGACAGCCTGCGCGGGTCGACGCGCACGCCGCCTTTGGCGCCGCCGAAAGGCACGCCGATGACCGCGTTCTTGACGCTCATCCAACCGGCGAGGGCCATCACCTCCGACAGGCAGACGTCCTGATGGAAGCGCACGCCGCCCTTGCCCGGACCGCGCGAGGTGTTGTGCTGCACGCGATAGCCCTCGAAGTGCTCGACCGAACCGTTATCGAGCCTGATCGGCACGTCGACGATGAGAATGCGCTTGGGGCGTTTCAGCGTTTCGACCAGGTAGGCAAGCTCCCCGAGGGAGGAAGCGGCACGGTCGACCTGTTGCAGGAACACCCCCCAGGAACCGACGCCCGCGGGTTCCAGGTAGGAAGGCAATGCGTGCGTTGGGCTCATGACCAGGAACGGAAAAGGGCTCAGCCCTCCGGCGCCGCCAGCGCGATCTGCCGGCGCAATTCGCGGTAGCGCGGCTCGAACTCCTCGCCGAACAGCGGATCGGAGCCGGCTGGAATCGCGTCCAGCACCGCCTCCCAATCCTGCGGCGTCAGCAACTGTTCCGCGCGCGGCACGATATCGCGGTCTTCCAACGCAAGATGGCGGCGGTAGTACACCAGGTAGGTCGCGGCAGCGGCCTCCACCTTGGCGCGCTCGACCACCACGTCGTCGACGACCAGTTCGAGGTACTTGAGCAGTTCGGTGCCGGCCGCGGCGATCACGCGATGCTCCTGCAGCAGCCCGTCGATCAGCGACTTCAGCTCGGCGTCGCGTTTCGCCAGGCGCGCGAACGCCACGTCCTCGCGCGGATGATGATAACGGTCGGGGAAATAGCGCAGATAGCTGACGACATCGCGCATGAGCTCGTAATTCGGCCCGTCGTCGTCATGGAAAGCGACCACCTGCTGCTCCAGGATGTCCAGCAGCCTGGAAAAATGCCTGTGCTGCGCATGCCACAGGTCTATCGTATCGGACATGCGTCCACCAGGGAGAACGGTGCGGCGCGCACGCTAGCGGCCGCCGGCCCCGCCGCCGCCACCGGACCCACCGCCGCCTCCGCCTCCGCCACCGCCGCTGCGACCGCCGATCCGGCCCATGGTCCTGCGACCCCGGTTCCGGGGGGCGTTATGGGGCTTGCCCGGCCGCGGCGCCTGCCGCTCCCTCGGGCGTGCGTTGCGCGGCGCCATGCCCTGGCCCTTGATCCCGGCCATGGACTGGATGCGTCTGATTTCGTTCGCCACCGCTTCGACATTGGCGGCAGACTCGGTGTCCGGACCGTTCAGCTGCAGTGCCTGCTTCTCCTGCTCCAGCAGGTCGTTCAATTTGCGCAGCGCCTCGCTGCATGCCGCAGCCAGTCCCGATTCCTTTTCGGTTCCCTGCCGATGCATCTCGATCGCCGCGATACCGTCGGTCACTTCGTCACTTGCCATTCGTGTGGCCATACCGATTCCTCTCTGTGTTTTCTCTCAGGGTCGCGCTCTGGCGCTGCGACGGCACCCGGTGCCTGTTTGCGGCGCGAGGCTTGCATCGCGCCAATGCAGCGTCGTGCCGCTGCAGAACTCCGCGCCGAGCATTCGTGCCTCGGCGCACTGGGCCGGCCTCGCGGGGCTGACCTCGGGACTGCGGCCGGCCGCGCTCGGGCGGCGATCCGCCTCCGTCGCGAATCATACTATAAACGCGCCCGGCCTCGCGCCGCGGCCTTTGATCAAGGTCAAGCTTCGTGCGATCAGTTCGGCTGCCGGCCAAATCCCGTAGGAGGGGCGCCCTCGCCCCGACCAGCGCAAAGAGTGTAGGAGGGGCGCCCTCGCCCCGACCAGCGCAAAGAGTGTAGGAGGGGCGCGCTCGCCCCGACCAGCGCAAAGAGTGTAGGAGGGGCGCCCTCGCCCCGACCAGCGCAAAGAGTGTAGGAGGGGCGCCCTCGCCCCGACCAGCGCAAAGAGTGTAGGAGGGGCGCCCTCGCCCCGACCAGCGCCGTCGCAAGCTCCGGTCGGCCCGAGGGCGGGCCTCCTACAGCAAACGGCGGCCTATACTGCGATCACCAGCTTCTGGTACAGGCCGCCATAGTAGGTCTGTTTGCGCATCTGCGCCGGCGAGACGCTCTCGGGCAGCCATGCGGCAATTTCGTGCTGCCACAAATCGAGCGCAAAGGGCTCGAGCGCGCGCAGTACCGGACGGAACAGGTAGCGCAGCGGGTGCAGGCGGCTCGGCAGGTGATAATCGACCAGCACCAGCTTTCCGCCGGGCCTGACCACCCGCAAGGCTTCGCACAGCGTCTGCCTGCGCGCCACCGCCGGCTGCTCGTGCAGCAGGAAGAAAACGATGGCCTGATCATAGCTGGCATCGTCGAAACCAAGCGCGGTCGAGTCGCGCTGATGCAGCGTCACCGGCGCCGAGGGCGGCAGTTTTTGCCGCAGGTTGCGCAACTGGATCGGCAGCACATCGACGACATCCAGCACGCCGCCGGGCGCGACGCGCGCGGCGAGGTGCTCGGAGAAATTCCCATAGACGCAGGCCACCTGCAGCGTGCGCCCGGGAACTTCGCGTCCGAGTTCCGCCAGCGCGGCGTCGCGCAAGCGGGCGAAATTGCCCCACAAGATCAGGTTGACCAGCCACTGTCGCTCGAAAAAACTGACGGCATGCGGGTGGATGTAGGCCCACCAGTACGTCTCCTGCAGGTAGCTTGGAACACTGGCCTGCGGCCGCAGCGGCTCGAGAGCCTCCTGTTCAGCTTTAGCGTTCATGCATCTCGCCTTTTTGTGTCGCCGCCGCGCGCGGACGGAGTGTTGAAAACATCGTCCCCGCGCAATCGGCGAGATGTCGAACTCGAACGCGGCGCCGAATCGACGCCCGTTCGCAGGCCGCAATATGCCACATTCGGCGCCTGCGCATACCCATGAACGGGAAGTGGTTTTGGCGCCGGCGGCATCCGCTTCAGGCGCTGCCGCATGCTGCGCGTCGCCGGGGTGGCGCGGGCTTGATGATATTGCTCAATGGGGCGGCACCCGGTCGGTGTAATCTGGACGAAGGATCGTCTGCTTCATCGGAGCGCAATCTTGGACGAAAGGCTCGACCAGCATACCCAGCAGCCCGGCACGACCGGTACGCGCGGCCTGGACCGGCTGATCGCGGCGCTGCGCGCGCCCGCCTGCTATCCCCATGCAGCGAAACAGGTCGAACTGCTGCAGACCCACATCTCCTGCATCCTGCTCGCTGGAGACTATGCCTACAAGATCAAGAAACCGGTGAGCCTGGGGTTTCTGGATTTCGGCTCGCTCGCCGCGCGCCGGTTTTATTGCGAGGAGGAACTGCGCCTCAACCGCCGCACTGCGCCCGCGCTCTACCTCGAGGTCGTTCCGATTTCGGGCAGCGAGTCGGCGCCGCTGCTCGGCGGCGGCGGGCCCGCGATCGAATACGCGCTCAAAATGCGGCGCTTCGGGCAGGACGCCCTGCTCGACCGGATGGCGCGGCGCGGCGCGCTCACGGTGCAACACATCGACGCGCTTGCGCTGGGCCTGGCGCGCTTCCATGAGAACATAGAGCGCGCCGGCCCCGAGCGCGAATTCGGCTCCCCGGCGCGCATACTCGCGCCCGCGCTGCAAAACTTCGCGCAGATGCAGGGACTCGCAAACGCGAAATGGGATTTCGCACTGCTCGCGCGCCTCGGCGACTGGACGACACGCGAGCACGCCGCGCTCGCGACCCAATTCGGCGCGCGCCAGCGCGGCGGCTGGGTGCGCGAATGTCACGGCGACCTGCACCTGGGCAACATCGTGCTGCTCGACGGCGTGCCGACGCCGTTCGACGGCATCGAATTCAGCGAGGATCTGCGCTGGACCGATGTCATGAACGATGTCGCGTTCCTGATGATGGACCTCTTCGACCACGGGCTGCCGCAGTTCGCCTTTCGTTTCCTCAACGCCTATCTGGAGCACGGCGGCGATTACGCCGGCCTGGGGGTGCTGCGCTTCTACCTCGTCTACCGCGCCCTGGTCCGCGCCAAGGTGTCCCGCCTGCGCGCGCATCAGCCGGGCATGGCGGCGCGCGAGCAAAACGAGATCGAATGCGGGTACCGCCACCACCTGCATCTGGCCGAGCACCTGGCTGCGCGCGGGCACCCTGCGCTCCTGATCATGCACGGCTGGTCCGGATCGGGAAAGACCACCGTCGCCCAGAGCCTCGCCGAAGCGCTGGGCGCGGTGCGCCTGCGCTCGGACGTCGAGCGCAAGCGCTTATACGGCCTCGAGGCCGCGGCGCGCTCGGGCTCGGCAGTCGAGGCGGGGCTGTATGACCCCGGCGCGAGCGAGCGCACCTACACACATCTGGAGGGACTCGCGCGCGCGGTGCTGGCGGCCGGCTACCCGGTGATCGTCGACGCGGCTTTCCTGAAACGGGCGCAGCGCGAACGCTTTGCCGGACTCGCGCGCGGCGCGCGCGCGGACTTCGCCATCGCCGCGTGCGCGGCGTCCGCGGCGACGCTGCGCGCGCGCGTCGCCCGGCGCGAGCAGGCCGGGCGCGACGCCTCCGAGGCCGGCCTTGCGGTGCTCGAACGGCAGATCGTGAGCGGGGAGCCGCTTGCCGCGGACGAAAGCGCGCATGCGCTGGCGATCGACACCGAGCACGTCGTGGGCCCGCCCGAATGGGCGGCGCTGGCGCAGCGCCTCGGGCTGGAAGTACCGAGAAAACCGATCGGCTGAGAAAACCGATCGGCCCGGGGGCGGGCCTCCCACGAAGACCAATCGGCCCGGGGGCGGGCCTCCCACGAAGACCAATCGGCCCGGGGGCGGGCCTCCCACAACTCCGCCCCTATTTTTGTAGGAGGGGCGCCCCCGCCCCGACCAGCACTACGCCATCGGCGCATGAACGCCGGCCGCGCGCAGGCTACAATGCGCTAGCCGAAAACACCCGTTTGAAAATGACATGAACGAACCATCCACCAACCGACGCAGGCGTCTGCGGTTTGGACCGCTGCTGCGCGTGGTGCTGCCCTCGCTGTTCACGCTCGTCCTGGTCGTGCTGCTGGTGTTCACGATGTTCTTCACCGATTTCGACTGGCAATGGGTCACGTTTCTCGCGGGCATCCTGTTTGCCTCGGTCCTGGCGCTGGTCAGCGCATCGCTGAAGAGCGGCTGGCGCACGGCGCGGCGCGCCGCCGAGGTGGTGCATTTCCGGCAACGCCTCAGTGCAGAAGTTCAGCAGCATCGCGGCACCCGGGAGCAACTGGAGCGGGAACTCGCCCTGCATCAGCAGGATCGCACGCGCCTGACGAAGGAAATCGAAGCGCACCGGCTCGCGCTCAGGGACAAGCTCTACGCCGAGAACCTGCTCGGCATGCTCGAACTCCACCTCGATGAGATCGCCTTTTATGTCGATCGCGACCAGCGCTACCGCTTCCACACCAGGCAATTTTCCGCCTGGACCGGCGTTCCCTCATCGCGCATAAACGGGTTCGCGTTTGCCGATGCATTGAACCCGCGTGACGCGGAGGCGCTGCGCCCGCGGTTGCTGGATGCCCTCGACGGACGCGCGGCGCAGGCCGAGCTGCCGCTCATGCAGCGCAACGGCACCGAGCAGCAGGCCTTGGTCGAATGCCTGCCGCAGCGCGACGCCGCCGGCAAAGTCAGCGGCGCGCTGGTGCAAATCAAGCAAGCGCGGACGGCCGGCGAGGCGCAGGAGGCCGCCACCAAGCTGGTCATCGCCGACCAGAGCGGCAACGCGCTGTATCTCAGCTCGCTCACCGAGGAACTGGCCGGTTGGGGCAATCCGCTGGAGCGCATCCGCCAGGCGATCCGGAACGACGGCTTCGACCTGTACACCCAGGACATCGTCGCGCTGCGCGCGGATGCGACGGCCAAGATCATGCATGAATTGCTCATCCGCATGCGCGACGAGGAACAACACCTGGTGCCCCCGGGCACTTTCCTGCCGCTTGCGGAGCGTTTCGGTCTGATGCCGGAAATCGACCGTTTCGTGGTCAGAAAGGCCCTCGCCGCGCGCGCGGCGGCGCGCCCCTCCGCAGGCGCAACCGCCCTGCCGCTGTTATGCATCAACCTGGCGCGCGGGACCCTGGAGGACCGGTCTTTCCCGGAGTTCGTCGCCCGGGCGCTGGAACAAACCGGGGTATCCGGCCAGATGCTGTGTTTCGAGATCGCCGACAGCGACATAATCGCCTGCCTGGCCGAAACCACCCGCCTTGCCAATGAACTCAAGCCGCTCGGATGCCGCTTCAGCCTCGATGGTTTCGGCCGCCTGGGCGTCGGTTTCGGCCACGTCAAGGCACTGCCGCTGGATTTCCTGAAGATAGACGGCAGGATCGTTCTGCAGATACTGCGCGTGCCGGAAGCGCTGTCCAGGGTGCGCGCGATCGAGCGCGTGTGCAAGGGGATCGGCATTCGCACCATCGCGGAAATGGTGGAAAGCGACGAGTGCGTAGAGCGGCTGCGCGCGGTCGAGATCGACTATGCACAGGGCTTCGGCATCGGCAAGCCGCACCCGTTTTCATAGGGCAGGCAGCGGGGCCTTCAGGGTTTCAGCACGGAAGCGCGAATTGCGTGACAATTCGCGCAAATCCCGGCAGCACCCAGGCCGGCCCTTCGAGAGATAAGGAACAGCCATTCCATGGATCTGCCCGACTACGCCACGCTGAAAACCGGGATCGCCGCGCCGCACGTGCTGCTGGTGACACTGAACCGCCCCGCGGTCGCGAACGCGCTCAACACGCAGATGGCGCGCGACTTCATCGACCTGTGGGCGCGCCTGACCGAAGACGCGGGAGAGGTGCGCTGCGTCGTGCTCACCGGCGCCGGCGAGCGGGTGTTTTGCGCCGGCGCCGACCTGAAGGAGCGCAACGGCATGACGCGCGAACAGTGGCAGCGCCAGCACGAACTGTTCGAGCGCCATTATTGGGCGCTCGCGGACCTGCCTCTGCCGATCATCGCCGCCGTCAACGGCCATGCCTACGCCGGGGGCTTCGAAGCCGTGCTTTCCTGCGACTTCGCCTACGCGGTGAAAAGCGCGCGCTTCGCGCTGACCGAAGTCACGCTGGGCATCATGCCCGGCGCCGGCGGCACGCAGAACCTGCCGCGCGCGGTGGGCGAACGCCGCGCCAAGGAAATCATCATGACCGCCCGAGCGTTCAGCGCGCGCGAGGCCTGCGACTGGGGCATACTCAACGAAGCGTGCGAGCCGGGCGAACTCATGCCGAAAGTACTGGCGACCGCGGCCGCCATAGCGGGCAATGCGCCGCTCGCGATCCGCCAGGTGAAAAAATCGGTGCGCTACGGCATGCAGATGGAGCTGAAGACCGCCTACCGCTTCGAGGTGGAGGCGTATAACCACCTGGTGGAAACCGAGGACCGCTACGAGGGAATCAAGGCTTTCAACGAAAAGCGCAAGCCCCTGTTCAAGGGAAAATAACCGGAGGAGTTTTCGCGGCAACTGCGCGCCGAAGTCGCGACCTGGGCCGAGGTGGTGAAATCGTCCGGCGCGAAAGCCGACGAGTAAGCAGCAGCGTCGCTTTCGGCGATACTCGCTGCCGCGTGCTCAAGCCCGCGAAAACGCGCTGAACGCTTCCGCCGGAACCGGAACGCCGGCGAGATAGCCCTGGAATTCGTCGCAGCCGTGCGCGCGCAGGAAATCCAGCTGCTCCTGCCGTTCCACGCCCTCGGCCAGCGCCATGAGCTTCAGGGTTTTCGCCAGATTGATGATGGCGATGGCGATGGCGCGCTCATCGGCATCGGTACCCAGGTCGTCGATGAAAGACCGGTCGATCTTGAGCTTGTCGATCGGCAGGCACTTGAGGTAGGAGAGCGACGAATAGCCGGTGCCGAAATCGTCTATCGTGATCTTGACTCCGAGCGCGCGCAGGCCGAGGAGCGCCTCGCCTACGACCTCCTTGTCCATCAGCATGCTCTCGGTCAGCTCGATCTCAAGGTATCGCCCTTCGAGGCCGGTTTCCTCCAGCACCCGTTTCACTTCGGCCACCAGGTCTCCACGATGGAATTGTGCCGCCGACACGTTGACCGAAACCGGCAGCGCGGCAAGACCGGCCGCCTGCCACGCCTTGTTCTGGCGGCAGGCTTCGCGCAGCACGTATTGGCCGATCTCGTCGATGAGACCACGGGTCTCGGCGAATTCGATGAATTCGGACGGATCGGTCAGTCCGCCCTCCGGGTGGCGCCAGCGCACCAGCGCTTCGATGCCGGCCAGGCGCAGGTCTGCGACCTCGAGTTGCGGCTGGTAATAAAGCACGAACTCCCCGCGCCGCACCGCTTCGCGCAGCCGCGCTTCGCGCGCCAGCATCTCGGCGCCCTCGTCCAAGAGCCCCGGCGCGTAGAACCGGCTGCGACCGCGTCCCTGCTCCTTCGCGCTGTACATCGCCGCATCCGCGTGGCGGATCAGATCGTCCGCATTATCGCCGTCGCGCGGAAACACGCTGATGCCGATGCTCGCATTGGCGCGCAGTTCCCCGTCTTCGAACAGCATCGGAGCGGAGATGGTCTGCAGCAGCTTGTCCGCTACCAGCGCCGCGTCCTCGCGCGCGGCCAAATCGGCGAGAATCACCAGGAATTCGTCGCCGCCCAGGCGCGACACCATGTCGGCCTCGCGCAGCACTTCCTTGATGCGCGCGGCCACTTCCTTCAGCAGGGCGTCGCCCGTGTGATGGCCGAGCGAATCGTTGACGGTCTTGAAGTTGTCCAGGTCGATGAACATGATCGCCACCAGCGTGCCGTGGCGTCGCGCCAGCGCCAGGATCGTGGTCAGCCGCTCGACCAGGTAGGCGCGGTTGGGCAGGCCAGTGAGCATGTCGTGATGCGCCATGTACTGGATGCGCGCCTCGGCATGCTTGCGCGCCGTGATATCGCGCAGCACGCCCAGCCGGCAGGTTTCGTCCCCGAAGCGCAGGGTCTTGCCCACCAGTTCGACTGCGACGTTATGGCCTCTCCGGTGCACCACTTCGGACTCGTGGGCGTCTTCGCGCCCTTCACGCATGTAGTCGGCTGCCGCCTGCCGCCGCTCGGGCGCGATGAACTCCAGCGTGTGGCGCCCGATCAGCTCCTCGCGTGCATAGCCGGTGATCGCGAGCAGCGCCTCGTTGACGTCGGTGAGTATGCCGTCCTGGTGAAAGAAAATCCCTTCGTTGGTCGCGGCGGTGAACTTGCGCATGCGCTCCGCGCTGTCGCGGATGGCGCGCTCGGCGGGCCGTTGCGGCGTGAGGTCGGCTGCCATTGCCCCGGTCCGCCGCTCGCGCCGCCGCCGTGGCGGCTTGGACGCGCTCACAGCCAGGGCTTCAGCCAGCCCAGCCCGGCGCTGGTCCCGCTTTTCGGCCGGTACTCGCAGCCGACCCATCCGGCGTAGCCGAGTTCGTCCATGAGCCCGAACAGGTAGGGATAATTGATTTCGCCCAGGTCGGGTTCATGGCGTTCGGGCACGCCGGCGATCTGCACATGGCCTATGCCGGTGATGTACTTGCGCAGCTTCATCGCCAGGTCGCCTTCGACGATCTGGCAGTGATAGAAGTCCATCTGCACCTTGAGATTGGAAGCGCCGACTTCGGCGCAGATCGTGTGCGCCTCGTCCTGCCGGCTGAGGAAGAAACCCGGAATGTCGCGGGTATTGATCGGCTCGACCACAATCGTAACGCCGGCCGCGGCGGCCTCGTTCGCCGCATAGTCGAGATTGCGCACATAGGTCGCGCGGTGGCGGGCGCGGTCCTCGCCCGGCCGGATCAAGCCCGCCATCAGGTGCACGCGCTCGTTGCCGAGCACGCGCGCATACTCGAGCGCGCTCGCGACGCTGCGCCTGAACTCATCTTCGCGGCCGGGCAGCGAGGCAAGGCCGCGTTCCCCCGCGTCCCAGTCGCCCGGGGGACCGTTGAACAATGCCTGCACAAGTCCGTGTCCATCGAGGCGCGCGCGGATTTCCGCGGCCGGATGCGCATAGGGAAACAGAAACTCGACCCCGGTGAAGCCGTCTTTCGCGGCGGCTTCGAAGCGCTCGAGAAAAGCGTGCTCCTGGTACATCATCGACAGGTTGGCGGCGAATTTTGGCATGGCGCTGGTCCCTTTCAGCAAATGTGGCTATTCAGCCGGCCGGATAGCGGCTGCGGACGTCCGCGACCTGCTCCGCCGTGAGCGCGCGCACGCGCCGCCCCTGCAGCAGCAGGTACAGTCGCGCGGTGGCTTCGAGCTCCTCGACCGCATCGGCCGCGGCAGCGAGGCTGGTGCCCGCGACCACGGGGCCGTGGTTGGCGAGCAGCAGCGCATGATGCCGGCCGGCGAAACCGCGCACCGCTTGCGCGAGCTGCATGTCCCCGGGCGCGTAATAAGGTACCAGCGGCAGGCTGCCGATGCGCATCACGTAATAGGCGGTGAGCGGCGGCAGCGCATCGGCCGGATCGATTTCTTCCAGCACCGACACCGCGACGGAATGCGTCGCGTGCAGATGAATCACCGCCTGGTTGCGTTCGCGCTCCTGGTACATCGCCAGGTGGAGAAAATTCTCCTTCGACGGCAAATCGCCCGAAATGCGCTTTCCCTGCCAGTCGAGTTTCGCCAGGCGCGCCGGATCGAGCCGGCCGAGGTTCGACCCGGTGGGCGTGAGCAACCAGCCGTCGGCGCAGCGCGCGCTGATGTTGCCGGTGCTGCCGTGGGTGAGGCCGCGCTCGAATATCGAGCGGCCGAGTCCGCAGATTTCCTCTCGCAGCACGCTCTCGTTCACGGCGCATCCAGTTGTTGCAGTGCCTTGGCGAAGAAATCGGGTGTACCGAAATTGCCCGACTTCAGCGCGAGCAGGATGGGATGCGCGCCCGGGGTCGCGGTCCAGGGCACGCCGGGGTCGATCTGCGGCCCGATCCTGAGCGCCGACACGCCCAGCGCCTGCACCACTGCGCCCGCGGTCTCGCCGCCCGCCACCACCAGCCGCGTCACGCCGCGCGCGATCAGGCCCTGCGCGATGCGCGCCAGCGCCTGCTCCACCAGCGCTCCGGCCTCGGCTACGCCCAGTTTCGCCTGCACCGCTTTCACCGCCTCAGGCGCTGCGGTGGCGTAGAACAGAACCGGCCCGGCGGCGAGCGCCGGCGACGCCAGCCGCAGCGCTTCCGCGGCGGCATCCGACCCGCGCGCGAGTGCCAGGGGGTCGATGCGTGTCGCCGCGCGGCCCGACTCGATCCAGTGCGCCACCTGGCCGTTGGTCGCCTGCGAACACGAGCCCGAGATCACTGCGGACAGTCCGGCCGCATTCGGCAGTTCGGCCGCGTCGGCGCGCCGCGGCAACAGGCCCGCGCGGCGAAAATTCTCCGGCAGGCCGATGGCGACGCCGGAGCCGGCGGTGATCAGCGGATGCCCGGTGCAGGCCGCCGCGATCGCATGCAGATCGGCATCGGTGATCGCATCGACCACGGCGAGGCGCACGCCCGCGGCCTCGAGCGCCGCGAGCCGTGCGCGTATCGCCTGCTCGCCCGCCGACACCGCGGTCCAGGCGGCGAGGCCCACTTTGCCGCGCGACTGCGCCTGCAGCACGCGCACCAGATTCGAGTCGGTCATGGGCGTCAATGGATGATCGCGCATGCCCGACTCCGCCAGCGGCAGCTCGCCGACGAACAGCCTGCCCATGTAGATGGTGCGCGCATTGGTCGGGAACGCCGGGCAGGCGATGGCGATGTTCGCGCCGAGCGCGTCCATCAGCGCCTCGGCCACCGGTCCGATATTGCCCTGCGGCGTCGAATCGAAAGTCGAGCAGTATTTGAAATAGAACTGGCGGCAGCCGGCGCCTCGCAGCCATTCGAGCGCGGCCAGCGACTGCGCCACCGCCTCGCCCGCGGCAACGGTGCGCGACTTCAGCGCCACCACCACCGCGTCGGCGTCCCCGGCGAGCGCGCCCGAGGGCACGCCTATGGTCTGCACCGTGCGCATGCCGCCGCGCACCAGGTTGTTCGCGAGGTCCGTCGCGCCGGTGAAATCGTCGGCGATGCAGCCGAGCAGCATGGCTCAGTCCCTTTTCTTCGGCAACGCGATACCGGGAAAATTCTTCACCACGGCCGAATCGTCCTCGCCGCCGCGTCCGGCCGCCGCGGCCGTCAGAAACATCTGATGCGCCGTCGCCGTCAGCGGCAGGGGAAACGCCGCCTTTTTCGCCGTGTCCAGGACGATGCCCAGGTCCTTGACGAATATGTTGACCGCCGACAGCGGCGTGTAGTCGCCTGCCAGTATGTGGGGGACGCGGTTCTGGAACATCCACGACGAACCCGCGCTGTTCGAGATCACCTCGTAGAGCACGGCAGGATCGGCGCCGGCGCGTATGCCCATGGCCATCGCTTCGGCCGCGGCGGCGATGTGCACGCCGGCCAGCAACTGATTGATCATCTTGATCCTGGAGCCGGCGCCCGGTGCATCTCCCAGGCGATAGACCTTCTGCGCAATCGCCTTGAATACGTCATCGACCTTGGCGAAATTCTCCGGGCTGCCCGAAGCCATGACCGTCATCTGCCCGCTCGCGGCCTTGGCGGCGCCGCCCGATACGGGCGCATCGATCATGCCGATGCCTTTCGCCGCGAGCCGCGCCGCAAGCGACTCGGCGAACTCGGGAGCGACGGTGGAACTCGCGATCACCACGGCGCCCGCGCGCATCGCGCCGGCCGCCCCGCGCTCGCCCAGGAGCACGCCTTCCGTCTGCTCGGCATTCACCACCAGGGTCAGCACCACCTCGCAGGCTACCCCCAGCGCCTGCGGCGTAGCGCAGGCGATGCCGCCTGCGGCAACGAAACCGTCCAGCACCTCCCGTCGCACATCGCAGGCGTGGGTGCGAAAGCCCGCGCGCAGCAAGGACCGGGCGACGCCCAGGCCCATCGCACCCAGGCCGATGACTCCGACGTTCTTAGTCATGCTTTTCTCTCTCCTCGTGGTTCGCGGTTCGTGGCCCGCCTGTTCGGCCGCTACAAAGATTCACACGATAGATCTGCGGTTTTGCGCGCCACGCGCGACCGGATTTCACTTGGCCAGCCTGGCATTCGCCAGATCGAGGCGGTCGACGAGGTTGCGCACCAGCGCGCGGGTGAGCTGCAGCTGTGCCCCGAGACTCATCTTGGCCAGGGCCTCCGGCGCGAATTCGGCCAGCAGGATGCCCATCATCGACTCCACCGTCGCGTGCCGCGGCATCTCGCCGCCGCGGATATAGGCCATCTCGCCGAAGCACTCCCCTTCGCCGATGGTGTTGAGCAGCCGCCCCTCGAGCGTGACCTTGACCTGCCCCTGGGCAAGGAAAAAGAAACTCTGCCCGGGCTCGTTCTCGCGGACGATCGCCTGTTTCGCCGCGCCGCGCGTCCAGCGTCCGGCATGCGTCAGTTCCCACAACTCGGCATCGGAGAGCTGCGCCAGCATGTCCACGCGCTTCAACGCGACGTATTTCTCGCTGTCCATGATGGCACTCGGGGGCAACACGAGTTTACCAACGTCCGAGAGCGCGAGCGCGAAATCGGCCCAGGTCTCGTAGCGAAACTGCGGTTTCTTGCCGAGCGCGCGCAAAACGACGCGGTCGATCTCCTTCGGCAGGTCCGCGCGCACGCTGCTCGGCGGTGCGGGCTCCTGATGCAGGATCTTCTCGACCAGCATTTCCAGGCTGTCGGCCGTGAACGGCCTTTGCCCCGTCAGCAGCTCGTACAGCACCACGCCGAGACAGTACATGTCGCTGTGGTGGGTGAGCGGCGCCTCCCCGATCTGCTCCGGCGACATGTAGTAGGGCGAGCCGATACTGGCCGTCTGCACTGCATGCGCCTTGCGCAGCAGCGCGGCGCCGAAATCGGCGATCTTCACTTCCGTTCCCTCGGCGATCATGATGTTCGCCGGCTTGATGTCGCGATGGACGATGCCCTCGTTGAAGGCGTAGGCAAGCGCGCCGCAGCACTTGAAGCCTATCTGCAGCACGTCCGCGATGGGAAGCAGGGTGCCGGCGCTGACATGCTGCGACAGGTCGCCCCCGCTCACCACTTCCATCGCGATGTGGCCCGAATCCTCCTGCACCACCGCATCGAGGATCGCCACGATATAGGGATGCCGCAGCTTGCCCGCGAGCGAGGCCTCGTTCAGAAACTGCGAGCGGTACACCGCGCCGAACTCGGGATCCTTGAACACCTCGGGTTCGATCACCTTCAGCGCGACTTCCCTGCCGGAAAAGGTGTCCACGGCCAGATAGACCGTCCCGGTTGCGCCCTTGCCGAGCTGCTTGCGGATGTCGTACTTGCCGATCTGGAGGCTCAGATCCATTTCGAAGGGCTGGTCCATCAGGCTCGATCCATCGCTTGCTCGTTGTCGTGAATTCGCGGCGACGCGGCGCCGCCTGCGTGCGTCATTCTAACCTTTGCCATCCGCGTTGGCATATGACCGATTTCACGCATCGGCGCTTCGGTTCGGCCCTGCCGCTTCACTCGTCGGCCCGGGGGCGGGCCTCCTACGCCCAACGGTCTCGATCCCCTTTAAGGGGAAAGTCCTCTTGGGGGACAAGGGCGCGACGCCGATCTTGTGGGAGGGGCGCCCTCGCCCCGACCAGCGGCTACAGTTTCACGCAGACATTGCGCAATTCGGTGTAGAACTCGAGCGAATGCACGCCGCCCTCGCGGCCGATGCCCGACTGCTTCGAGCCGCCGAAAGGCGTGCGCAGGTCGCGCAGGAACCAGCAATTGACCCAGCAGATGCCGACGTCGATGTTCGCCGCGACGCGGTGCGCGCGCGCGAGATTGGTGGTCCAGATGGTGGTGGCGAGCCCGTATTGCGTGTCGTTCGCGAGCCGCACCGCCTCCTCTTCACTGTCGAACGGCCGCACGTGGCAGCAGGGCCCGAAGATTTCCTCGCGCACCACGGCGGATTCCTCCGGCAATCCGGTCCAGATGGTCGGCTCGACCCAGCACCCTTGCGCGAGTTCGCCTTGCATTTTCGGCACGCCGCCACCGGTGACCGCGGTGGCGCCGTCTTTACGCGCCTGTTCGTAATAGGAAAGCACCTTCTTCTTATGTTCCTCGCTGATCAGCGGTCCGATCCCCGTCTTTGCATCCTCCGGGCGGCCGGGCTTCAAGCTCTCGGCCTTCGCTTTCAGCGCGGTGACGAAGCGCGCGAATATCGGCCGCTCGACGTAGACGCGCTCGGTGCCGAGGCACACCTGGCCGCAGTTGGCGAACACCGCGCGGCCCATGCCCTCCACCGCGGCGTCGAAATCGCAATCGGCGAACACCAGCCCCGCGTTCTTGCCGCCGAGCTCGAACGACACCGGGCGCACGCGATCGGCAACGGCTTTCATGATTGCGGCGCCGGTACGCGTCTCGCCGGTGAACGTGACCGCATCGATACCCGGATGGCGGGTGAGCAGCTCGCCCGCCGAACCCGGTCCGAAGCCGTGAATCACGTTATAGACGCCCTTGGGCACCCCGACCGCGTTCATCACTTCGCCCAGCAGCGTCGCCGTGGCGGGCGTCTCCTCCGAGGGCTTCACCACCACGGTATTGCCGCAGGCGAGCGCGGGGCCGACTTTCCAGGTCATCAGGAGCAGCGGCAGGTTCCACGGCGCGATCACCGCGATCACGCCCTTGGGCACGCGCAGGGCGTAATTGATGGCGCCTTTCCCGTCGGGCGTGGCCATCTGGAAGAATTCGCCCGGCACGTTTTTCACCACGTCGGCGAAAATCTTGAAGTTGGCCGCGCCGCGCGGAATGTCGATGTGCCGCGCCAGGCTCGCCGGCTTGCCGGTGTCGGCGATCTCGGCCTGCAAAAACTCATCGAAGCGCCGGTTGATCTCGTTCGCCACCGCGTAGAGCAATTCGGCGCGTTCGGCCATGTCGAGCGCGCCCCAGGGCCCGGCGAGCGCGGCGCGGGCGGCTGTTACCGCGGCATCGACTTCGGACTCCCCCGCCTCGGACACCAATCCCAGCAGCCGCCCGTCCACGGGCGAGCGGTTTTCGAAGGTTTTGCCCGACGCCGCGGCGACGAAGCCGCCGTCGATGAAATTGAGTATGTTCGCTGCCGTTTGCGCCGGCGGCACTGAAGTCCTGCTCATACGGTGTTCCTTTTGTCGATAAACCAGTGGCCGCCATCATAAACAAACCCGGGCAAGCGTGCGCGGCCGGTTTACGCCCTCGCCAGCGCATGGCACGCGCGGGTGCTAGCATTCCAGCCGGTCGGTCGAAACCAATCCAAACACGGGGGAAAGAACACAATGTCAGGCGTAGCCATTATTACCGGTTCGGGCCGCGGCATCGGCGCGGCGACGGCGAAACTCGCGGCCAGGCGCGGTTACGCCGTGTGCGTGAATTACCTGAAGAACGAAGCGCGTGCCGACGCAGTCGTTGCCGAAATCCGCGCCGGCGGCGGACGCGCGATCATGGTACAGGCGGACACGGCCAACGAGGACGAAGTGATCCAACTGTTCGAGCGCGTCGATCTCGAACTGGGGCCGCTCACCGCGCTGGTCAACAACGCAGGCATCACCGGACGCGCCGGGCGCCTCGACAGCATCGACGCCGGCTCGATCCGGCGGGTGCTCGAGGTGAACGTTACCGGCGCCATCCTCTGCGCGCAGCAGGCGGTGAAACGCATGTCGGCCAGGAACGGCGGCGCGGGCGGGAGCATCGTCAACGTCTCCTCGCAAGCCGCGGTCCTGGGCGGCGCGAACCAGTGGATCCCGTACGCAGCAGCCAAGGGCGCGATCAACAGCTTCACGCTGGGCCTCGCCAAGGAAGTGGCCGCCGAAGGCATTCGCGTCAACGCCATCAGCCCCGGCCTGATCGAAACCGAAATCCACGCCGCAGCCGGCGTCGGCGACCGCTTGCAAAAAATGCTTCCGCTGGTGCCCATGGGTCGCCTGGGCAGCGCGGAAGAATGCGCGGAAGCCATCCTGTGGCTGATGTCGGGCGAGGCCGCCTACATGATAGGCAGCATATTGACCCTGTCGGGGGGACGCTGAACCCGTCCCCGTTGTTGCCAAGGCTGCAGGAGGCACGCCCCCGGGCCGATCCGTGGCTGATCTGGGCACCGGTCGCGGCGAGGGCGCCGCTCCTGCGCGGCTTATAGGCTTCCGCGGCGCACCAGCTTCAGCACGTAGCGCCCGGGGTCCAGCGCATCGGCCAGATCGCCCTCGAGCGGCAAAGGCTCGCCTTCGATCCGGCTCGCCAGCATTTCGCCCGCCAGGGCCGCCCAGACCAGGCCGCGGGAGGCGTAAGCCGCGGCGCAGTAAAGCCCCGGTGATCGGGGCAGATCGACGAGCTGCGCGCCGGAGAGCGCGGCCTTCCGCGCCCGGGCGGCGTCCACGTCCGGCAACGCGCCCACCACAGGCATGCGGTCCGGGGCCACGCAGCGAAAACCCACTGCACCTTCGAGCGTCGCGGCATCCGCCGCATGCGGCGCGTCCGGGAGCAGTTGCGCCAGGCGCAGCAGATTGGACTCGTGGCTCTGCAACCGCGGATCGGGATCGCCGTCGTCGCGATCATAGGTGCTGCCCGCCACCACGAACCCGTCGCTGGCGGGCAGCACGTATCCCGCGCCGGTCAGCACAATCCGCGGGGCCTTCAGGTTTTCGGCGGGCACATAGCTGATCTGGCCGCGTATGGGCTGCAGGGTTTGCGCGATGCGCGCGAGGCGCGTCAGGTCGTTGGAATTGGCGAGGACCAGCACCGGGGCCGCGGCGATGAGCGTGCCGTCCGCAGCAAATGCCTGCCAGCGCTCGCCGGCGCGGACAATGGCATGCACCGCGGTGCCGAAGTGCGCGCTGAGCAGCGCACCGGCGCTCGCGAGCTGCGCGCCGATGAGGCTCAGCGGGCGCATCCATCCGCCGCCCGCAAACCACCAGCCGCCGCTCGGCAGGCGGCATCCCGATCGGGTTTCCGCTTCGGCCCGTTCGAGGTACTGCGCATAGCCGGCGGGGTGGCCCGATGCGGCGATTGCAGCGATCGCGCGTTGGTTCCGCCCACCAGCGTCGACGAGTTGCAGCACACCGCAACGCGCCCAGGCGAGCGCCAGACCGGCTTGTTCCAGCGCCGCCCAGCGCGAAACGGCGTAGAGAAAACCGTTGCGCGTGACGCGCGACAGAACGCAGTCGTCGCGCGACAGGTGCGGGTGAAAAACCCCGGCGTAGCGCGCAGCCGCAGCCGGCGCCGGCAGCGCGCGGCTTTCGATGAGATCGATGCGCCAGCCGCGCCGCGCCAGGCGCTCGCTGATCGCGGCCCCGGCGAGGCCTGCGCCGATGACGATGGCGTGGCGGCTGACTGGCTCCGGTTCGGGCGCGCGCGGACGGCGCGGTGGCCAACGCGGCGCAAAGCTGCCGCGGAGCATGTCGCGCTTGCGCCCGAATCCGGGGCATTTTTCGAGCGCGAATCCCGCCGCCTCCAGCCCCGCGCGCACGGCGCCCGCGCTCGAGTAGGTCGCGACGGTGGTGCCGGGGCACGCCAGTCGCGCGAGGCCTCGCATCAGTTGCGGCGACCACATTTCGGCGTTGCACCTGGGCGAGAACCCGTCCAGGTAAATGGCGTCCGCATGCAGGCGCAGGCGCGGCAGCAGCAGGGCGGCGTCCCCGAAGGCCAGCGTCAGCGTGAGCCTTTCGTCCTCGAAATGCAGCCGGTGCAGTCCGGCCACGAGCGGCGGCCAGGCCTGCTGCAGCTGCTCGGCCAGCGGCGCAAATTCGCCGTAGCGCAAATGCAGCGTGCGCAGCGCCGCGCGCTCGAACGGATGCTTTTCGATGGAGACAAAATGCAGGCGAGCGCAACGCGCGGGATCGGCGCGCCATTCGCGCCAGGTGGCGAGGAAATTCAGCCCCAGCCCGAATCCGGTTTCGAGGATGGTGAAATGGCGCGCGTGCGCCCATCTGCGCGGCAGATCGCTGCCCCCGACAAACACATGGCGCGCCTGGCCCGGCCCGGACTCCGCGCTGTGGTACACGTCGCCGTACACGGGCGAATACGGCGTGCCATCACTGTCAAAGGCGAGTTCGGCCGGTTCGATGCGCATGCGCACGAATCAGCGCTGCGTGACGCTGGAATGCCGCATGGGGTCAGCGACTGGCCGGCGCGTTGCTGCCCGTCGATGCCGTAGCCGGTGAAGCACCGCCGCCGAATCGATCCAGGGAGAACCAGAAGATGGCACCCGCACCCACCCTGCCCTCGGCCCAGACCTCGCCCCCGTGGCGATGGATGATGCGGGAAACGGTGGCGAGCCCGATGCCCGAGCCCGGGAACTCCGCCGCCGAATGCAGCCTTTGGAACGCGCCGAACAACTGCTGCGCATGCGCCATGTCGAAGCCGGCGCCGTCGTCGCGCACGAAGTAAGCCGCCCGGCCGTCCTTCACCTCCACGCCGAACTCGATCCGCGCCGCCGCGCGCTTCGAACTGTATTTCCACGCATTGTCGAGCAGGTTCTGCAGCACCACCCGCAGCAGCCCCGGGTCCCCCCGGGCCGTCACTTGCGGCGCAATCAGCCATTCGACCTTGCGCCCGGGTTCGCTCGCCTGCAATTCCCCGGCCAGTTCCCGCGCCAGCGCCGACAGATCCACCCCTTCGGTTTTCATCGCCTGGCGCGATATGCGCGACAGCCGCAGCAGGTCGTCGATCAGCAGCCCCATCTTCTCGGCCCCTGCGCTCACGCGACCGAGCATGTCCCTGCCCTCCTCGCCCAGATTCCCGGCGTACTGCTCGGTCACCAGGCGGCTGAAGCCGTTGATCGCCCGCAACGGGGCGCGCAGGTCGTGGGATACGGAATAGGAAAACGCCTCCAGCTCCTTGTTGGCCACTTCCAGCGCATGCGTGCGCTCCGCCACGCGCCGCTCCAGTTCCTCGTTCAGGCGCCGCACTTCCTCCTCGCGCTTCTTGCGCTCGGTGATATCGGCGCCGACACCGCGGTAGCCTTTGAATGCGCCCGAGGCATCGAATACCGGCTCGCCGCTCATCTGCACATATCGCTTCGGTCCGTCGCGATAGGTTCGGCCGATCTCGAAATCGCGGAACGGCCGCCGCGCCGCGACGATCGCTTCGAGCGCCGCGAATTGCGGCTCGTCCCAGCGCACGCCCGGCGCGTCGCGCCGCGTCCTGCCGAGAAAGGTATCAGCCTCAATCTCTTCCCGCCCCGTATCGGGCCTGGACATCAGGGTGAAACGCAGTTGTTCGTCCTGCTCCCAATACCAGTCGGACGACAGTTCGGTGAGGGCGCGATAGCGCGCTTCGCTCTCGCGCACCGCCTGCTCCGCCTGCCGCCGCCGGGATTCGCGCTCGAAGTTGTCCAGCGCAAAACCGATATCCGTCGCCATTTCGATCAGCAGATCGCGAACCGCTTCGTCGAAAGGACCGAGCTCGCCGGACAGCAGGGTGAAAGAGCCGACCGCGACGGCATTCCGGTGCAGCGGCAGCGAGGCCGTGGCGCCCCAGCCGGCGCGAACGGCAAGTTCATGCCATGGCGCGGTCGCAGGGTCATGCACATAATCCTGACACCACACCGGCCGGTTCTCGCGTATCGCCGTGCCGCTGGTCGTAAGGCTGAACGCGGAACCGGCCTCGATCGAGAAGTCGACGCCCTGCAGGAGTTCGGTCCCCGTGCCGTAGGACGCCTGCGGCCTGAGCCGCCGGCCGTCCGCGTCCAGCAGTCCGATCCACGCCATCTTCATGCCGCCGAACTCGACGGCGACGCGGCAGATTTCCCGCATCAATTCTTCCGCGCTGGCGCTGCGCACGATGGCCTGGTTGCACTGGCTCAGGGCGGCGTAAAGCCTGGACAGGCGCTGGACCTTGGCTTCCGCCGCCTTGCGTTCGGTGATATCGTTCGCGAGCACCACCTGCGCGCGCCGGCCGCCGAATTCGAGCACGTGCGAGGTGATCTCGACGTCGATCTGCGTGCCGTCTTTGCGGCGATGCCGCCAGATGCCGGCGGCGCGAATATTCTCTTCCTTGACCTGGGCAACATGCTGCAACAGGCGCGGCACCTCCTCGGCCGGACGAATGTCCAGGATGCTCATCGTGCCGAATTCGCCGCGGCTGTAACCGTAATGCGCCACCGCCGCATCGTTAACGGCGAGAAACTTCAGGGTTTCGAGGTCATATACCCACATCGGCTGCGGATTTGCCTCGAACAGTTCGCGATAGCGGGCCTCGCTCGCGCGGACTTCGGCCGTGCGCACCGCGACCTGCCCCTCGAGCCCCTGCTTGTGCGCCCGCAGTTCGAGCAGCAATTTCGCCGCGCAAGCGAACAGCAGGCTGAACAGCAGACCCAGCGCCGCCTCGAGCGCGAGCACAAGGGGATCTTGCCGCTCCAGGCGCCAGATCAGCGTTGCCGCCGCGCAGGCGGCAAGCAGAAAAACCGCGAACGCCGCGAGCAGCGGCCGTCGCGGATGCGAATCGAACATTTCCTATTGTACCTGTCCCGCTGCCGGGGGCAGCCCCGGGGCGCTGCGGGGCGTCAGCCCCTCGCCCGGGTCACAAGGCCTGGCGCGCCGTCTGCATGCGCAGCGCACGCATGTCGTCGCCGCGCAGTTCGCGCAGCGCATAGCCGACGTAGCTGGGCACGACTTCCTTGCGCCAGTAGACATCGAGATCGGTATTGTCCATGGGCTTGGCCCTGGAAGCGGCCAGGGCGCCGGCCTCGGCAATGACCTCGTCGGTCAGCTTCCTGCCGGCGAGGTATTCGCTCGCCCTGCTTGCCACGATCGGTTGCGACGAAACCGCGCCCAGCACCAGGCGCGCATCGAGGACGGTGCCGTCCGGCGCGGCGCGCGCCGCCGCCGCGACGCCGAGCAGCGGAAAATCGAAGGATCCGCGCCGGCGCAGCTTCCAGTAGGTGCTCTTCCAGCCGCCGGCTTCGGGTAACAACACCTCGGTCAGGATTTCGTCCGCACTGCGCGTGAGGTAGGCGATGCCGTCGTTGTTGTACAGGCTCGCGAGTTCGAGTTCGCGTTCGCCCGCGGCCGAGACGAGGCGCACCCTGGCGCCCAGCGCGATCAGGGCCGGCGCGGTGTCGGTCGAGGACACGGCGAGACAGCGTTTGCTCGCCGTCGCGACCCAGCAGGTCTTGCCTTCCTTCTTCATGCAGTATCCGATGGCCTCGCGCCAATCCTCGTTCTGGTTGTAGTAGTTGCAGCGCGTGTCCAGGCACAGATTGCCGCCCAGCGTGCCCATGTTGCGCAGATGCGGCGAGGCCACCTGCGCCGCCGCCTGCCACAATCCGCGGTATTTTTCGCGCACGGCGAGCGCTCCCACGACCTCGGTCAGGGTGAGGCCGGCACCCAGCGCGAGGCCGGGGCCGTCGGCGATTTTCTTCAGGCCTTCGACCCGCTTGAGCGAGATGAGCGTCGCCGGCGTCTGCTGGCGGCGCTTCATGTTGGGCAGCAGATCGGTGCCGCCGGCGATGAGCATGCCGCGCGGCCCTTCGCCCGCGAGCATGCGCGCGGCTTCGGCGACACTCGCTGGCGCCTGATATTGGAACCACGGCAGGCGCATCATGACGTCGTCCTTTCCATGAGCTTGTTCGCCGGCTTCCTGTTTGCCATTTTGCTTTCATTGCCGTCGCCGCCCTCGGCGGGCGGAACGACGAACGTCGGTTCCACGTAGGGCACATCGGGGAATCGCTCCGGTCCCACGCGCGGGTTCTTGCCTTCGCGCTTCAAGTGCAACGCGCGCAGGATTTTTTCCGGCGTGATGGGCACTTCGTCGATGCGCACGCCGACTGCGTCGAAAACGGCGTTGGCGACCGCCGGCATCACCGGCAGGAGCGGCCCCTGGCCGACTTCCTTGGCGCCGAAGGGGCAATTCGGATCCGGATCCTCGATCAGGAACACTTCGACCTCGGGCATGTCGAGCGAGGTGATGCTCTTGTACTCGAGCAGCGACGGGACCTTGTGCACCAGCGCGTTGGAAAGCTTGGGCGGCAGCCGCCGGAACACCTGCTCTTCCATCAGGGCTTCGCCCAGACCCATGTAGATGCCGCCGATGACCTGGCCGCGCGCGAGCACCGGATTGAGCGCGCGGCCGATGTCATGCGCGATCCAGATCTTGGGCACGGTGATCCAGCCGGTATGCTCATCGACTTCCACCTCGACCACGCAGGCGGAGAAGGAATACGCCGGCGATGGCCCCACGCCTGCGGCTTTGAACTTGCCCGGCGGCTTGGGCGGCGTGTAGGAACCCACCGTGCCCAGCGTGCCGAACCTGGATTCGGCGTAGACCACCGCCTCGGCAAAGCTCATGCTCTTATCGGCATCGCCCGCCGCGAACACGCGCCCGCGCGAAAGCACGACGCTCTCGGGCAGGACCTCGAGTTGCGCTGCCGCCGCCGTGACCAGCATGTCGCGCGCGCGCCCGGCGGCCTGCAGCGCCGCATTGCCCATCATGATGGTCACCCGGCTCGAGTACGAACCGAGGTCGATCGGCGTGATCCCGGTGTCGCCGGTGACGCAGCGCACTTCCTTGGTGCTGATGCCCAGGGTTTCGGCCACGATCGCGGCGAGCACGTCGTTCGAACCCTGCCCGATTTCGGTCGCGCCGCAGAATACGGTCACCTGGCCGCTGCGGTCGAGCGACAGTTGCACGCCCGAATGCGGCATCTTGTTCCAGTAGATCGACACGCCTGCGCCGGTCATGTAGGAACTGCAGGCGATGCCGACGCCGCGGCCCTGCGGCAGCTTGCCGTGCTTTTGCTTCCAGCCGGAACCCTCGACCACCTGTCTTAAGCATTCGGCCAGGCCGTTGCTGCCGATCTTGAGCCAGCTCGCGGTGAGCGAATTGGGCTTGGTGACCATGTTGAGCCGCAATTCCGCGGGATCGATCCTGAGCTTCTCGGCGATCTTGTCCAGCTGCACTTCCTGGCCGAAGCGCGGCTGCGGCGTGCCGTGGCCGCGTTTGGGGCCGCAGGCCGGCTTGTTCGTAAATACCCTGCAGGCATCGAACTTGAAGCGCGGTAGCTCGTAGGTGAGCGGCGTCAGCACGCCGGTGTAAAAAGTGCTCGCCGGGCCGTGGGAGCCATAAGCGCCGCCGTCGAGCAGGGTCTGCAGGTGCATTGCGGTAATCCTGCCTTCCCTGGTGACGCCGGTGCGGAATTTCATCAGCACCGGGTGGCGGCCGCGGTGCAGGTAGAACACTTCTTCGCGCGTGAGGCAGATCTTGACCGGCCGCCCGAGCATCAGCGCCGCTTTGGACACCACGAATTCGTGGCCTGCCGGATCGCATTTGCCGCCGAAGCCGCCGCCGTTGTCGCAGGCGATCACGCGGATGTGCGCGGCCGACATCTGCAGCACGCGCGCCAGCTGGCGATGCAGGTAGTGCGGGTCCTGGGTGCTCGACCAGAGCGTCAGCTTGCCGTCGCCCTCGGCCTGGGCGAGCGCCGCGTGCTGCTCCATCGCCATGTGGGTGTCGCCCTCGTAGAAGAACAGGTCTTCGAATACGTGCTCCGATTTTGCCAGCGCCTCCTCGACATCGCCGAATTCGAACGCCTGGTTGCGATGGATGTTGCCCGCGTCGGTATAGTCGTGAACGCGCGCTTCCGGCTGCGCCAGCGCCTCCTCGGGCGTCGCAATGGTCCGCAAGGGCCGGTATTTCACCTCGATCAGAGCCAGCGCCTCGGACGCCGTCTGTTCGTCGTTCGCCACCACCGCCGCCACCGGATCGCCGACATAGCGCACGTGCTCCGGCGCGAGCGGGTACTCGTCCTGCGCCACCGGCATGATGCCGAAGGTGACCGGGAAATCGCGGCCGGTAAGCACCAGCTGCACCCCCGGATAAACTTTGGCGCGCGCAACGTCGATGGATTCGATCAGCGCATGCGGCTGGGACGAGCGCAGGAGCTTCATATGCAGCATGCGCGGCAGCTTCATGTCGTCGGCGTAGCGCAACTGGCCGGTCACCTTTTCGCGGCCGTCGACGCGGCGCCGCGCGTGGCCGATGACGTCGAGCTTTTTACCGGTGCTCATGCTGCCACCTCCGATCCGGTTTCGTGGTACATAACTGCTACGCGTCGGTGGCCGGAGCCATTCGCGGCCGGTCGCATCCCCGCTGCGCGGGGCCCCTGCTTCCTGCTCATGGCTCCGCCCTCCGTTCGTTGAGGACACGCGCGGCGTCTTCCACTGAATCGACGATCTGCTGGTAGCCGGTACAGCGGCACAGGTTGCCCGACAGCGCCTCCTTGATCCGCTCGCGGCTCGGGTTGGGCTCGATATCGAGCAGCCCCTTGGCCGTCATCAGCACCCCCGGCGTGCAGTACCCGCACTGCGAGCCTCCATGATCGGAAAACGCCGCCTGCAGCGGATGCAGTTCCGGGCCCCCGGCCAGACCTTCCACGGTCTCGATCACGCTGCCATCGCATTCCAGCGCGAGCTTGAGGCAGGACAGGAGCGGCTGGCCATCGACCAGCACCGCGCAGGCGCCGCATTCGCCCAGTTCGCAGCCGTGCTTGGTGCCGGTAAGGTCGAGCTCCTCGCGCAGCACTTCGAGCAGGGTCTTGTAGGGGGCGAACGAGACCTCGATCTCCTCGCCGTTCACGCGCAGCGTGATGTGCGCCTTGCGCCTGTCGATCGGTTTCAGCACGGTGTTCATTTTCGACCTCCGGAATGGGCCCTGACGGGCCTGTTCATTGCTTGCGGCGCGGCGGCGATCCCCCGCACCAGGTAATCGGCCAGCCCGTCGGCGATCGCCGCGACGCCTTGCGCGCCCTCGGGCCGGTACCAGCGCGAAGTCCAGTTGAGCGCGCCGAGGATGGCGCGCGCGACCAGCGCTGCGTCGCAGGACGCGAATTCCCCGTGCTTGACGCCCTTGGCGATGAGCGCGCGAACCGCGCGCTCGTATCTGTCGCGTTTCTCGATGATGCCCCGGCGCAGCGCTTCGGCCAGCATGTCGATTTCGAGGTGCGCAGTCGCGCCCTCGAGTTCTTCCAGCGTGTAGTGCAGGTGGGCGCGGATGATCGCGCGCAACTGCTCCGCGGCCGGCGCGGGCGATGCGCTTGCCACTGCTGCCGCCTCGAGCATGCGGTCCACGGTGCGGTCCTGGCAGAAAAACAGGAGTTCGTCCTTGCCGGCGAAATAGTAATAAAGGTTGCCCGGCGACAGGTCCGCCTCTTCGGCGATTTCGCGCATTCCCGCTGCGGCGACCCCGCTGCGGCGGAATACCCGCGCCGCCGCGCGCAGGATAGCCAGCCGCCGCGCCTCGCTCTTGCGCCGCACGCGCTCGGATGCGAGCTTGCCCGAATTGCCGTTATTGGAACTCGAATTCAAACTTTGAACCATGGTTCTAATTCTATGCCGATCGGCTCGGCGGCGCAACCCCCGCCGGCGCAGCAGTTCGCCGCCCGATTCAGCGATCGATCAGAAACTGGAACTTGCCCTCAGCCGGCATCTTGAGCCGGAAAAGCGCTCTCATCTCCGGAATCTGTCGAGCGTTGCGCAGGCGGCGGTTGCCGGAACATATGCGGAGATTTCCTGGACGAAGAACGCGGCGACGTATTTCCACGGATCGAAAAACCAAGGCCGCGCTTGATGCGCGGATAACCGCGTCCCGCCTTGCGTCTCGATGTGGAATCCGCTGTGTCACATTGTCAAGGGCATTTGGGCGGGAA
>Ga0172371_10002700_pt1 | contig 27929 bp, 29 predicted proteins | sample Lak12m_FD_114543 | JGI IMG/M metagenome (GOLD analysis project Ga0172371, IMG submission 114543) | Freshwater microbial communities from Kabuno Bay, South-Kivu, Congo - kab_022012_12m | ecosystem: Environmental > Aquatic > Freshwater > Lake | place: Democratic Republic of the Congo: South-Kivu...
CGTGATGCTCCATAAGGAACTGGACGCGGACGATGACGAAATGACCAGGACACGGAAAGTGAGAAGATCCTTCGTGGAAGAGCGATACGCTCAGCTCATCGAGGCCCTGTACGGAGACAAAGAGACCCTCGATGTGGCTACGGATATCCGATACCGAGACGGTAAAGAATTCAGAATGCAAACCGCAGTCCGCATCAAAGAGGTCCAAAACTAGGGAATTGCGAGGAGGACCTTTTTGTAAAAAGGTCCTCCTCGCACCCCTCTCCAAAAACTTCTATATTATGCTCGCTGGCCGGCTTCCCCTTCGGGGAACGCCGACCAGCGAGGCAATATATAAAGCTTTTTGAACAGGACTTACGGGAGACTTTTTTTGCCAAAAAAGTCCCCCTCCAGACTCCCTCTTTGAAATCGCATTCGTATGAGGTGATTGTTTAATGACAGTTCCTTCCACCAATTCGGGTGAAAGCGAATTTCAGCTTCATATTGACGGGATTTTTCTCAGGTTCGGCGGCGTGAACGTCTTGGCAAACGTGAGCACCGGCGTCAAGAAAGGCGAAATCTTTGCCATCATCGGCCCGAACGGCGCTGGAAAAACATGTCTGCTCAATTGTATCAACAGATTCTATCAGCCGAGCCGAGGCCGCATATTCTTCGAGGGCCGGGAAATAACACGCCTTAGGTCTTACGAGATAGCGAGCCTGGGCATTGCCCGAACGTTTCAAAACGTTGAATTGTTTAAAGGGATGACAGTTCTGGACAACATTAAACTGGGTCGTCACGTTCATCTGAAAACCGGATTGTTGTCCGCGGGGTATTATTTCGGCGAGGCAAGGCGCACAGAAATGGCCCTTCGCAAGGAAATAGAAGAAACCATCATAGACTTGTTGGAGATCGAACATATCCGAAAGAAAAAGGTCGGGACCCTTCCTTACGGGCTCCAAAAAAGGGTGGAATTGGCGCGAGCTTTGGCGATGAAACCGAAACTGCTTCTCCTGGATGAGCCGGTCACAGGCATGAACCTGGAAGAGACCGAAGATATTGCGAGATTTATTCTGGACATACACGATGAGTGGGGCGTGACGATCATTCTCATAGAGCACGATATGGGCGTTGTCATGGACATTTCCGATCGCATCGCGGTCCTGGATTTCGGGATCAAGATTGCCGAGGGCGAGCCTCCTGAAATAAGACACAATGAGCTGGTCATCAAGGCATATCTTGGCGAAAAGGACCTTACATACTCAAGGCTGGGAGCCTAGAGATTTCGGCAACCGTTCACCGGAACAGGCGAAGGCCCCCGGAATCACGATGGGGGAGGCTTGGAGGGGGAGATGGTCTCCCCCTCCATCCTCACCGGGCGTAGAGCCGCCTCAAGCCCGGTGAACCAATAGGGATTTGATGCAGCCAATTCTCGAAGTCAACAACATCGAGGTGATTTACAGCGAGGTAATTCTCGTTCTCAAGGGTATGTCCCTCAAGGTCTATGAAGGCCAGATCGTGACAATACTCGGCAATAACGGCGCGGGCAAAAGTACTACCCTAAAGGCTATTTCCGGATTGCTGAAATCCGAAGACGGTGAGGTGACCGACGGCGCGATTGCCTTCATGGGCGAACGCATTGACAGGATGGACCCCGAGAACATAGTGAGAAAAGGGATCTTCCAGGTCATGGAGGGCCGGAAAGCCTTCGAGGACCTGACCGTGGAAGAAAACCTTCTAGTAGGCGCTCACACCATTAAGAGCCGGAAGCAGATAAAGCGGGATCTGGACATCGTTTACCATTACTTCCCGAGATTGACCCAGCGCAGAAGCGTGCTGGCCGGATATATCAGCGGTGGTGAACAACAAATGCTCGTAATAGGCCGTGGGTTGATGGCCCACCCGAGGCTGCTGCTCCTGGATGAGCCTTCCATGGGACTGAGCCCCATGCTGGTGGGAGAGATCTTTGAAATAATTCAAAGAATAAACAAGGACGAGAAGGTGACCATCCTTTTGGTCGAGCAAAACGCGAGGATGGCCCTGAGCATCGCAGACCACGGATATGTCATGGAGAGCGGTCGGATCGTTCTCGATGACCATGTGGACAAGCTAAGGGAAAACGAGGATATCAAGGAATTCTATCTGGGCCTCACGGAAATGGGCCAAAAGAAAAGCTACCGCGAAGTCAAACACTACAAACGCCGCAAACGATGGCTGACATAGAAATGGTTTCAGAACCTGCGATGTTTCTGGAAGAGTTTCCGAGGAGGGCCTTTTTGCAAAAAGGGCCTCCCCAGACCCCTCTCCAAAAACTCTCATGATTTTGAACCATTGTCGCCAGGGCCGACAATGGTGTGGTGCATGCAGATCCGAGGTCTGCTTCTCCCTATGAGGTTTTGACACCGCTTCCAGAAAAACTCACTTCAATCCTGCGTAACGCTGTTTCGTGGTCTTGACCAGACTGAGAAAACGGATACCCGATAGGCATAGGCTTTACTGATTTTTCGGGGGGGCCTGTGGCTCGCCTTTGTTTTTTCTGATTTGGGCTTTTAGCTCCTGCACTTCCTTTGTCAGATCCTTGATGGCCTGAGTGAGCTCCTCGATTTGCTTGTCGGACACTCGTGGGAAAGGTGGCGCAGCCACCGCCTTTTTCGGAGGTTCAACTACTATAACGGGAGGGGCGGGCGCGGGCGCGGCCTGTGCAGGAGGAGGTTTGGACTCCAATCTAGTCTCATCCCGTTGGAGAATTTGCCTTGGTCCCATCTGAGCCTCCAACCCTCCGGACCACATAATGGTCATGGACAGACAAGTGGTTATCAGAAGGAGGAGAAGACCCATTGGCCTCATCCAGGGCATCGTGTTTTTCTTTTCCCGCGGATCCATCACGTTTTCCCCCGTTGTGCATGTCCGTTGTTGCATTAATTCTTCGCCCTATAAATGTCACGGTTAGTTCGGGATCATCCGAATGGTTAGGTGCCAGGGAAGACATACGGAACCTTCTAAAACCATTGTAGCATGCCATAGTTCATCTTCAACCTTCCATACCGATGCCAGGCTGGCCTTTTCCTCGGCTACAGGTTGGCAGTCAAGCTCATAAGAAAACCGAAGATCGGATCAATGGTTCTGTTGGGATTTGCGCCGAAGTTGTTGGCTACCGTCGGCAAATCCCAATTCGGGACGCTCTTGTCCACGCACGCGTAATGGAACCATCTGCCCGGCCACCAGTAGGCTGCTTGCATCCCCAGCGTCCAGGGACCTGCCAGCAGGTTCCAGTTTAAGCAAAAGTTTGCTTCCCACCCAAGATTGTTGTCAGGAATTGCAGGAGCGGGAGATGAGAAACTCCCTCGCTGCGCGAATTCCACAGATCCGAACGTCCCCACGGGATCAGGCCGTATGTAGCCCCACCCGTACCCGTGAGATACGCGGCGAGCGTGCACCAGGCAAGCTGAAACATTAAGGTTGCTGGCCAGCAGGTAATCTATTTTGCCGGCAAAGGTATTTGCATCGGACATGTCTGCCGGCGAGTTTATGCCGGATTTGTAAGTTGGCGCCATCAGAAGCGAATAAGGCGCAAAGACCTGTCTGGCGCTCTGCGGATCCTCTTGGATGAAGGACTGGCGATCAATGAGGATTCCGCGTAGCCTGTCAGGCCCTGGCATGTGGGTGTAAAGAAACGTTAGTTTGAGGGGGCCAAAATTCAACCCTGTTTCCACCATGTAGCGCCACGATTGAACGTGACGAGGAGCCAGGAGACTCCCTCCCCCGCCCGGTATCAGCGCGGGTGCGCCGAAAAAGGTTCCATCTAAAGACGACTGGTATCTGACCGTGCGGTAGTACCAGTCCGCCTCGGTATTGAAAAAGAATATGGGCCCGCAGTACTGGAAAAATGTCCAACCCTCAGTAATGAAAGTGTCACTGGGCGGAGCTGAAATCCTCAGGGCAGTGGTGGCCTGTGCCTCCGGGCCTTCGTGCCAGGCCGCGTAGGTCCCTCCTGCTCCCGCTTCTATGCGACCGGATCTATATGTAACGGAACAGATAAGATCCGCGGCACGGGCTGAATTCAGGTCACTCTGGTCCCAATATGCCACGCTCCCTCTCCTCCAAAGGTAGACCCCCAATCCTATATTTAGCGGCGCGCCTTCGCTTGGTTCGAAATATATGCCATCAGGATCGTCTGCCAAAGCCTCAAGGCTCTCCACGGTCTCTTCCGATCCTTTCGCCGCCTCCTTTTTCTGTTCCTTGGTCAAAGCCTTAAAGTCCTCCGGCAACTTGCCGGTAGCCCACATCAATTTGCGGGCATTGGTCCTTGGAACCGGCCAACCGGTAGGACCGGTCTGGAGAAACAGAAATTCTTCTGTTCGGTTAGAAATACCGAACTGGAAGCCGCATCCTCTACCGAACCTGAATTTCCCGTAGTTGATCTGCCCCCAAGGTGTTCTTACGAAGACTGACATCCTTGTCCAATCTCCACTGGAGATTACGGTACTTACCCCGGGACGAGTGGCGGTGAAGTACGGTCCAATTCGAAAGACACCGCCAAACTCAACAGCCTCATTCAACTTGACCTTCGGGATTGCGGTTATCACGTTGTATGAGTCTCCAGTGCCGCTGCCCGAGACAACATTGGCTCCCAGCCAGCCGTTCAAGGGAGCGAAATTTCCGCCCGTGGAACTGTTATCAACATTGTACGGCCCGAAGAAACCGTTTTGCCCCCTCTGGGAATAATACTCGTAGTTGAAGCTATAAGCCGGGCTGACGCTAATTTCGAGAGCGAACACGCCCCCAGCCCATAGCAGAACCGACATGAACGCAATGGCCGATATCACCGAATGACGGCAAATCACCATGGCCCCACCTCCTATGATGAAGACCCCACTGGAAGTCCTGAATGCAAAGCGAGGCCCACATCTGCTCTCAAAGAGCAGGTCGCTCTTTTAATGACACTAAGCGGAAACTCGCTGAAAAGGGGAAAGCCGGCAGTCAGCTAAGTGACGCCGCCGCGAATGATACTTTGTGGGGCTCCACCGCGGACGGCACGGTGAAAGCTGTCTTCGTGACTGTCAAAAATCACCGACCTCGTTGCTCCGCCTCAACCGAGGTTACAGCCGCGCTCCATGAAACAGGTCGAGATGTGATCCGTAGGAATCGTATGATTATTACACCGTACTACACTAGCAGGGCAACGAAAATCTGTGCAGAAAAAACTTGAGGCAGTATCCGACTGTTACGTTGAGGCACCGGTACGGTGTTGTGGCAATTCCTTTTCTTACGCTATAATTATGCGCCAAATTGTTGAGAATCTTGAAAGGAGTAGATGAATGTCCGTTTATGCGCGTATGGCCGGCGAGATACTGGCTAGCATCCGTGATTCGAGACCGGTGGTGCACAGTATTACCAATTACGTTGTAATGAACTCCACGGCAAACGTTCTCCTGGCCATGGGAGCTTCGCCGATCATGGCGCACGCGCCTGAAGAGATTGAAGACCTTTCTCTCATAACCAGCTCCCTTGTAATCAACATAGGCACTCTCTCCAAACCATGGATAGAATCAATGATCCTGGCGGGCCGCCTGGCTAAAATCGCGGGCAAGCCCTTTGTGCTGGACCCTGTGGGCTCGGGCGCGACGAAACTCCGTACAGAGACTGCACGCAACATCATCGAGTCATCACTGCCCACTGTAATTAGAGGCAACGCTTCCGAGGTACTCTCCCTGTCGCCCCAGGGAGGCACAACCAGAGGCGTTGATTCCATCCACTCCATGGAAGACGCAATAGATGCCGCCCGATCCATAGCCACCTCCCTCGGGACAGTGATAGCTGTCACAGGCGAGCGGGACCTGGTTACGGACGGCAAGCGCTCTCTGATAATCAGCGGCGGAAGCCCCTTGATGGGCTACGTGACAGGGACAGGCTGCGCGGCCAGCGTAATTGTCGGAGCGTTTTTGGCAGCCGAAAAGGACGCTATAACGGCATCCGCCTGCGCGTTGGCTTTCTTCAAGTTGGCGGGCGAAAGAGCCGCGGCCGAAGCCCAATCACCCGGTAGCTTCTGGATCAAGGTGCTCGACGCGTTGTATGAAATCACACCCGCTGATCTAGAATCAAAAGCCAGGATCTCTGAAGAATGAGCGATCCTGCGTCATGGGAAGTCTATCTGGTTACGGATCGGGCTTTCTCCCGGGGGCGGTCCACCCTGGAAATAGTGCAAGCCGCGGTCAAAGGAGGTGTGTCTGCTGTCCAACTTCGGGAAAAGGACCTGGAGACGAGAGCATTCTACGAGGCAGGTCTGAAAATACGCGATCTGTTGCATTCCAGTGGAGTGCCGCTGATCGTCAACGATCGGATTGACTTGGCCCTGGCCCTGGATGCGGACGGTGTTCACCTGGGGCAGGAGGACATGCCCATAACAGTTGCCAGAAAGATTCTCGGACCGAATCGGATCATCGGGATCTCTGTCAACGCGCCCGACCAAATTGATGAAGAATCCGCGTCAATGGCGAACTACCTGGCAGTCAGTCCTGTTTTTTTCACGGCGACCAAATCGGACATCACGCAACCGTGGGGCCTGGAGGGAGTCCGAAAAGCCAGGTCCATGACCGATCTGCCACTCATCGCCATCGGCTCCATCAAGAAAGAAAATACGCGGGAAGTGATTGCCGCCGGCGCGGACTGTGTCGCGGTGGTCACCGCCATAGTCTCCGCGGATGATCCGGAACAGGCCACCCGAGAACTGTTGGAACAGGTCCGGGCGGGAAAAAGGGAGCGATGAGGGGGAGAAGAGTGGGGGGGAGAGTGGGAAAAGAATACCGGGGAGGGCGTTTTTGCAAAAACGCCCTCCCCGGACCCCTCCCCAAAAACTCCTATACGGCTTCGATCTCAGGCAATGCCTGAGATCGAAGCGCAAGAGTTGCCTCCGGGGCCACTGGACTCGCTCACACAAGTCTGTATCGCAATCTGGAATTGCCCTTTGAACTTCCTTCCTGCGCAAGGGGGAATCCAGCCTTGTAGCCTTGTAGGGCGGGCTATTCCCGCCGAATCCGTCTACCAACCTCCGCGGAGTTCGTCCTCCTGACATGAGTGCCAACCATGAAACTTAAAGATATCGGAGAATTCGGCTTCATAGATAGAATCGCGCCGCTGGGAAACATCAGAACCAAGGGTGTGGTCAAGGGCATCGGTGATGACTGCGCGATCGTAGCTCTTGAAGGGCCGAATTATCTGCTGGTGACCACCGACCTGCTGGTAGAGCGCGTGCATTTTCTGAAGCAATGGGGCTCTTCCGAAATCATCGGCGCCAGGGCACTGACAGCCAATCTGTCGGACATCGCCGCGTGCGGAGGTACGCCCCTGGACGCGTTCATTAGCATTGCCATTCCTGAGGAGACAGAGGTGGAGTGGCTCGACGGCCTTTATCGCGGAATGGCGCAAATGGCTCGCGTGTATGGTGTGAATTTGCTGGGCGGCGACACCACAGGATCGAAAAGCGACCTGGTAATAAACATAGCCTTGACCGGTACGGTAGCGCCCGAAGATGTGCTGTTCCGCCACACCGCGAAAGTGGGTGACATTATTGTGCTCACCGGGCCAACCGGACTATCCGCCGCGGGATGCGACATTCTCGTCCACTCACCCGAGCTACCTGAACAAATAACCCACGACCTGATTCGCTCGCATCTTGAACCTCGCCCTCATATTCTCCAAGGCCGCCTCTTGGCAACCTCTGGCGCGTGCTCGGCTGCAATCGACTTGTCCGACGGAGTCTCCTCCGACCTGGGGCATATATGCCGAGATTCGGGCATCGCCGCGGTGATCTACGAAAACCGGCTCCCCGTGAGCGAGGAACTGACCCGTGCTGCAGCCGCAATGGGCACAGACCTCTTGAAGTGGGTTTTGCACGGCGGAGAGGATTACGTGCTCCTTGCGGCTGTCAGACCGGACAAACTGGAGGATGTGAGAAAGAGATTCGAGACGAACGGGCTGGATCTTTACCCCATCGGAGAATTTGTTTCGGGCCATGAGATGTTTCTGGAGAGGCCCGACGGCCGCAGGGAAGCCTTGGCATGGGGGGGGTGGGATCATTTCAGATGATCTAATTCTTCAGCGGAAAGGTCGGCCAGCGAAAGACCGCTGGCCCGATGTGGCCGCGCAATCATCTAATTGCAGACGTCTTGACAAAGTATATACCACGCTTTAGGATGAGAGCATGGACGTGACTCACGTTCTTGAAGGCTACGTTTTCGTGTGGGATGCTGAGAAGGACCAGATAAACCGACAAAAGCATGGGATCTCTTTTGAGCAGGCGTGCGAGGTCTTTCTTGACGATTTTTACAAAATGTACAAGGACTTCCACGAGGGCGAGGAGCGATGGACAATCATGGGGCATTCATACTTGGCCCACCCGATCCATCCTCTTTACGTGGTAGCAGTAGAAAAGGGACAAGCCACCTGGCGAATCATTTCCGCTCGATTTGCCACGGCTTCGGAGAGAAGACGCTATGAAGAAGAAGATGATGCCGACTAAAGAGCGTCCTACCACAATGATATCCCTTCGGATACCGGTGGACGTCTTGGACAAACTTAAGAAGATTGCACCGGCCAAAGGGATATCCGGATATCAAGCCCTCATAAAGTACTACGTGGGAAAAGGACTCAGGGAAGACTTCGACTTGGTTCGGCAGATGGAATCGGCCGAAAAGCTGCAAAGCACTCTTACCAGAATGGGACTCAAAGCAGAACAGATAGATGAAGTGTGGGAAGCGTTGGGCGGTCACCTGCCAGCGAAGTCCAAACAAATCGACGAGAACGTGTCGCGTCCTGTCCTGACCGATTGATACTAATGCGCTTTCATATAAGTAACATTGAGAAGCTGGTTCATTGCCGGTCTTGCCGTCCGTAGCGGAGGAGGCATGCCCGCGGTCTCATGAAATGAAAAGCGAACTGGTATTACACGCCGCTGCCGAAACCAACCCTCCTCGATGCCTAAAGAAAATAACCGACCACGTATCTCAGCCCAAGGGCCGCGATCACTGTCGCCAGCACAGGTCTGATAAGGGCCCCCGGAACAAATTTCTGGGTGCGGGCCCCCAAATACATGCCTACGAACCCGCCGATCCCAAACAAGAAGCCGAGCAACCAATCGGGCCGAACGGATTGACCGGGCAGCGCGACTAGGGGGCCAAAAAACTCGTAGAAAAGGACACCTCCTACAGATGTGACGCATGTTCCCATCAGTGTCGCACCGGCAATCGTATGGATGGGAAGACCGAAGAACGATACTATAAAGGGCGCTATTATCGCGCCGCCGCCAATACCGTAAACACCTCCGATCAACCCCACCACGAGAGACAGCACGAAGAGTCCTGTAGTGTGGAACCGGAAACATTCACCAAAGAATTCATACTCTGTGCAGGAGAGTGACCAGCTCAGTGTACGTATTCCGGGCTGACCTGGGTTGGAGGCCGGACACGCTTCTTGCGCGGTTTGCTGGCGCATTCTTGCCTCTGCAGCCTTCTCCGAGGTATGCTTCCCTCGCCCCGCGATCACCTGATAGAGCATGCGTCCGCCGATGTACAAGAGAACACAGCCCACAAAAAGCTTGAACGCTCTCGGATCGGGAAGGTACCAGACACGTATGAATAGCCCCAGAACAAGCCCCGGAATCGTTCCCGCAATGATGTTCCAGGCGAGGGGCCAGTTCATTCTACCTTCTTTGAAATACCTGTATACTGCGCTTGGAATACCTACAACATTGAACACCAGGTTGGTTGGAGTTACCGCGGGACTGGTGAAACCAAGGACGCTCATCTGGAAGGGTAAGATGAGGAAGGCTCCTGATATGCCTCCCATGGAGGTAAAAAAGGAGATAACGAGTCCCACCAGGGGAGGGACCCATAAGGCCGTCTCAACTCCGGAAACCGGAAATGTCATTTCGACCTCCAAGATAACGTGAACGCGGCCATGAACGGTCAGGCCTTGGTAGCTATAAAAGGACCTTGTTCAAAACGGTGGAAGACTTCTGTCCGGCGTGAAGTCTAAATTGCCAACAAAGCTCTGCCTCATGCATTCGATCCTGTTCCGATTGGCTAGATGCACCGCAACCAAACAGTTAACGAGAGATGATCGGCGCCCCAGAAAGTCTTCAGAGGGCCCCTTGCTTCTAGGTCCTCGAATGCAGTGTCAAGCTCCTGCTAAAGTTACGGCACGGGGAACTCATAGGGCCCCTCGGATGATTCTCCCCTATCTGCCGGCGCCTCCACGATCAATACAGGCCGATGCGCCGTCTTCAAGATACTCCTGGCAATGCTGCCCATTACAAGATGCTTTACACCTGTGCGCCCGTGCGTACCCACTACAATGAGATCTGCCGACTCTTGGTCTGCCAGGGCAACAATCTCCCTCGACGGCGAACCAACCAACCGATATGTCTTCACTACCCCCACAACTGGACCACATTTGCTTGCCAGAGCATCGAGTTGGGCTTTGGCGGCTTCCTGCATACGGCTGAGGATTTGGTTGAGTTCTTCCCCCACCCAATCCACATAGCTTGGAAAGCCCGTTGAATCGATTACATGGACGATGAGCAGTTGGGCGCCAAAAGCCTTTGCATAATCCACAGCCAGTTCTCGAGCGGGTTCGCTATTCTCCGAGAAGTCAGTACAAAACAGAATTTTCTTGGGTTGCATGGCACGAACCTCCTTCTGTTTGGAAGCGGTAAAGGCAATGTGTGAGAGTGGCCTGGCCGTCCCCGTAATGGCACGTTTTTATTCAAACTCGTGTTAGTATCATAGGGGGAGTCAAAGGTCCTTGTCAAGCCCTTTCTGCTGAACCACCTATTGGTCGACGCTATGGGGTGTGGTAAAATTTCATGGCCCAGAATGTTCCGACAGGGACCGCCGAGGGAGAAAACCATGCCCAAGGGCAAATATCAAAGGTCCAAATCGCTAGACCTGGCAGGCCAGAATGCCAATTCCAGGCTCTTGAACCCTGCTCGCATCTATGAAAATTCGGGTGAGCCGCGATGCCTCAGTCCGATTGAATTGGCTGCGTTGGAGCTGGCATTCCGAGAATGGGCCGACATTCCATTTCGCGCTGACACACGAGCTTCCAGGAAGCGTATTCTGTTGATTTTTCTTCTTATTCGCTACACCGGCGCTCGCCTCAACGAAGTCCTGGCCATTGATCCAGTGAGGGACATCAATGCGTCCAAACGCTCTGTGACTTACGGCAAAGGCAAACAGACCGAAAACGCACTCCGCCGCGAAGTGCAAATTTCATCGGGGTTGATGTCCGAAATTCAGGGTATGATCAAGGACCGCGCTATTGCGAAAAAAACAGGTTCGTGGTTGGGGGTGGATGCAGCGCACGTGCGGCGCAAATTTTACGAGCGCGCTGTGGTTTGCGGCTTTCCACAGGAGTTCGGATCGCCCAATGCCATTCGAAGGGCCAGGGCAGTGGAATTGATGCAGAGCAACTTGCCGCTGCCCGTGGTGCAAAGGATTCTTGGCCACTCGACCCCGAATCTCACGGCGTCCCTGATTGCTTTCTCTGAGGAGGATATTCATCAGGTTGCAAAACACTTCATGGAAAGGGAAAGGCAACGGAAGACCAGTGCGCGTAACACCTTTTTCGGAAAAATCGGTCATATACAAAGGGGAGACATTCAGTCACGAGTCGAACTTGTTACAGTTGCCGGTGACGTTGTGACGACGGTGATTACCAATAACAGTCTGAAAAGGATGGGACTCAAAACAGGATCGCTGGTTACAGCTGAGGTTAAGGCGCCCTGGGTTGTATTGCAGAAGGCCCGCAAAAAACCTTTGTGCACCGCAGAAAACTTGTTTCATGGCACAGTGACCCGGATTCTTCGCGGCAAACTCACCACCGAATTTATTGTTCGAGTCCGTGACGGAACCCAGGTGTGTTCGCTGGTCACCGAGGAGAGCAGACGTGCGCTCGATATCAGGGAACAGGAAGCTGTTTGGATAATGTTCAACAGCTTTGCCGTGATTCTGCATGTCGATTAGCATGTGGTACTATCTTCGCGGATAATTTCCTGTAACATCAGGTAAAATGGTGGCGGTCGGGGGGGCGAGATACCACGAGTCTTCGGTGAAAAATAATTTTGCGCGCGCCCCAAAACTTTCTTGACATTATATTAATATACAAATATAACTATATTCAAGATCTGGAGGGCACGGAGGTAGCATGAAAAAGCGCCACATGACCCGGAGAAAATTCCTTATCAGTTCGGCAGCCGGTGGAGCTTCCGTCATCGCAGCGTCATACATGGGTCTTGATTCCTGGGCTTCCAAGGAAAAGACCAGCCTGGAAGTCAATATCACCCCCACGTTGTGTGATGCTTGCGGCAACTGGTGCGCAATGAACGTGTACACGCGGGGGGGGCGGGTTTGGAAGGCCGAAGGTATCCCCTGGGCAGGCAACAATGTGGGTCGAATCTGCGCCAAGGGGCACGGCATGCTCCACGATGTCTACAACAAGGATCGGATCAAATCTCCGCTGAAGAAGGTGGGGCCGGGCAAGTTCGAACCTATTTCGTGGGAACGGGCTTACAAAGAGATCGGCGAAAAGATGCTGGCCATATCTAAAGAGCATGGGCCAGAGTCCATATTCTGGCTGCAATATCCTGAAGGCAACGAGCCGCTGACAAAGCGTTTCATGGCCGCCCTCGGTTCACCGAACGTCTTTTCTCACGGGTCGACTTGCTTTCTCCCGAGGAACATAGGCTGGTGGCTGACGGTGGGAGAGCCAAAACCTGAACACGACTTTGTAAATACTCGCTTGATGCTCTTCATTGGCCGAAATCCCGCGGCAGGACTGCAATTGCGGCAACTTAACGATATCACAATTGCTAAAGACAAAGGGGCTCGGCTCGTGGTTGTGGATCCCAGATTCAGTGAAGCCGCCGCGATAGGCCATCAGTGGATCAGGATTCGACCTGCGACTGATCTGGCGCTCATGCTGGCGCTGGCTCACGTGCTGATCAAGGAGAAACTGTATCAGAAGGACTTTGTTGAAAAATACACCGAAGGGTTTGATGAATTCGCGACCAAGATGGAACAGTACACGCCTGCGTGGGCTGAGGAGAAGACCTCAGTCCCCAAGGACGTTATTGTCAAACTTGCCAAAGATCTTGCAACCGAGGCTCCACGCGCGGTTGTCCATCGCGGTTACCACGGCGCCATGGGCACGCAATACAAGAACAGCCTGCAACTGGTCCGAGCAGTGGCCTGCGTTAACGGGCTGCTCGGGAATTTCAACCAGCGTGGAGGAATGTTTTTTGCGCCCAAGCCGAAGCTCGGCCAATTAGATCCGGCAAAATATCCGGCTCCTCCCAAAATCGAAGGCCCCATGGCCGACGGAAGCGGCGATCCGGAACGGTACCCGCTCACCCCCAAAGGGATAGGGCTTGCCCATGCGATCCCGGAACTCGCGATTCAGGGTAAATTGAAGGCCGGCTTCATCCACCACAACAATCCTTTGCGGACCAATCCGAACCCCGCGCGGGTTATCGACGGATACAAGAAGCTCGAATTGCTGGTCTGTTTTGACTACGTGCTCTCCGAGACTGCCACCATTTCGGACTACATCCTGCCCGAATCCTATTACCTGGAGCGGGACGATGTGGTTCACGCCAACCATTCTTACGATAGCAAGCAGGTGGCCATACGCCAGGCCGTGATGAAACCCCTGTACGATACAAAGCCTTTGGTCCAGATCCTAGTAGAGATGGCTCCTCATCTGGGCATCGGAAAATACTTCAACTTTACCCTGGATGATTACAATCGCGCGTGTCTGGAACCGCTTGGTGTGTCGCTGGAAAGGTTGAAGAAAGAGGGTGTGGTGGATCTCGGCGGGAAATGGCAGCCTGGCGAGCCGGAATTCCAGACCCCCAGCGGCAAGCTCGAATTTGTCTCTTCAACACTGAAAGATTTGAATCTCCCCGCTACGCCGGAGTGGGATGAGCCGTTGGTCAGTCCTGACAGGAAGGACCCGTATTCCTTTAGGCTCATTCACGGCAAGCAGGCACACATGACTCATGCTCGCACCATCAATCAGATTTACCTGAAGGAAATAACCCTCAAGAACGATTGGGGAAGAGCCTGGATTCATCCGGACAGGGCCAAAGCGCTGGGGATCAAAGACGGAGATTGCATGACCATGTCGTCGCCAGTGGGCAAAGGAAGAGTAAGGGCAAAAGTGACCGACGCGATTCACCCGGAGTGCGTGTTCGTTCCCAGCGGGTACGGAGTCTTTTCCAGGAACCTGCGCACGGGATTCGGCTATGGGGTCTCTTACAACGATTTCCTGCCGACGTATTTTGAGCCGGTGCTCGGACACACTATGAGCGGCGAGATCATAGTCAGGGTGGAGAGGACCTAAAAGTGGTTGCAAGACCTCGGAAGCATTTGAAGCCGTGCCGGGGGAAACTTTTTGCAAAAAGTTTCCCCCGGCGCCCCCTTCAAAAACTCCCAATTATTACAAACATTTTTAGCTACGGGCAGGTGCCCGCGTGCCCCGAGGGAAGACCGCCGGCTTGTCGACGATTGAGGCTCAGTCCTTGCCTCTACAGAAGCAAGAACTGCAAATTATAGGAGTTTTTGGGGAGGGGTCCGGGGAGGCCCTTTTTGCAAAAAGGGCCTCCCCGGAAACTCTCCGCAGAATTCCTCTCACGGAGCTGACCATGCCGCGTTACGGAATCGCGATTGATACTACCAAGTGCATTGGCTGTCATGCCTGCCAGTTGGCTTGTCAGAATCACAACCGGCTCGATTACAACGAGCGGTTCAACTGGATACTCGAGCGCGAGCGGGGCAAGTACCCGTCCTGGGACAAGGAGTTTATCCCGGTTCAATGCAATCATTGTGAAAATGCCCCTTGTCAGAGGGTTTGTCCCACCGCCGCGATCTACACGACCCCCGAAGGGATAGTCCACATTCACCGGGAGAGGTGTGTAGGCTGCAAGTACTGCATTGAGGCTTGCCCGTACAAGGTGAGAATCATCGACCATCACCAAGGCATAGTCACAAAATGCTGGCTTTGCATAGACATGGTCCGGCAGGGCGGGGAGCCGGCATGCGTGACCACGTGCCCGAATCAAGTCAGAATCTTCGGAGATCTGGACGATCCGAACAGCAAAATATCACGATTCATAGCTGAGCATCGCGCTCAGCCGCTGAGGCCGGACCTCGGCACTCGACCCAAGATCTACTACAAAAGGAGTTAACCATGCTTGAGAACGCATGGGGATGGCTGATTGTCTCTTATCTGTTCCTGGCGGGTGCAGGCGCGGGGGCCTTTATCGCAGCGGTTGCGTGTGAGCTGCTGGCTCCGGACTGGTCCAAATCGCTAGCGCGGGCTGGGTCACTCGCTTCCGGTCCTTTGGTTGCGGTGGGGACTATGTGTCTGGTTTTCGATCTGGAGGCAGGCTTTTGGCAGCCGTGGCGCCAGCTTTATCTGGTGAGTAACCTCAGCAGCATGATCTCCTGGGGCGTGATCGTCCTATCGCTTTTCATACCGGTGGCCGTTCTGTACGCTGCTGCCCTGAACGACCTCACTGTCGTGGGTCGGTACGCGAAGAAATATCTCTGGCATCTTGAAGTGGCCGGAAGCGTGCTGGCCGTGGCCACCGCGGTGTACACCGGAATACTCATCGCGGTTGTCAACGGAGTTCCCTTCTGGAACACTCCCTTGATGCCCGTGCTCTTTATGGCGTCAGCAATGTCCACAGGGCTTGCCGTGGCGATGATAGGCGCGGCCGTCATTGACATCACGACCATAAGGACGTTGTCCAACTTTGCCCTTGGTCACGTGATTTTCCTTGCCATTGAAGCGGTTGTGCTGATGCTGTTCATCTTCATGTCTCTGACGAGGTCCGTGGAGGCAGCTGCTTCGGCGAACATGCTGATCTCGGGCGTCTTGAGTCCTTATTTTTGGCTGCTCGTGGTGATCCTGGGAATTCTCGTCCCATTCACGCTCAGCATCGTCGAATATTATGAATACGGGGAAATGCACAAGTATCTGGTCGTGGGAGCGGACCTTCTTGTGCTGGTGGGAGGAATGAGTCTCAGGGCAGTGATCGTGTTTTCGGCCTCTCCGCCGCAGATAGTGTAGAGAGGCAGGGAGACGGGGGCGCGAGAGATCTTCATCCAAGCCCTTTAAGCCAACGAGTGTCTGATCGAATTGACAGCGTCGTGATTCACAGGGAGTGACACATGGATCAAGAGCAAGAGAACAAAACCAAGGAGACTGAGGCCGAGGCCACCTCGGCCGAAGCGGAGCCCGCCATCGAGGCCGCAGCAGAAGAGGAAGCACCGGAGCCTCAAAAGCCCGTCGTGGAACCGGATCTGGTCGGCCAGAAAAGAGGGCGCATGATAGTCGGGGGATTGGTGGCCACAGTGGTCGTCTCCCTTATTGCACTCCTCGTGGCGGCGATTTTTCAGGTGACTTCGAGGTGGCTTATCACGTGCCCGACCGATCTGCCCGTGAATGATCCAGCGCCGATTCTGTGGAAAGCTATGGTGTCGGAAAGCGCCACTCCTGGCAGGCTGGGCGTTCCCGGGGACATGCTGAAAGATGCTGGATTCAAAGGGGACAATCCGCAGTCAGAAAAACTCCAGCCTGCAAAAACGGAATAGAGTTTCCCTGCAATTCCCTCAACCAACAGAGAGGTGCTAACTCATGAAAGAGTATGATTATGCGAAAGGATTTTGGAACCCATATGCAGCCGGAATTGCCCTGGGGTTGGTTTTGCTGCTGACCTTTTATTTAATGGGCACAGGCCTGGGCGCTTCCGGCGCAATTGCCAGAACCGCGGCAGTGGCCGCGCACGCTGTAACTCCCGACGCGACCGCGACAAATGGATATTTCGGCGAATTCTACAAGAAAGGCGCTCGCAACCCGATGATTGACTGGATGGTCTTTGAGGTGCTCGGAGTTTTTATCGGAGGGCTGGTTGCAGTCCTGACCGCGCGACGATTCAGGCCCGGAGTAGGCAGAGGCCCGACCGCGGGAGTAGGGCTCAGACTTGGAATGGCTTTTGGTGGCGGCATCATCGGAGGCGTTGGAACGCGGCTGGCTATGGGATGCACCAGCGGCCAAGCTCTGAGCGGCGGGGCAACCCTTGCAGTGGGCAGCTGGGCATTCATGATGGCCGTTTTCGCCACCGCATTCGCTGCCGCTTACTTCGTGAGGAGGGAATGGTCATGACCGGACCACTGTATATGTCAGGGGAACTGAGCTTTACCACTAGCCTTTGGATTGCGCTGGGCATTGGGTTTCTCTTTGGATTCGTGCTCGAGAGGGCCGGATTCGGCGATTCCCGCAATCTGACCAATATCTTCTATTTCAGAGATATGCGGGTGTTAAGAGTGATGTTTTCTGCCATAGTGACCTGCATGGTAGGAATGCTTATCCTGACGTGGCTGGGACTGTTCGATTATGCCATGCTTCTGGACTATTCACTCCTGAAGACTTACCTGTGGCCGCAACTCGCGGGGGGCGTTCTGTTCGGACTGGGCTTCGTCGTGGGAGGATATTGTCCGGGCACGGCCGCGGTAGGTGTGGTCTCAGGGAAATTGGACGCGGTAGTCTTTCTTGCGGGCATGATCTCAGGCATATGGATTTTCGCTGCGGGGTTTCCTTTGTGGGGGAGCTTTTACAAGAGTTCCGACCTGGGGCGCATCACGTTGGCCCAGGTCTTCGGCGTACCGGTGGAATTGATGGTCGCGGCCGTCGCTCTAATGGCCCTTGCAGCGTTTTGGCTTGCAGGGCTTGCTGAAAAGTGGGCGCCGTACGACAAATAATTTGTGTAACCAATAGCGTTCCGTGGTAAAGAAAGTGTAATTAAACGCAAAAGGAGGCAGGATTAATGAGTAAAATGGTCAAGTACGTCGTGGTCATGGTAGCCCTCGTGGCTTTTGGCATGGCGACCATGGCGATTGCCGCGGATTTCTACGTGGTGAAAGACGCCAGCGGCAAGGCCACGGTTGTGGACAAGAAGCCTGACGATGCCAAAACGATTTTACAAGGCCCATTCAAGTCCAAAGAAGAAGCCGAGAAGGCTATGAAGGCCGGAAAAGCCGAAGGATCCGCGAAAAAACCCGCCAAACTGCCTGAATCGGGATGCTAATGGAACACGTGGAGGAACCCCTTTTGTAAAAGGGGGCCCTCCCCCTCCGTGGTCAGCGGGGCGCAAGCCGCCTCAGGCCCCGCTGAACGATTACAGAGTGAAATTAATTCTTGTTGGAATTTCCAGTTCACACAGGGGAATTTATGAAGATATCTGCGATCTCCATTCTTGTCGTCCTTTGTTGCGGCCTATTGCTTGCCCAGATCGCCTTCGCGGCCGACACAGACCCGTGGCAACCCGTCGGGCCGGCGGCCATCTGGCCGGACGCGGAAAAAAAAGCCAGACAGGTCGTCGAGGAATGCAGCTCCAAACGTGGGCCTGACTTCGGTGAGTGTTTTGTCTCGTTCATGCAGAAACATGGAGCTTCTAGCCAGGCCGTGTTGTTTGCCAGGCTCACGGACAACACTGGTTACTTGAGAGCTTTTCGCAAAGTTGGGCCGGTTGACATCGCTTACGTGGCGTACCCGTTCAGGGCCAATACCAACCACGGCTATCTCTTGGTGAATGGCGATCCGCCCATGGTAGATGTTGATAATCTTATGTTAACGAAAGAGGCGCTGGCAAGAGATCCCGCGTATGCTAAGCTGCTTCAGCGATTTCCTAATGCCGCGATCTGGCCGGAAGACCGCTTCAGCACTCGATTACCGGTTGCGGAAGAACTCCCGGACGGCGGGCAGCGCTTCATAGTCGTGTACCGCATTACCGACCTTTGCCGGGCTTGCAAGGAATTGGCAAAGGCCAAATTCGGATTCGATTTTGATGCCAATGGCAAGTTTCTGGGCGTCAGAATGCTAAGCTTGGAAGAAATCAGAACCGCGTTTAAAAATTAGCGGAGAGGGAATCATGAAACGCCTTCTTGGTAAAATGCTAGTCTTCTCGACGGCGTTCATGGCGATCTGCTTGGCGCCTTGTTTCGCCGAGGCCCAGAATGCGGGGCCCCGAGATGATGAAATCCAGGACATGGGTCGGTCCTTCGGGATGGACCCGGCCCTCTGTGACGGCCTTCAGGCTCAGATAGACAAGGTGGTCAACATCTACCGCTCCGCGGCAACAGAAGATGAAAAGGTTTCCCAACTTACGGAGGCTCTGACCGAGTCCTTGAGAAACATGCGGGAATCCGGCGCAAAAGACCCTGAAGTGGACCGGATAGTCAAACAGTATCTGACTATCATAGAGGGACTGCTGGCGTCCGCGCGTGATTTCTTGCGGGCAGGCGACAAGCAGCTTCCGCCTAACGCAAAGAACGAGCTGCAGAAGCTGAAGATCATGACCGCCACGTACGTGAGCATGATGAAAATAATGTGCCCCAGGCTCAATTTGCCGGAGTTAGTGAACAAATAGGAAGGAATTCACGGTTCAGGACCCGGTCGGCTTCTCGTGATAAGCGAAATTGTTACAGGTCGTTAGTTAGTCACTTCAATCAATGGTTGACACGTCTAACTGGTTCGTGTATGATATTACTTAAGTCATGAGGAAACATAAAAACCTGCTTCGTAATCATTTCACCTGCCTATAGATAGAATATTCCCGTAAACGCTTTCTGTACTCCACCCCTCGCTACAAAACTTCGAATGCTGCCCTTTCAGCCAAGCCCACGTTGTGTTTGAGAATCAGCATATCCCTGACGAACAGTTGACCGTCCACCAACACAAACCATAGGAGAATTGTCATGGCTGCTATCTCTCGAAAGACGCCCCGAAAAACCGTGGCGACTCCGCCGGCGTCGGAGTTTTATGAGGAGTATTGTCCTGTCCAAAGTTTTGCCTGGGTAGGAAAATCAGGCGATGCTGCAACGGATTTTCCCCATTGCGGCGATGTGGATTTCGATGAAATAGAGAACGCAGGCATCGCGGGTTTGGACATGGCCGCGCACGGTGAGGACGCATATTTCATCTGGCGTGTTCCGCAGCAAATGAATCTCAGCGAAGGGCTGGGAGTTCAGTTGGCGTACACGAGCACAGCTTCGGCCGCAGCAACAACCGATTCCGCGTCGGGAAAGGTGGCATGGACTCTTGGTTTCGCCCGAGTCGGCGAAGGCTCTGAAATCAGCGGTGCCACATATGAAACGCCGGTGGGAAACGGCAAGGACTTCCAGGAAATAAATTACAGCGGGAACGACTCCTATTCGGGTGAAGCAAAGCTCATGACATCCACTTGGGCCGAAGTCTCGGGGTATGTCGGTGGCAACCCCGCCGCGGACACCAACTTTCGCCACGGAGACCTGGTCATCTTTAAAATCACCAGAGACTCCGGCTCTGTTTCGTCAAACATACCTGTGGCGCTGCTCGGCGCAACTGTCCGATATCAAAGAGATCGCCTGTAGGAGCAAGGGAATTTGCGGGGAGAACCTTTTTGTAAAAACTGCTGCGCGCCGGGCGACAATGCGTCTTTAGGCCGGCGCAGCCGCTGTCGGTAACCAGGCCACTCGAAGAAAGATATGGCCGCCCGCCCAGGGCACCCGCGCCCCTCTCCAAAAACTTCTATATCCTGTGCCCGCTGTGCAGGTTCCGCCTGCGGCGGAGGCCGCACAGCGGGCAAGATATGGAGTTTTTTGAAGGGGGTCCGGGGGAAAGCTTTTTTACACAAAAAAGTTTCCCCCGGAAATCCCTGCCCTCCTCTCAAACTACACTTACCGATATGACCCGGCGTTCAGAATTGATCCTTAATTGTAAGGGGCCGTCCGCGCCGGGTCCGGTCCCTCTCAAGGCGACATCTTTTCATGCAGAAAATCTGCTTGAACGAACATATCCGTAAAGAGGAGATGGAGCGTGCCAATTCACCCGATTGTAAGAGATGATAACGGATTTGCGCTGCTGGATCGCGGCTCGGAAGTCATTACCAGGCGTTACAGCGGAATAGACACCAGTGGTCAGTTCATATCCTTCGGCGTGGACGTGAAAGGTGTGGTCCTCCACATCGAAGGAGACACACCGAAAACCAAGCTCACCGGAACCATTACAGGTTCGGAAGAGATTGTCTGGACTTCCGACGGCGTCACTCTGCCGGAAATACCTGTGGTGAAGGAACCGAACGAACCCATTATGAATTTGGCCGCACAATCGGGAACTATCAACGTTTCTGTTTTGGGTTGGCGGTAGCAGGTCAGGAGAGACGCCGGGGGAGACCCTTTTGCAAAAAGGGTCTCCCCACAATGTAGGGGGAATTATGCGCATAACCGCGTGCGTAGCCACAAGAAACCGGACCGACATGCTGCATCAGCTCCTGTGGAGCTTGATTCGGCAGGAGTACAAGGACTGGGATCTTGTGATCGTGGACGACTCGGATGTTCCGGTGCAGTGGCACGGGTTGGGTGTATATCCAAGGCTGTTTAGTGAAATGACTCGCACGGGCCACGACATAAGAATTGTGGCCGGACCGAAAGTCAGCCGCATAGGCGCAGCTTATCAGGTCGGGCTCCAGGCGGCGAAATCCGAAAATCCCCTTTTCTTCAGGGTGGACGATGACTCGTGGCTGGAGGCGGATTACTTTTCGCGGCTCGTGGAGGTGATGCAGTGTGACGAAGTCGGAGCCTGCGGCGGATTATTCCTACATCCGGGCCAGGAGATCCAAACCCTCGTGCCACAAGATCCCAGGTACAGGCATGCCACAATAGAAGGACTATCCGATCAGGCTAACATCCAATGGTATCGGCATGAGATCTCGGAATTGGTCCCTGTCGAACACCTTACTGCGAACATACTATTCAGCAGGAAATGGCTGGAAAGAATCGGTGGGTTCGAGACGGCTCTCTACAACCAGCACCGGGACGAGACCCAGGCAACCTGGCGTCTCCACGTGGAGGGGGCCAAGCTGTTTGTCCATCCTCGATCGGTCGCGTGGCACCTCAGAGCCGCGGGTGGAGGATCGCGCGGCCATTCTCCCGAAATTTATTTGAACGATCACAGAAGGTTCATGGCCCAGCGCAAGACCATGAAACCGGGCATTCATATCAATTTGGGTCATGCTATCGGTGACGGATTCATGGCCACTCCCATGATTCACAAGATGCGCGAGATGAACCCGAACCGCAATCTTGCCGTGTTTGCGCCGTGGGCAAAAGCGCTCCTTGCGGGCAACCCCGATGTGGACGAGATAGCGGAGCACCCGTTGGACGCGCAGCGGACAATCAGGCTCGAGCAGTCTGTTTATGCCTGGGCCAGCGCGAACAGATGGAACGGGCACCTGGCACAGGCTTACTGCAAAATGCTCGATCTGCCTGAAGCGGCGGACCTGACTCCGCGATTCTTCTGGAACGGTGACAAGGAATCTTCAATTCGAAAGATCCCTAAGCGACCTTACTTGGTGATAGCTCCGTGGTCCACCGCAAAGACCTTCGATTTTTATGGGCCGAGCGGGAACAAGAATTGGCCACTTGAGCGATGGCCGGAAGTGACCGCATGGGCACGCAAGAAGGGTTTCACAGTGATTCAGCTTCGAGGCTCCAAGGAAGAGCCACTCGTCGGTGGAGTAGATGTCGATTTCTGCGACAGGCCCCTGCGAGAGGCATTCGCGTGCATCGAAAATGCCTCGATGGTAGTCAGTGTGGACACTATGGCACACCATGCCGCCGCGGCCTTCGGAGTTCCGAGTGTTGTTTTGTGGGGCAGGTCCAAGCCCGCGCATTTCGGCTATGAAAAAGAGAACATAATTAATATCGAGGGCCAGTGCCCGGGTGTCATTGTACAGAATCAGGCATCGGGAAGCGCTCTCGTAGAGGCGCACGGCCGTGCGTCCGTACGTGGCAAACCTTTGATCCAGGAGAGGCCCTGCATTAACGGCGACCAGTGGGCCATGGACAAAGAGGCTTGCTCTATTCCAGGCCACCCCTGTATGTCGAAAATCTGCACCGAGACGGTGATCATCGCGTTGGAGCGCCTGGAGCTTGCGGAGCGACCCTTTTTGTAAAAACTGCTGCGCGCAGGGCGACAATGCGTCTTTAGGCCGGCGCGACCGCTGTCGGTAACCAGGCCACTCGAAGGAAGATATGGCCGCCCACCGAGGGCACCCGCACCCCCCAATGCCGGTGACTTAAGCCGCACACGTCTTATCTAGAACTCTGGCTTTCGCCGGGGTGACGGCGTGGTAGCTGGAGATGTCTTAAGTCACCAGCATTGGGGGTCCGGGGAGGCTGTTTTTGCATAAACGCCCTCCCTGGAAACTCTCTGCAAGAATCACCCGATTGGGGTCTCAAGAAAGGCTGCACAATGACGCAGGTCGTAGGTGACGCAACACACATAAAAGGCGAACCGCTCAGCGGGGCACTGTCCTCCGGCCAGACATGGGTTTCTGACGGCTCACAGATGGTCCCTGCCGGTAATGAGGCGTACAAGTTCATAGATGTGGAAGGCAGTTTGCTCACAGCAGCCGGCAGCGAGGACACCCTCTGTTTGAGCGGCGTGTCCGGAATTAAACTGACACCGGAGGGGGCATCCGGAGAGGGAGAAGCCAGCATCCGAATTGAGGTTTCGGGCCTGGCCAATGAGCAGGTCCCTTACTGGGCTGAGATCTCCGGTAGTGCCTCGGGCGGTTCTGGTATAGCAGCCTCTGCTTATGGAATTGCCGTAGGAGGCTCGGGAATCGCAGCCGGTGGAAGTGGCGTAGCGCTGGCCGCTTACGGCATCGCCACGGGAGCTTCCGGGATTGCGGAGGGAGCTTCGGGGATCGCGACGGGCGCAAGCGGTATGGCTGTGGCTGTAAGCGGTGTGGCTTCGGGTGGAAGTGGGACGGCCACTCAGGCGTTGAGTATTGCCGAAGGTGGTTCCGGAATAGCGGCCGCGGCGTCAGGAATCGCGGTCGGAGGGAGCGGGATAGCCGCGGCGGCCTCCGCGGTCGCAGTCGGAGCTTCGGGAATGGCCGTTTACGCGTCCGGTAAGCTTGATGATACGGACCAGAGCTCCGGTATCGTGCTGTCTTCCGGCAACGGATTCATGGTGTTTTCGGCTTCGCCCATTTCAGGCCAAGTGCTGAAAGCTTCCGGAAGCAATGTCCTGACCGATCTCTACTGGGCCACGGATCAGACCGGTTCCGGCGGTGGCTCCGGGTCCGGGAACACATATGCCTTCATTAATGTTCAGGGAGCGACCATCGGCGCTAGCACAGGCGATGACACCCTGAATTTTTCCGGAAGGTCCGGGGTCCACCTCACGGCCACGTCCGGAGCGGGTCAAGGCGACGACGTCATCTTTGCTGAAGTCTCAGGTCTGGCGGCCGGCCAGATACCCAACTGGTCGGATATCTCAGGCATGGCTTCCGGCGCATCGGGTATTGCAGTGGGAGCTTCCGGCATCGCCTTCGCTGCCGTGACTCCCGATTACATACCTCCCCGGTTCGTGTACAAGGACTTGGATGAAATATACATTCCCAAGGGAAACTATTACAGAGCCGGCTTTCGTTGGCGAGGCCAGTATCGGGACACCGCGAACATCGCGCAATTTTGGAATGTAACATCCAGGCTTTCCGTCAAGGTTGACTCGACTTACGCATCGGGGACTTCTCCGGGAATGATTGGAGGAGCCAAGGTCAATAGTTCCTGGTACAGCGTCTTCGTGGTCGGCAATGGGGCTAACGACGTGCTGGTGCTGCCGTTTGTCCGAATCAAGGCGATGAGCTACTCGTCTCCCAATACAGTCATCAATCCGGGGGATCACAACAGTGGAGCTAACTATGAAGACGGCTTTATTTTGTCGCACGATGTCTGGAACGACTATGGTCTCGTAAAGCGGTCATGCGACGCGGACGACGGCAATGTCTATGTTATCGCGGACACGGTAAACGGCAGCCATGACGAGGTTCGGATTGATGGAAACAAGACTGCCGAGCTAGCCTCGGGCGACTGGCTACAGCTCGTGCCGCCTTCCACAATGCCTTGCCTGTTTCTGGGGCTCATAAGAATAGACGATGCCGGCAATCTTGGAGAGTGCCGAACGGTCGCCTCGGAAGCCGCCTCCTCAGGAGAAGGCATCAAAAAAGTTGTGGAGGGGCGACTCGCCTGGAGCAGCGACACCGAGCTGATATGGAACCCTGTCTGTGGGTACGGAGTGGCGTTGTGGATGAATGATGACTGGCGAGTGGTAACCCCCGCCCATTCAATAACTCTGCCCAACAGCTCTATTGATGTTGACGGTAATCCACTGACTTACAACGCCAACTACGACATTTTCGCCGAAGCGGACGGTAGCCCGTTTAATTTCCGGCTGGTAGCCAAGAGATGGTCCAATGACACCACAAGGGCGCAAAATCTATCGCGATTGGATGGAATTTTGGTCTGCGACAAGGACGCGGATTTAGGGAGACGCCGTAGGTTTTTGGGAACGGTCCGACTCCGCAACGATGGGGGAACACCAAAGTTTACCGATTCGGTCACGAGGCGCTTTATCTCGAATCTTTACAACTCGGAACAGGTGAGAGTCGCAGCCAGCGCACAAGCCGGCGGCTCGACCGTATCTGACGACTCCTACGCGCTCTGGACCAACTGGACTTCTCCCGGCATCGCCGCGGTCTTCTCTATGTCCCAAAACTTTATGGTCTTGGCGCCGTTCAACGGCCAGACGGATTCGTCAAATGGAGGCGGCCGATTGTCCGTGGTGGTGGGCTTGGACGGCGCCACCAGTGGAGTAGAGGGGAACACTCCGGGCATCGCCGGAACTATGGCCATCACGAGACAACCCATGTACGTCATCGAGCTCACCACCCCCGGCTATCATTACATAGATCTTTTCAGGAAACGGTTTGCCAGTGGGACAAGCCCGCTTCATTGGGCCGGAAATATCGAGGGAACGATGTGGCGGTAACCAAAACAATGGCAGGTCCCCGGCATTGCAGGGGCCATTTGAGTGCATGATTACATGGGAAGCTACAAGGCGGTTGACATCATGTGGGAATCTTACGAAGCGCAACAAAAATGGCTCGAAGAGCGATTCAACCATATAAATACGATTCGGAACTATTCACTTGACAAGACCCAGTTGATTTGATGAGTTAGGCAAGCTTCAGTGTTTCACTTAAGAAAATACCGCCCTCTTGTTTGTTTTTCTCGTCAAACCACGTACAGAGAATTTCATTCTCTTCCCTCACCTCAATAACGGTCATTTTTGGACCGCCACTTTTCAACTGCACGATGTCTCCAATTTTGAATTCAGACATTGGGCTCCCTCTTTTCTGTGTACATGGCTAATTATTGACAAGGTTGATTATCCTCGCGCAAACGCATTTGTAGCGTCAAGGACATCAAATATTCTTAGAGGGAATGCCTGCCCGATTGTTGTCTTTCGTTTACCTATCTACCGACTTTGGTAAGGCCGTTCGTTTGAAAATGCCCACTGTTTAGTTTTGTGCCCTCAAACCATTTGCAAAGGACGGAATCTTTTTTGATCTCATAGACGGTCATTTGCTTTGCCTTTCCTATCTCAACAACTACGTCACCAATTTGAATTGACTGCATACTCTTCGTCTCCTTATCAATTAGATCTTTACAAATCGCGCGCGAAACGGCTTCCCGCGCGGCTTTTTCTTTGACATGCTGTCAATTTCGTGATCTAAGAAAACCCCAGAAATGACGAAAGCCCGTTCCGTGGAAAGAGCCGGGCTTCGTCAAATCCAAAAGAAAGGAGCTTGTTGCGTCCATCTGACGAGTGGGGGGCTAGAAAAACGGATCTCTTTTTCAACCGAACCGGTGACTCGTATTCATCGGTTCCTAACCCTCAAGTCTTCTCTAATTGCTTATGTTCCAATTGTCAAGCAATTCCGACTTGAGGCAATTAATAGGAGACAAGACAATGATCATCCCGAGGTTTTCACCAGAAAACTGGCAGCGTCTGAAACAACGGAACGTGGTATTGAATGATAACGTTGATGCTGACCCGCTGAATGATGGCTATTTGGTTGCTGAAAGTTTCTTTGCCTCGTCGGTAGGAACTATTAAGATCACGGTTAAGAGGCCGCGTTCCCTTGTGGCTGTTGACAGAAGCAGCGATGAAACAGTGTGTGTCGATCAAGAGTCATTGGATGGGTCATAAGAAACAGTTTCAATAGAATGGCAAGTAGCTCAGAATGGGAGTACGCCCTGTTTCTGCCAGTCCATCGTCTGCACGCGGGAAGGCGTATCAAACGCCCTCTTTGCAAGCAGGTCGCTTATAGTGCGAACCTGAAGCCGTGGATAATCCCTACCGAGGTAGTTGTACATCCCAGCTTCTGCGGCTTCATCACGCATTCCTTTCGTAGAGGGGCTGAGACAAATAAACCCCGCTAGTTTCGTGTTCAGGTCACGTTCGAGTACGCCTCTCAGTTCGCGTACGTATGCGGGCGTTACGTGACCGCCCTTAACAGAGAGAACCATACTTTCAAGACCCTTTTCAGTTTGGAAGTAGATTCGCCCATCAATGCCCTGATCTCCTGACTTTCGCTTACTACAAAAGCCGCCAGCTAATTCAATAGCCCAGTGCTGAAACTGATGTGGATCATGTTTGAAGAGTTCCTGTCCTCCATCTATGCTGAGCGGTACGCCAGATATTTGATAGTGCGTACCTTCTTGGAGCCCGTAACGCTTGAAAAGGATATCTCTGACAAGCCTAACTGAAAGAATAGCAATGTCGCACCCTATCCAAGTTCGTTTGTTGAGTTGCGCCGAATAGATTGCAGTTCCACATCCACAGAAAGGGTCGAAGATGACATCACCTGGATTTGAACTAGTGTTACGTTCCTTAAGTTAGAGTTGTTATGCTACAAGCACTTTCCCTGTATATGTCCAGGCAAAGGGTTGGGCTCTATCTCGGTTGTATCGTTTGATGTAGAGCATGATTTGATCAAC
>Ga0172371_10002701_pt1 | contig 27928 bp, 29 predicted proteins | sample Lak12m_FD_114543 | JGI IMG/M metagenome (GOLD analysis project Ga0172371, IMG submission 114543) | Freshwater microbial communities from Kabuno Bay, South-Kivu, Congo - kab_022012_12m | ecosystem: Environmental > Aquatic > Freshwater > Lake | place: Democratic Republic of the Congo: South-Kivu...
ACTTTTCTGTGTCACCAACTTTGTTAAGGCTGACTCGGCTAATGCTTATGACGATGACACTGCTCAACTTTGTATCGAAAAACAGGTCGCCGGAGCAGCTGCTGTTCCCTCAGCCGGACCGGAGTTTGGAATTTTATTAATGGCTGGAAACCTTTTAGGCGTTGGGCTCGGTTTCTATCTAAAGAAAAGGTCTTAATCTCCTAAACTGTTAAATCTTAAAACTTAAACTGTTAAAAAAACTATTAAGTTTTAAACATTTAAAACGTTTAATAATTTAGTGTTTAACGGTTTGTTTAGGTTTTAACCGTTTAACTGTTTAACAGTTTAATCTTATAGCTTTTCACTTACGGCTAATGTTAATACTCTGTGTATAAACAAATCTACATTACCACAATCACGACTATAATTGACTTTTAACCCATCGTCTGCTATACTATAGGGCATATGTTTAAGGGGACGGAACATATAATCACTACCGCTCGTATTAAAAATACCCAAAGGTCTGGGGACAGCTTAGCTGTCTCCTAATCTTTGGGCATTTTTTTGCCCAAAAAACTGTTTCGTCCCAGGCGGGGACTAGCGTCCCGCCTAGTGGCGGGACTTTTAACTAGTCCCCGCCCCCATGGGTGAGGACAAGCGTTTCTGAAGGAGACTCGCTGTTCACTCAACGTTTACCCTGAAGTGAACGAGCAAAGCGAGTTCTACTTCAGGGCACTTTAACAAACTGGGTATAGACGTCTTGATTCAGAATCAAGCCCTCAAGCATGGGCTTGAGGAAGATGAAAAGATGTCTATTTCTTCAGAAAGTCGCGCATTCACCATTTGCGCCTGCACTATGGGGAGAAATTTTGAGGCTAAAATGTAGACTATAGTCCATTGACAAAAAAATAAATAGGAGTAGAATAGTTTCATGATCAAAAAAAACAGTAAACAAAAAACCGATATTAACAAGCGCTTTGATAAAATTGACAAAAAATTTGATGAAGTATTAGATGGTATTAAGATGGTAATAGAAATAACCGGTGAACATAATGAAAAATTCAAAATTGTGAATGAAAGGTTTGATAAGCTAGAAGAAAAACTGGACAAAAACCTCGAAGAAATAAACAGTATTCTTGATGATCATGAAAGGCAACTCGACAAAATCGAAGACAAAGTCTACTCTCAATCTTCTAGTCTCTAACATCCTAACCCGTTTCCCGCCTCCATTCCCTACCTCCATCTTCCCTCCATAGAGCAGGTTCACAATGGTGAAAAGACTTTTCCTGAAGAATCAGGTTATTTATATATATGGGCAAATATGGGCAAAGCCATCCTTTGTCAACCGACTCGGTTGGTAAACGGTTGGCTATAAAGGGCTAATCTGAATCTCCTTTCTGCGCTTAAAAACGCGGATTGGTACTGCACCCTATCCCCGACTCTGTCGGAGCTGGAGAGCAGTATCAATCAAACCTAAAAGGAGGTGATTCTATAGCAAGTTCCAGTCTAAGGCCGCTATGCCTTCAACTACCAAACGGTAGCACATTAGCCAAAGGAGACAATCCCTTTGCATCGAATCCGAATCGAATACGTAACACCTGCTTTAAGGAGAGCAGCCATGGCTAAGAAGAAAACAACCAAAAAGGCAGCTACAACTGCCAAGAAACCGACGCGCAAAGCGCCGGCGCCCGCCCCCACGACGGTAGTCGTTCACGACAACAGCACCACGCTGGTTGTCATCGGTGGATTGATCGGCTTAGCGCTGGTCATCGGAGCCTTACTCTTCGGCTTGTCCATGTGGAGAAACTCCACTGTAGCCCAAGAGCCTGTTCCGGTCAACATCACCGTGAATATCCCGACTCCGCAACCGGTCGTCAACAACGACCCCGCCCCGACCGCCCCCGTCGTCAACAACCCCGGCCCTGCCGTTCCCCAGCCTGAGACCTGTGGTCTCATCTTCCCTGCCTACAGCGGTGGAGTACTCAACACGAACTACGATGTTCGGGTTGATTGCTGGTTTGAAAACGGCACATGGCACCTTCGCGGGTGGCAATTTCGTCTTCAAGGCGAAGCCGCACACTCTGTTGCGATCCAAATTCCTCGTGGAGATTACATCTTCAACGGGAGAGAGTGCACGCTTTACTTGGACGAAGGTCGGAATGGCCAAGGCAGTGCGAACCCCAAAGTCGCCTCTCACGGGAATGACATTCCCTTTAGTGTCACGGTTGACGTGGCATATGCGCTCGTTGAGTGCGGTGATGGGCGATCTACAGGATTCGACTACTGGTCTCGGTAACAACCTGAAACCCTTAATGGAGGATATTCACCATGAATACGATACATGAAATGTATCGCGGACCTCCAGACATGACTGGGTATTCCAATGATTGGATTTGGCCGCTTTATGCGTCCTCAGCTTTTTTTAGCTGATATAAAATCCTTTCTACCCCCTTCATGTCTTTCCCTATAGCCACTAAAATAGTGGCTAGAGCGAAAGATATGAAAAATTTAGACAAATACAATCCGCTGGTTTCGATTATAATGCCGGTCTACAATGCCGGAAGTTTTCTTGTGGAAGCAATCGAGAGCATAAGAAACCAAACTTTGAAAGACTGGGAACTCGTATGTGTTGACGATGGCTCAACCGATAACAGTAAAGAACTATTAAAAGAATTTGCTAAGAAAGATCCAAGAATTAAACTTTTTTCTTTCCAAAAAAACAAAGGTTTAGCCTATGCTCTTAACCTCGGCGTGAGCAAAGCTAAAGGTTATTATTTAGCCCGGATGGATGCTGATGATATTTCTTTGCCTAAAAGACTAGAAACACAGCTCAAATATCTTAAAAACAATCCGCGAGTCGTGGCAGTCGGATCTCAAGTAAAGCTTATTAATGAAAAAGGGAAATTCTTGGGCTACAAAAAATTCCCGACCGAACCAGAAAGAATCTACCAGATGATGATGGTCGTCATGGCAATCCAACATCCCACATTATTAACCTATACTAAACTGATGAAAAAATGCCGTTATGCCAACCATAGTACTGCGGAAGACGTCAGTATGTTCTTTAAACTTTTGAGGTTTGGTAATTTTATCAATACAGGGGAAGTTCTATTTAGTTATCGAGTCAGACCAAATTCAAACTCGTTAAAAGATCCAAAAAAAACTTTTTATTTAACTTTAAAGTCCAGAATCAAAGCCGTCATAAGCTGGGGATACGAGCCGAGTTTCTTGGGCATCGTTGTCAATTTGATTCAATTGATTTTAGTCTCTATTCTCCCCTCTTCATTAATATTGCGGTTGTATGAAGTGATTAGATTTAATAATCCGAAGCGAAAAATTATAAAATTTAAAAATAGAGTCTTAAGTTATGTTACATTAAAAAACGGCCGGCCGGCTTTTCTTGTAAAATAAATTATGTCTTCTTTTTTTAAGAAAAATCTTTACCCTTTACTTCTCTTCTTTATTTCTCTAGTACTTTTTTCCGTCAACTACAAACCGGGAACATTTCTAGTTGGATGGGACAATGTCTTTCCCGAATTCAACTTTGCTTTAAATATTAAACGCGATCTATTCGCCATCTGGCAACAGTATCGAGGGCTTGGAGTCGTCGACGGCATGTCCCATGCCAGTTTAATAGTTCAGGATCTAGCGAGATTTTTCCTTTCTTTATTCTTGACCACCGATTTAATCCGTTGGGTCTATATTCTTGGCCTGCACCTGGTCGGCGGACTGGGAATGTTTAATTTGATAAAGAAGATCCTTCGCTCCGCTCAGGATGACGGGAAAAGAGTTGCTTTTATCGCCGCCTTATTTTATATGTTTAACCTTGGCTCAATCATCCAGTTTTTCCTGCCTCTTGAGGTTTTTATCGTTCACTTTGCCCTCATTCCGTGGATAGTTTCTTCAACTCTAGATTATCTAGACCAGGGTAGGAAAAAAAATCTTATTTTACTGGGAACTTTCTCTATTCTTGCCTCTCCACAAGCCCACGTCCCGACCGTTTTCATCGCCTTTTCTATGATGATGGCTGTTATTCTTTTGATTTCTCTATTTCAATCGGGGTTCAAAAATCTTAAAAGAATTCTGGTCATTATCGCGACCATTTTTGTCACCAATGCCTTTTGGTTTTTACCCTTTTTTGTCACCAATATTACTAATTCAAAAGTTGTCTCCAATACCAAAGCCTTCCAGATGGCCAGCAACGATATTTTCTACAGAAATAATAAATACGGAGATTTTCCCAATGTCGCCCTGATTAAAGGTCTCCCTCTTGAGTTTAGACACCTCGACTACAAAACTAGCCAAACGACTTTGATGATGTGGCCATGGCTGGATCATACCCGGTCTCCATTGTTTTATGTTCCCGCATGGATTTTTTTCTTTCTTGCAATTTTGGGTTTTTTTTATTCGTTAAAATCTAAAAATAAACACTTTCTGCCTTTTGCCGGTGTTTTTTTATTTTCTTTTTTTATGCTCGGAACCGATACGCCAATTATTAATATACTTTCGAACTTTTTAAGGCAAAATATTCCAATTTTTAACGTCGTTTTCCGTTTTACCTTTACAAAGTTTTCAATTATTTATGGTTTCTCATATAGCGTACTGTTAGTAATTGGTTTAGATTATGTTTTGAGATTGCTTCGCTTCGCTCGCAATGACAATCGCCTTCATTTGTTCATTTGTTTATTTGTTTATTTGTTTATTTTTCTTTATTCTCTACCGGTTTTTAAAGGCCATTTTTTCTACGAAAATCTTGGCGTTCCCATTCCGAAGGAATATTTTCAGGCCTTTGATTTTTTTGCGCTGCAAAATAAGGACGAAAGAGTCGCCGAGCTACCGATTCCTTGGTATTGGGCCTGGCTCCAACCCAGGTGGGGAACGATTAACTCCGGTTTTATCTGGCACGGAATTGAGCAACCTATTATGGATTTAGCCTTCATGCCTTGGGGTAGCCAAAATGAGAATTATTATTGGGAACTCGACCAGGCAATTTTCTCAAAAAATCCCAAGTTACTGAGAAATGTTTTGAAAAAATACGATATCAGCTGGATATATCTGGACAAGAATAATTTGAGCACACCAGGCGGCAAGATTACCTACAGTGACTATCAGGATATCCTCGCTCAAACTCCAGGAGTGGAAATGGCGGCCAATTTTGGTCTAATTGACATCTATCGTTTTGACAACCAAAACGGTCTTAGTAATTTCACCTCCGTAAAAAAAGGTCTAAAAAACATCGGACCAGTCTATAGCTATGACAACTTCGATTATGCTTATATTGAAAACGGTGATTACTATTCTGAGGGGCAAGATTTTGAGATTTATTACCTTTTCCGCTCGCTTTTTGCTGGCAAAAGTCCGGCCGATCAAGAATATAAAATATCAGAAGATGAGAAATTTATTACTGTCAACGAACTAATAAAAATAGACAAAAGTGACGCTCTTAAATATTCATCATTAATAAACGAAGACTTCCAAGTTGCAATCAACGATAGTTGCGAAAAAAACGATTTAACTACATCGCTTATAAAACTAACCAATGGCTACAGAATGGTTTCAACCGGTTCTCACAACTGTATTAAAATAGAACTGCCCGACTTACCCCTCCGTAACGGTTATTTGCTTAATATAAAAACAAAAAATGACAATAAAAGAGGTTTGCTGATTAATTTATTTGACAACACTGTTAAAAAAAGCAATTTAGAAACTTATTTAGATAACGATGGTAAAGAACATAATTATTATTTCGTTATTCCTCCACGAAGTTTTTATGGCCTTGGCTATACGTTATACTTTGACAACATATCTGAAGGTCGAGAAACGGTCACCAACGATTTATACGAAGTCAATTTTTATGAAATCCCTTATGAAGATTTAAAAAGGCAAAAAAAATATAGTAAAATTCAAGACTCAAATAAAAATATTTATTATTTCTCGCAATCTTATCATCCCGGCTGGCTGGCGTTTTATCAAGGAAAACTTTTACCGCACGTGTTGGTCAATAACTGGGCGAACGGATGGTTAATACCAGTTGAAAGTCAAAAGTCCATAAAGTCTATAAAGATAGTTTTTTGGCCACAATATTTGGAGTTTCTCGGCTTCGCTTTATTAATAATCGCTTTTTTAATCATTCTTAGATTGCCGTCGCCACCTTTTCCCGACCGAAGCGGTCAAAACTAGCCTTTTGGAGAAAGCTTCTCAAGAAATATTTTCATTTGACTTACTTGCTTTTCAGTTAAAACTACACCTACCCAATTCCTTCTACCGTCGACTCTCGTATTAATCTCAATTGTATTACTTTCTTTTTTTTCTGACTGCTTCATATTAATTTATCGTTACCACTCTTGTGCGGCCGTCCAAGAGTTGTTACTCCTCCTATATTCCCTCGGTAAATTCAGTGATTTTAACTTTCAGTCCCCTGGCGATTTTACGAAGAAATCCGACGGTCGGATTAGCCTTACTCAATTCAACCTCGGCCAAATAACTCTTGTTAATATAAGCCTTAATTGTCAAATCATCCTGTGACAATCCTTTTTCCTTCATGATAATTTTAATATTCCTTCCTAATCTTTTAAGATATATACAACTCTTAGACGACCGCATCGAAGTTGTAACACTAACTTGCAGTTTTTATACCGAAGTAGGTTTTTAACTGATTTTCTCTTTCTAGACGCTCGGCAATAATGTAACTGATATATTTTCCGCCTTCGACAATTTTTTTAACCAAAGAAATCTCTTTTTCACACTCATAAGGAAAGACGTAGACGCTCTGGTTATAAGGATAAAATCCGATCTCCCGTAAAAATCCTCGTAAATAATTTCTTTTACTTCTTTCTATTTCTGGAACATCAAAAACCACCATAAACCATCTTCCTCTCCAGTCTTTTTTCTTTTTTAAATTAAGAAGCTCTCTTAGTGAATATTTAATAACCGAGACGTCGTCTTTATCTTTCAAAGTCACATATACTTCGTCACCTTTCCTTTCGAGATTAATTAGTTGTCTTTTTTCTAACTGTTTTAAAACCCTCATTGCTTTCTTTTTGGGAATTTTTATTCCTTTTAACTCTTCAATGATCTTTAAAATACTCCCAATAATTATTGGAAAATTTGGAGAAAAGAAAACCGTTCCCCCTAAAACCAGACCGATACCTAAACCAGCTAATATATACTGTTTTAACTCATTTGGTCGATATTTTTTTTCTTCTTTCATAAGATAACTCTTAGTATACAACTTTGAGACGGCCGCACGCAAGTGGTATATTAATATAAGTTTACCCCTTATCTGTTATAATCATTTTATATATGAGCCAACTTTCCCATCTGCAAATCAGAAATCCGAAAGACGATGAGACGCCGATTGAGGCGGCGACTCAGATTTTTGCCTCCCTTCTCCCCCAACCTTACGTCCCTTTATGGAAAAGATGGTATCTTAAACCGAAAACTTATGCTTTTGAGATCTACCTGATTTCCCAGACTCTTTATTTTTATGTTACTGCTCCAAAAAGTATGGAAACCTTTGTCAGCAGTTTGATTTCCTCATCTTTTCCCACCTCAACTGTTAAAAAAACCAGTGATCCCCTTGACCTGATCTTTAAATCAAAACGGTTAAGATCCGGTGAAGTTGCCTTAAACTCCTACACCTATCTGCCAACAAAAACCTATTTTGACTTTAAAGACGTCGATCCTCTATCTTCGCTTTTAGGATTTTTGTCAAAACAACCAGCCAATCTGAAAATCGCCATCCAAATCGCGATTACACCGGCCTACTTTCCTTGGGCTGACAGCGCGGTCAACGCTGCTCATAAGCTGGCCTACGACGAAACCGCCGCCCGCTACGGACAAAATCCCCAACGTCAGCTAATTATGAAAAAGGCTTCCTTTCAAGGAGGTAAGGCAACCATCCGTTTGTTAGTCGGGTCAACATCGGAAACAGTCGACCCCTACCCTTATCTAACCCAACTGGCCGGCACCTTCGGCAGTTTTTCCTTGGGTGAAGGTAACCAGTATGTTTTTAAAAGACGAATCTTTTTCCCCAATTGGTTTTTGAAAAGAACAAAGATGCGAAAAATCAGCTACTTTGAAAGACCTTATCAGGTTTTAAATGCCCAAGAACTGGCGACGCTTTGGCATCCGCCTGGTTATCTTTTGGCCGGAATCAAAAACATTGCCTGGGGAAAAACTCTGTTGGGTGAACCACCGGAGAATCTGCCGATTGCACCCACTGTTACAATTGGGTCTGTTGGTAATAGGATCCCTCGACTCGCTCCGCTCACTCGGGATGACATCGCGTTAAAACGCGATGTTAATTTTTTTGCTAAAACCGAATTTAAAAACAAAGAACAGATCTTTGGCATCAAGACGGAGGACCGCCGAAAGCATGTCTATATCATTGGTAAAACCGGCGTGGGAAAAACCACTCTTATTGCTAACATGGCCATCGACGACATAAGAAAAGATCGCGGCGTCGGCATCATTGACCCGCACGGCGACCTTTCCGAAACCATTCTCGACTTTATTCCCCGCCGACGGATGAGCGATGTTGTCTATCTTGAGCCATTTGACACCGAACGGCCGTTTTCTTTAAATGTCTTAGAGGTAAAAAATAAACAACAGAAAGACTTGGTCGCTTCAGGAATCGTTTCCATCTTTTACAAACTCTACCGCGACTCCTGGGGGCCACGACTGGAATATATTTTAAGAAACGTCATCCTCACGCTTTTGGAGACGCCGGGCGCGACGCTGGTTGATATTTTGGCACTTTTAAACAATAAGGACTACCGGAAAAAAATCATTCCTCAACTAGCTGACCCGGTTTTGAAAAACTTCTGGGAAAAAGAGTTTGAAAGAATGCCTGACCGGCTCCGGGCCGAGGCCATTTCTCCTATCCAAAACAAGGTCGGCCAGTTCGTCACCTCGAGAATGATTAGAAATATCATTGGCAAACCAAAGTCAACCGTTGACCTGGAAAAGATTATGAACGAAGGAAAGATATTGATTTTAAATCTGTCCCAAGGAAAACTGGGTGAAGATAACACTGCCTTACTGGGCGCGATGATTATTACTCAACTTCAGCTGGCGGCGATGAATCGAAGCTTTATTAAGGAACATGAACGGAAAGACTTCTTTTTATATGTTGATGAGTTTCAAAACTTTGCCACTCATTCGTTTATCAAAATTTTATCTGAGGCGAGAAAGTATCGTTTATCATTAACTCTCGCTAATCAATACATCGAGCAGCTTGATGAGGAAGTTCGCCGGGCGATTTTTGGCAACGTTGGCACATTAATCTCTTTTGTTGTTGGCGCCCGCGATGCTTATGTTCTTTCAAAAGAATACGGAGAGATTTACACGGAAAATGATTTGGTTTCTTTGGGAAGATACGAAGTCGTCATAAAACTCTCAATCGACGGGATGACGAGCGCTCCTTTTCCGGCAACCACTCTTCCTCTTCCTTCTTTAAAAAATGAAAACCGGGAGAAAATCATCCGGCTTTCGAAAGAAAAATACGGAAGGAAGGTGTAACTTTTTATTTTCTAAGTTTTCGGAGAAAGCTTTTCTATTTGTTCTTTGAATTTAGGTAGATCTTCTTTTATATTCTTCCAAATTCTTTCGATATTAATACTCGAATAATCGTGAACGATAACATTTCTTAAATCTATAATCTTTCTCCAAGGAATTTCCTTATGTTTTCTTCTCAAATCTAAAGGGATTTTATTTGCCGATTCGCCGATAACTGCCAATCGCATTAGGACAGCATCTTGTACAGAAATCATATCATTGAATTTTTCTTTTGTTAGAGAATCCGTGTATTCTTCTATTTTTTGAATAGATTCCAAAATGTCTTCTATATAAACAGCAATATCCTTTTTCATTATATGATTTTAACTTGTTCTTTAAGGATATAAGGCTTAAGTCGAGGCTTTATAAAATCAAACTCAACTAAGTCCACTTTTTTTTTCAATTTGTCCTCCAATTCAAATTTTACGTCCAGTATGTCAAAATAGCTCATGTTTTCTGGGAATTTAACTAAAATATCTACATCGCTTTTTTTAGTATCCTCCCCTCGAATAACTGAGCCAAACAAAGAAGCTCGGCTAACGCCGTACTTTTTAAGAATTGGGATAATTTTAACTATATATTTATCCATACAGATATATTATATCACTAGGGAAAAATTTATTGTCAATCGACTGCTTTGAAAAATGACAATCGAGAAAAAATCATCCGGCTTTCGAAAGAAAAATACGGCCATAAGGCTTAAAACTACCTATTTTGTAGACTATAGTCTACAGACAAATAAACTTCGTTATGATAGATTAATTTACATGGTTAACATCTATAAATTGATACGGCTATCAAAATCTTTTTACAAAAAGATTGGGTCTATTTATTGTTCAATTTTGAACGATAACGTTTATTTCACTTCCGAAGGCTTCAATCACCTACTTTATGAAAGCTACGGACGACCTCGTAATGTCAATGAACGATATATGAAACTAAAATGTTTGCCTTATGCTCCGCAGGTCATCAAAAAATGCACCTCTATATCAGAAGTTCGAAAAGTAAAAAGAAGAATTAAGAATAAGTTAAAAAATGCCACCCACTACGAATTGATTCATGAAGTTCATCCTGGTAAAAAAATAAGAGTAATTGTAGAAAAAATTGGCAATGGAAAATATAGATTTATGAGTGTTATGCCTCATGATAAAAAATCAAAAAAGCGCCTTGCGGCGCCTTTTTAAGTGCCGGCTCTCGGCTAGGTTTTAGCCGAAGAAGGGCTTTCGCCCACCAGCACAACTCTAGTCTATCAACACTAATAACAGATGTCAAGCTTTTGAAGAAAAATACGGAAGGAAGGTGTAACTACTTTCTCTGCCACCATTTGATGTAGATCACCCAAAACCTGATTGAAGAGAAAAGGGCGAAGACAAAGCCGGGAAAGCCGTCCTGGAAGCCTTTGTGACGGAAAAACATTAGAAAAAAAGTCTTTTTCGGGTACCAACAAAAATATTTAAAAAAACTTAATTTCGTTCCTTTTGACATCTTTTCTACTTCAAGAGTTGTGTAGCGATTCCAGCGCATCAGGTAACGAGAGAAGTCAGGGTCGGCATAATGTAAAATCGGATTTTTTAGATATCCAATTTTAAGTTTAGAATTTAGAATTTTTTTATTTGATTCTGAATTCTGAATTCTAGATTCTAGATTTTTAATGATCTCGACATTCTCATGGACATCTTTGCAAGGAAATCGCGCGTAACCGTTACGATATAAACGAATCGTATAATCTGGATATTGCCCTCCTTTTATTAAGAAACGCGTTAGAAACCAATTCTTGCGAGGTAACCAATATGCTACAAATGTAGAATTATGAATTAAGAATTCAGAATGGAATTTAGAATTTAGAATTTTTTTATTTGATTCTGAATTCTGAATTCTAGATTTTAAATTATTATTAACAATCTGTTTTATTTCTAATTTCAATTCGTTGCTTAAAGACTCATCCGCATCCAACTGCAATATCCACTCTCCCTTTGCCGCCTCAATCGCCTTTTGTTTGTTTTTATGAAACATCTTTGGATTATCCGAAGAAATAACTCTCACTTTTTTTCCGTAAGACTTAGCCACTTCAACTGTCCGGTCGGTTGACCCGCCATCGACAATGACGACCTCATCAACCAAATCATAAGCGGAGTCTAATGGATAGTGAATATTTTTCTCCTCATTATAAGTAGCTATACAGAGACTTAGTTTCATAACAATATTATATAATATCTCTATGCTCAAAATCATCACCGTTCCTAACAATATCTTATCTTCTCCTACCAAAACCGTGAAAAAGATCGACGAAAAAATCAAGCAACTGGTATCGGAAATGGAAAAAACTTTAATTGCTCAAACTGATCCGCCCGGCGTCGGCCTGGCCGCCAACCAGGTCGGAGAAAATCTCTCCCTTTTTATCATTAAACCCTCAGAAAAGGCGAAGATAAAGGTGTTTATAAACCCAAAAATATTAAAAATCCAAAATCCAAATGTCAAATCAAATCCAAAATCCAAAAAAATAAAAAAGAAACCGGTCAAATTAGAAGGTTGTCTTTCCATCCCTCGGATTTGGGGACCAGTAAAAAGAGCCAAAAAAATCCTCGTCGAATACCAGGACTGTACAACCGAGTCGGTTGTACGTGGCTGGTTCCAAGGCTTTGAAGCGGCAATAATTCAGCATGAAATTGACCACCTAAACGGAGTTGTTTTTACGCAAAGAGCCATGGAGCAAAATCAGAAATTATATAAAGAAGTTGGGGATCAACTGAAAGAAATAGAAGTTTGAAGTTGGGTTTGGAAGCGAGTTAGGAAATTGGAAGAATGAAGATGGATTTTTCTAACCTCAATTTTCCATCTTCTTAACTCGCTTCTCGCTTCCACTCCCAATTTCCTGCTTCTTGCTATTAGCAAGCTTTACGAAGGGTTTCCTACCTTCAGTAATGTCCTTTCTCACTCTCTTCAAACACTTTGCACAAAGTTTTACTCGTTTCTCTTTTCCGTCCTCTAGGATTGATAAACGGACGAAGTTGACGTGAAACACTCTTTGGGTTTTCGGCGCTCTTTTCTTCCACCTTCCACCGGCGACACCCCGATGATGGGTATGACGCCGACCAAACATAGCTGATTTTCCGCAGTGATAGCATTTGTTCATAAAAGTCTTAGTTTAATTTTAAGATTAATTATGATAACATAGAGAAACTATAAAATCAACGAAAATTTAGAATTTATAATTCAGAATTCAGAATGAAATTTAGAATAATAGAATTATTTTAATTCTAAATTCTTAATTCAATTCATAATTCTAAATTCTGAATTCTAAATTATTATGTTATCCTATCTATTCACTAATCCTCTTCTCTTTATTATTTTTATCATTTCGCTATTAGTGGCTATCTCCATCCACGAATTCTCCCATGCCTGGGTGGCTGACTATCTTGGTGATCCAACGCCAAGGCTCCAGGGTCGGCTAAAACTTGATCCCCGCGTCCATATTGACACTCTGGGAATGATATTTTTATTATTTATTGGCTTTGGTTGGGGAAAACCAGTTGAGTTTGATCCTTTTAATTTAAAAGATCCCCGGCGCGACGCCGCTTTGATCTCTTTAGCCGGCCCAAGTTCTAATTTTATTTTGGCTATCCTGTCTTCTTTAGTATTAAGATTGTTGATATTTTTTAAACTTTCAATCTTAACTACTATAGGTATGTATCTTATCTTACCACTCATCCAGATGAACATTATTTTAGGAGTCTTCAATTTACTTCCGATTCATCCTTTGGACGGTTTTAAAATCGTTGGCGGATTCTTAACCGAAGAAAAAGCTCGCGACTGGTACTCTTTACAAAAATATGGAATTTTTTTTCTGCTTCTTTTAATTATTCCTTTTGGCGGTAGTTCAATGTTGGAAACAATCCTTCAGCCAATTATCAATCTCTTTTACAAGTTCTTAATTCCCTTCACTACTTCATCAGGGATTATCTAAATTACCTTAAACTTTCTTAAGAAGAAATATAGACTAATAATTATCACTGAACCTTGAATAAAATCTTTAGTAAAAGAAAGGAAAACTGTGAGTAAAAACAAATAGTATTGATCTTTCTGAGCTGGTTGATAGAAATAATTAACAAAGAAATAAAGCATAATATAGGCAATGGTAATTAAGGGATCAAAAGATAGCTTATTAAAACCTACTAAAGTAATATTACCACCTATACTCATCAAAAAACCCTGAAAAAACGCCGCTACAAAGCTCGCCAAAAGAAAACAAAGAAGAATAATAGCAATTTTTTTTACCATCAGAACCGCTTTCATAAGATTTTAAATAACTTTTCAGCCAATAAAATTAATAAAATAATGAAAAAACCCTGGCTAAATGGATAAAACGAAACCAAAAAAGAGCCAAGAATCAAGTCAAATAAAAACAGCTTGCTTCCGTAGCTACTTCTAGTGATTAAGGCGAAGATGAAACTGATCATCCAGATGGCCATCACGTTGGAAGCGGAAAAAACAAGATATCTTTTGGATAAAGTATAAAGAAACGTCCCCGCCAAAACCCCAATCGCCAGAACGAGAATCAACTTTATCAAAAAAACCAAAATTTTTTTTAGCATATATTAAATGTAAAAGAAAATATTTAATAAATCAAGAATATAATTTATAAGATAAAATCGACGACGTTTTCTCTGAAAATGTATTCGACCGGAATATTGTAACGATTGGTAAAAGCTTTTTTACTAGTGGTTCTTTGCTTTGACCATTTAATCTCAAAAGCTTTAAAGACATTTGTCCCTTTTATAACTAAATCAAGCTCGGCGCCATTTCTGGTTCTCCAGAAATATAAATTATTTGGTTGGCCTTCTAATAAATTCTTCTTGGCAAATTCGGCAATCACCCAGTTTTCCCAAAGTAGACCAATATCATTTCTCAATGTAGAAAAATTAAAATCTTTGAGTAATGCGTTTCTTACACCGGTGTCCCAAAAAAATATCTTATTGCTCTTAATAATTTCTTTTCTTAAATTATTGCTAAATGCAGGCAGCCTGAAAATGACGAATGATCTTTCCAATAAATCAAGATATTTTTCTACTGTTATTCTGCTTATTCCCAAATTAACCGCCAATTCCGATAGTGAAACTTCCGACCCTATTTGATAAGCTAAAAGCATTAATAATTTTTTAACTGTTTCCGGTGATTTGATTAAAGTCGATTGAAAAACATCTTTCAGTAAATAATCAGAAACCAAATTCAGCACATACTGTTCTTTTTTTGCCGTGACGACTGCTTCTGGATAACTTCCAAACACCATCCGTTCCTTAATTAAGGCGATTATCGTATTAAGCATATTCTCTTTGAGCAGTTGCGGTGTCATGCCTTTGGAATACCATGATTGAACGCTTAAGACTTCGGAAAACAGCAAAGGCGGTAAAAACAACTTGATATTGCGACCGGTTAAGCTTTCCGCCGATTGGTTCAAAAGATTAAGGCTGGATGAGCCAAGAAGAACGATCTTTGTCTTGACATGGCTATCAAACCAACTCTTAACGATTCTTCCGGCTTCCGGCATTCTTTGTGCTTCATCAATAACAATAAGCGTGGGTTTGCCCAGATTTTTTATGGCTTCGTCCAGAGACATATGTGAAACTAAAGTCAGGCGTTCTTTATCAACCTCAATATCAAGATTCAAAATTAGACCCTGTTGCGCTTGTAAGATACGATTAATCAAGGTCGTTTTACCCACTTGACGGGCACCAAGAAGGATGATAATTTTTGGATTATTAAGAAGCTCTTTAATTTGGTTTTCGGCTATCCGGGAAATGTACATATAAATTAAATATACAAAAAGTCCAGACAATTTGTCAAGTGGTCTTTACAAAATGCCTGAATTTTAAATAAATTCTCATTTAGGGTTTGCTTGGTTATTTGGTAAAAGATCAGCGGTGAGTTCATTGATTAAATTAGGTTCTTCTTCAACAGGTTTAAGAGGCTGTAAATCTTTACGATAAATAATATTTTTTATTACAGGCTCAGACTCAGGTGCGGAAGGTAGTCCTTGCGCTAAACGATTTAATCGCAGCTCAACCTCTTGATATTCTAAGTTTGGATCTAAATTTCTATTAACGCTGTAAAAATCGATGTTCATTAGTCTTTGTATTCCATCCTCACCTATCACCACCATAAAATTTTTCTCATTTAAAGGTCCTTTTCCTACTACAGTATCTTGAAAATATAGATCGCCATGAGGTTTATTGTCTGTAGCTAAATAGTTTTGTTTTAATCTTATTAAATAATCATCAGTCATTTCTTGAGACACTTTTCCACCGTTTTTTATATATTTATCAAGCCTCATAGCAGGAGTTCCATCGGCATTTGCTACATATCCTTGCTTATAACCAATAATCTCACCTCGCTCTGTGATTATATCCCCTCGATACTCTTGCACAAAACCATTACCACCATATTCTTTATAATAGTTTCTTTGAGCAATTATATCAGGATCTGTTAATCCCGTCATAAAAATTCCATCTAGTTCATCGGTAAATATTTTTGCAATAATCGGCTCTCCGTTTTCTTGAATTAAGTATGTCCTACCAAAACTTCCAGCACCAACAAACTGTCCTCCTATTTTTGCTACTTCATTCCGTTTCAAATTGCTTAACTCAATTTGCGTTCTATAATTTATACCAATAAGAGAATGTGCTCCTGCATAAGTAGTAGTTTGAATTGATGATGGTTTTATTAAAAAATCATCAATAATTTGTTTACCTGTATTTTGTAAATTATTTCTTATTTGACTAATGAAACTTTGTCTTTCCGTAGTCGGTCTAGTGACATAACCGTCGGTTAAAAGACCGCCCATCACCGTTTTATTTCCAGCCAGCGCCTGGACTTCATCATCAAGCAAAGTCAACTGTCTTCCTCCACCCTCTTTGGCGGCGGCGATTTTCGTAAACGCTGCCAACTGATCGCTGTTTAACTCCATTCCCCACTTCCTTTCAAACTCCATCGCTGCCTTTACCGCCTTTGCTTGAGCTAAAGCCGTATCATAGCTCATCCCGTTAGTCTCCAGGTTTTTTGCCACTGCCTGCAAAAGTTGATCATCACCATTTCCTCGATTAAGTTCAATTGGTGGATGTTCAAATAAAGTCCGGATTGAGTCGGCGACAGCCGCGTCTGCCGCCGCTGGTTTAATATAAGCAGCTAAAAACGACTCTTGATGATTAGTTAAGACCGTCCGGAAAGCATCAAGATCTCCTTGATAACCTTTTGTTTGAGCCAAGGCAAATATCTGGCTAATATTATCGTTTAAACTTGGGGTTTCCATCTCCTTACCTTTAAAGCTTTGGAAAAACTCTTCAGTAGCATTTCGAACAATTGCCTCATCGGAAACTAAACCAATCTTTGCCAAACCAGTCTCTAAGACCGGTAAAAGCTCTGGAGCTAATTTATTAACAACTGCCTTAGTCAAACCTGGCGTAAACTTAATTGCCATTGAGGGAATCATAATCGGAGCGCCAATCACCATACTAAGACCGTTTTCTAAGGCAGCCACCGGTTTAAATGTCGTAAATGGCAATTTCCAACCAACCGCTCTTTCCGCCCAAACCGTTGGCAACCTTAGAGTTTTTCCTGTTAAATTAGAACCAACTGCCAAAACACCTTTAAGTCCGTCTTCTTTTATAATTGAAGGTGCTATTTCAACCACCTCTTTAAAACTTTTTTCGGCAATCTCGTCGCCGACCAGTTTAACCGCGCTAGCCTCAAGAGCTTTACCTGCTTTTGAAGTTAATGATGGGCCAAATCCCAAAGTAGCAACATCAGCGACGATAAAAGCCGTCTGAAAACCAAACTTTGTTGACGCAGCTGCCCGTTCTCCTAACTCTTGAATCTTGCCTAATGGTCCTTGATAATTTTTATTAGTTACTGCTTCATTTCCTTCAAAATATCCCAAAACCGCCGTTGTGTTTTTGTTGTCGCCAATCAAAGGCATACCCTGTGTATAAGTTGAAGTCGCCGCACCAAGATAAGAAAGAAATTTATAGGTAGATTCTCCAGAAATAAAAGACTCTAGCTTTGTCTGACTAGAACGTTCTTCTGTTCTATTTAAAGACTCAACCAATGCTAAAGTCTTGGCTGTTCCATCAAGTGTGTCAATAAACGCCCGATTATGGGTTCTTTCCTGAGCATCAACGGCAATTTTTGCTCTGGTTTCTGCAGCGGTTTTAGTTCCTGGATTAATCACATTGATAATCGGAGCAGAAATCCCGTAAATTAAACCACCAATTAAAGGAATTTTTGATACTCCTTCTATGTTTGACGCTGGATCAGCATAGCTTCGATCATATGATAAACTGATTGCATCACGACAAACTGGATTTGAATTTCCCCAGCAGAATAAACCTGGAGCGCAGGTTTCTGTCGAATAGGCGGCGGCACTGCATCTTTCATTTAATCCAGCCAACCTTTTATTATCTTGATACTGATTACCATCGCAGCAAACAAACCCGGTTCCGCAGTCCGATACTCCTTTGTTTGTACAGGTAAATCTTTTTTCTCCACAGTATCCACCTCCCGCTTGACATTTATTTCCTGGAAGAGACTCTGCTAGTTTTTTATTTAGACAAAAATCCGAACTAACACTGACGTTAATTTTATTAAATGCATCTATACATTGCCAACAGGCGCCGTTTTCAAAATAGTAACTGTTATTTTTTTGACAACCAGATAAAGCAAACTGATTTTTACCAGCTAAGACTAAAGTATCTTTTGAGGAAAAAAGATTAGTGTTAAGCATTCCGGCTACTTCGGTGTTAGCGCCAGTTGCCACTGTCAGATTATTAGCAATAACATTTCTTCCTCCTTCAGAAAGCTGACATATATTATCAACACAGGTTAAAAATTCGTTATTACAGACTTTTTTTAAACCAGCAGTCCACCAAACTCTTTTACATGGTTGCCTAAGCTCACCCTTTACTGAAGAATCATCTACAGCGATGGTTTTATTATAATATCTGTTTAAATCACTTAAAGGAATACAGATAAATTTTTTCTCTTTTTCTTGATAAAGACAGGTACCACTGCAGACACCGCAAGCATCTGCAGCCAACTTGTTTAAGTCTTGGTATGCTTCAGCATCATTTCCTAAATTTTGTTGAAGAACAAATTGAAGATCTTGAAGCGATGTCCCATTTTTCTGGATTGTCTCTAAACTGGCTTGAGCCTTTTCATAAGATTGATCTGGAATACAAATACCAGATAGGTCAGCACACTTTAATGGACTTTGGCAAAATAGACCGGCCCGGTTACGACAGCACTTCTCCCAACGACCACCGCAATCTCGAGTGGTAAAACCACTATCGTCACCTATTCTTCGTATACAGTCAACTCCTCCCTGACCGTTAACGACACAGGTGCCAATATCTTTTTCTTCACAGCTTCGCTGACAAAAAACCATCTTTTGATTAAGCTGCTGCTGAAGGATAAGATTCAACTCTTCAACGCAGTAAAACTCGCCGTTGACTTCCTGGCATCCTTGGCTGCAAACCGTTTCCGTAATCCAAAGGCCGTTGACACACTTGGCCTTTTTACTTCCCTGACAGGAAAAACTATCTTTTTTACATGACAGCGCATTATCAGGCAGTTGACTATTAATATTTTTTATTGGAACCGGTGTCGGAGTGACTGTTGGCATTATTTTCATTCCACAGCTTTTTCCTCTCTGCCAACCGTCGCAGCCGTCTCCGGTCCAATACCCGCTTGAGGAACAATAACAATCATTCTGTAAGCTTTTATTAGGAACTGGTGTTGGAGTATTTATCGATATAGGTATGTTTGTCGGCTGTAATGTAATGGTCGGTAATACCGTATTTTTCTGACAACAGACCATATCAATTCCTGAACAAGAATAAGAAGTCAATCTAGTATATCCTGAAGAACAACTGTATTTTACACAAGTATAAGGACAGAGAGAGATTGATGTTTGATATTTGGTTGGAGTAGGAGTTAATGTTAGAATTGTTTTTTTTGTTGGTGTGGGTGAAGGACAAACAGTTGATGCTGGCGCGACTCCTTGAACATAACAATAATAACATTTTCCATCACTATAAACATCTTTTTTTCCAGTATAAGTACACCATGAGGCTGATGGACCAGCAAAAACTACCTCACTTTTTAAAAAAACTAACCCTAACAAAAAAAAGACTATTAATTTTTTATTCATCTTCTATAGTTTATTCTAAAGACTGTTATGGTAATAAATCAAGAAGAATTAGAGACTGCTTGTAGTCGGCGTGGGCGTGGCTTCGCTGGATGAAGTTGGAGTTGGCGTCGTTTTGTTTAGACATTTAAAGTAATCTTGCGTCGAACAGCCCTTACCTAGTTTTTCTTTGATTTTGGCGCAGTCGGTCTCTGAACAACTTGCTCCGGTATCGATCTGAAGTTTCTGAATTGGCGTTGGCTGGGTAACTGAGGTCGTTTGAGTTGGAGAAGGAACAACCGGCTGAGCTGACTCTTGAGTGCCTTTGGTGGTAAACGTCCAAGGAACACCGCCATTGTCATACTTTTGGTCGCCAACTCTTATCTGAAAATAGTAGGTCGAACTAGGAGAAAGTAAGGTTAAATCAACGCTGTGAGTCTTGCCTTTTTGGGCCTCAGGAGCGAAAAAGTTCAAGGCAGTCGGGCTGGTGCCGTACTCGACGACTGCCTGGGTATCAATACCAGTCGCCCAGCTGATTTTCACGGAATTTTTCTCAATATTGGAAACGACAACGTCTCTTGGCTCATAATCAGCCGCCCGCGTCCCGAAAATCTTAAAACCTAAATAAACCAAGACGATAAATAAAATAATACCAATAACAATGGCAAGAACTTTTTTGAGAGTAGGATTGTTCATAATATTAAAGTACTAGCCTCAGCGCTCCTCCCAATATTAATAATATCATTCCCGGTACAGCAAATTTTACCACATTATCAAATACCCCACTCTGAGGCAAAGTTCCACCACTGGCTGGTGTTGCGGTTGGACTACTACTGCTACTCCCCCCTGACCCGACTGTCACCGAAGCGGTGCCGTTTTGAGAACAGACAATCACATTGGTAGCATTAATATCGTTTTTAACAACTTTAGAGAGATTGCAGTCAAAAGATAAAGTTCCTGAACCGTTTTTTAGTCCTTGAAAAGTAATCGTTGCCAAAGTGCCGCTGGTTGAGACTGAACTGCCAACATCATTGACCATGCCGGCAATGTAGACTTTACCAGAAGTTGAAATATCATTTGAGACAGTGGGAAAAAGACTGCCGCTGGAAACCGAGTTGGCTTTTAAAAGTGATGAGTCGTAAAGGACATAGGCGTCAACCGAGCGTAGCGAGTCGCTGCCTGGTTCAACAACAACAGCTATCTGAAAGGTACTGCCATTATTTGTTGAAGCGCTTGTTTGATCAAACCTCAGATAAGCGGCCTCGGCCTTGAAAAAAAAAGGCGCCAACCCGAAAAATATTAGAATTAACAATAAATTTTTTATTAAGTTTTTCATTTTACCGTCAAGGTCAAATCCGCTAAACTCGGATAAATAGTCTCGGTCAGATCGGTTACCAGATCGGTCTTTTCCTTTCCATAAGAGTTTCTCAAAGAAATGATAAAACTGCCGGCTTTTTTCGGCTGAAAGGTGAAACTGGCAACTGGCGTTTCCTTAAAAACTCTTTTAACAGTCGAAGCCGCCTGCTGAATCGCCGTGAACGTCACGTAGCTGTCTTTTTTGTAGCTATAAAGCTGAAAGTCTGGTAAAAGTGAGCTGGCGCTAATAAAATCAAAACCTGTTTTGTCATAAAAGATAACCAGATCATAACCAACGATGTTTTTTTTGTTTGAGTCAGCCAATAAATTAACTGTCACTGGTTGATTTAAGCTAAATTCTGACTCATTGGTTTTTAAGACCAGACGGCCTTCACTGGCCGGAACCGTCGGCATCACTAAGGCTTCCTGTTTAATCGTATTGGTGGCGGCCGCCTCTTTTTTCTCTCCACTATTTTTATTAAAAACCAAAAAAATCCCGCTACCAACAAAGACAGCAAAAAAAACCACTAAAAGATAGACAAGAATCTTATTGTTTACCTGATTATTCTCCATCTTATTGTTCGTCGGTTCTCACTGATAATGCGGCAATGACCAACGAATAGTCCTGGGTATCAATTCGGCCATCAAGATTAACATCGGCCTGTTTTAAAACTGCCTCGTCGGTCTTTCCTAAATTATTTTTTATTAAGGCAATATCATCGGCTTTGACAATGCCGTCCTGATTGAGATCGCCTGACAACAGGATGATCTTGGAAAAGTCCAGACTGTTTTGCCCGGATAAAGAAATTGCCGCGTCGCTACAGCGGTAAGTACCAGCATCATTCTCAGAGGGAGCGATGTCACAAATTTTTCTTTGAAGATGTTTTGGTCCTTTGAGATAAAGATAACATTTGTTGGCAGTTGAGGAAAGATTAAAGCTGACCGCTCCGCTCCAGACACCGCTATCATCAGCCTTAAAATCACCGCTTCCCTCACCGCTGACGCTACCACAGACGGCTTTTACCTTTACCTTTAAGGTATTGTATTTATCATCTGGCTTTTTAGTAATTCCTTGAAATTTTAGCTTGAGATTAAGAGTTGTGTTACCGCCTCCTGTTGGCGTCAGCCCTGGCGTCCCGGAAATTGGAGTGACCGTCGGCCCACCACCGTTGACATTAACATTAGGAATGGTTGTTACCTCAACCTGGCTTAAATTCGTATCACTGGCGGTAATATAAAAGCCAGCCTTTTGACCGGAAATCGTTGTTCCCGTGGCCGCGGCAATCGTAAAGGTTAGTTTAGCTAGTTCACTGGCGCTTGAGGCGGAAACGACAGTTGACGTGGCACTATTTATCTCACCCACCAAGTTGACTACACCGTTTTGATTAACCGCGCCTAAACTGGCATCACTGTCTCCAAGATCTCCGCTCGCCACTCCTAATTTATACTCGATTTTTTTGGCAGTTAACTTACTTTTGTCAAATCCCAGTTTTAGTTGATAACCTCTTAAAGCGATGTCAACCGAAGGCTTTATTTTGACGCTGACCGTAAAGTCAGTGTTAGCAGCTTGGCTAACCGATGAGGGATCATAGGTGATTTCCACTGTTTCTCCGGTCGCTCTTGAGCGGGGTCCAGATTTTAAGAAAACCGAGCTTAAAAACCAGTAGACAACCACGACCGTAATAATAAAGATCGCCGCGATTCTTAAAAAATCTTTTCTCATGTTATTTTACAGAATTAATGATAATGCTTCGATCATTGCTGCTATCAACTATGCCATCACCGTTAAAGTCGACGTTGACGGTCGGTGGGACTTTTGCTCCATACCTGACTGCCGCATAATAAAAATAGTCTAGTAAATTAACGGTTCCGTCAGCGTTGGCGTCGCCGCGGACTCTTTTGTAAGCGCGGCACCAGCTGGTTTTATTGTCAGCGCTTGGCGCGGTCTGAAATATTCCCGGCTCTAAACTGCACTTCATCTGATACGGCGTCACCGTGGGAAACCAGTCAAAAAAACAGCTGTTGTCACACTTACTATCAGTTTTGCACAGGCAGTTGGGATTGGGAGTCGGCGTGGCATCGACTGCCTTCGAGCTAAGATTTTTGCTGCAGTTGGCATCATAGTTTGACGACTTACCGTCGGCTTTGGCAAAGTAGACATCAATTTTAATATTTTTCGGTTTGGGCGCATAGTAAGTCCAGTTTAGATCTGGTTTATCAATGTCAGAAAAATTAACAGTCACCGTCTGGGTGTTGCTGGTCACTCCCAGTGTCTTGGTGATGACAAACTCGCTCGTGTCAAACTTAATCGGCTTGGGATTCTTGGCCGAATCAAGATTGTCAAGATTGAAAAACTTAAAGGTAAAGGTTTTGATGTCACTGTTACTGGCCGTCGCCACCATATCCAAGGTTTCACCAGAGCTTAAACTAGTTTTACTGAGGGTAAAAGACTGACAGTAGGCCTGGCCAGGAGCGCCGGTCGGCGTTGGAGTATTGTTGGGTGGATTGGTTGGATTGGGTGGAGGTGGATTGGGGGGATTTGGAGGGTTGGTTGGAGGAAGACAACTTGCATCATCTTCACATGAACATTCCCAATGTCCTTTTCCACAAGTACTCGGATATTGAGTACAACATGCATTACTATTTCCGATACATTTGCAATTATAAGCTTGTGGACATCCATAACCACAACGATGACTAGTAGCATCAGCATTGCATTCTGTCATACATGCATCAGCATACACTTGAAGCGTAAAAAAGGAACCAAAGAAAAAAAATGTGAATAATGCTAAATATATAAAAATTCTATTTATCTGCCCTTTAAGCTTTAAACTTTGACCTTTTTTTCTCATATCACCTTCAGCAACTTAATAGTTTAATAATGTCAAAAATATTATTAATTGTCAATTATAGATAGTATACATTTTTGTATACTTTTTGTTAACTTCTTAAATTACTTTTAATCCTTTTATTCTTAAAAAATGCCGTTTGTTTCTGGTCAGCAAAGTTAGATTGTTGGCGATGGCTGTCGCAGCAATAAGAAGGTCAAAATCGGCCAAAGGAGATTTTTTCTCTTCTAAACCAAGCTTAACATCTATAAATTTCAAAGCATTTGATGCTTCAATTGGTAGAATACTAATTGAAAAAGTTTTTAAAAAATCATTGAATCGCTTTTCATTTTCTTTCGGTTGATATGATTTTTTTATTCCGTATTGAACTTCAATAAAAGTAATAATGCTTATTTTAATAAGTTCGCCGCCTAATTTTTGAAAAAAATTCACCACTTCCGGCCTGTTTTTAAGAAAATCAATAACTATATCGGTATCAATAAGATACATATTATCTGTTTGGAATTATCTTTGCTTCTTTTCTCAACTTCGTAGCATATTTTCTTATTATTTCTGCGTCTTTATCAGAAAAGGCACCAGCAAATCTGACTATCTTGTCGCGATAGCTTTCTCCGGTACTTTTTTCATCTATTTTAGTTATTTTGACGATGGGTTTGCCCATCTTTTCCACGATAATATCGATGTTTTTGTAATACACCAGATTCATGAGCTCTCCTAGTTTTGTCCTTGCCTCATAGGCTGATACGGTTTTAGTCATAGATTTTGATGAATTTAATTAATTTGATTAATTAATCAAATTATACAATCTCTCTATCTTTTTGTCAAATCACCTTCAATAATCTAAACATCAGAAAGCTTATGAAATAAAACAAGACCACTTGAAAAATAGGCAAATATAAAGTCAAGAATATAGCGACTATAGCAAGGATGAAAAAGGCCTCGTTGTGGATGGAAGGAAGTAATCCTTTGGTTATAAGCATCAAAATGACGAGCGTTAACAGTGCTCGTCTGTCAAACCACCACAGTCCCCAGCTAAAAAACGACGCCAGGCCGATTAACACCGCGGCCAAGACCAAAAACAACTCCTTAGTGTCGAAATAAAATGGACCGATGTACATAATAAAAATATAAAATATTAAATATTTATCTTCTTTTTAACTTCTTTGATAAACTCTTTTATATCGTCTATATCTTTTGTTAACACGATATACAATTTTTGAAAATCGACCTTTCCGTAAGCGTGAGCAAGGATGTTTCGGAAACCGGTCATGCTCTGCATTTTTAATGATAATTCCCTTGATATTAATCCATCACCCTCGGCTAAAATTTCGAACACTTCTTTATACGAACCTGGGCTGCGTAAATCAGCATAAGATAAAAGGGCCTCTGCTAAATCAATGGTCGCTTGGCATAATAAATAAAGATATCTCTCAACGGCGCCGTAGATAGTTATGTCTGTTTTAATAATCTCTTTAGGTTTTTTTCTATAGGGCTTTAAGATTTGAGAATATTTTTCAACCTCGCTTAATTTTCTTTTTAATATATCTATATTGGTCATAGCTTATTTAATTTGGAAAATACCTTAAAATCAAAAAATTCGCTGTAAACTTCTGGTTCAAGAATCAGTCTGTATGGTTTTTTTTCGTACAGGATTTTTTGTTTGGAAATAGCTTCATATTTCAAAAGCGGATCTTCTGCGCTGTTTAAATCAACTATATCAATATTATTGGTATTCAACTCGCCCATCAAATCAGCTATAAGACTGATTTTGATATCTGACCTTTTTAAGGACGGGGTTTTTTCGTCAAAATAGACGGCGAAGTCATAATCGCTTAAAGGTCCGACCTTACCTTCTGCTCTCGAACCAAAAAGATAAACCAACTTTATCTCCGGATATTTCTTAAAAACATCTGTTTTCATAATCCAATTCTACCAAATTCCATCCTCTACCTGCTATTCTCAGGTTACACGTTACAAGTTATAAGTTACAAGTTACATGTTTCAGGCTCTCTCAAAAATCAAATAGCAAATATTATTATTTATAAAGCGCCTCAACTACTTCCTGACTCGGCGGTTGCTGATCTTTAGGTACTTTTATCTTAATTTCTTTGCCATTAACATTAAAGGTATATTCTAGATACTCTATCTCATTTGTCCGCACCTCATAGACTTTAATATTGTTTTTTTCACCAGCATAGACTCCTTGGCTGATTTTGCTAAGTGAGGTATTAAGAGCGTCTTTAACATCTGAAGGAGGACTATTAAATGTGAAACTGGTTGGATTCTGATCTGATGCTTTTGTAGAAACTGCAGAAGGTTGTCTATTCTTAAAAGCAAAAAAACTGGTTGTCTTGGAGAAAAATGAACTGACTTTAGCTTGAAGATTTTGAGCAAAAAAAGGATTAAATCTAGGACTATTGGCTAAGAAAATATTTTTAATAAAAAAAATACTAAGTAAAAAAGCTCCCCCTAAAAGTAAAAATATTTTTAGATATTTTTTAATAAACATTTTTTAGTAGTTATTGAATAGAAATTAATAAACCAAGACAATTATTATCTACATTAATCTTTTGGATTAGATTATATTGCCCATCTTCTGAATCTTTATATAAATAATCTATTGTTGGTCCACTTACGCCAACACAAGAATAAAATCCTTGGATATATTGTGATGTAGGTATTTTTGTTTCAGAAAAAATAATTTCCACAGGATTTGTTTCACTTGCTGCTTTTAACCAAATATCGTAACTTTTATTATTAATAAAGGTGATACTTGGTCTATTTGTTTGAACATCATAAACATGTTCACAATTTACTTGTTTTGAATCTTTATAACAAGAATAAACACAGGAATTTCCTTGTATCCAAGAAGGACACTCTCTAAAAACACTAATATTATTAACAGACTTTAAAAGAATATGATTACAGGGTAAATTAGTCCATAAATCATTATTATTTTCTACTGTAATGTCTTGTCCTGAAACGGAAAGTTTTGTCTTATTTACTTGGCAAGTTGTTCCTATGTTAAGATTATTTATTGGACCAGGAGAATTAGCAGCAGGTGGATTTCCTCCTGGTGTTGTTGAACTAGTTCCAACGTTTCCTCCTGGTAAATTTGCTACCGACTGCTGACATATACCTGTACCTGTTTGATTACTACAAACTAAACCGTCATTACAATAAAAGACTAAACGAACAGGATCTGTTCGCTGGGTATATAAACACGGCTCATTTAAGTTTCCTCGATGAGCTGGTGATTGAGTTCCTCCTCCTTGATTTGATTTTCCTGTGCAGCACCATCTTCCCCCACGTCCTCCTGAACTATTCAAGCATTGAGCGGGAGAAGAACATTCATTACTACATTCTCTATTTGTTAAGTATTCTTGACAATCGTATTTTGTTGAATCAGGAGGAGTTTCTTTTTGATTACCATCTGATGGTGGTTGCTGAGGTTGTTGAGGCAAATTGCTTTGGCAAACACCGTCAGGGTTACTGTTTTCTGTCATCCCATATGGACAGTCGATCAAATGCCCTGGACCTCCTTGTGTTACTATTTTAGTTGCCTCACAAGCCGCCTGTGTACAACCATACCATCGATAACGAAGACCTCCGTTGCAATAATGGGTATCTACAACACAACAACCATTAGGATAGCCGGGATGATTTACACATAGATTAACTCCAGCTGATGAAGGAGCTGTCTGTCCTCCGGTAGATGGATTACTTGTTCCCGTCCCCGTCTGAGCACCTCCGCACTCTGAAGGATCGGTAACAATATCCATAACTGGTGAAGGATAAACAGTAGGACTTTGCACTCTTTGACAATTAGGACCAACACAACGATAACATGATCCATTGATTGTATTTATCATAGTTTGACCACAAGTTACATATATGCCGTTTCCTACATCACATTTTTGATTGCCAGTATTATCACAACCATAAGGAGGTTGGCTGCAATCGATGCCTGCTGCTTTGGTCGAAGTCGTCTGTTTTTTGGAGAGAAAAGTTG
>Ga0172371_10002702_pt1 | contig 27926 bp, 23 predicted proteins | sample Lak12m_FD_114543 | JGI IMG/M metagenome (GOLD analysis project Ga0172371, IMG submission 114543) | Freshwater microbial communities from Kabuno Bay, South-Kivu, Congo - kab_022012_12m | ecosystem: Environmental > Aquatic > Freshwater > Lake | place: Democratic Republic of the Congo: South-Kivu...
GGCCATAGTCATCGACCACCAGGACGCCGTTGACCTCGCCTTTGATCTGCAAACGCCGTTGCACCCCGGAGAAGGAGGCCATGGCTCGGGCAATGACCGAAAACGGGATGTCAAGCTCCAGGCCGACCCCCACCGCCGCCAGGGTGTTGTAGACGTTGTGGGTGCCGGCCATGGGCAGCACAATCTGCCCTAAGGCGACACCCGCCTGATAGACCTCGAAGCGGGTGGAGAGGCCATCGCTGACGATCCCCCCGGCCCGGATCTGGGCCTGAGCGCTCATGCCGTAGGTGATCAGCCGCTTCTTGACCTGGGGCAGGAGGTCGGCGACATTGGGATCGTCTAGGCAGATGACCGCCGCCCCGTAGAAGGGGATCTTGTCGATAAACTGGCCAAAGACCTCCTTGATCTGCTCGATATCACGGTAATAGTCGAGGTGCTCCAGGTCGATATTGGTCACCACCTCGACCACGGGGGAGAGGTGGAGGAAGGAACCGTCGCTCTCGTCGGCCTCGGCCACCAGAAACTCGCCCTGGCCCAACCTGGCGTTGGTGCCCAGGCTGTTGACCTGACCGCCGATGACCACCGTCGGATCGAGCCCGGCTTGGGCCAATACCCAGCCAACCATGGAGGTGGTGGTGGTCTTGCCATGACTCCCAGCCACGGCGATGCCGAAGCGTTTGAGGCGCATCAGTTCAGCCAGCATTTCGGCCCGGCGGATGATCGGCACCTGGTGATGCCCGGCGGCCACGACCTCGGGGTTATCGCCCTTGACGGCGGTGGAGGTGACCACCACATCCGCCCCCTTGATCCATTCGGGGCGATGGCCGATATGGACCTGCCCACCGAGTTCTGCCAGTCGTTTGGTGATGGCGCTCTCCCGCAGGTCGGAACCGCTCACCGTGTAGCCCAGGTTCAAGAGCAGTTCGGCAATCCCGCTCATGCCGATGCCGCCGATGCCAACGAAGTGGATGTGTTTGTGTTTTCTATACATGGCTGTGTGTTATGGCTTGGGCGAGTGCCAAGCACTCACCGAGAATGGTCTCCGCCGCCTCTGGCCGGGCTAGACGCCTAGACGCCTGACCCATGCCTTGGCGAAGGGGCTGGTCGTTGACGAGGCTGACGATGGTTTGCCCCATGGCCTGAGCGGTGAGTCCCTCTTCAACGAGCATCCGGGCGGCACCGCCCTCGACCATGGCTAAGGCGTTCTGCCGCTGATGGTCATCGGCGGCAAAGGGATAGGGCACTAAGATCGCTGCCTTGCCGAGGGCTGTCAACTCGGCCAGGGTGGTGGCCCCGGCCCGGGAGATCACCAAACTGGCGCGGGCGTAGACTCGTGCCATGTCTGGGAAGAAAGCCGCCACCTCCGCCTCGACCCCCGCCACCTGGTAGGCGGCTCTGACGGTGGCCTCGTCGGCCACCCCGGTCTGGTGAATGACCGTAAGCCCTGGCGGCAGGGCCTCCTTGTGTCCCCGCAAGGCCTCTGGCAGCAGGGTGTTCAAGCGATGGGCACCCTGACTGCCGCCCAGGATGAGTAGGGTTGGGGGGCCGTCAAGCGAGGGCTGCCCGGCCAAGGCCAGGATCTCGTGGCGCAACGGGTTGCCGGTCAAGCGGCACTTGCTCGCCTCAAAATAGCGTTCACTCCCCGGGATGGAGACGAAGACCCGGTCGACAATCCCCGCCAACTTGCGGTTGGTTAGGCCAGGGATCGAGTTTTGTTCGTGGATGCCGGTGGCGATCCCCGCCAATTTGGCGGCCAGGATGACCGGGCCGGTGACGTAGCCCCCCACCCCAAGCACCACATCGGGGCCTATCTGGCGCAGGGCTCGCCAGGCCCGCCAAAGGCCCCACGGCAATTGGGCCAGGGTCTTGACCTTGGCCAGCAGGCCCTTGCCCTTCAATGCCCCGCAGGGTACCACCCGGCTCTCAAAACCGTATCTGAGCAAGGCCTGGCTATCCACCGCCCGGTTGGTGCCAATGAAGACCACCCGCGCCTCAGGTTGCTTGGTCAGCAGGGCCTGGGCGACGGCGATACCCGGGAAGAGGTGGCCGCCGGTGCCCCCGCCGGTGATGACCAAGGAAAAGGGGCGAGCTCCCTGCCCGGTCATCTCTACCCCTGAACGGTTATGGCCCTGAGCTCTAGCCACGTTCTTCCGTTCTTGGTGAACGATTCCCCTGAAGAAGCCCGAGGGCGAGATCGCTGAAGACCTGACCCCGCTGGCTGTAGCTGGCAAACATATCAAAACTGGAGCAGGCCGGCGACAGTAAGACCACATCACCTTGGCGGGCGAGCTGCTGGGCCCGTTGCACCGCTTGGGCCAGCGACTCCATCTCTTCCACCTGGGTCAGGGGGGCGAAGATCGTCGACATCTGCCCCTTGGCCTCACCGATCAAGAGCATGGCCTTGACCTTGGCCTGCACCTGTTGGTTCAGCAGCCGGTAATCGCCCCCCTTGTCGCGGCCACCGGCGATGAGCACCACCGGGGCGTCGATGGCCTCAAGGGCCGCCTGCACGGCGCCGATGTTGGTCGCCTTCGAGTCGTTGATATAGCGTACCCCCTCCACCTCACAGACCTCGGTCAGGCGGTGGGGCAGGGGCTGGAAGTTGGCTAGTCCCTGCCTGATGCCCGCCGGTTGGCAACCGGCCGCCCGGGCGGCGAGGATGGCGGCGGCGGCATTCTCGCGGTTGGGGGAGAGGGCCAGGGCGCTGCCCTGCAGGTCGTAGAGTTCTTCCCCCGTGTTTAGCCAATCTCCCCACAAACGGACGTTGCTGCCCTTGACCTCGGCCCCGTGTCGCCCCTGCACATGCTGACCGAAGGAGAGGCAGCGCCGGTTAGCCCAGCAGGGGCGCAGATGCTTCATGCCGTTGGTCAGACGGACGGTGTCGGGGTCATCCTGATTGATGATCGAGACATCGCTCTGGTGCTGATGGGCGAAGAGACGCAACTTCGCCAGGGCATAGGCCTCATAGGAGGGGTAGCGATCCAGGTGATCGGGCGAAAGGTTGAGCATGAGGCCAATTGCCGGACGAAAGCGTCCGGCGGCGTCCAACTGGAAGCTGCTGACCTCAAGCACCAGCCACTCGGCCTCTTGGTTGCCCTGCAGGTAGTCGGTCAAGGGTGTGCCGATGTTGCCACCCACCACCACCTGGTAGCCAGAGGCCCTGAGCAGCTCACCGATCAGGGTGGTGACCGTGGTCTTGCCGTTGGTGCCGGTGATGGCGATTACCGGGGTCTTCAGGTACTGGGGGGCCAGGGCCAGTTCGCCAATGACCGGGATGCCCTTGCCCCGCGCCTCGTGAAAGACGGGGAGGTCGTAGGGCACCCCAGGGCTGAGCAGGATGAGCTCGGCCCAGAGACAGAGCTCCCGGCTATGCCCGCCAAACTCGGCGGCCACCCCGCAGGAGGCGAGCCAAGCGGCATCGGCCGGTGTGCCGGCGGATGCCTCGGATACCGCCACCGTCGCCCCTGAAGCCTGGCAGAAGCGGACGGCCGAGCGCCCCGATTTGCCCAGGCCCACCACCAAGACCTTACGGTCGGCTAGTTGTATCGTCTGACGAGTCATGAATTTCCTTTTGCTCTACCTGAGCTTCAAGGTGGCGATGGCAGACAGCCCAAGGATGATGGAGATGATCCAAAAGCGGACTACCACCTTGGGCTCTGTCCACCCCTTCTTCTCGAAATGGTGATGGAAGGGGGCCATGAGGAAGATCCGTTTGCCGCCGCTGGCCTTGAAATACCCGACTTGCAGGATGACCGACAAGGCCTCCATGACAAAGACCCCCCCGACCAGGACGAGCAGGATTTCCTGTTTGACCAGGATCGCTACACAGCCCAAGGCGGCGCCAAGGGCCAAGGCCCCGGTGTCGCCCATGAACACCTGGGCGGGGAAGGCGTTGAACCACAGGAATCCGAGCGCGGCCCCAACCATGGCCCCGCAGAAGACGGCGATCTCCCCGGCCCCTGGGACATAGGGGATCTGCAGGTAGGCCGACAGGGTGGCGTGCCCGGCCAGGTAAGAGAAGACCAGGTAGACGGCGCTGGTAATCACCACGGGCCCGGAGACCAAACCGTCCAAGCCATCGGTGAGGTTGACCGCGTTTGAGGCACCCACCACCACCAAGACGATGAAGAGGATATAGCCGACGCCAAGGCTGACGGTCAGGTGCTTGAAAAACGGCAGAAAGAGCTCGCCGTTAAAGCCTGCCCCCTGATAGACAACGAGGCCAGCGGCCACCCCCCCGCCGATCTGCAACACCAGTTTGCCTCGGGCACTCAAACCGGCGCTGGTCTTTTTTTTGATCTTGCGATAGTCGTCGTAACTGCCGATCAATCCGAACCAGAGGGTGACCAGCAACACGATCCAAACCTGGTGATTGCCGAGGTTAGTCCAGAGCAGGGTAGTTAGGGTCAGGGCCAGCAGGATCAAGGCCCCGCCCATGGTTGGCACCCCTCGTTTACTGAAGTGACTCTCCGGCCCGTCAAGACGAATGACCTGGCCGATGCCGGCGGCCTTCAAGGCCTCGATGAACTTAGGCCCGGCCAGCAAGACAATCAGAAAGGCGGTGACAATCGCCCCGACACAGCGAAAGGTGATATAGCGGAAGACATTAAAGCCACCAAACAGAGTGTGCAACGGGTAGAGGAGGTGATAGAGCATGGCTGCCTTTGATGCCGGTTAGGCGCTTAGCGCGGCAAGTACCTGTTCCATCCTCATGCCGCGTGAGCCTTTGACCAGAACGAGGTCGTTTGTCTGGAGGTGGCCGCTGTCCAAGAGACCCTGAAGTGCCGCCGCCGCTTCCTCTTTGTTGCGGCAGCACTGGGCGTGAGTTGTGGGTATCCCGGCCTGTCGTGCCGCCAAAACCACAGTCTCCGCGTAGTCGCCAACGGCAAACAGATAATCGAAACCCTGCTCGACGACCTGGCGCCCCAAGTCGGCGTGGGCACGGGCGCTGAACTCCCCTAGCTCCAGCATATCCCCCAAGACCGCCACCGCCCGTTGCTGTTGGCGAATGAGGCGGACGGTGGCGAGAGCGGCGTTCATGGAGGCCGGGTTGGCGTTATAGGAGTCGTTAATGACCTGCAGCCCGCAGGGCAACTGCCGGAGCCCAAGGCGATTTTCCCCTGGGGCAAAGGCCTGAAGTCCGCAGACGATGGCCTCAAGGTCGGCCCCAAGGCTGAAGGCGCAGGCGGCGGCGGCCAAGGCGTTGGTGATGTTGTGCTGGCCCAAGGCCTGGAGGCGAACGGGGGCGCTCTGGCCTACGCAGTGCAGGGAAAAGGCGATGCCTTCTAGCCCACAGGCCCGAACATCGCTCGCCCAGACATCCGCCTCTCCCTGCCTGCCGAAGGTAACCACCTTGTGCCTAAGACCTTGGGCGAGGGCGCGAATCAGCGGGTCGTCGAGGTTGACGATCAGGGTGGCTGCCTGTCGGCATCCCCGGAAGAGCTCGCCCTTGGCCCGGGCCACGCCCTCGATACTCCCCAACCCCGCTAGGTGGGCCGGGTGGACGTTGGTGATGCAGGCCACATCCGGATCGGCGATCTCGGTCAAGCGGGCAATTTCACCGGGGGCATTCATCCCCATCTCAAGGACGGCGAAGCGATGCCCATAGCCCACCGGCAAGAGCGAGAGCGGCAGGCCGATCAGGTTGTTGAAGTTGCCTTTTGTCTTCAGGGTCGGCCCGCAACCGGCCAGGATATGGGCGGTCATCTCCTTAGTGGTGGTCTTGCCCGAACTGCCGGTGATGGCGGCGACCGTGAGCTGCGGCATCTGGTGCCGACGAGCGCAGGCCAAATCACCCAGGGCGCGGAGGGTGTCGTCCACAGGATAACGGCAACGGGCGGGACGGGGTCAAGCGGACGATCGACGATCAGCCCGGTGGCCCCGCGCTCGACGGCCTGTCCGGCAAAGGCCAGGCCGTCGAAGGTCTCCCCCCTCAGGGCCAGGAAGAGGTCGCCCGGGCCCAGGGTGCGGCTATCGGTGACGACACGGCCAAAGAGGAGGGAATCGTCGTTTCCCCCCTGCTCACCCGCGCTCGCTGCCGGGCAGGCGAGCAGACGACCGCCGCAGGCGAGCAGGGTCTGGCGCAGGCCCCAGCCCAGCGAGGGAGAGCTGCCCCCCTCTTGCCGCTGCTGGAGACAGTTCAGGGCCTCCAGCCGGTCGTCGAAGAAGACCTTGCCGCCTGCCGAAATCTGATAGTCCTCATGGCCCTTGCCGCTGATGAGAACGATGTCCGCTGCCTCGGCTAAGTGGATGGCCAAGGCGATGGCTTGAGCGCGATCGGCTAAGGTGACGTAGCCCGTTAGCGGCCGGGCAGGCGGGGCAAAGCGCTGTTTGCCGCTGACGGTCATCCCCCGTTCGATCTGAGCGATGATGGCGGCGGTATCCTCGGAGCGGGAGTTGTCGGCGGTGATGATGGCGACATCGGCCAGGCGTCCGGCGATCTCCCCCATTATCTGACGCTTGCCCTGGTCTCGATCACCTCCACAGCCGAAGACGACAAGCAGCCGTTGGGGTCCCAACTGGCGGAGGGTGGTGAGGACATTGTCTAAGGCGTCTGGGGTATGGGCGTAATCAACGAAGACGACGGGCTGGCCGCTCGCCCCAGGGAGACCGACCCGTTGCAGACGCCCAGGGACCAGGACGTCCGTGGCGAGACCCTGGCGGATGGCGGCAAGCGGCAGGCCCAGGCCGACCCCGACAGCGATGGCACCGACGACGTTTTTGAGGTTGAAGCCCCCGACCAGGTTGGTGCGGAGCGGGAACTCCTCTCCCAGGACGTTGATCGTGGCCTCGGTCTGGTCGATGCCAAGGCGTGAGGCTTGGGCCTGGACGTCGCCGGTGCCATCGATGCCGCAGGTGATGAGCCGCAGGCCTCGTTGTGGGGCAAGTCCCTGAAGATCAGCCAGCAGGCGCTGCCCCCAGTTGACTTCAGAGGGTGTTTCATCCAACAGGATGGCGGCACTCCCCCCCGCTCGCAGGTAGTCGGTGAACAACCGTCGCTTGGCCTGATAGTAGCCTTCCATGTCGCCATGGAAGTCGAGGTGATCTCGGGTGAGGTTGGTGAACAGGGCGCAGTCCATGCTCACGCCCTGCAATCGGTGCAAGGCCAAGGCGTGGGAAGAACACTCCATGATGACGTGGGTCACCCCGTGATCGGCCATCTCGCGCAACAAGCCTTGCAGTTCAATCGGCTCCGGGGTGGTAAAACGGGCCGGGTAGTGCTGGCCACCGTAGCGGTAATTGACCGTGCCAATGACCCCGGGGCGATGGCCAGCGGCCTTGAGCATGACCTCCAACAGGTAGGAGGTAGTGGTCTTGCCATTGGTGCCGGTGAGGCCGATCAGTTTTAGCCCGACGCTGGGGTGATCGTAGAAGGCGGCGGCCATACTCCCCAGGGCCTGCCGGGTATCTTCAACCAAGAGGATCGGCAGAGAGAGCTCGGCCAGTTCCCCCTGGTGAGCACGGTCGGCGACAATCGCCACCGCCCCTTGGGCGACAGCGGCGGGGATGAAGTGATGCCCATCGCTCACCAGCCCGCGCAGGCAGACAAAGAGGCTGCCTGGACGCACCTGACGCGAGTCGCAGGTCAGGGCGTCGACCATCACCCCGGCCAGGTCATGGCTGGTGTGATAGTCTAAGCCGTGTACGATATCGGTGAGCGTTTTTTTCATGCCATGCTGGGGAAATCAGTTGTCCATGCGCAGTTCGAGGGTCGCTTCGCTCACCCCGTTGAGACGGACGCCAGCGGCAGGCGTCTGTTTGCTGACCCGGCCAGTCCCCTGGACGTTGACCTTGACGGTGTATCCCTGCAAGGCCTGCATGGCCTTGCGCAGACTCATGCCGACCAGATCGGGCATCTCTTGATTGACCACCACATCAACAACCGGGCGGCGGGTGTCCAAACTCTGGGCCAGACTCCATTTTTGGTAGAGGAAGGCGTCCGATTCCATCTTCGGGGGGGTGATTTCATTCGACCAACGCTTGGCCATCAAGCCGCTACCTTGACTGAGGATCTCGCTCGCCGCCCGCCGGAAGGGCGAGGGTTGGTTCAAGTCGAGCTTGGCGCCGTTGACCACCAGGAGCAGGGCCAAGGGGTGGTCGCTTACTTGACGGCCAGTGGCTAAGGTCATGGTCGAGAAACGGAAACGGTCTTCAATCGAGCGCTCGCCCTCCTCCTCATGGAGACGAGCCGGTTGATGGCCGCCAGCCTTGCTCATCGAGCGGATCGATTCAAGGATCAGGTCATCGCCTGGCCCAGGGGGGAGGAGCGTCTCGACGAAGCGGACGAAATCGCTGCTGACCTGGGGGCCAATGCCCTCCCTGGCCGCGAATGAGGTCGGCAGAAAGGTGCGGCTGTCCAGCCGCCAGAGACCCCGCAGCAGGTGGGGGGCAATGGCCTTGCCGCCATTGGTCAGTTGGGCGAAGGCGGCAAGGATAGCCAGCGGTTGCACCTGCCAGCTCTGCTCGTCGACTGGGTTCAGGGTCTCCTTTTTAGCCGGTTCTGGCCCAACGGCGGGCTGGCTATCGGCCAAACCAGAGCCCTTGGCGTCAACCCCCAGTTTGTGGGCAAAGGCGGCCAGGCTCTCTCCTTGCTGACTGAAATTCAGAGACCACTGAAAGGGGGGGCTGAGGTGGATGCCGGGTTGCCAGACCTGTGACTCCTGGGTCTTGGGGATGGGGGCGTCGCCCTTGGCGATCTTCATCACCCGAGGCAACAGGGTTCGCTCACTCTCCTCGGCCCGTGCCGCCATCTCAGGGGGGACGTTGCCTACGGCGATCTCAGCGGCCGCCTTGACGAAGGCGGTAAATCCAGCCAGTGGCAAGGTCTCGCTCAGCAGGGTGTTCTGGTAGGCCGAGTTGCTGGCCTTCCAATAGATATTGGGGTCGTAGTCCGGTGTTGCCGCCATGGCCAAGATCTCACCGCTTCGGCTATCGATCAGCACGGCACTCGCCGATTGGGCGGCGCCTTGCTGGAGGAGAAGTTGGATCTTCTTCTCCAGCAGGACTTGCAGGTCGATATCGACAGAGAGCACCGTTGCCGCCCCCTCGGCAGGGACATCCTCAGGCGTAATCCCCGGCAGATTGAGGTACTGGGCGATCAGGGGACGATTGCCACGAAGGATGGGGTCGTAGAGGAACTCCGCTCCGGCCAGCCCCAGCCCATCCTTGGTGAAGCCAACGATATGTGAGGCGTGGCTGTGCAAGGGGTAGTAGCGCTGCGATTCATCCACCAGATAGACCCCGCTCAAGGCTAATTTGGCAATCTTTTTGGCCGTCTCGACATCCAAGTTTCGCTTGAGCCACAAAAAATCCCGTTCTGTTCGGACATCGGCCTGCAACGTGTCGGCGGGGAGCTTCAGGAGCTCGGCCAACTGCTCAACCGCCCGTTGCCCCTCTTTCAGTTCAACGGGTTTGAGGTAGACGGAAGACTGGGAGAAGCTCACCGCCATCGCCCCCAGGTTGCGGTCAAAGAGGGGTTGGCGGGTCTTGCCGCTGGGCGGCCCCTCAGTGGTGGTCGCCGGTGGGGCGGGCTCGGGTTTTGGCGGTTGTGCCTCTGCCGCCGGGGCGACCTCCGCCGGTGTTTGCGGTTGGGGCTCCACAACCTCCTTGGCACTTTCCGGGAAGAGGGAGTGGTAGAACCCCCGGCCAAGCACCCCTCCTCCCATGGCCAGGAGGAGGCCGCCAACGACCAGCCAGCCAACCCGGGATTTTTTGCGTGGTCGCTGTCGGTAGGTCACTTACGTGTGGGCTGATGGGGCTGAGCGGCCCCGCCGCCCCCCCTCTACAGGCGACGGACTTGGTGAGTATCGGGTAGGTAGAGACCCAATTTCTCCGCCGACAGGGCAAAGGTCTTTTGGTCGAGCAGGGCCTCGCGTTTGCCGGCCAGGCCATTCTGGGTCTTAATCATCTCTGTTTTTTTGGTGGTTTGAGCGCTGAGCTGGGCTTGTCCCGATTGGATCATCAGGGACAAGGCGAGCTGGGCGATGAGGCCGAGGCCAACCGCCCCTGCCAAGATGACGCTGATAACTTTTCGATCAAGGGGGGTCTCTTGCGCGGCGACGGCCCGTCCCCTGACCGCCTGCTTGCTGACGACGAAGGTTTGCGCGAAATCTTGGGTGATCATCTCTTCTCCTGTTTTCTTGCCACCCGGAGTTTGGCACTCCGAGCCCTAGGGTTGGCGAGCAACTCTCGCTCACTGGCCACGATTGGCCGTTTGGTCATGACCTGCAGGGTGTCCGCCCCGGCAAAGGCGCGTTTCACTAATCGATCTTCCAAGGAGTGAAAGGAAATGATTGCGCAGCTTGCCCCTGTAGCCAGTAGCCCGGGGGCGAAGTTAAGCAGGGCAATCAAGTTGTCGAGCTCATGGTTGACTGCGATGCGTAAGGCCTGGAAGACCTTGGTGGCGACATGGATCTTTGGCGGATGAAATCGCTTGGGAATCGCCCCTTCGACTAAGGCTACCAACTGGTCGCTGGTGAGCAGTGGGCAACTCTTGCGGGTTTCAACCAGACAGGAGGCGATGCGCCGGGCCTGTCGTTCCTCGCCGAAATAATACAAGATATCCGCCAACTCCTCCTCGGAGGCGCTGGCCAGCAGGTCGGCCGCCGTCGGGCCGTCTCCCTGATTCATCCGCATGTCGAGGGGCTGACTGCCCTTAAAGCTGAAGCCCCGGTTGCTGACGTCGAGCTGGAGGGATGAGATCCCGAGGTCACAGAGCAGGCCATTGATCTGGGAGACCCCGCACTCCTCAAGGGTCTGCGGCAGGGTAGTGAAATTTTTGGGCACAAAGGTCACTCGCCGGCCAAAGGGCGCGAGGCGGGCCTGGGCACGGGCCATGGCCTCATCATCCCACTCGAAACCGATCAGGCGGCCATCCGGGGCACAGGCCTGTAAAATCCGTTCGGCGTGACCGCCAAGCCCCAGGTTGGTGTCGACGTAGACCCCACCGCTGATCGGGGCCAAGGCGGCCAAGACTTCTTCCAGGAGGACGGGCTGGTGGATGGCGTTGGGGGCGTCGCCTAAGATCACAGCAAGCCAGACTGCAAGAGGCTGCCCTCAAAACTGGCGAAATCGGCGGCGGAGGGCTTATTGTCGGCCTCCCAGACCTGCTTGTCGAGGATCTCGAAATAGGTCATCACCCCGCTGATCACTACCTCCCGGTTGATTCCCGCCTCCTCCCGCAGTTTGGGCGGCAGTTGGATACGGCCTTGCTTGTCCAAGGGGCACTCGACGACACCGCCAATCATGTAGCGGATCATCTTCTTCATGTCGGGTTGATCCTTGAGGTGCTCAAGCAGTTGGAACTCCATCTTTTCCCACTGCGGCAAGGGGTAGACCTTCAGGCATTGATGCCAAGGGGTGACCATCAGCCGCTCGCCGTATTTGAGGCGCAAGACCTCCCGAAACCGGGTTGGTATGTTCAAGCGGCCCTTGTCATCCAGGCTATGTTCCGACCGGCCACGGAAATGATTGGCCATGCCGATGGGGGACGCATCCACCATACAACCTCCAAAAACCCTTTTTCACCACTTTGCACCACGTCAGGCTACTCTATAGTGAAATGAAGATGGCGGTGTCAAGAAAAAAAACACACTTATTTGCCTTTGCTCAGAAAATGTAACAGTATGACATTACTCATTAAATATAATCAGACACCGAATATGGTAGAGACGTTTGTCGTACGCTTACCGCCAGTGGTAGATGCGCCCTGTTTTCTTCCCCTGGCCAGGGGGAGGCAGGAAAAATGTCCTCGCAGGGGGCTGAAGTGGTCGATGACGTTGAAGAAATGGAGAGGGAGCGGGGTGCTCTAGCGAGGAGATTGGGGTGGGTGGTGGAAAGTGGGGGAAATTTTTTGAGATGGGCTGATTTTGGGCCAAACGGGTAACGAGTCACCGTATACCCAATGAGGCGTTACTCGTGGACATAGAATCGGCTTGCCGATGCCCTGACGGGGAATTGCTCCACCGCGAGTATTCGCCGGGAATTGCTGAATTTCTAGCTCTGCCCTGCTTCCCTCATGACGCCTTGAATCAGTTAGTGCTTGCACGGAACCCCTCTTAGGGATTACCATCGTCACCCCCAATCCTGGGTAAAAAAACGTGAAGATGTTACCAATCATGAGGTTGCCGCTCTGCGGAGCGTCGTCCCCAACCAAACAAAGGAGAGAAACTATGTCTCGCACCACCATCGCTATCCCCGCCGAAACCAACGAGGGCTTAGGCGGTCAACGTTCCAACCACTTTGGCCATAGCCAATACTTCACCGTGATCGAACTCGATAACGGTCAGGTCTGCGGCGCAAAGATACTCACTAACATCGCCCATGGCGCTGGCGGCTGTATGCAACCCGTCGGCTTGCTCGCCGAAAATGGGGTGAAAGCCTTGATGGTAGGCGGCATCGGACGGGGGCCCTTTGCACGTCTGCACCAGCAGGGGATCCAAGTCTTCTTTGCCGATTTGGCCCAATATCCCGACATGCAGACCACCATTGACGCCTTTGTCACCAACAAGTTGCCACGACTCCATCCCGACCAACTTTGCACTAACAACGGCACCTGCCACCATTGACCAACCCTCACCAGGAGATCCCCATGCGCAAAAAAATCTTCGTCCCCGCCCTGTTGCTGACCGTGAGTCTCTCTGCCGCCCTCGTCCAGGCCGAAGACGTTGCCCCCAAGGTGCCGATGGCCCAGTTGTGCGCCAACTGCCACCAGGCCGAACCTGGGGTCATGATGGGCTTTCTGGAGAACATCTCCCTGAAGGCCCGGACCATCCAAATGAATTTCCTCAGCCACCGTGAAGTGGTGGCCTTCGATGAGGCAACGGAGCTAAAAAACGTTGCCTCGCTGGAGGACATCCGCAACTTCTTGAACAAGGGGTTCACCGTCAAGTTCACCAACAAGGACGGCAAGAAATTGGCCACCCTCATCAATCGCTTCGACGTCCTCAAAACGATTGAGAGCGGCAAATACAAGGTTGGCAAGCTCGACAAGGCGGGGTTCAAGGACAAAACCGCCGATGCCAAGGTGGCGGTCTATGATGTCAGGCCCCCCGCTGCCTATCAGGAGGCCCACATCGCTGGGGCCAAGATGCTGCCCGCCCCGGCCTTCGACAAGTTCAAGGATCAACTGCCGACAGACAAGGCCACGCCTATCGTCCTCTACGACACCGGCGGCTGTCTGAGCCCGACGATTGCCTTCAACCTCAAGAGCATGGGCTACGAGGACGTCAGCATTTACACCGCAGGCTTCCCCGATTGGTCGAAGAGCGAGTATGGCGTCACCACTGAGGTCTGGCTGAAGGAGGCCATCGACAAGGGGATATCCCATGTTCTTGTCGACCTGCGGGAGCCAGCGGCGGTGGCTAAGGGCCATATCAAGGGGGCGGTGGGCATCCCCCTGGCCCGTCTCGATCAGGCCAAAGACAGCTTCCCTCCCCAGAAAAACGCCCCCATCATCCTCGTTGGGCCAAGGCAACAGGAGGCGGCCGCCAAACTCGCCGACTGGGGCTATCGCTCCGTTCGTCTGCTGACCATGGACGTTGAAGGCTGGCAACAGGCGGGCAACGCCATCGAGACCGGCCAGGCGCCGACGGCCATCCACTATGTGCCGCAGATCAAGCCCGGCACCATCGCCATCGATGAGTTCAAATCGAATGTGGGGCAGCCATCGGCCAAGACCCTACTGGTCGATGTCCGTAACCCCGACGAGGTGGCGGAGGAGGGCATGCTGAAGGGGGCAAGCAATATCCCGCTCGACCAAATCGCCTCGCGCCTCGATGAGTTCCCGGCCGACAAGGAGGCACTGCTCTATTGCCCCACCGGGGTTCGAGCCGAAATGGCCCACACCATCCTCAACGAGGCTGGCAAGCGGAGCCGCTACCTTGATGCCAAGATCTCGGTCGACAAAGACGGCTCCTATCGCATCGAGGAAAAGTAATGTTGTAGAGATGCCCCCAGGCCCAAAGGCCGGGGGCGATTCGTTCCTGCCGCAGAGGGTAGTCTGCGGCGGGAAATCTTCATCTTCTCCTTATCCCTGTTCAGCCTATGTCAGTAAACCTTTGTGGGGGTTTCGTGCAGACACCCCTTCAAAAGGAGCGCTGCAATAAAAAACCCGGCAGACGATACTGCTTGTCTGCCGGGCCCTGGGGAGGTTTTTTGTTTCTCCCAACCTGGGAGAAGGAGTGGCTTATCAGCCGCAGTCCTTGCCGTTGCGTGGGTCATAGGAATCCGCTGAATTCATGTATAAAAAGTCGTTGACCCGCCGCAGTTGTTCATCGCTTAACTGTGCCCAGGAGCCATTTTGTGCGCAGAGGGGGAAACGTTGCTCGAAGACCCGATTCCAGGCCTTGGATATCTTGGACTCCGAGTGCAGAAAGGGGGCTCCCACGGTGTTGTCGCGAGAGTGACAGGCCTTGCAGGTGTCCTTGAAGAGTTGCCGCCCCTCTTCAATGGTCGTCGGGCTAAACATCCGGCACGACTGGCTTCCGGGATCGTAGCGCTTGGCGGGACGGGCCAAGACCGCCGTTGCCGCCAGGACTAAAGACACACCTATTGCCGCCATCAGAAATTGTTTGCGCATCGACGTGACTCCTTTGCATAGAGGGGGATACCGATCCTGGAGAGGTCTGGTCGACCAGTCAAGGGGGGAGAGGCCAAACTACCTTTACCTTGCAACATCTGTCAGGGAGACGATACCGCCCCGCGAGCAGATGACACTCAGTGGTAGCTGTTTCGCATAATGCTTATTCAGTCTCATCTTGTCAAGGGGAAAGGTTCTGGCCAGCCAACTTCGGGCTAGCCATGGTTTTGGATTTCACAATTCGAAGACATCAGGTATGATGCCCTCCTTTTTTCGATGATGAAACAAACAGAGAGGAGGATGCCATGCAACTGAAGAAAGGGGATACCGTGATCGTCGTCTATGACGGTCTACTCGACAACGGCGAGGTCTTTGAATCGTCGGAGAGCAGTGGCCCACTGGAGTTTACCGTGGGTGAAGGCAGCGTCAACGCCGCCTTTGAGGAGCAACTCATCGGCCTGCGCCAAGGGGAGGAAAAGACCTTCCATCTCCCGGCAGACCAGGCCCATGGCCCCAGTAAACCTGAACTCGTCCACACCGTGGCGCGTTCGGTGCTGCCTAACCCGGAACAACTCTCCGTGGGCCTGGTCTTGGGCTTGACCGTTGACCATGCGGGCAAGAAGGAGACCGTGCCCGCCATGATCAGCGCCATCGATGGCGATCAGGTGACCGTTGATTTCAATCACCCACTGGCCGGCAAGACCTTGACCTACCGCGTCACCGTTAAATCGATCACCCCGGCAAGCGGCCAGTGACACCCCAGCCGGGAGCGATTGTAAGCATCGCCGGTTCCGACCCCTCGGGAGGAGCGGGCATCCAGGCCGACCTCAAGACCCTGGCCGTGCTTGGGGTCTACGGCGCGGCTGCCATCACCAGCCTCACCGTCCAAAACACCTTGGGGGTAGAATCCTGCCAGCCGGTGGCGCCGGAGTTGGTTCTGCAACAGGTGAGGGCGGTGCTTACCGACCTGCCGGTCAGCCATGTCAAGATTGGCATGATTGGCAGCACCGCCGTCGCCCAAGCCATCGACCAGGCCCTGACCGGGTTTCGCGGGCAGGTCATCTACGACCCCATCGTCTTCACCAGCGTCGGGCGTCCGCTGGCGGCCATCGACACCGTTGATGGGGTGCGCCTGCTGGCGGCTCGGGCCCATTGCCTGACACCCAACCTCCACGAGTTGCAGATCCTCAGTGGCCGCCCCTGCTCGAACCTTGCTCAGGCCTTGCTGGCCGGCCAAGAGCTGCTTGAGACCTTCCCCAACCTGAGGGCCTTGGTGGTCAAGGGTGGGCATCTCATGGAGACGGAGACGGAGGTCACCGATTATCTTTTGCTTGCCGGTCAGACCCCGCCCATCCCCCACCGCCACCCGCGCTTGATCTCGGCCAACACCCATGGTACCGGTTGCACCTTTGCCTCGGCCCTGGCGGCCTATCATCAGCGCAGCGGCGACTACCGGCAGGCCTTTCATGGCGCTGTTGATTTTCTGGATGCACTCCTTACCCTGAGCCAGGGGTATCGCTTCGGGCGAGGCAATGGCGGACTCTGCCACCACTGCTTTCGTGACACCAATCATCCCCCGCTAGCCACGGAATAGGATTTCTGCCCATGCCTCCCGTTGTCCCCAAGATAGCCATCGACCAACTAATCGACATCGTCCAGGCCGGTGGTCGCGTGCGCACCGGGGTGGACATCTTCAATAAGCAAGGTCAGTTGCTGTTGGAAAAGGATGTCCTGGTGGTCGATGCCAAGGTTTTGGAGCGGGCCAAGCGCCTGGGGGCAGCCACTATTCCCATCGTCAGCGGCAACGCCGGCGGGCTGTGGGACAACCAGGGCCACCAACTTACCCTGCCCAGTCAGCCCGCCCCAGAGCTCCCACCAACGGCCGCTCAAGGTACGCCCCATCCCTCCGAAATCGACCGCAAGATCAGCGAGATCGTCGAGCTCAAGGCCATCGTCACCAAGAAGTACGAACACGCTAAGAGCTGCATCAAGGATTCACTGGCGAGCATTCAAGAGAGCGGTGGTGAGTTTGACTATGAGCCGATTTCGAACACTGTCACCAGCCTGCTCGATTTCCTGGCCACCAACGACAACGCCTTCTCCTACCTGACCCGCGAGATCTTCTCGGCCGATGACTACCTCTACAACCACTCGATCAACGTCTGCACCATCGGCACGGTGATCATGAAGAAGTTCAACGAGAGCTTCAACGCCGTGGTCAACACCTTTCTCGCCAACGCCGCCAACAACACCATCAAGGAGACGGCCGCGATCGGGAAATCGTTCACCTATTTCCTGCCGGAAGAGCTGCACGACATCTCCATTGGCTTTTTCATGCACGACTTGGGCAAGGCCCTGATCGACAAAGAGATCTTAAACAAGCCCGGACGGCTGACCGACAGCGAATTCGAGGTCATGAAATCCCACAGCACCAGCAAGGGCCTTGAGCTGCTGGACAAGAATAAGGTCGGCAACCCTTACATCGCCAACATCAGCCACTATCACCACGCCAAGCTCTTCCACGATGAATCCCGCTGTTACCCAGAAGGCAAGGAACATAACGCCATCCCCGCCTACGTCAAGGTCTGCAAACTGGCCGACATTTACGACGCCATGACCTCCAAACGCTGCTACAAGGAGGCCTTTAACCCAGTGGGGGTAGTCTCCGAGATCTTTCAGAAATACGCAGGTAAAGATCCCCTCCTGCAGTACATCCTCCACTCCTTTGTCAGATCGGTGGGCATCTACCCACTGGGCAGCATCGTGGCCCTGACCAACGGCCAACTGGCCTATGTCCTAGATAGCCAGGGCCCAATCCTGCTGCCGATCACCGATCCCCAGGGCGAGCCATTGAAGGGGGCGCCGGAGAGCCTGGTGCCGGGCAAGGATGGTGCGACCGAATTGACCGTGGATCGCAGGAAACCGCCAATCTCGCCGCTTGAGGCCTACAAGATCTTGCCGGAATACCTGCTGAAGACCCTGGCCTGAGCGCTTGCCAACACCCTTTATTGGCAAGCGCCAGGAAAAATTATTGGGTTGAGCGGACAATTGTGGTAAGGGGATGGCTCGGAAAGGGGCAGTTACCAAGGATTTTAGAATAATGCGACGAGGCTTTACGAGGATGACAACGTTGACGATTAGGCAGGCACGGCCAGAGGAGCTGAAGGCCAAACCCGAGCAGACGGCCTTAGGATTTGGCAAATACTTTAGCGATCATATGCTGACCATGCGCTACAAGGAGGGCGTCGGCTGGCACGATCTGACGATCTCGAAGTATGAAGACTTCTCGCTGGCCCCTTCGGCCATGTGCCTGCACTACGGGCAGGCGATCTTCGAGGGGATGAAGGCCTACCGGACGGCCAACGATCAGATCTCCCTCTTCCGACCTCTGGACAACCTGCGGCGGATGAATGTCTCCGCCGAGCGGATGTGCATGGCGCCAATCGATGTCCAACAGGTGCTTGCCGCAATCAAGGAGCTCATCCGTCTCGATCAGGAATGGGTGCCGCGCACGCCAGGGGCAACCCTCTATATCCGCCCCACCATGATCGCCACCGAGGCGGCCCTCGGCGTGCGGCCCTCGACGGAGTATCTGTTCTTCGTTATCTTGAGTCCGGTGGGGGCCTATTACCCTGAAGGGTTCAACCCCGTCTCGATCTACGTCTCTGACACCTATGTCCGCGCCGTGCGCGGCGGGGTGGGCTTCGTCAAGACGGCGGGCAATTATGCCGCCAGCATCAAGGCGGCGATGGAGGCCAAGGCCTTGGGGTATACGCAGGTTCTGTGGCTCGACGCCATCGAACGGCGCTATGTCGAGGAGGTGGGTACCATGAATATCTTCTTCAAGATCAACGGCAGACTGATCACCCCGCCGCTGGCCGGGAGCATCTTGCCGGGCATCACCCGCGATTCGGTCATCCAACTGGCCAAGGACTGGGGCCAGGCCATCGATGAACGGCCAATCAGCATCGATGAGGTGGTCGAGGCCAACAACAACGGTTCGCTGGAAGAGGTCTTCGGCACCGGCACCGCCGCAGTCATCTCACCGGTGGGATCGCTCTTTTATCAGGGCCAGACCATCACCTTGAATGGCGGTCAGACCGGCCCCCTGTCCCAAAAGATGTTTGATTGTCTGCAGGGCATCCAATACGGGCAACACCCCGACGCCCACGGCTGGGTCGAGCCACTTTGCTGAGGTGAGCTTACTCACTCGCGCTTCAAGACTCCATTCTCATAGGTCACCGCGTGGGTCTTGCCGTTGGCGAAGAAGTAGATGCCCTTGCCGTCTCGCTGATCGTTTTTGTAGGTACCGGTGTACTTGATGCCACTAGGGAAGGTGTAGGTGCCCATCCCGTGGCGCTTGCCGTCCTTATACTCGCCCTTGTAGACCGCCCCGTCCGCCGAGACAAACACCCCCGTGCCGTGTTTGCGGCAATCCTTAAAGCCCCCCTCGTAGGATGAACCGTCGCTGAGCTTCAAGGAGCCGACCCCGTCGATGCAGTTGCCCTTGAGGCATTTGCCGTTGACCTGATTGGGGAAGGAGAGGACGCCATCCTTAACGTATTCCCCCCCCTTGAACTTGCCGATGAACTTGGCCCCCGTCTTGAAGATGATCATCGCCTCGCCATCAAGCAGGCCATCCTTGAAGACCCCCATGGTGTTGGCCCCGCCGGTGGTGCTGATAGAGCCGCTGCCCTCCATCTTACCCTTGAGATAGAGGCCCTTGTACTTCTTGCCATCGGGGGTAGTGAAGACGCCATTGCCTTCCAAGAGGCCTAAGCGGAAGCGGCCTTCGTAGATCGACTTGTCTTCGTACTTGACCTGGCCGTTGCCGTTGATACAGTCGGTATCTTTCAGGCAAACACCCTTGACGCCCTGCGCTGAGACCACCTCCCCCCCCTCGTAGCGACCAACCCGGAAGTCGCCACTAAAGCGCATGCCGCTGGCCAGGGTGAGTACCCCTGGCCCATGGAATTTGCCCTGCAGGAAGCCGCCGACGTACTGCCCGCCCCCGTCGATCAACAGGGTGCCGGTGCCCTCCTGACAGTTCCCCTCCTGACATTTGCCAGTGAAGACAACCTCCGAGTTGTCGGCTTGCAAGACGGCCTTCTTGGCCGGAACGCATCCCAAGCCGACGCCAAGAAGCAACACGATGAGCCAACCCCCACCACATCTCATCAGAAAAAACCCCTCCCCACCACCAACCGCCCTGATTTCTTGACAACTCCTGCCTTTTCTGTCACTCTCACTCAGCGACTACCGTCTTCATCCTTTCGGCCTTCAGCGAAACCCCGATCGACCTCCGCCCCGTAACTGATCACAGGATAAACCCCAGCATTGGCACTCTGTCCCAGCCCTGTAAGCACATCCATGTCCATTTCATCATTTATGGCAATCAGCCTGGCGATACTACAAGACGGGCTGAGATTTGCAACCAAATATCTTGGCTTGGCCCTGGCCCTGCTGCTCCTCATTCAGTCCCCTGGTCGAGCCGCCGACGAGGCCATCCCCGAACCCGCCGAGGGTGACACCGTGCCCGCCGAGATCCTGCAAGAGGCCCTCCAGGCAAGCCAGGAGGCGGTCGACGGTGGGACGGCCGCCTCCCCTGAGGACGCTGGCGCTGAGGAAGGGGCTGACCTCAGCCAACCCCTGGCGCTGCGGGATTGCGGCAAATGCCACGCCGGCATTGTCTCCACCCTGCAGGCCGACGGCATGGCCCACCGCGACAAACTCAGCTGCGTCGTCTGCCATATCGGTCACCCCCCACGCGACAAGGGGGTTATCCCCGCCTGCAGCCGTTGCCACCAGGGGGAGGCCCATTTTGGCCTGAACAACTGCCTAGACTGCCACACCAACCCCCACACGCCCTTGAAGATCACCCTCTCCAAGACCATCACCAACGCTTGCACCACCTGTCATAACGGCCAACTGGAACAACTTCTGGCACACCCCTCGATTCACACCACCCTCGACTGCACCGCCTGTCACACCAAACACGGCTACCGCCCCCCCTGCTTCAATTGCCACAAGCCCCACATCGAGGGCATGAGCAAGGAGACCTGTCTCGAATGTCATAAGCCGCATATGCCCCTTGAGGTCAACTTCTCAGCCGAGGCTCCCTCTGAGTATTGCGGGGCCTGCCACCACGATGTCTACACCCTGCTCGCCAACAGCCGGGCCAAACACCGCAACGTCCCTTGCGCCAAGTGCCATGCGACACGGCATAAGACCATCCCCCCGTGTCAAAAATGCCACGAGCAGCCCCACTCCCAGTCGATCGTCGGACAGGCAGACCGCTGCGGCACCTGCCATGGCATCGCCCATGACCTCCACCTGAACAAGATCGATATGCGCCTGGAAAATCAACCACTCTGACCACGCCCCGACCCATGTCCAGCAAGATCAAAAAACGCCCTTCCTCTCTGAGCAAGCGCTTAGGGAGTGGCCCCCAGCAATCGCTGCAAGAGGCCCTCGCCCTCCATCAAGCCGGGCAGTGGCAGGAGGCTGAAGTCCGCTACCGTAAGCTCCTGGCGGCCTACCCCCGCCATGCCGACGCCATGAACCTGCTGGCAACGCTTCTCCAGCAGCAGGGGGAGTTTCAGGCGGCCATCCCCCTGTTGGAACAGGCCCACAGGTTGAGCCCGGAGCGGGCCGACATCCTCTCCAATCTGGGCTCGGCCTGGCGGAGCGCCGGTGACCGGCCCCAGGCCATCCTTGCGTTGCAAAAGGCCCTGGCCCTGCAAGCCAACCATCTGGAAGCCCTGTTCAACCTCGGCATGACCTTGCTTGAGCAGGGGAATTTCGTGGCGGCGAGCCACCGCTTTTCCGCCCTCCTCCACACCAGGCCGGACTTCATCCCCGCCCTGGAGATGCTCGGTCACAGCCTGCTCGCCCAAGGCCTCCTGCCCGAGGCCCTCAGCCAGTTTCAGGCCATCACCCGCCTCCACCCCGGCCACGACGAGGCCTTCTGTCAAATCGGCAACATCCTTCAAGGCCAGGGGAAACTTGCCGAGGCGAAAGCGGCCTACCAACAGGCCCTCGCCCTCGCCCCCGATAACGCCGTAGCCCACAACAACTTGGGCAACACCCTGGTCAAGGAGGGCCAACTGCACGCCGCCATGGGGGCCTACCTGGAGGCCAGGCGTTGTGATCCCGACCTGGCCGAGGCCTCAATCAACCTGGGCTGGATCTACATGGAACATGGTATGATTGACCAAGACATCGCCTGTCTTGCCGCCTACCTCCGGCACCACCCCGAGGACTACCAGGCCGCAAGCGGTATGCTCTTCTCGATGAATTACGCCCCCTCACCGAGCCCGGCCCAACTCTTGTCGGCCGCCAAGGCTTGGTGGCAAAGGCTTCCCCCGCCTCCTGCCCCCCCTTGCCATCCCCCGAGGCAACAGCACCAGCCATTGCGGATCGGCTTCCTCTCCCCCGACTTCAGGGAGCACCCGGTCGGCACCTTCCTCCTCCCTCTGTTCGAGGCCATCGACCACGACATGCTCAGCCTGCACTGTTACGCCGAGATGGCTGAGCCGCAGAGGGACGCCATCAGCGACCGTCTGCAGGGCCTTGCTGATTCTTGGTTCAGCACCATGGGGCTCAGCGCCTCGGAGGCCGCCATGGTGATCCGCCATGACCAGCTCGATATCTTAATCGACCTCGCCGGTCACTCAGCTCACAACCGGTTGGACATCATGGCCCAACAGGCGGCCCCGAAACAGGCCAGTTGGTTGGGCTATGTCGGCACCACCGGCCTGCCGGTCATTGACTACCGCCTTACTGACCGTATCGCCGACCCTCCAGGGGCCGAGGCCAACTACAGCGAGGTCTTGCTTCGCCTGCCCGATGCCTTCTTCTGTTACGCGCCTCCGGCTGAGGCCCCCGAGGTCGGCCCCCTGCCAGCCCTGAGCCAGGGGCACATCACCTTTGGCTCGCTGAACAACCCCGCCAAGCTCTCAGCGGAGGTTATTGCCCTCTGGGCCTCGATCCTGCTGGCGGTGCCCGACTCCCAACTGATCCTGGTCGGCAAGGCCTTCGCCGACAGCTTCATCCGCGAGCGTTATCTCAACCTCTTCGCTCAGCATGGTGTCGAGGCCCAACGCCTGATGCCGATTGCCACCCTGCCGATGGCGGAGTATCTGGCGCTCTACAACCGCCTTGACCTTGCGCTTGACCCCTTCCCCCACAACGGCCACACCATCACCTGCCATACCCTGTGGATGGGGGTGCCACTGATCACCTTGGCCGGGGATCGCTACGCCTCACGCATGGGGGCGAGCATCCTCACCCACCTCGATCTTCCCGAGCTGATTGCCTCATCTCAGGAGGCCTATCGGGCGATCGCCATCCGATTAGCCAGCGATCTCGCTCACCTGGCCGCCCTCCGCCAGGGCCTGCGCTCTCGCCTGCGCCACTCGGTCTTGTGCGACAGCCACCGATTTGCCAAAAATTTTGTCGCCGCCATGCAGACCATTCAAAAGGCCCCCACCCGGCAAAATGGCGAGTGAGGCCTTGCCTTTTCATCGCTAAAACCGTATATAACGCCACAATCTCAGCCCCTCCCCCTCCGCACAAGGGTCACTCGGTGACGAAGATGGAGTTCGGGTTGAACTTCGCGTAAGTCGACATGTTTGGTCGTGATCTCGTCCTCCTGCCCGTCGGGTTACGCCCTGCGGGCTAACCTGACCTCCGGCCGTGTCTTTCATCCCTTTCGTCATAACGTCTATCCGCTATGCCCAATTGTGCCACCCCCGGTCAGCGACTCGTCCGCTCCGGCAGGCAACTGTTACTTACCATTCTCGTGTCGCTCACCCTCTTGGCCCTCGGCCTCGACGGCACAGCCATGGCTGGCGCCGATGAGGAAAAAAACGGCGAGGAGCCGCTGTTCTACACCGTCCAGATCGGCAGCTTCAGCCAGCAAGAGGAGGCCCTTGCCTGGTACAACCGCCTCGCCGAAGCCATGCCGGTGGAGATGAAACGCCACCTCCGCATCGAGGCCCTCCCCCCCTTCCACACGGTGCGCCTCGGCAAGGAGAAAGACCGTCCGGGCATCATCCCCTTTCTCGAAGAGGCACAAAAGATCGCCAAGAAGACCCCGGCGATCATCCATGGCTACTACCGCGCCGATCGGATCGAAAAAATCTATGACCCCGCCGCCCCGCAGGCCCCAGAGCGCTCGGCGGACTCGGCCAAACCACTCCCCCCCGGCGAAGAACCCCTGGCCACCCCGGCCAACGTCAAGGAAACCCCTCAGCCAGTGCTCCCCGAAGAACCCCTCGACACCGACATTAAGACAAGCCCGGCGGGCAAGACCAAGGCAGGTCGTCGATCCACCACCAGCAAGGCTTCACCCGTCAAGGCCCTCACCCCACCCGATGCCGAGCTCAAGAAAGAGCTGATTGCCAAATACCTCAAGAGTCAGGCCCCTGATCCCAAGGCGATCGAGGCGCTCAACAAGCAAAGCCAAGCCTTCCCGGCCAGCCCTGCTTGTGTCAGCGGCGAGTGTCACGCCGCCATCAAGGCCTTCAGTCAATCCCACGAACCAAGCAAAAACGACCGTTGCGGAGCTTGTCATAAGCAGATCAACGACAAACACCCAGAGGTCAGCACCGTTGATTTCGAGCTGCTGGCCTCCGGAGCTCAGCTCTGCAACCGCTGCCACCCCAAGTTGCAGGGCAAAAAATACCCACACCAACCGGCGGCCAAGGGGGAGTGCCTACAGTGCCATTCCCCGCACGGCTCCGAGGCCCCATTTTTGTTACACGGTGAGGCCAACAGTCAAGAAAAACTCTGTCTCAAATGCCACGCCGAGCAGGTCCCTCCCCAGAAATTCACACACGGCCCCGTTGGCCTGGGGGCCTGCACCTATTGCCATAACCCCCATGAGTCGGATCACAAATCCCTGCTCAAGGAGGCACCCCAGGCCTTGTGCACCGCCTGCCACAACGACATCGCCAAGGGTCTGGAAGAATCGGCCAGCGTCCATAGCGTCGTTAAGACCGATGGCTGTGGCACCTGCCACCAGCCGCACGGCAGCGAGTTTCCTAGTCTGCTCAAAAAGGCGGGGGAGGAGTTTTGTTTCACTTGCCACCCCGACATCGACGAAAAGTACAAGAAATCAAAATCAAAACACGCCGGGCTCTACCTCGACAAGGGCTGTGCCACCTGCCACCTGCCTCATTTCTCATCCTCAGAAAAGCTCTTGAACAAAAAGGAGATTGATCTCTGTCTCACCTGCCACAGTGAGAAAAACGCCATCAGTTCCAAGTCCCCTAAGGATATCGCCATCGAGCTCAAACAGACCTTTCTTCACGGCCCCATCGCACAGGGGCAGTGCTCTGTCTGTCATGACCCTCATGGCTCCAAATTCGAGAAATTGCTGAATGGGCCTTACCCAGAATCCATCTACGCATCGTACGCCCCGGAGATCTACGACTTGTGCTTTTCTTGCCACGACCAGGCGTTGCTGACCATGGAGATCGGCAAGGCAACGGACTTCCGCAACGGCTCGCAAAACCTCCACTACCTGCATGCTGCCATCCCCCGTAAGGGGCGTACCTGCCGCGCCTGCCATCAGCCCCACGCCAGCAATGGCCAAAAATTGATCAACCCCACCGGCTCTTTCTTCGGTGAGTGGCAGATGTCCATCTCCTTTGAAACTACCGGCAGTGGCGGGAGCTGTATGCCTGGCTGCCACCGTAAAATGGAGTACAGCCGAGACAAGGCCGTGAACAACAGCGGCAAGGAAGCGGACTTTGGCACCTACCATGTTGAATACGAGAGCGTAAAGTAAGCGGAATGCCAAGGCAATGAATCGTCCCCCTCAGAATCCGATCAACCAGGCCCTGCGCCTGGGCAAGGCCGCCCTGTTGCTCGGTCTTGCCCTCATGCTCGTTGGCTGCTTCAAGATGGACCCACTCAAGAAGCATAAAATGCTCACCTCTTTTTTTGACGGTGTCCCTGATTTGCCCCCCATCGAAGAGTTGTGCAAGGACAACATGGAAGACCTCTTCAACACCTACTACGAGCAACGGATCACCGCCGCCGAGCGTGGCGACTCCGGCGAAGACCCTAACAAGAAAAACGAGACCGGCTCCAAACACCGCCCCTGGGCGGAAAAGAACTGCACCGGCTGCCATAATTTCCAGACCGAGAGCCGCTTGAAGCTCCCCAAGAACGAGATCTGCGGGCTTTGCCATAAAAATTTAATTCAAGGCAAGAACGTCCATGGGCCGGTGGCGGTCGGGGCCTGCCTGGCCTGCCATGACCCCCACTCATCAGGCAACCCCTCGCTTTTGAAGTTGAGCCTGGCTACCATCTGTTTCAAATGCCATAAGGAAAAACGGCTGGCCGCCGGCATGCACGACAAGATCGTCAGTCGAGGTATGCTCTGCGTCGATTGCCACAACCCGCATAGCGGCAATATGCGCTATTTCTTGAAATAATCCCGATGCCATCCCCAATCCACCAAGCAGCGAAATACGGTGAGAGACACGTCTGGCGGGCCGCCTCCGTCCTCCGTCTGCTTATGCTCACGGGGCTCCTTGTCTTGGCAGGCTTCAGTGCCGGGCTCTCCGCTGAGGAGAAAAAAGAGTGCGCCACCGGCGAGTGCCATCCAAACCTGCAAGCCAAGTCCCCGCCTAGCGCCAAGGGCAAGGGGCATCAGGACTGCCGCCACTGCCATCAGGCCGTCGATCAGGGCAAGGAACACCCCCAGACTGGAGGCAAGTCCTTCTCCCTGGTCAAGGACGTCTGCCAGGAATGCCACGCCGTGGTTGTCGACTTCCCCCACTTGCATCCCCCTGTCGCCGCCGGTGACTGTCTGGTATGCCATACCCTGCACAGCGATACGAACTCGCTTCTCATTCCGCACCCGGATCACATCCTCTGCTATGATTGTCACCAACCGGTCACGAAGGCGGGGGACAGCGAGTTCCACGGGGAAATCGCCCAACAGCAGTGCAAGTCATGCCACAACGCCCACGGCTCCTTTTTTAACCACTTGCTCACCGCCCCTTACTCCAGCGATTTTTTTAACGACTTTGATGAAAAACAGTACCAGTTCTGCTTCCAATGTCATAGAGTAGACCTGTTGCTTCACGAGAACACCTCCTACAACACCAACTTCAGGGATGGTCAACGAAACCTCCATTTCGTCCACGTCAACCGCAAGGCCCGAGGACGATCCTGCAAGTTATGCCATGTCGTTCATGGCGGAGAGTTGCCCAAACTGATGGCTAAGCAGGTCTCCTTTGGCGAGTGGGATATGCCCGTCAACTTCGTGATCAGCCCCAACGGCGGGCAATGCACCCCAGGGTGTCATGCCCCAGCCACCTATGACCGCACCCGGCCAGCCCCACTGAGCCTGCGCCCCAAGCCCGCAGACGATGAGCCGACACCCCTGCCCAATAAGTTCCGTCCGCAAGGGGAGCAAGGGAAAAAAGACAACTGAAAGGAGGTCGCTCACCATGTTCGCCCCCAGGAAACAAAGGCAATCTTTTTTTCACAAGCACACGGATAGCGAGGCGGTGACTACCCTGACGGTCTCCTGCGAAGACAACCTCTCCTCGTCTGGCGGCCATGAGATCTCTGTCCTCAACAGCAACAGCGATGGGATCGGGATCCTCAGCCCCACGGAGCTCAGGGTCGGGCAGGCTCTTGTTGTCCACGACCCACCGCCGGATTGGACACTCCCCAAACGGGGTGTGGTCGTGTGGGCCTTTCACGACCCGCACGGCTTCCGCGCGGGCATTAAATTTGCTTAGTTGTCAGCACGTCGGACAGGGACTGTGAGGATGCGGCCCCCCCTTCATGCGCCTTGGGTGCTCCCTGACCATCAGAGCTGTTTTTTGAGCGTGTTGTTGAGCTGAAATTCCTCGACCGCAACCGCTCAATTTTCCAATCGTTACTTGTTGTTTCCTGCCGGGCAAAACAAACGCCCACATGGCAAATCACCACCAACCAATGAGGCCCCGCCGTGCAACAGACTGCCGCCACCACCCAAGTTATTGACAAATCCTACCTGAGCGGACTTTTACTCAAATGTGGGTTATTTTTTTCCGGCGGGCTGATCCTGACCGGAGTCATCCTCTACTTCTCTGCCCACCAGCCGCTTGGCCCCAGCTATCAAGAAAGTTTTAGCCGCCTCGCCCAACTCAAGGAGGAGATGCTGATCAAATCGATCATTATCTACTGCCTGGTGACCGCCTTGGCCTTGGCCGGTATCGTCTTTGTCACCGTCCTCTATTCCCACCGGGTCGTTGGCCCCCTGGTCGGCATGAAGCGGGTGGTTAAGGCGATCGCCGGTGGGGACTTCACCCAAGCGGTTCATATCCGCCAAAAAGAC